>Ga0247844_1000096_pt1 | contig 175504 bp, 166 predicted proteins | sample LaCtaG_FD_192421 | JGI IMG/M metagenome (GOLD analysis project Ga0247844, IMG submission 192421) | Freshwater microbial communities from meromictic Lake La Cruz, Castile-La Mancha, Spain - LaCruzMarch201714.5m_1 | ecosystem: Environmental > Aquatic > Freshwater > Lake | place: Spain...
CTCGACGACCACCGCTTCGCCCAGCTGATCGCGGCCTACAACGCCACCCCGCGAAAATGCCTTGACTGGAGAACCCCAGCCGAAGCCTTCTCGCAGCAACTGTTGCACTTCAAACGAGAGTCCACCTCCCCGCGTGCGCGGGGATGACAGCCGAAGATGAGGCGCGAGCGGCGGACCTACCGGCCGTTACCGGCCCGTCCGTCGGCTCATGATCTTGCGGCCGAATAGGCTGGCGGCGAGGTCGACCAGGAGCAGGGCGCTCTTGCCGGCGTGGTCGAGGAAGGGATTGAGTTCGACGATGTCGAGAGACCCCACCAGGCCGGAATCGTGCAGCATTTCCATGACCAGATGCGCCTCGCGATAGGTAAGGCCGCCGGGGACAACGGTGCCGACCGCCGGGGCGATAGAGGGATCGAGGGCGTCGACATCGAGGCTGAGATGCAGGTGACCGCCGGCCGCGGCCACCCGGTCGATGAGGCGCTGGATGGGCGCAGTGGCCCCCTGTTCGTCGATCATGCGCATGTCGATGACGTCGATGCCGCGCGCTTCGAGCAGTGCGCGCTCTCCCGAATCGATGGAACGGGCGCCGAACAGGGTGACGTGGGCCGGGTCGACTTCGCCGCGCCAGGCACCGCCGAAGGCGTCGTCGAACTCGTCTTCGCCGCAGAGCAGCGCCAGCGCCATGCCGTGCAGATTGCCGGAGGGCGAGATCTGCGGTGTGTTGAAATCGCCATGCGCGTCGAACCAGAGCACGAAAAGGTCCTGGCCATGCTCGGCGCACCAGCGGGCCACGCCCGAGACCGACCCCATCGAGATCGAGTGATCACCGCCCAGAAACACCGGCAGGCCACCTGAGCGCAGGATGTCGAGGCCGGCGTCGCTGGCGGCCTGGGCGATGGTGAGGATTTCGGCGCGGCGCCGCTCGGGGAGGGGGCCGGAGTCTGCGGGGCGGACGTCGCCGCGATCGACAAGCGTATGCCCCAGGCTCTGCAGCGTCTCGACCAGCCCGGCGATTCGCAGCGCTTCCGGGCCCATCGTCGCGCCGCGCGCGGACGCGCCGGCATCGGTGGCAAGCCCCAGCAGTTCGATACGTCTGGCAGTATTGGCGTCGACCATCTGGCTCTCCCGGTGTCGAGACGGTTTAGCAGGCGACAGCGCTGGCACCAAACGCCGGCACGAGGGGTTCCGCGCCGCACGGTCGCAGTCTAGGTTGCTGCCAACGCGAACGAGGAGGCCACCATGGGGCACAAGTATCAGAACATTCTCGAAACGGTGGGCAACACCCCTGTGGTGCGCATCAACAAGCTCGGCCCCAAGGGCGTGAACCTCTATGTCAAGATCGAGGCGTTCAACCCGCTGGGGTCAGTCAAGGACCGGCTGGCGCTCGGCGTGATCGAGGCCGCCGAAAAGTCTGGGGCGCTCAAGCCCGGGCAGACGGTGATCGAGGCGACCTCGGGCAATACCGGCATCGGGCTGGCCATGGTCTGCGCGGCCAAGGGCTATCCGCTGGTGCTGGTGATGGCCGAGTCGTTTTCGGTGGAGCGGCGCCGACTGATGCGCTTTTTGGGGGCCAAGGTGGTGCTGACGCCGGCGGCGGCGCGCGCCGGTGGCATGGTCGCCAAGGCCGAGGAACTGGCCAAGACCAATGGCTGGTTCCAGACGCGGCAGTTCGAAAACGCCGCCAATCCGGACACCCATTCGCGCACCACGGCGCGCGAAATCCTGGCCGATTTCGAGGGTGAAACGCTCGATTATTTCGTCACCGGCTACGGCACCGGCGGCACGATGACCGGTGTCAGCCGGGTGCTGCGCAAACAGAGCCCGCAGACCAAGATCGTGGTGGGCGAGCCCGACAGCGCCGCCATGCTGCTGAGCGGCGAACCGCAGCCGCGGCGGGACGATGGCGCGCCGACGGCGAGCCACGTGGCGTGGAAGCCGCACCCGTTCCAGGGCTGGAACCCCGATTTCATTCCCAAGATCGCCGGCGAGGCAGTGAGCGAGGGCCTGATCGACGAGATCCTGACGGTCACCGGCCCCGAATCGATCAAGTGCAGCCAGGACCTGGCGCGGCTCGAGGGGATCTTTGTCGGCATCACCTCGGGCGGGACGTTTGCGACGGCGCTCAAGGTGGCCGAAAAGGCCGCGCCGGGCAGCAACATCCTTTGCATGCTGCCCGATACCGGCGAGCGCTACCTGTCGACGCCGCTGTTTGCCGACATTCCCGCCGACATGACCGAGGAAGAGACCGCGATCTCGATGTCGACCCCGTTCGGGCAGATGCCGCCCAAGCCGGCGGCGGCCTAGGGGCAGAGGCGCCGCAGAGTGAGCGTGTCGAACCATTAGGGTCGGGTTCGACACGCTTGCTATGGCCTCGTCCGTCGACAGTCTCAGGATGAGGCCTACTGAGGGGGCTAGGCCGCTTCGCGCGGGGCGGGGCCGATATAGCGCGATTTCGGGCGGATCAGGCGGCCGCTGGCCGCCTGTTCACGGGCATGGGCGATCCAGCCGCCAACCCGGCCGGCGGCGAACACGGCGGTAAAGCTGTCGCGCGGCAGGCCGAGGGCTTCGAGCAGCAGCGCTGTGAAAAATTCTACATTGGTCTGCAGCGGTCGGTCCGGCTTGTGGCGGGCGAGGGCCGCCAGAGCCGTGGTTTCGACCGTGGCGGCGAGGTCCATGCGGGCCGCATCGACCGCGCCGGAGGCCTTGAGCCGGCCGATGGCGGCGCTCAGGGCGTCGGCGCGCGGATCGCGGACCCGGTAGATGCGGTGGCCAAAGCCCATCAGGCGCTGGCCGCGCGCCAGTTCGGCGGCGATCCAGGACGCTGCATTGCCGGGCGTGCCGATCGCATCGAGCATGTCGAGGACCGGGCCGGGGGCGCCGCCATGCAGCGGCCCCTTGAGCGCCCCGAGCGCCGCCAGCACCGAGGAGCCGAGGCCTGCCTGAGTGGAGGCGACGACGCGGGAGGCAAAGGTCGAGGCGTTGAGGCCGTGGTCGATCACGGTGACCAGATAGCTGTCGAGGCCGAGGGCCTGCGCCGCGGTCACGCTGCCATTGGCCATGCGCAGCAGATCTGCCGCATGGCCGAGGCTGGCGTCGGGCGCCCGCAGGGCGTGACCCTGGCGCCGGGCGAGCAGCGCGGCGAGCGCCACCGCCGGGGCCGCCACCAGGCGCAAGGCGGAGTCCAGATCAGTGCCATCCTCCATGCGCGACACCAGCGTGCGCATGCCGTCAAAGATCGGCAGCTGTTCGACGGCGCTGACCTGGGGCGAAAGCGCCGCAAACACCGCGCTGCGGGCCGCGCCGAGCGCAGGCGCGAGATCATCGGGCAGGTCGACAAAAAACCCGTCCCAGAGCAGCGCGAGCGCCGACTCGTAGGGGACGCGACCGGCAAGCGCGCTCAGCGGCAGGCCGCGGATCACCAGCCGGCCGGCGATGCCATCGACATCGGAGAGCACCGTCTCGGCCGCAACAACATTTTCCAGTCCATCACTCATGGCGTCACCTCGTGGTTGAACGGAAGGATAGAAAGGCTATGATTGACGTCAATCTTGACTCGAATAATCAATGTGAGGATCAATGTGGCTCACCTCTTCTGAGGCGCTGGCGCGGTTGGGCAGCAAGCCGCAGACGCTCTACGCCAATGTCAGCCGCGGCCGCATCACGGCACGGCCCGATCCCGAAGACAGCCGTAAAAGTCTCTACAGCTCCGAGGACGTCGAACGTCTGGCCAAGCGGACGCGCGGCCGGCGCAGCGCCCGCACGGTGGCCGAGGAGACGGTCAAGTGGGGCGATCCGATCTTTCCCTCGGCTCTCTCCACCATCGTGGGCGGACGCCTCTACTATCGCGGGCAGGACGTGGTGGCGCTCTCGCGCGTGGCGCGGCTCGAAGACATGGCCACGCTGCTCTGGGACGGCGACTGGCAAGGCGCGTTCGAACCGGCGCGTCGTCCGGCAGGCGGCATTCCCGCCGCCTTCGCGGCTCTTGCCGAGCGGGCCGGGCAGGACGTGCCCACCTATGGACGCTCTGTGCAGGCCCTGCGGCCCGAGGCCGGCTCGATCCTGATGACCGTGGCGGCGGCGCTGACCGGTCCGACGGTCGGCGCCCTACACGAGCGGCTGGCGCAGCTCTTCGAGCGACCGGCAGCGCAGGACCTGCTGCGCCGGGCTCTGGTGCTGCTGGCCGACCACGAGCTCAATTCGTCGACCTTTGCGGCGCGCGTCTCGATTTCGACCGGAACGACGCTGGCCGGGGGCACCCTGGCCGGGCTCGCCGCGCTCAGCGGCCCGCTGCATGGCGACGCCTCGGCCGCGCTGTTTACCCTTGCCGATCGAGCTGCCGCGATCGGTGCGGGGGCCGCCGTGCGCGAATGGCTGGCGCAGGGGCGTGACCTGCCGGCATTCGGCCACCGGCTCTATCCCGGCGGAGATATCCGGGCGATCGAGCTGCTCGGCCTGTTCGAGCTGCCGCAGGCTTATGGCGATCTCAAGTTCGCCGCCGAGGAGCTGACGGGCAAGCGGGCCAATATCGATTTCGCGCTGGCGGCCCTGACGCAGGCCCATGGCTTGCCGCGCACGGCGCCGCTGACCATCTTTGCCATGGCGCGGACGGTGGGCTGGCTGGCCCATATGCTCGAGCAGATCGGCTCGGCCCATCGCATCCGGCCGCGCGCCCGTTATGTGGGCCCGGCGATCACGGTTTGAGGTGCAGAGGACACAGATCTGGCCTGCGGCAACACTTTATCCCGCCATTTCGGTTAGGTTGACTTGCCCTTGGATGGTGCGAACCTATTTAACATGAAGAATCAGCCATCCTGCTCACCGTGAGGGGCCAGCTGATTGCCACTAGGGTGCGCTCGAAACTCCTCCCGCCGGAGCGCACCAGGAAAGGACCGCACATGTCGGACGTCACCAAAGGCGCCGCTGATTTCGACCGGGACCGGGTTTATCCGGTCCTCCCCCTGCGCGACATCGTCGTTTTCCCGGGCATGATCGTGCCGCTCTTTGTGGGCCGCGAAAAGTCCGTCAAGGCGCTTGAAGAAGTGATGCGCGACGACAAGCATATTCTCGTCGTCACCCAGAAGAACGCCCAGGACGACGATCCGTCGCCCGACCAGATCTACGATGCCGGCACCATTGCCTCGGTGCTGCAGCTGCTCAAGCTGCCCGACGGCACGGTCAAGGTGCTGGTCGAGGGGCTGCATCGCGCCACCATCGACCGCTATTTGCAGACCGAGGACTATTTCGAGGCCGAAGCCAGCATTCTGGCCGAGCCCGAGGGCGATGCGGTCGAGACCGAGGCCCTGGCTCGGTCGGCGCAGAGCGAGTTCGAAAACTACGTCAAGCTCAACAAGAAGATCTCGGCCGAGGTGGTCACCGCCGTCAGCCAGATCGACAGCCCGAGCAAGCTCGCCGATACCATCGCCAGCCACCTGGTGATCAAGATCAACGAGAAGGAAGACCTACTCTCGACCGTTTCGGTGGCCGAGCGGCTGCAGAAGATTCTCGGCCTGATGGAAGGCGAGATCGGCGTGCTGCAGGTGGAAAAGCGCATCCGCTCCCGCGTCAAGCGGCAGATGGAAAAAACGCAGCGCGAGTACTACCTCAACGAGCAGATGAAGGCGATCCAGCGCGAGCTGGGTGACGGCGAAGAAGGGTCCAACGAGATCACCGAGATCGAGGACCGCATCGCCAAGACCAAGCTCTCCAAGGAAGCGCGGCAGAAGGCCGAGGCGGAGCTCAAAAAGCTCAAGACCATGAGCCCGATGTCGGCCGAAGCCACCGTGGTGCGCAACTATCTCGACACGCTGCTCGGCCTGCCCTGGGGCAAGAAGAGCAAGGTCAAGCGCGACCTGGTGTTTGCAGAAAAGGTGCTCGACGACGACCATTACGGCCTCGAAAAGGTCAAGGAACGCATCCTCGAGTACCTGGCGGTGCAGAGCCGCACCGGCAAGCTCAAGGGGCCGATCCTCTGCCTCGTCGGCCCTCCGGGCGTCGGCAAGACCTCGCTCGGCCGGTCGATTGCCAAGGCGACCGGCCGCGAGTTCGTGCGCATGGCGCTGGGCGGCGTGCGTGACGAGGCCGAGATCCGCGGCCATCGCCGGACCTATATCGGGTCGATGCCGGGCAAGGTGATCCAGTCGCTCAAGAAGGCGGGCAAGTCCAATCCGCTCTTTTTGCTCGATGAAATCGACAAGATGGGCCAGGACTTCCGCGGCGATCCGAGTTCGGCGCTGCTCGAAGTGCTGGATCCGGAGCAGAACCACACGTTCGCCGATCACTATCTGGAGGTCGACTATGACCTCTCGGACGTGATGTTCGTGACCACCTCGAACACGCTCAACATTCCCGGTCCGCTCATGGACCGCATGGAGATCATTCGCCTCTCCGGCTATACCGAAGAGGAGAAGTTCGAGATCGCCCGGCGTCACCTGATCCCGGAGACGCTCAAGGAAAACGGCCTGGAAGCCAAGGAATTCGTGCTCGGCGACGCCGAACTGATGTCGGTGGTCCGCGACTACACGCGGGAAGCCGGCGTGCGAAACCTCAAGCGCGAAATCTCCAAGTTGATGCGCAAGGCGGTCCGCGACATCCTGGTCAAGAAGGTCAAGTCGGTGACCATCGACGCCAAGCTGATCGAGGAATATCTCGGGCCGGCCTTCTTCCGGAACGACAAGATCGACGCCGAGCCACAGATCGGCGCGGTGACCGGCCTGGCCTGGACGTCGGTGGGTGGCGAGATCCTCACCATCGAAGGCGTGATGACGCATGGCAAGGGCCGCATGACAGTGACCGGCAACCTCAAGGAAGTGATGAAGGAATCCATCACGGCCGCCTCCGGTTACGTGCGGTCGCGGGCCATCGACCTGGGCATCAAGCCGCCGCTGTTCGACACGCGCGACATCCATCTGCACGTGCCCGAAGGCGCCACGCCCAAGGACGGTCCATCCGCCGGCATCGGCATGGCCACGGCGATCGTTTCGCTGATGACCGGCATTCCAGTGCGCCACGACATCGCCATGACCGGCGAAGTCACGCTGCGGGGCAGGGTGCTGCCCATTGGCGGGCTCAAGGAAAAGCTGCTGGCAGCGCTGCGTTCCGGCATCAAGACGGTGCTGATCCCCGAGGAGAACGTCCGCGATCTCAAGGAGATTCCGGAGAACGTCACCAAGGGCATGGAGATCATCCCCGTCAGCCGCATGGACGAGGTGCTCAGCCGCGCCCTGATCCGGCAGCCCGAGCCGATCGAATGGAAGTGGGACGAGGACAAGGTGGCAGCGGCCGCCAAGATCGACCCGGCTGTCGAAGCCGAAGAGACGCCCTCGAGCCTGCCGCACTGAGCGGCTGTCGCCACGAAACTGAACGGCGCCTTCGGGCGCCGTTTGCTTTTCCGGAGTCGTCGCAAATCTGTCACCCGATGGCACTAACGACCGGCGTCAGTTTCTTGCCATCGAGGACCAGATGAACCCAGCAGGCGCACCCGAAGCGACGACCGCCACCGCTTTTCGCAATGCGCGGATCGTGCTGGGCGACAGCGTGGTCGAAGGCGACCTCGCCATTGCCGATGGCGTGATCGCTGCCGGTTCAGTGACCGGCGCCAGCGTCTTGGATCTGGGGGGCGACTACCTGATCCCCGGCCTGGTCGACATCCATACCGACAATATCGAGCAGCATTTTCAGCCGCGGCCGGGCGTGCGTTGGCCCTCGGCCCTGGCGGCGGTCCTGGCCTATGACGGGCAAATGGTGGGGAGCGGCATCACCACGGTGCTCGATTCGCTCTCGCTAGGCGACTACGACACCGGCGGCGCCCGCACCGCCATGCTGACGGCCGCCATCGAGGGGCTCGGCGCGGCGCGCGCCGCAGGCCTGCTGCGGGCCGACCACAGCTTCCACTTCCGCTGCGAACTTTCCGATCCCGGACTCCTGCCGATCATCGACGCGCATATCGGCAATCCGCATGTGCGGTTGCTCTCGATGATGGACCACACGCCCGGCCAGCGGCAGTGGCACGACGTGCAACTCTATCGGGCGTTCCGCCGCAAGAAGAACAACCACGTCTGGACCGACGAGGAGTTCGAGCAGTATCTGGCCGAGCGGCGCGCCCACCAGGAGCGGCTGGTGCCGACGGCGCGGCTGCGCATCGTTGCGGCGGCGCGCGAGCGCGGCATTCGGCTGGCCAGCCATGACGACACGACGCTGGCCGATGTCGAGCAGTCGCAGGCCGACGGCATCAGCATCAGCGAGTTCCCGACCACCCTGGCGGCAGCGCGCCGGGCGCGCGAGCTGGGCCAGCAGGTGGTGATGGGGTCGCCCAACGTGGTGCTGGGCGGCTCGCATTCGGGCAATGTCGGCGCCCTCGACCTGGCCGATGCCGGGCTGCTCGACGTCTTGACCTCGGACTATGTGCCGGCCAGCCTCTTGCACGCCTGCTTCGTGCTGGCCGAGCGGACCGGCAACCTGCCGGCTGCGGTTGGCACGGTGACCGCGACGCCGGCGGCGATGGCTGGCTTTGCCGATCGCGGCCGGATCGCACCCGGACTGCGGGCCGACCTGCTGCGCGTGCGGGTGGTCGAGGGCGTGCCGGTGATCCTGGGCATCTGGGTGGCGGGGCGTCGCTACGCCTGAGACGGCAGCAGACGCAACGGGCTTGCGCGACAGACGAGAACGAATGTAGAACATGCGGCTCGCATAGGCGCAGCTGGAGCAGGGAGCCCTCCGCGTGAACAAAGCCCTTATCGTCATTCTTGCCGCGGTCATGATCGATGCCATTGGCATCGGGTTGATCTTTCCGATCCTGCCCGCGCTGCTGCGCGAGGTGGCGCATGCGGCCGAAGTGGCGCCGCTCTTCGGGTTGATGCTGGCGCTCTATTCGGCGATGCAGTTCCTGTTTTCGCCGGTGCTCGGGGTGCTCAGCGACCGCTATGGTCGCCGGCCGGTGCTGCTGGTGTCGCTGGCGGGCGCGGCGATCGACTACCTGATCATGGCCTTTGCGCCCGACCTCTGGATGCTGGTGCTCGGCCGGGCGATCGCAGGCATCACCAGCGCCAACATGGCCGTGGCGACCGCCTATATCACCGACATTTCGGAAGAGGCCGAGCGCGCCAAGCGGTTCGGCTATTTCCACGCCATGTTCGGCATAGGTTTCATCATCGGGCCGGTGCTGGGGGGCCTGCTGAGCGAAGTCTGGATCCGGGCGCCCTTTCTGGCGGCGGCGGCGTTCAACGCCGCAAATTTCGCCCTGGCGCTTTTCGTGCTGCCCGAATCGCGGGCCGGCGACAGTTCGGCGCGCTTCGACCTGGGCAATCTCAACCCGTTCCGGCCGCTGGGCTGGGCCTTCAGTTTCAAGGCGCTGCTGCCGCTGATGGCGATCTTTGTGATCATGAACTTCGTCGGCACCATGTACGGCACGGTCTGGGCATTGTTCGGCGAGGACAGCTTCGGCTGGTCCGGCCTGATGATCGGGCTGTCGCTGGGCGCCTTCGGGCTCTTCCATGCCGGTGCCCAGGCCTTCCTGACCGGTCCGGCCGCGGCGCGGCTGGGCGAGAAGGGGGCGTTCGTTACCGGCATGGCCTTCGAGGTCACCGCGCTGCTGATTCTGGCGATCGCCACGCAGGGCTGGATCCTGTTCGCGCTCGGCCCGCTGTTCGCGCTGGGAGGAATCGGTATGCCGGCCCTGCAATCGCTCACCACCCGGCAGGTGGATGGCGACAATCAGGGCAAGCTGCAGGGGGTGCTGGCCAGTCTGGTCAGCCTCGCCGCCGTATTCGGCCCGGTGGCCTTTTCGGCACTCTATTTCGCGGTCAAACCCAGCTGGCCCGGGGCGGTCTGGGCAGTAGGCGCGGCGGTCTATCTGCTAGCGCTGCCGCTGCTGCTGGGCCTGCGGAACACGAGCGCGCCCGCCGGTCGGCGCGATCCAAGCACAAGTTGAGCCAAAATTTGCGTTTCATTAACAGAATTGCACGTCAGAACGGGCTGAAACCCCCGGATATCCTTGCGTTTGGTGCAGAATCGACAAAGGGTTGCGCGTCTCAGTTCGCCTCGCAAGGGCGGGCTTCCAAAGTGAGGAAACGCTATGAACAAGAACGATCTGATCGGCGTGGTTGCCGACGGCGCGAACATCACGAAGGCGCAGGCCGGCGAAGCTGTTGATGCCGTTTTTGACGCGATCACCAACACCCTCAAGAAGGGCGACGAAGTCCGCCTCGTCGGCTTTGGCACTTTTGCGGTGTCCAAGCGTAAGGCAAGCATCGGTCGCAATCCGGCCACTGGCGCCGAGATCAAGATTCCGGCCTCCAACCAGGCCAAGTTCAAGCCCGGCAAGGGCCTGAAGGACGCGATCAACTAAGCATCGCCTCCGTCTGGTTTTACAACGGCTCCGAGCTTGATCGCCGGGGCCGTTTGTTTTTTCCAAGCGGGTTGACGGGGGCGGAGTGAGCCCCTAGTTAGGCCGGGTTGCCGGCGCCAATGGCCCCGCGCACGGGCGGTTAGCTCAGTTGGTAGAGCATCTCGTTTACACCGAGAGGGTCGGCGGTTCGAGACCGTCACCGCCCACCAATGCCTTCGACGGCCCATTCCCAAGCCTCTAGAATTGTTGCCCGATCGGCGGATTCCGCGGTCCTTTCGGGCGTGTCGGCGCCTCCTGTCACAGACAGTTCGCAATTGCGGCTTTTGGCGCTTGACTATCCCCGAACCGCCCTCTAAACGGACGCCACGTTGCGCGGCCAAGCCGCTGCTGCGGGAGTAGCTCAGTTGGTTAGAGCGCCGGCCTGTCACGCCGGAGGTCGCGGGTTCGAGCCCCGTCTCTCGCGCCACTTTCCCTTTCAGGAAATCGTTGGTGCACAAGCGGTCCACCTGGGCCGGGGGCGCTGATCCGCGCCTGTCACCCCGGAGCAACACCTCGGCCACGCCTTATTGTGGCCGGTCGACGAGCACATTGCGCCCACATCTGCCCACCACAGTGCAGTCACGGTCAGCTCACGCTCGCGCTTCCTCCCATCGCGCTGCGGGACTGATCGACCATCAGCGAGGAACGGCGGCAGCAATGCGGCGTTTGCTTGTCAGACCGACCAAAGGAGAACAGCGTGAGCATGTTCAAGACACTCGCCGTCACGGCACTCATTTCCACTGCCGGCTTCGGTATCGGCGCGGCCCAGGCCGCGGACCTGATCACCATGCCGGTGTCGTCCTCGCCCATCGAAGTGCCGGTGTCCGACACGTCCTATGACTGGAACGGCTCTTACACCGGCGTCTATGGCGTGGTGCAGTCGAGCGCGGCCGGCGGCACGCAGTATGGCGCGGGTATCAACGCCGGCGTCAACGCGCAGTTCGACTTCGTGCTGGTGGGCGCCGAACTTGCCCTGCATGGCCTGACCGGCGGCACCCTCGACACCACCTATGGCCAGATCATCGGCAAGGCCGGCGTCGTGGTGACCGAGAATGCGCTGCTCTACGCGGCAGCCGGCTATGGTATCGACCTGGGGGCGCCCAACGAAGACGACTTCCTGCTCGGCGCCGGCGTCGAGCTGGCGGTGGCCGAGAACGTCAGCATGCGGGCCCAGTACCTGCACGGCTTCCCGATCACCGGCGGCAATCCCAAGGATCAGTTCACCCTGGGTGCGCATTTCAAGTTCTAGGCCTGAGCGCCGGGAACCGGCGTTCCGGAAATGTGGCGGTTGGCGCTTGCGCTGGCCGCCTTTTTTCTGTCATATTTAGAGACAGCAAAACTACTTGTGGCCTGATGGCAACATGCCGTCTCAATACGGGCCGTTTTCGCATTCAAGACCAACTATTCTGCGGCAGGGCGCTTGCATGCGGCGGGGCAGTTGAATTATCTGAGTGTGACTGACTGACTGATGCATATAAAGGATTCTCAGATGCGCACTCTCAAGCTCGCCTTGCTGGCCACCGCCGCGACCGTGGCGTTCTCCTCGGCGACCTTCGCCGCGGACCTGATCGTTAGCGAACCCGCCATGATCGACAACACTGTCGGTTTCGACTGGGAAGGCCCGTATGTCGGTCTCTGGCTCGGTGGTCAGACCACCCCGTCCGTGTACTCGATCGGTGCCAACCTCGGCGTCAACGTCATGATCGACCAGTCGCTGCTCGCCGGTTTCGACGGCGAAATCGCGTGGCTGTCGAACTCGACCTGGCAGGGTGAAGTCGAAGGCAAGCTCGGCTTCGTCGCCGACGCTGCCCTGATCTACGCCCACATCGGTGTGGGTTCCAACTCGTCGACCGCCGCTTATGTCCCGGTCGGCGTGGGTGCCGAATTCGCCGTGGCCGACAATGTGTCGCTCAAGGCCGAATACACCTACCAGTGGGATTTCGACAATTCCGCTCAGTCGGCTCACGTCGGCAAGATCGGTATCAACTTCCACTTCTAAGATAGTCGATGATGCAGGCTTAACCGCCTGGTCGTCGTGATCTGACAGGGACCCCGCCTCGGCGGGGTCTTTTGTTTTTGCGCGATTGTTTCAAATTGAGACAATTTCGGTGAGATGGCGCTAACCAAGGGTGTTTTGCTCAGGCTTCCTTAGCCGCGTTGGGCAATATGGCGCGCCGCACTCCTGTCCCCGCGGGCGCGTCAGGCGCACTATCTGGATCAGTTCGATCCTTACCTCCCAGGGGACCAAGATGACCTTTTCCAAGCGCCTGCTGCTCGGCGTCGCCGCCGCAGCCCTGATGACCTCCGGTGCGCAGGCGGCCGATCTGCTGCTGCCGGCCAACCAGATCTATGACAGCCCGCTCTTTGACTTCGAGGGCTTTTATGTCGGCGGCACGGCCGGCGCCGGCGCCTTTCCCGGCCCTGGTGGCAGCGGCATGGTCGGCGTGGTGGTCGGCGCCAATTTTGCCATTACCGACGCGCTGCTGACTGGCGTGGAATTTCAGGGTGATGCGCTCTGGAATGGCGGCGGGCTCTACGGCTTCAATGCCCTGTTCCTGGGCAAGCTCGGTGGCTACCTGAGCGACGATATGCTGGTCTACGGCACCGCCGGCGGCGGCTGGATCGCCAGCACCCCGTCCTATGGAATCGGTGCGGGAATCGAAATGGCCGTGGCGCCGCAGTTCAGCGTGCGCGGCGAAGGCATGATCACCGGCGCCTGGGGCGGCGGCATCACCGGCGGCAAGATCACGGCCGGCCTGCTCTGGCATCTCGACTAGACGCTTTTGTGACCCCTGGTCCCATGCAGGTGGCCCGTCGCGATTGCGGCGGGCCGCTTTGATTCCGTGGAGGGATTCGCGCGCAATGTCGCAGGGCAGGGGCGATACCCGGTCAAGCCCGGCAAGCCTGCGCGATTCCGCGGATTCTCGGCAATGCGGACAAAACGGCTCAAGTTTTGTTTTCCTTGAATAGGTTGGGGCTGTGGGCTAAGCCCTTGCCATCACTTTCGCGTCGATCGGCCAGCCCAAATTGCCCGCTGTTCCGCGCGACCCGGTCCCCTTGGCCGGGCTATTGAACAGGCTGCCGCATGACTGACTTGCTCAGCAATTATCTGCCGGTCGTGATCTTCATCGGGCTCTCCGCCGTCATTGGCTTGGCGCTCCTCGTTGCTCCCTTCATTGTCGCCGTCAAACGCCCCGACCCCGAAAAGGTCTCGGCATATGAATGCGGCTTCGAAGCGTTCGACGACGCGCGCATGAAGTTCGACGTCCGCTTCTACCTGGTGTCGATTCTCTTCATCATCTTCGATCTCGAAGTGGCGTTCCTGTTTCCCTGGGCCGTCGCGTTCAAGGATGTCGGCTGGTTCGGCTTTTGGTCGATGATGATCTTTCTGGGCGTGCTGACGATCGGGTTCATCTACGAATGGAAGAAAGGCGCGCTCGAATGGGATTGACCGCACAAGGCGGCACGCTGATCGCGCCGCGCCCGGTGGGGGCGCTTGATCCGGCGACCGGCAAGCCGATCGGCGCCAATGATCCGTTTTTCACCGAGATCAACAACGAGCTGGCTGACAAGGGCTTTCTCGTGACCTCGACGGATGAGCTCATCAACTGGGCCCGTACCGGCTCGCTGATGTGGATGACCTTCGGCCTGGCCTGCTGCGCCGTCGAAATGATCCAGATGTCGATGCCGCGCTATGACGTCGAGCGCTTCGGCCTGGCGCCGCGCGCGTCGCCGCGGCAGTCGGACGTGATGATCGTTGCCGGCACGTTGACCAACAAGATGGCCCCGGCGCTGCGCAAGGTCTACGACCAGATGCCCGAGCCGCGTTACGTGGTCTCGATGGGCTCGTGCGCCAATGGCGGCGGCTATTATCACTATTCCTATGCCGTGGTGCGCGGCTGCGACCGGGTGGTGCCGGTGGACGTCTATGTGCCCGGCTGCCCGCCGACGGCGGAGGCGCTGCTGTACGGCCTGCTGATGCTGCAAAAGAAGATTCGCCGCACCGGCACGATCGAGCGGTAGGGCCCAGATGGACAACTCTGAAAAACTGCAGGCCCTTGCCGAAACCGCCAAGGCTGCGCTTGGCGACGCTCTGCTCGACACCAGCATGGCTTTCGGGGAGCTAACCCTGACGGTCACCCGTGAGTCGATCGTTTCGGTTGTGACGATGCTGCGCGCATCGGCCGGCTTTGTCTCGATTACGGACGTGTGCGGCGTCGATTATCCCGAGCGCGAGAACCGCTTCGAGGTGGTCTACCACCTGCTCAGCCCGACCAAGAACATCCGCGTGCGGGTAAAACTGTCGACCGACGAACTGGTGCCGGTGCCTTCGATCACTGGCGTGTTTCCGGGCGCCGACTGGTTCGAGCGCGAGGCTTATGATCTCTACGGCATCCTGTTCTCGGGCCATCCGGATCTGCGCCGCATCCTGACCGACTACGGCTTTGACGGTCACCCGCTGCGCAAGGATTTCCCGACCACCGGTTTTGTCGAAGTGCGCTACGACGAAGAGCGCAAGCGCGTCGTCTATGAGCCGGTTCGCCTGGCTCAGGAATTCCGCACCTTCGACTATCTCTCCCCCTGGGAAGGCACCGACTACGTGCTGCCCGGCGACGAAAAGGCGAAGCCGCAATGAGCGAAGCCGACGTAAGAAATTTCACCATCAATTTCGGGCCGCAGCATCCGGCTGCGCACGGTGTGTTGCGCCTGGTGCTCGAACTGGACGGCGAAGTGGTCGAACGGGTCGATCCCCATATCGGGCTTCTGCATCGTGGCACCGAAAAGCTGATCGAGACCAAGACCTATCTGCAGGCCGTGCCCTATTTCGACCGCCTGGACTACGTGGCGCCGATGAACCAGGAGCATGCCTTCTGCCTGGCAGTGGAAAAGCTGCTCGGGCTGGAAGTGCCGCTGCGCGGCCAGTTGATCCGGGTGCTCTATTCCGAGATCGGTCGCCTGCTCAGCCACCTGCTCAACACCACGACGCAGGCGCTCGACGTCGGCGCGCTCACCCCGCCGCTCTGGGGTTTCGACGAGCGCGAAAAGCTGATGATCTTTTACGAGCGCGCCTCGGGCAGCCGCATGCATGCGGCGTTCTTCCGGCCGGGCGGCGTGCACCAGGATCTGCCGCAGGCGCTGATCGACGATATCGAGGCGTTCTGCGACCCGTTCCTCAAGGTGCTCGACGATCTCGAAGGGCTGATGACGGGCAACCGCATTTACATGCAGCGCAACGCCGATATCGGTGTGGTCTCGCTCGAGGACGCCTGGAAATGGGGGTTTTCGGGCGTGATGGTGCGCGGCTCGGGTGCGGCCTGGGACCTGCGCAAGGCGCAGCCCTACGAGTGCTACGATCGCCTCGATTTCGATATTCCGATCGGCAAGAACGGCGACTGCTATGATCGCTATCTGATCCGCATGGACGAGATGCGCCAGTCGGTGCGCATCATGCGGCAGGTGATTACCCTGCTCAACTCGGCCGAGGGCAAGACGCCGGTTTCCTCGACCGACGGCAAGGTCGTTCCGCCCAAGCGTGGCGAGATGAAGCAGTCGATGGAAGCGCTGATCCACCACTTCAAGCTCTACACCGAGGGCTTCAAGGTGCCGGCCGGCGAAGTCTATGCCGCCGTGGAAGCGCCCAAGGGGGAGTTCGGCGTCTATCTGGTGTCCGACGGCACCAACAAGCCCTATCGCTGCAAGATCAAGGCGCCGGGCTTTGCGCATCTGTCTGCCATGGATTTCCTCTGCCGCGGCCACATGCTGGCCGACGTCTCGGCCATCCTGGGGTCGCTCGATATCGTGTTTGGTGAGGTTGATCGCTGATGTCCGTCCGCCGTCTTGCAGATGACACCATCCAGCCTGCCGCGTTCGCGTTCTCGAACGACAACCAGACCTGGGCGGAAAACAAGATTGCCGAGTATCCGGCCGGCCGGCAGCAGTCGGCGGTGATTCCGTTGCTGTTCCGGGCGCAAGAACAACAGGGCTGGATCAGTCGGGCCGCGATCGAGACGGTCGCGCGCATGCTCGACATGGCCTATATCCGTGTGCTCGAAGTGGCGACGTTCTATACCCAGTTCCAGCTCAAGCCGGTCGGGACCAAGGCGCATATTCAGGTATGCGGGACGACCCCGTGCATGCTGCGGGGCGCCGAAGAGCTGCGCGAAGTCTGTCAGCACAAGATCCATCACGACCCCTTCACCACCAACGCCGCGGGCACGCTGAGCTGGGAAGAGGTGGAGTGCCTGGGCGCCTGCGTGAATGCGCCCATGGTGGCAGTGTTCAGCGACACTTACGAAGATCTGACGCCGGCACGGCTCGAGCAGCTGATCGATGATTTCGAGGCCGGTCGACCGGTCAAGCCGGGTCCGCAGATCGATCGGCAGTTCGGTGCGCCGCAGGGTGGCCAGACGACGCTGCTCGAAGCCCCTACCGCGCAACGAACCTATACCCCCATGCCGCCGCCGCCCCCGCCAGCTCCGGCCCCGGGCGAGCCGGCTGCTGCTGCAGCTCCGGCCGCAGCCAAGCCGGCCGAACAGGCGCCCACGACCCCGGGTCGGAAGAGCGACGTCGCGGCAGAATCGGCGCCGGCCATCAATACCGGCACGACCTCGGCCAAGGTGTCCGAGGCCAAGGCCGAAGGGGAACGCAAGGCCTTCGATGCCGTGGCCAAGGCCGACGGCACACCGAACGCGGCTATGCGCGAAAACGCCACCGGGGCGGAATCGCCTGCCGGCAAGACCGATGGCGGCGCCGCCGTTGGCAAGCAGCCGGTGCGCAAGCTGTTCGATGCACCCCAGGGCGTGGCAGCCGACGATCTCAAGCTGATCAGCGGCGTTGGCCCGGTGCTGGAGCGCACGCTCAATGCGGTGGGGATCACCACTTATGCCCAGGTGGCCAAGCTGACGCCCGCGCAGATCGAGGCCGTCGAAGGCGAGCTTAACTTCCGGGGCAGGGTGCTGCGCGACAAGTGGATCGAGCAGGCCGACGCGCTCGCCGCGGGCGGGCCGGCAGAATACACCAAACGCTTCGGCAAGGACCCACGCTGATGCTCGCAGATAAAGACCGCATCTTCACCAACCTCTACGGCCAGCACGACTGGGGCCTCGACGGCGCGAAAGCGCGCGGCGCGTGGCAGGACACGGCCACGTTCATCGAACGGGGTCGCGACTGGATCGTCAACGAGGTCAAGGGCTCGGGTCTGCGCGGTCGCGGCGGCGCGGGTTTTCCCACGGCGCTGAAATGGACGTTCATGCCCAAAGAGGGCGCCGGCGACGGCCGCCCCAGCCAGCTGCTGGTCAATGCCGACGAATCCGAACCGGGCACTTGCAAGGACCGCGAGATCCTGCGGCACGATCCGCACCACCTGGTCGAGGGCTGCCTGCTGGCCGGCCGCGCCATGGGCGCCCATATCGCCTATGTCTATATTCGCGGCGAGTTCATCCGCGAACGCCATCATTTCGAAGCGGCGGTGCAGCAGGCCTATGACGCGCGCCTGATCGGCAAGAACAACATCCATGGCTGGGACTTCGACATCGTCGTCCACCATGGTGCGGGCGCCTATATCTGCGGCGAAGAAACCGCGCTGATGGAATCGCTCGAAGGCAAGAAGGGCCAGCCGCGCCTCAAGCCGCCGTTCCCGGCAGCGATGGGCGTCTACGGCAACCCCACGACCGTCAACAATGTCGAATCGATCGCCGTGGTGCCCGAAATCCTGCGGCGCGGCGGCGCCTGGTTCGCCGGCATCGGCCGGGCCAACAATACCGGCACCAAGCTGATGTGCGTCTCCGGCCACGTGAACAAGCCGGCCACCTTCGAAGAGGCCATGGGCGTCACCTTCGAAGAAATCATCGAAAAACACTGCGGCGGCATCCGCGGCGGCTGGGACAACCTGCTGGCGGTGATCCCCGGCGGCGCGTCGGTGCCCTGCGTGCCGGGCGAAAAGATCCGCCACGCGATCATGGATTTCGACGGCCTCAAGGAAGTCGGTTCCTCCATGGGGACGGCGGCGGTGATCGTGATGGACAAGTCCACCGATATCATCAAGGCGATCTGGCGCCTCTCGGCCTTTTACAAGCACGAGAGCTGCGGGCAGTGCACGCCCTGCCGTGAAGGCACCGGCTGGATGATGCGGGTGATGGAGCGCATGGTCGAGGGTCGTGCGCAGAAGCGCGAGATCGACATGCTGTTCGAAGTCACCAAGCAGATCGAAGGGCATACGATCTGCGCGCTGGGCGACGCAGCCGCCTGGCCGATCCAGGGGCTGATCCGCAATTTCCGCCCTGTCATCGAAGCGCGTATCGATGCCTATACCTATAGCTCCACCAGCGACGGCGCCGTGCCGTCCATCGCGGCGGAGTGAGTTCATGATGTTGCTTCAGCACTGGCGGCTCGACGTGACGGTTTGTAAGGCGGCGGCATAATGGCAAACATCAAGGTTGACGGTACGCTCGTCGAGGTTCCGGACTACTTCACGCTGATGCAGGCGGCCGAGGCCGCCGGCGCGGAAATTCCGCGCTTTTGCTATCACGAGCGCCTGTCGGTGGCGGGCAACTGCCGGATGTGCCTGGTCGAGGTCAAGGGTGGTCCCCCCAAGCCTCAGGCGAGCTGCGCCATGACGGTCAAGGATCTGCGGCCCGGCCCGAATGGCGAGCCGCCCGAGATGTTCACCAACACGCCGATGGTCAAGAAGGCCCGCGAAGGCGTGATGGAATTCCTGCTGATCAACCATCCGCTCGATTGCCCGATCTGCGATCAGGGCGGCGAGTGCGACCTGCAGGACCAGGCCATGGCCTATGGCGTGGACAAGAACCGCTACGCCGAGAACAAGCGCGCCGTCGAGGACAAGTATATCGGGCCGCTGGTCAAGACCTCGATGAACCGCTGCATCCATTGCACGCGCTGCGTCCGCTTCACCACCGAAGTGGCCGGCATTTCCGAGATGGGTCTGATCGGCCGCGGCGAAGACGCCGAGATCACCACCTATCTCGAGCAGGCGCTGTCGAGCGAGCTGCAGGGCAATGTCATCGATCTCTGCCCGGTGGGCGCGCTGACCTCGAAGCCCTACGCGTTCCATGCGCGCCCCTGGGAGCTGACCAAGACCGAATCCATCGACGTGATGGATGCCGTGGGCTCCAATATCCGGGTCGACAGCCGTGGCCGCGAAGTCATGCGCATCCTGCCGCGGGTCAATGACGCCATCAACGAAGAGTGGATTTCCGACAAGACCCGTTTCATCTGGGACGGGCTCAAGAGCCAGCGGCTCGACCGCCCCTATGTGCGCGTCAACGGCAAGCTCAAGCCGGCCAGCTGGGACGAAGCCTTCAAGGCCGTTGCTGGCGCGATCAAGGCCTCGGGCGGCGGCAATAAGGTTGGCGCGATCGCCGGCGACCTCGCCTCGGTTGAGGATATGTATGCGCTCAAGGCGCTGCTGACCTCGCTGGGCTCGGGCATGACCGATTGTCGCCCGGCCATGTCGGGGATCGACCCCGGCCTGCCGCGTGCCGCCTATACATTCGGGCCGGGTATCGCCGGGATCGAGGAGGCCGATGCCATCCTGATCGTCGGCGCCAATCCGCGCAAGGAAGCGGCCGTGCTCAACGCCCGCATCCGCAAGACCTGGCGGGCCAAGGGCCTGCCGATTGCGGTGATCGGCGAGAACGCCGACCTGACCTATCCCACCCAGTATCTGGGCGACGATTTTGCGGCCCTGGCCGAACTCGCCGAAGGCAAGGGCTGGGCGGAAAAGTTCAAGGCGGCGAAAAAGCCGCTGATCATTATCGGTGAAGGTGCCGTGTCGCATGGGGCCGCCGGGTCCAAGCAGATCGGCCGCGACGTGATGGCGCTGGCCGCCGCCCTTTTGGCGGGCCATGGCGGCATCGACGCCGGCTGGAACGGCTTTGCGCTGCTGCACAATGCGGCGGGCCGCGTCGGTGGCCTCGATATCGGCTTTGTGCCGCATGCCGGAGGCGTCTGCTCGGCAGACCAGATCGGCCTTGCCGGCAAGGGCGAACTCGACGTGCTGTTCCTGCTGGGCGCCGACGAGTACGACATGACCGCCATGGGCAAGGCCTTCGTGGTCTATGTCGGCACGCACGGGGACGCCGGGGCGCACCGCGCCGACGTCATCCTGCCGGGCGCGACCTATACGGAAAAGTCCGGCACCTACGTCAATACCGAAGGCCGGGTGCAGATGGCCGAGCGGGCAGTGTTCCCGCCCGGTGACGCCAAGGAAGACTGGGCGATCTTCCGCGCCCTCAGCGCCGTACTGGGAACGGCTCTGCCGTTCAACTCGCTGGCGCAGCTGCGCGCGGCGATCTATGCGCAGTTCCCGCATCTGGCGCGGCTAGACCAGATCGCGCCGGTCTCGGCGTCCGACCTGTCGGTGCTGGCCAACAAGGCTGTGAAGACCAAGAAGGCGAAGTTTGCGCCGACGATCACCGAGTTCTATTTGACCAACCCCATTGCCCGCGCTTCGGCAGTGATGGGCGAGTGTGCGGCGCTTGCGTCGGGCCTCAAGCAGGCGGCGGAGTAGGGACGAACAATGGAATTTGTTGCCGCAGCAGCCAATTATCTCCTGGGTGCCCCGATCCTCGGATTGGGCACGGACGTGGGCTTTGTCTGGAAGGCCCTGCTGCTTCTGGTCGGGCTGCTGATCTTTACCGCCTATATCCTCCTGGCCGACCGCAAGATCTGGGCGGCCGTGCAGGTGCGCCGCGGCCCCAACGTGGTGGGTCCCTTCGGGCTGCTGCAGAGCTTTGCCGACCTGTTGAAATTCGTCTTCAAGGAACCCTCGATCCCGGCCAGCGCCGACAAGATCGTGTTCCTCCTGGCGCCGCTCGTCACCTCGGTGCTGGCGCTCTCGGCCTATGCGGTGATCCCCATCGATGCCGGCTGGGCGCTCGCCAACATCAATGTCGGCATTCTCTATATTTTCGCCATCTCGTCGCTGGGCGTCTACGGCATCATCATGGGTGGCTGGGCGTCCAACAGCAAATACGCCTTCCTGGGCGCATTGCGTTCGGCAGCCCAGATGGTGAGCTACGAAGTCTCGATCGGCCTCGTCATCATCACCGTGCTGCTCTGCGTGGGCTCGCTCAACCTGCAGGATGTGGTGACGGCGCAACAGGCGGGTGGGCTCGCCGACATGCTCGGCGTGCCATGGCTGAGCATTCTCAACTGGTACTGGCTGCCGCTCTTTCCGATGTTCGTGATCTTTTTCATCTCGGCATTGGCGGAGACCAACCGGCCGCCGTTCGACCTGCCCGAAGCCGAGTCCGAGCTGGTCGCCGGCTTCATGGTCGAATATGCGTCCACGCCGTACCTGCTGTTCATGCTGGGTGAGTATATCGCCATCATCCTGATGTGCGCGATGACCACCATCCTGTTTCTGGGGGGCTGGAGCGCGCCGCTTGATCTGGCGCCGTTCACCTGGGTGCCGGGGTCGATCTGGTTTGTGCTCAAGGCCAGCCTGGTGTTTTTCATGTTCGCCATGGTCAAGGCATTCGTTCCCCGCTATCGCTACGACCAGCTGATGCGCATCGGCTGGAAGGTGTTCCTGCCGCTGTCGCTGGTGATGGTCGTGGTTGTCGCCGCGATCCTGCAGCTCACCGGCTGGGGCTGGCACGGAGGTGCCGTCTGATGAAGTTCTTCCAGTTCCTCAACGGCCTGCTGCTGCGCGAGTTCGTCGGCGCGTTCTTTCTGTCGATGCGCTACTTCTTCGCGCCCAAAAAGACGCTGAACTACCCGTTCGAAAAGGGCATGGTCAGCCCGCGTTTCCGCGGCGAGCACGCGCTGCGCCGCTATCCCAATGGCGAGGAGCGCTGCATCGCCTGCAAGCTGTGCGAAGCGATCTGCCCGGCCCAGGCCATCACCATCGAGGCTGGTCCTCGCCAGAACGACGGCACGCGGCGCACGGTGCGCTACGACATCGACATGGTCAAATGCATCTATTGCGGCTTCTGCCAGGAAGCCTGTCCGGTCGATGCGATCGTGGAAGGTCCGAACTTCGAATTCGCTACCGAAACGCGGGAAGAACTCTACTTCAGCAAGGAAAAGCTCCTTGCCAATGGCGACCGGTGGGAACGCGAACTCGCGCGCAACATCGCCACTGACGCACCGTATCGCTAAGGGGCCGGGATGACGCTGCCACTTTTCTTCTTCTACGTGTTCTCGATCATCGCGGTGGCATCCGCGCTGATGGTGATCGCGTCGCGCAACCCGGTGCACTCGGTCCTGTTCCTGATCCTGACCTTCGTGAATGCAGCGGGTCTGTTCATGCTCTCGGGGGCCGAGTTCCTCGCGCTGATCCTGATCGTGGTCTATGTCGGCGCGGTCATGGTGCTGTTCCTGTTCGTCACCATGATGCTCGATGTCGACTTCGCTTCGATGCGCACCGGCATGCTGCAATATGCGCCGATCGGCGTGGTGATCGGACTGATCCTGCTGGCCGAGCTGCTGCTGGTGGGGGGGAGTTTCATCCTGACGCCGGAGCTGACCGCGTCGGCGGTCGTGCCGATCGATGCCGGGGTGGAGAACACCCGGGCGCTCGGGCAGCTGCTCTACACGCGCTATGTCTTCCTGTTCCAGGGCGCGGGTGCGGTGCTGCTGGTCGCCATGATCGGCGCCATCGTCTTGACGCTGCGGCACAAGACCGGGGTCAAGCGGCAGGACGTGTTCAAGCAGGTCAACCGCAAGCGCAGCGAAGGCGTCGAAGTGGTCAAGGTCAAATCAGGGCAGGGGCTCTAGTATGCTGGCAGCAACGGGCATTTCGCTGGGTCACTATCTGACCGTCGGGGCGATCCTGTTCACCATCGGGGTGTTCGGAATCTTCCTCAACCGCAAGAACATCATCGTCATCCTGATGTCGGTGGAACTGATCCTGCTGGCGGTGAACCTCAATTTCGTGGCGTTTTCGGCCGAGCTGGGCGATCTCGCCGGCCAGGTCTTCGCGCTGCTGATCCTGACGGTCGCGGCGGCAGAGGCGGCCATCGGTCTTGCCATCCTCGTGATCTTCTACCGCAACCGCGGCTCTATCGCGGTTGAGGACGTCAACATGATGAAGGGCTGACGCCGTGATCCAGGCAATCGTCTTTTTCCCGCTGATCGGGGCGTTGATCGCGGGTCTGCTCGGCCGGCTGATCGGACACCGGACCAGCGAGTACATCACCACCGGTCTCTTGATCGCGGCGGCGCTGCTGAGCTGGATCGTGTTCGCCGGCTTCTGGTTTGCGCCGGAAGCGGCCGAGGGTGCCCACGGCGCCGAGCATGCCGAGATCCTCAAGGTCGAAGTGATGCGCTGGATCCAGTCCGGCGGCATCGACGTGCGCTGGATCCTGCGGGTGGATACGCTCACCGCCATCATGCTGGTGGTGGTGACCACGGTCTCGAGCCTCGTGCACGTCTATTCGATAGGCTACATGGCCGACGATCCGCATCGCTCGCGCTTTTTTGCCTACCTGTCGCTCTTTACCTTCGCCATGCTCATGCTGGTGACCGCCGACAACTTCCTGCAGATGTTCTTCGGCTGGGAAGGCGTGGGTCTGGCGTCCTATCTGCTGATCGGCTTCTGGTACCAGAAGCCCTCGGCCAATGCCGCGGCGATGAAGGCTTTCGTGGTCAACCGGGTCGGCGATTTCGGCTTCGCCCTGGGCATTTTCGGCGCCTGGATGGTGCTGGGGCATATCGATTTCGATGGCGCCTTCCATGCAGTGCCCGAGCATGCCGACGAAACCATGCGGTTCCTCAGCTGGGACCTGCATGCCATGACCGTGGTGTGCCTGCTGCTGTTCATGGGCGCCATGGGCAAGTCGGCGCAGTTCCTGCTGCACACCTGGCTGCCGGACGCCATGGAAGGCCCGACCCCGGTGTCGGCGCTGATCCACGCTGCGACCATGGTCACGGCCGGCGTCTTCATGGTGGCGCGACTTTCGCCGATGTTCGAAGTTTCGCCCGTCGCCCTGACCACCGTGCTGATCATCGGCGCCATCACCGCCTTCTTTGCGGCGACGGTGGGCCTCGTCCAGAACGATATCAAGCGCGTCATCGCCTATTCGACCTGCTCGCAGCTGGGCTACATGTTCGTGGCGCTCGGGGCAGGGGTCTACTCGGCCGGCGTGTTCCATCTATTTACCCACGCCTTCTTCAAGGCGCTGCTGTTCCTGGGCGCCGGTTCGGTCATCCATGCGATGCACCATGAGCAGGACATGCGGAACATGGGCGGCTTGGCCAAGAAAATCCCCATCACGTACTGGATGATGATCATCGGCACGCTGGCCCTCACGGGCGTCGGCATTCCGGGCACGTCGCTGGGCTTTGCCGGGTTCTTTTCCAAAGACGCGATCATCGAAGTCGCCTATTCGGTGGGCGGCAATGCCGGCCAGTTTGCCTTCTGGCTGCTGGTGGTCGCAGCGCTGTTCACGAGCTTTTACTCGTGGCGCCTGATCCACCTGACGTTCCACGGCTCGCCGCGGACGGCCGCGTCGCACGAGGCGCATGGCCATGACGATCATGCCCACGCAGCGCACGCCGCCGACGACCATGCCGATCACGGCCATGGCCATGGCAGCGCTTATGACAATGCGCATGAGAGTCCGCGCGTCATGCTGGTGCCGCTCTATATCCTGGCGGCGGGCGCCGTGCTGGCAGGCGTCGTGTTCCACGAGCTGTTCTTCGGCCACGCCGAACACATCATCCACTTCTTCCAGGGGTCGGTGGTGGTTTCGGAAACGGCCATCGAGGCCGCGCACGACGTGCCGCTCTGGGTCAAGTGGTCGGCCACGATCGCCATGATCCTCGGCTTTGCCGCCGCCTGGTACATGTACATCCGCGATCCGGCCATGCCCAAGCGCGTCGCCGACACCAATCCGGGGCTCTACAAGTTCCTGCTCAATAAGTGGTATTTCGACGAGCTCTACGACCGCATCTTCGTGCGCCCGGCCCTCTGGCTCGGCCGTGCCCTGTGGAAGGGCTTTGACGACATGCTGATCGACCAGACCCTCGTCGAAGGCCTGGGGCACCGCGTCAAGGATGTCACGGCGCGCGTCGTCAAGCTGCAGTCGGGCTATCTGTATCACTATGCATTCGCGATGCTCATCGGCATTGCCGCGCTGCTCACCTGGGCCATCGCGGCTGGGGGACTACTGGGATGAATTTGAGCGCCAACCTTCTGACCGTCATCACCTTTCTACCGACGGTCGGCGCCCTGCTGCTGCTGCTCGTTCCGGGACGGACCGAGGCGTCCACCAATCTGGTGCGCTGGATTTCGCTTGTCGTCACGCTGCTGACGCTGGCGCTGAGCCTCTACCTCTGGGCGCAGTTCGACCCCAAGAACCCCGGTTTCCAGTTCGTCGAGGACTTTGACTGGATCGGTGAATCCATCGGCTACCGGATGGGCGTGGACGGGATTTCGATCCTGTTCATCCCATTGACCGCGCTGCTGATGCCGGCGGTGGTCATTTCGGCCTGGAGCTCGGTGACCACGCGGGTCAAGGAATACATGATCGTGTTCCTGGTGCTGGAAACCTTCATGATCGGCGCGTTCGCCACGCTCGATCTGGCGATCTTTTATGTGTTTTTCGAAGGCACCCTGATCCCGATGTTCCTGATCATCGGCATCTGGGGCGGGTCGCGACGCATCCAGGCGACCTACAAGTTCTTCTTTTATAGCTTCACCGGCACGGTGCTGATGCTGCTGGCCATCATGTTCATGTTCTGGCAGGCCGGAACGCTCGATATCCAGCAGCTGCTGACCTTCAAGTTCGCGCCCGAAGTGCAGACATGGCTGTGGCTGGGCTTTTTCGCCTCGTTCGCAGTCAAGATGCCGATGTGGCCGTTCCATCGCTGGCTGCCGGAAGCGCACGTGGAAGCACCCACCGGCGGGTCGGTGATCCTTGCCGCCATCCTGCTCAAGCTGGGCGGCTACGGCTTTATCCGCTTTTCGATCGCCATGTTCCCCGACGCCTCGCAGATGTTTGCGCCGTTCGTGTTCACGCTCTCGGTTGCGGCCATCATCATCACCTCGCTGATCGCGCTGGTGCAGACCGACATCAAGAAGCTGATTGCCTATTCGTCGGTGGCGCATATGGGCTTTGTCACCATGGGCATTTTTGCCGGCAACGTGATGGGCATCCAGGGCGCACTATTCCAGATGCTGTCGCACGGCATCGTGTCGGGCGCGCTGTTCCTGTGCGTCGGGGTCGTCTACGACCGCATGCACACCCGCGATATCGAAGCCTATGGCGGGCTCGTCTCGCGCATGCCGGCCTATGCGGTGGTGTTCATGGTCTTTACCATGGCCAATGTCGGCCTGCCCGGGACGTCCGGCTTTGTCGGCGAGTTCCTCACCATGATTGCGGTGTTCCAGGTCAATACCTGGGTGGCGTTCTTTGCCACGTTCGGCGTGATCCTCTCGGCCTGCTACGCCCTCTGGCTCTACCGCCGGGTGGTTTTCGGGGCGCTGACCAAGGACAGCCTGAAAGCGATCCTCGATCTTGATCGCCGCGAGGCCATCGTGCTGGTGCCGCTCTTGCTGCTGACCATCCTTTTCGGGTTCTACCCCGCGCCGATCCTCGATGCGACCGCCGCATCGGTGCAACTGGTGGCGGACAACTTTGCCAATGCCGTGGGTGCCGTCGCACCCATGGTCGCGGCGGCGCACTAGGAGGCGTCTCGTGATTTCTGACATTTCGAGCTTCGCTTCCCTGGCTCCGGCCTATCCCGAACTGATGCTGGCCATCGGCGCGGTGGTGCTGCTGATGCTGGGCGTCTTCCTCAAAAAGGGCAGTGCCGGGGCCATTGCGGCACTGGCAGTGATCCTGCTGGTCATCGTGGTGGGCGGCATGGTGTTTTCCAACACCGAAGGCGTGCTGTTCAACGGCGGCTTCATCAACGATGCCTTTGCTCGCTACATGAAGCTTCTGGTGGTGGGCGCATCGGCTTTCGCGCTGATCCTCTCGTTCTCGAGCGCCAAGACGCACGCGCTCGACAAGTTCGAGTATTCGGTGCTGGTGCTGCTGGCGACGCTGGGCATGATGCTCATGGTCTCGGCCAACGACCTGATGAGCCTCTATATCGGTCTCGAGCTGCAGTCGCTGGCGCTCTATGTGGTGGCGGCGATGAAGCGCGACAGCGCTGCGGCCACCGAAGCGGGCCTGAAATACTTCGTTCTGGGCGCGCTGTCCTCGGGCATGCTGCTCTACGGCGCCTCGCTGGTCTATGGCTTTACCGGGCATACCCAGCTCGACCTGATCCTGTCGGCCATCGTTGCGGGCGAGCGCTCGATCGGGCTGATCTTCGGCATGGTGTTCCTGCTCGCCGGCATCGCCTTCAAGATCTCGGCCGTGCCGTTCCACATGTGGACGCCGGACGTTTATGAAGGCGCGCCCACGCCGGTGACGGCGTTCTTTGCCGCTGCGCCCAAGGTGGCGGCCATGGCCCTGCTGTTGCGGGTGGTCTCGGTCAGCTTCCAGGGCATCACGGCCGACTGGCAGCAGATCATCATCTTCCTCTCTATTGCCTCGATGGTGCTGGCGGCCTTTGCCGCCATTGGCCAGAACAATCTCAAGCGCCTGCTCGCCTATTCGTCCATCGGCCATGTCGGCTTCGCACTGGTCGGGCTCTCGTCGGGCACCGAGGCCGGCGTCGAGGGCGTCGCCATCTACATGGCGATCTACGTCACCATGACGGTGGGCATCTTTGCCGCCGTGCTCTCGCTCAAGACCGAGAGCGGCTATGTCGAAACCATCAGCGAGCTGGCCGGCCTCTCCAAGAAGCGGCCATTCGTGGCCGCCATTATCGCGGTGCTGATGTTCTCGCTGATCGGCCTGCCGCCGCTCGCCGGGTTCTTTGCCAAGTGGCACGTGTTCCTGGCCGCGATCGAGCAGAACCTCTTCGTCCTCGCAGTGATCGGCGTGCTGGCGAGTGCGGTGAGCGCCTTCTATTACCTGCGGATCGTCAAGGTGATGTATTTCGACGAGCCGGTGAGCGAGTTTGCCGCTGTGCCGCGCGAACTGACCATGGTGCTCGCCGTGTCGGGCTTTCTGGTGGTGACCTATTTCGTCACCGTCGGATCGCCGCTGGCCGCCGCTGCGCGGCTTGCGGCAGGAAGCCTCTTCTAGGTGCAGAGCTTTACGCTCGGCACCACGGCATCGGCGCGCGGCTACCGCCTGATCGGCTTTGACACGGTCGGTTCGACCAGTATCGAAGCCGCGCGCGCCGCACAGGCCGGTGACGAGGGCCAAATCTGGTTCGCTGCCTTGCAGCAGACCGAGGGCAGGGGGCGGCGGGGCCGGAAATGGGAATCCCCGCACGGCAACCTCGCCGCAAGCCTGCTGCTGCTGCCCGACTGTGACGCGACCCAGACCGCGACGCTCGGGTTTGTGGCCGGCGTGGCGCTGGACCGGGCCCTGCGGCGCCTTGTACCCGACATCGCCCTCAAGCACGGAATCGATGGCGCCGACGGGCAGGGCGCGCGGATTGCCCTCAAATGGCCCAATGACGTCTTGGCTGACGGCGCCAAGCTCGCCGGCATCCTGCTCGAAGCACAAAAGCGGCCGGACGGCCGACTCGCCATCGTCATCGGCATTGGTGTGAACGTGGTGGCGGCGCCCGAAGGCTTGCCCTATCCTGCCGCCTCGATCGCCTCTCTGGGCTGGGGCGTCACGCCGCAGGGCCTTTTTGCCGCGTTGAGCGACACGTGGGTCGATGCCATCGACGTCTGGAACAATGGACGCGGCGTCGCCGATATTCTGACGCTCTGGCGCGGCTCAGCCGCTGGCCTGGGCGCACCTGTGGCGGTCAGCCGGGATGGCGAGATCGTGCGGGGCATATTCGAGACGATAGACGACGCCGGGCGACTGATCGTCCGTGCGAACGATGAGACCCGTGTCGCGATCACAGCGGGGGACGTCCACTTCGGCGCCACCGCGAGCGTCAGGGCCTGAGAGGTTTTATGGCGAAGCAACAGCAGGACGAACTGGTTTTTGTGGCGCTCGGCGGCGTCGGCGAGATTGGCATGAACATGGCGGCCTTCGGCTTCGGCCCCGCCCGCAGCCGGAAGTGGATCGTCGTCGATTGCGGCGTGACATTTGGCGGGCCGAACCAGCCCGGGATCGAGCTGATCATGGCCGACCCGACCTTCCTCGAGGAAAACGCCGACGACGTGCTGGCGTTGATCCTGACGCACAGCCACGAAGACCATTACGGCGCCGTGCTCGATCTGTGGCCGAGCTTTGAACGCCCGGTCTACGCGACGGCCTTCACCGCCGCCATGCTGGCGGCCAAGCGTGCCGCCGACCACATCGTGGACAATGTCCAGATCAAGCCGATGCAGGTGGGAAAGCCGTTTACGGTTGGCCCCTTCACCATCGAGGCAATCAATGTTGCCCATTCGATTCCGGAAAGCTGCGCGCTGCTGATCACCACGCCGGTGGGCCGGGTCGTCCATAGCGGCGACTGGAAGCTCGATCCGCATCCGGTCGGCGGCCCGCCGACCGACACCAAGCGCTTTGGCGAGATCGGCGCCGATACGACCTCGCCCGTGGCACTGATCTGCGATTCCACCAATGCGCTCAAGGACGGCACCAGCCCCTCTGAGGACGAAGTGGCCTCGACCCTCGCTGCGCTGATCGCCGAGGCGCCGCACCGGGTGGTCCTGACCACATTCGCCTCCAATGTGGGCCGGGTGATCTCGATCGCCCGGGCGGCCGAGCAGGCCGGACGGCAGGTCGTGCTGTCGGGCCGGGCCCTGTACCGGATCAGCGGCATTGCGCGTGAACTGGGCATGCTCGAGGGCATTGCCCCGTTTCTCGACCAGGACGAATACAAGTCCCTGCCGCGCTCGAAAGTGGTGTTGCTCTGCACCGGTAGCCAGGGCGAGGCCCGCGCCGCGATCGCCAGGATCTCGCGGCAGGAACATCCGATGATCGACCTCAATGCCGGGGATCGGGTGATCTTTTCATCCTGGGCGATCCCGGGCAACGAACGCGAAGTCATCGATATCCAGAACCTGCTGATCGACCGGGGGATCGAGGTGATCACCCAGTCCGACGCCCTGGTGCACACCACTGGCCACCCGCGTCGCGAAGAACTCAAGCGGCTCTACGACCTGGTCAAGCCCAAGGTACTGGTGCCGGTGCATGGCGAGGCCGCCCATCTGGAATCGCATGCCCGTCTGGGCCGGCAGCATGGCATCGAGACGGTGGTGCATGCCCGCAATGGCGACCTGGTGCGGCTCTTTCCCGAGACCACGCATTTCCCGGGCGAGGTGCGCACGGGCGAGCTCTATCTCGACGGCAATGTGCTCTGCACACCCGACGAATCCGGGGTCAAGGGTCGCCGGCGGCTGATGTTCGGCGGCCATATCGTGGTCAGCCTGGTGATCGACACGACCGGCCGCATGGTCGGTCCGCCACAGATGGCCATCGAAGGCCTGCCGGAGGTGGAGGACGACGAAGAGTCCATCGCCGACCTGATCAAGCGCTCGGTGAACGGCACGCTCAAGTCGATCCCACCCAAACGTCGCGCCGACCCCGAACTGGTCAGTTCGGCGCTGCAGCGCGCCATTCGCAGTGAGGTCGGCAATTTCTGGGGCAAAAAGCCCAATGTCGCGGTGTTCGTACACGGGGTCTGAACATGCAGCTGATCACGGTTTTTGCGATCTACTTCGTCGTATGGTGGCTGTGCCTGTTCCTGGTGCTGCCCTTCCGGGTGCGGAACCAGATCGACGCCGGTGAGCACGTGCTGGGCACCGAGCGCGGCGCGCCGGCGGGGATCTTCCGCTTCTGGCCCAAGCTGCTGGTGACGACGCTGCTCGCAGCGGTTCTCACCGCTCTGCTGCTCTGGGGGCTGAGCAACCCGGTATTGCGCGAGTACTGGCGCTAGCCCTTGCGGGATGGCCTGGACGGGCCGACGGCATGCCTCCAGGCCAATATGAGGGCGGCGCGCAGGTCGTCCTCGCTCGCCGGAGCGAGCGTCAGTTCGGTCCAGCCCTGTTTGCCCCAGGCATTGTCAAGCGGACGGAACAGTTCGGGTGCCAGCAGCACCTTGAAGGCCTGCTCGTCCGGCGTGAATTTCAGATTGGCGGTGCCACTGCCTGCCAGCATAGTGGCGTAGATCCGCTTCACCTTGAAGGCGGCGCGATCCACATGCGGCGCCTCGATGGTGCCTTCGAGCGTCATCGCAAGGCGCCGCAGATCATCGCTCGTTGCCAAGGGACTGCTCCACAATGAAAAAAGCAGGGCCGAAGCCCTGCTTGTTAGTTGCTCGACAATACACTGGTCTTAGGCACGCACGAAGCGGCAGCCAGCGCTCCTCCCTTGACGTTGTCGACGTCCGGCGACTTGCGGTCGCCTGTATTCTTATTGTCATGGACCCTAACAATGGATTCCGGCGCTGTCACGCAGATTCTGCATGGCAGCCATCGCATTTTCACATGGACACAGTCGCCGGCCGAACCGGGAACGATGCTGTCCGTTGCGGGGGCGTCTGCCGCAGTTTCGCCCTGAAATGCGGTTCCCTCTGCGCGCGCCGGTGCGCTATACGGGGTCGAACCAAATCCGGCGCCTGCTCAAGGAGTCTCCATGCGTCTTTCCCGATACTTCCTGCCCGTGCTCAAGGAGACGCCCAAGGAAGCCGAGATCATTTCGCACCAGTTGATGCTGCGCGCCGGCATGATCAAGCAGCAGGCGGCGGGGAGCTACACCTGGCTGCCGCTGGGCCTGCGCGTGCTCAACAAGATCGTGCGCATCATCGAGCAGGAACAGAACCGCTCGGGCGCCGTGCAGCTGCTAATGCCAACGCTGCAATCGGCCGACCTCTGGAAGGAGAGCGGCCGCTACGACGCCTATGGCAAGGAAATGCTGCGCATCGAAGATCGGCAGGAACGGCAGATGCTGTTCGGGCCGACCAACGAGGAAATGATCACCGACGTGTTCCGCAGCTTTGTGCGGAGCTACAAGGATCTGCCGCTCAATCTCTACCACATCCAGTGGAAATTCCGCGACGAGGTCCGGCCTCGCTTCGGCACCATGCGCAGCCGCGAATTCCTGATGAAGGACGCCTACAGCTTCGACCTTGACCGCGAGGGCGCGGTCAAGGCGTTCCAGCGCATGTTCGTGGCCTATCTGCGGACCTTCAGCCGCATGGGGCTCACCGCCATCCCGATGCGCGCGGACAGCGGCCCGATCGGCGGCGACCTGAGCTACGAATTCATCGTGCTGGCCGATACCGGCGAGAGCGCCGTGTTCACCCATGCCGACATGCTCGCCAAGCCCATTCCCGGCCCGGACACCGATTTCCGCGGCGATCTCCAGCCCATCATCGACGACTGGACCTCGCTCTACGCGGCGACCGAGGAAATGCACGATACGGCAGCCTTCGGCGCTGTCCCGGCCGACAAGCAGGTCTCGGCGCGCGGCATCGAAGTCGGCCACATCTTCTATTTCGGCACCAAGTACTCCCACCCGATGAAGGCCACCGTCACCGGTCCTGACGGCAAGGAGGTCGAAGTGCAGATGGGCTCTTACGGGATCGGTCCGACGCGGCTGGTCCCCGCGATCATCGAGGCGTTCCATGACGAAGCCGGCATCGTCTGGCCGGTCAGCGTGGCGCCGTTCGAAGCCGTGGTGATCAATCTCAAGGTCGGCGATGCCGAAAGCGACGCGGCCAGCGAAAAGCTCTATGCGGCGCTGCAGGCGGTCGGCATCGATGCGCTTCACGACGATCGCGACCAGGGCGCCGGCGGAAAATTCGCCACGGCCGATCTGATCGGCATTCCCTATCAGTTGATCATCGGGCCGCGCGGCCTCAGGGAGGGGCAGGCCGAGATCAAGCACCGCAAGACCGGCGAGCGTGAGACGCTGCCGATTTCGGAGGCAGTCGACAAGCTGGTCTCGCTCATCGTGCCGCAGAGGCTGGACACCATTTGAGCGCACCGGCCAGCGATTCCGACGCCACCAGCGGGCCGTTTTCCCGCTTCGAGTTCCTGATTGCGGGCCGCTACCTGCGGGCCCGCCGCAAGGACGCGTTCATTTCGGTGATTGCCGGGCTGACGCTGACCGGGGTGGCCATCGGAGTGGCGACGCTGATCGTCGTGATGTCGGTGATGAACGGTTTTCGGGCCGAACTGCTGAGCAAGATCCTCGGCCTCAACGGCCATTTCACCGCTTATCCGATCGAGCAGCGCTTCACCGACTATGACGCCGTAGTCGCCGAGATGCAGCGCATTCCCGGCGTGGTGGCGGTGATCCCATATGTGGAGGGTCAGGCGCTCGCTTCGGGCCAGGTGGAGTCGACCGGTGTCTCGGTGCGTGGCATCAGCGCCGCCTCGCTTTCCCAGATGCCGCTCCTGCAGGAGTCGGCGCAGCTGGGTGGCTGGGACCAGTGGGACAGCGCCAATGGCGTCGCCCTGGGCTGGCGCCTGGCGCAGAAGCTGGGCGTGACGGTGGGCGACGCGGTGACGGTGGTCAATCCGAACGGCACCGCGACCCCGTTCGGCAAGACGCCGCAGATCCGCTCTTACCCCGTCAATGTGGTGTTCAACCTGGGCATGGTCGAGTTCGACAGCTTCTATCTCTATATGCCGATGGAATCCGCCCAGTCCTATTTCAAGCTGTTCGAGGACGTGCTCAAGCCGGGGGTGGCGCCGCCGGGCGTGATGGCCACCGACGAGGAGATCGCGGCGGCTTACGATCGCGTCGCCATGGCGACTGCGGTCGACGTGTTCATCGACGATCCCGACAACATCCTGGCCATGCGCAACGCCATTCAGTCCGGGCTGTCGCGGCCGCTGATCCTGACCGACTGGCAGCAGCGGAACGAGACGTTCTTTTCCGCCCTGCAGGTGGAGCGCGTGGTGATGTTCGTGATCTTGTCGATGATCATCCTGGTTGCCGCCTTCAACATCATCTCGAGCCTGGTGATGCTGGTGAAGGACAAGGGCGCCGACATTGCCGTGCTGCGCACCATGGGCGCGACCCGCGGCTCGATCATGCGGATTTTTTCGATGACCGGCACGGCCATCGGCGTGATGGGCACGCTGGTCGGTGTCGGGCTCGGACTGCTGATCGCAATCAATGCCGAGCCGCTGCGGGCGTTAATCTCCAACCTGCTGGGCGTAGCGATCTTTCCGCCCGAAGTGTTCTTCCTCTCGTCTTTGCCCAGCAAGATCGATCCCGCCGAAGTCACCTTTGTCGCCTGTCTTGCGCTCGGGCTTTCGTTCCTTGCCACGCTCTATCCGGCCTGGCGTGCCGCCCAATACGATCCGGTCGAGGCGCTGCGCTATGAGTGATATCCACCTGAAACTGACGCAAGTGCATCGTCACTACGGCAACGGCCCCAGCCAGATCAGCGTCCTGCAGGCGGCCGATCTGACCGTGCGCGGCGGCGAACTGGTGGCGATCGTGGCACCTTCGGGTGCGGGCAAGTCGACCTTGCTGCATATCGGTGGCCTGCTTGAGCGGCCGCAGCAGGGCGAAGTCGAGATCGTCGGGACGCCGACCGCGCAGATGAGCGAACGCGGTCGCACGCTGCTGCGGCGCACCACGATCGGTTATGTCTATCAGTTCCATCATCTGCTGCCCGAGTTCACCGCGCTGGAAAACGTCGTGATCCCGCAGCTGATTGCCGGCATCGGCCTGGCGGCCGCCACCCGGCACGCGCAGGATCTGCTCGATATGCTCGGCGTCGGCCCGCGCGGCGCGCATCGGCCGGCCGAGCTCTCCGGCGGCGAGCAGCAGCGAGTCGCCATCGCCCGCGCCGCCGCCAACAATCCGCGCATCGTGCTGGCCGACGAGCCCACGGGAAATCTCGATCCAGCGACCAGCGAAAAAGTGTTCGAGGCGCTGCAGAACCTGATCCGGGACCAGGGCGCGGCAGCGCTGATCGCCACCCATAATCACGATCTGGCGCGCCGGGCTGACCGGATCGTGACGCTGCGAAACGGCCTGATTGAACCGATCACCCTCTAGCCAACTTGCCATCTCGGGCGCCCCATGACACAAACCCGGCGCGATTTGCGGGGAGGGACCTTTCTGATGACCAAGCTTGTCGGCTTTTATCCCGGCTCGTTCGACCCATTGACCAATGGTCACCTCGACGTCATCGAACGGGCCTGCAAGCTGGTGGATACGCTGGTGGTGGCCGTGGGCACGCATGCGACCAAGACGCCGCTGTTCACCCACGAGGATCGCCTGACCCTGCTCCGGGCAGTGCTCGAGCCGGTGGGCAAGCGCACCGACACCGAGTTTCGCATCGTCGATTTCGACGGCCTTGCCGTCACTGCCGCGCGCCAGAATGGCGCCAAGCTGATCATCCGCGGCCTGCGCGATACGACCGACTACAACTATGAAATGCAGATGGTGGGCATGAACGCCCAGATGGCGCCCGACCTGCAGACCGTCTTCCTGCCGTCCTCGCCGCCCGTCCGCCATATCTCGGCCACGCTGGTGCGTCAGATCGCTCAGCTCGGCGGCGATATCTCCAAATTTGTTCCGCCCATTGTTCTAGAGGCCCTCAAAAGATCATGAACCCTGCAGTCAAGCGCGCCGGCGCCATCGTCGGCATTCTCGCAGCGGCCCTCGTTGCCCTCCTGGCGTTTACCTTTGCCGCCCCGCATGCTGCCAAGGCGCAGTCCGGGACGCCGCATTGGATCATCGAACTCAAGGACGGTTCGGTCGATATCGAACTGCTCGCTGCAGTCGCCCCCAAGCATGTGGAGCGCATTGTCGAGCTGACCAATGCCAAGTTCTACGACGGCATCGTCTTCCACCGGGTCATCGACGGCTTCATGGCGCAGTCGGGCGATCCGACCGGCACCGGCATGGGCGGCTCGGACAAGCCCGATGTGGTGGCTGAGTTCAATGCCGAGTCCTTCACCCGCGGCGCCGTGGGCGCGGCCCGCAGCACCGACCCGAACAGCTTCAACAGCCAGTTCTTCATCTGCTTTTCCGACTGCACGTTCCTGAACGGCCAGTACACGGTGTTCGGTCGCGTCACGTCGGGCATGGAAGCGGTCGACGCCATCACCCGCGGTGAGCCCCCGGCGAACCCGGACAAGATCATTTCCGCCAAGATCGAATACAAGTAAGCGCCACAAAAGGAGCCAGACGTATGGCCGACTACAAGGATCCCGAAAACACCCTGCTCGTCGAGACCACCAAGGGTCCGGTCGTGATCGAGCTGCGGCCCGATCTGGCGCCCAACCACGTGGCCCACATCAAGAAGCTGGCGCGTGAAGGGTTTTACGACGGCATCGTGTTTCATCGCGTGATCGACGGATTCATGGCCCAGACCGGCGATCCGACCGGCACCGGCATGGGCGGGTCCAAGTACCCCAACCTCAAGCAGGAATTCAATGCCGAGCCGCATGTGCGCGGCGTCTGCTCGATGGCCCGGTCGCAGAACCCGGACAGCGCCAACAGCCAGTTCTTTATCGTCTTCGACGACGCCCGCTTCCTCGACCGCCAGTACACGGTCTGGGGCAAGGTGATCGAGGGCATGGACAATGTCGACAAGATCAAGCGCGGCGAGCCGGTCAAGGATCCCGACAGCATGGTTTCGGTCAAGGTCGCTGCGGACGCCTGATGCTGCGCTCGATCGCTATGGCAATGGTTCTGGCCGGGCTCGCAAGCCCGGCCTTTGCCACTGAATGGGTCAATTGTACCGAGGCGTCGGGCGCGGCAAGCTTTGACTTTCTTGCCGGCGGCGTCGACGTCCTCTCGGTCGCCGCCATCACCATTTCGGTGGGCGACAAGGTCTGGGCGAGCGATGTGGCCAACGGCCCCGGCGACCCGGTGGAACTCGGCCAGTCCTTTGCCGGCAACGGCATGATCCTGGTGGACGCAGTTCATCAGGGCGTTCTGGTGGCCGAACTCCGGCTCTGGCAGACGCCTGGTGACGATCTGCCGGTCTATGGCGGCACGCTGACCATTCCCGGCCACGGCGCCTGGGCTGTGAGCTGCTCGGGCCCCTGAGGCCGTTCAGGGCCGGTTCAGGGCGATGCGGGCAAGTCCAACGCACGCCAGAGGAACCCGCCATGATCCGCGTCCTTTTTCCTGCCCTCATATTGGCCGTGCTGGCCATTGCGCCGCTACCGGCCATGGCTACAGAATGGCTCGATTGCACCAGTTTCGATTTCAACCAGCGTGTGCAGCTGCTGGCCGGAGGCGTCGACTTTCACCAGTTCTCGGCGGCCACGCTTTATGTCAACGGCGCCGACTGGTCGACCAGCCCCGAGGCGCAGCCGGGCGCGCCGCTGGACATTGGCCAGGCGTTCTGGGACGGCGAGCTGCTGCTGGTCGATCTGATCGATCCGGCGGCGCAGACCGTCCTGGCAGAGCTGCGGGTCTTTGTCACGTCGGAGGGAGCGGACGACGTCAAGGGCGGCGTGCTGCGGGTGCCGGGGAAGGGCGCCTGGGTGGTGGTCTGCACCGGCCCCTGAGGCTTTCCGCCGCTCGACAGCGGCACCGACCCGTGCTTTAGCCAAAGGCATGAAGGTCTCTGATTTCGATTTCGAACTGCCGCCCGAGCGCATCGCACTTCGCCCTGCTGAACCGCGCGACAGTGCGCGTCTCCTCGTCGTTCGACCGGACGCGGCGCTGCAGGATGCGCATGTGACCGACCTCGTCGCCCTGCTGGCGCCGGGCGACGTGCTGGTGGTCAACGACACCCGCGTGCTGCCGGCCGAACTGAGCGGCACCCGCATCCGGGGCGATTTGGTCGCCAAGGTGGCGTTCAACCTGCACAAGCGGGTCGATGCGCAGACCTGGCGGGCCTTTGCGCGCCCGGCCAAGAAGCTGCAGGTTTTCGATCGGTTGGCGCTGGGCGACGATGAGAGTCTCGGGGCAGTGGTGGCCGCCAAGGGCGAGACCGGCGAGGTGACACTGACCTTTGATCTGGGCGGTGCCGAACTGGACGAAGCGATCAAGGCGCATGGCGCCATGCCGCTGCCGCCCTATATCGAGGCCAAGCGGCACACCGAAGACCGCGACAAATCCGACTACCAGACCGTGTTCGCGGCGCGCGACGGCGCGGTCGCCGCGCCGACGGCAGGTCTGCACTTTACCGAAAGCCTGCTGCAGCACCTCGCCGAGCGCGGCGTCAGCGTCGAACGCGTCACGCTGCATGTGGGGGCAGGGACCTTTCTGCCGGTCAAGGTCGAGGACACGGACGACCACCAGATGCATGCCGAGTGGGGCGAGATTCCCGAGCCGGTGGTGCAGCGCATCCTTGCCAAAAAGGCTGCGGGCGGACGCGTGATCGCCGTGGGGACGACCAGCCTACGGCTGCTCGAGACCGCCGCGCGCGCGACTGGCACGCTGGCGCCGTTCGTCGGGGACACGGACATCTTCATCACACCCGGCTTCCAGTTTCGGGTGGTCGACCTGCTGATGACCAATTTTCACCTGCCCAAGTCGACGCTGTTCATGCTGGTCTCGGCCTTTGCCGGGTTCGAGACCATGCACGCGGCCTACCGGCACGCCATTGCCAACCAGTACCGGTTCTACTCCTACGGCGATGCCAGCCTGCTGTTCCGTCGGACCACGGCGGACCAGGGTCACGACCTTTAGCCCCAAAGCCGCCGTTGCAGGCGGGTGCTAAAGTCTCCGTGCCGCACAAAGCGGCTCACATGGAGGAGCGTCGTATGCCGAAATACATCGCATTGATCCATCGCACCGATCAGGGACGAAAGACCCTGAAGGACGGCCCGGCCCGCCTGGAGGCGTCACAGGCTCTGGCAGCCAAATTCAACTGCACGCTGACGGACTTCTATTTCACCGTTGGCCAATTCGACCAGATCGCCATCATCGAAGCCCCCGACGAGCTGTCCGCAGCCAAGTACAAGTCGGCGGTGGAGGCGATCGGCGCCATCCATATGTCGCAGATGCGATTGTTCGACATTGCCGAGTACCGGGCGATCGCCGAGGCGATCTAGGTGACATTCGTGCATGCGGCGGGTATGACCCGCCGCATGAAAGTCACCACATTCACACTCCAGGCCACCGATGGCGCAGCGCGGCGCGGGCGGATCGATACCCCGCGCGGCGAGATCGAGACCCCGGCCTTCATGCCGGTGGGGACCGTTGGCACGGTCAAGGCCATGTATCCCGAGCAGGTGCGCGAGACCGGCGCCGATATCCTCCTGGGCAACACCTACCACCTGATGCTGCGGCCGGGCGCCGAGCGGGTGGCCAAGCTGGGCGGCCTGCACGATTTCATGGATTGGCAACGGCCGATCCTGACCGATTCCGGCGGCTTTCAGGTGATGTCGCTGGCCAAGCTCAGAAAGCTCACCGAGCACGGCGTCACCTTCCGTTCGCATATCGATGGCAGCGCGCATGAGCTGACACCCGAGCGCTCGATCGAGATCCAGCTGCTGCTCGACAGCGACATCATCATGCAGCTCGACGAGTGCATCTCCCTGCCGGCGGAACGCAAGGAGATGGAGCGGGCCATGGAGCTGTCGCTGCGCTGGGCCGCGCGCTCCAAGGCGCGCTTCGGCGATCAACCCAAGCGCATGCTGTTCGGCATCGTGCAGGGCGGTGATGACGCCGAACTGCGCTCCCGCTCGGCCGCTGGCCTCACGGCGATCGGCTTTGACGGCTATTCGATCGGCGGCCTGGCCGTGGGCGAACCGCAGGAGACGATGTTCCGGGTGCTCTCGGAGATCACCCCGCAGCTGCCCGCCGACAAGCCACGCTACCTGATGGGCGTGGGCAAGCCGGACGACATTCTGGGCGGCATCGAGCGCGGCGTGGACATGTTCGACTGCGTGCATCCGACCCGCGCCGGGCGCCATGGCCATGCCTACACGCGCATGGGAGTCATCAACCTCAAGAATGCCCGGCACAAGGACGATCCACGCCCCCTGGACGAGACCTCGCCCAATGCCAATTGCCAACGGTTTTCACGCGCCTACCTGCATCACCTGATCCGCGCCGAGGAGATTCTCGGCGCCATGATCCTCAGTCAGATCAACCTGGCCTACTATCAGGAACTGGTGCGCGGCGCGCGGCAGGCGATTGAGACTGGCCGATTCGCCGATTTTGCGGCACAAACGCGCGCGCAATGGTCGCAAGGCGATCTTGCCCCGCTCTAGGAGAAATCGCTGATGGCCACGTCTCGCAAGTCGCTCCTCAACAAGCTGATGACGCATCGCAAGCGGCTCGACGACCAGCCGATGCGCGTGCAGTTTGCGCTCGATCCCAACCGCTTCAAGCGCTACTCGGCCAGTGCCGGCGACATCCTGCTCGACTATTCGAAGAACCGGATCGACGAGCCCACCATGGAGGCGCTGTTCGAGCTGGCCCGCGCCGTCGACCTGGAAGGTCGCCGCAAGGAGATGTGGGCGGGCAAGCATATCAACGTCACCGAAGACCGCGCCGTCATGCACATGGCGCTGCGCTACCAGGGCGACAAGCCGGTCAAGATCGACGGCGTCGACGTGCGCCCCCAGGTGCAGGACGTGCTGGCGGCGATGAAGGGCTTTTCCGACGCGATCCGGTCGGGCGCCATCCGCGGCGCGACCGGCGAACAGTTCACCGACGTGATCAATATCGGCATCGGCGGCTCCGATCTCGGGCCCGCCATGGTGACGCTGGCATTGGCGCCCTATACGCGGCCCGACCTGCGCGTGCATTACGTGTCCAACGTCGATGGCGCCCACATCCACGATACGCTGGCCGATCTCGACCCCAAGCGGACGCTGTTTATCGTCGCCTCCAAGACCTTCACCACCGACGAGACCATGTCCAACGCGGCGACCGGCCGGGCCTGGCTCGCAACGGCCCTGGGCGAAGCGGCGGTCGCCGATCACTTTGCCGCGCTCTCGACCAACCTGCCGGCCTGCGCGGCCTTCGGCATCAAGTCCGACCGCATCTTCGGCTTCTGGGACTGGGTGGGCGGGCGCTATTCGGTGTGGTCGGCCATCGGCCTGCCGATCGCCATCGCCGTCGGTTTTGAGAATTTCGCGGCGTTCCTCAAAGGCGCCTACGACATGGACCAGCATTTCCTCAAGACCAAGCTGGAAAAGAACCTGCCGGTCATCATGGGCCTGCTCGGCGTCTGGTACCGCAACGCCTGGGGGTTTTCGACCCATGCGGTGCTGCCTTACGACCAGCGGCTGAGCCGGTTTGCGGCCTACCTGCAGCAGCAGGACATGGAATCGAACGGCAAGGCGGTGACCCTCGAGGGCAAGGCCGTGACCTATGCCACCGGGCCGATCGTCTGGGGTGAGCCCGGTACCAACGGCCAGCACGCCTTTTACCAGCTGATCCACCAGGGGACTGACGTGATCCCGGTGGACTTCCTGCTGGCGGCGCAGCCGCACGAGACGCTGCCGCCGCACCACGCCAAGCTGGTCGCCAATTGCCTGGCGCAGTCCGAAGCGCTGATGCTGGGCAAGTCCAAGGACGAGGTGGTCGTCGAACTCAAGGCGCAGGGCCTCGACAAGGACAAGATCAAGGCTCTCACGCCGCACAAAATGTTCCCGGGCAACCGGCCGTCCAACACCCTGATGTACCCCAAACTGACACCGGAAGTCCTGGGCAGCCTGATTTCACTCTACGAGCACAAGGTATTCGTCCAAGGTACGGTCTGGGGCGTCAACTCCTACGACCAATGGGGCGTCGAACTGGGCAAGCAGCTCGCCAAGGCCCTGTTGCCCAAGGTGGAAAGCGCCACGGCCGATGCGGACCACGACAGTTCCACCAACGGGCTTTTGGCACACTATCACCGCCTGAAAGCCTGACGATGACCATTACCAGCGAGGCCGACCTCGAGCGTCTCAAGGCCATCGGCCGCATCTGTGCGGTGGCCCGCGACGCGATGGCGGCGGCGCTGCGGCCGGGGATCACCACGCTCGAACTCGACGAGATCGGGCGAAAGGTGCTCGATGCGCATGGTGCGCAGTCGGCCCCCATTGTCACCTACGACTTTCCAGGCGCCACCTGCATTTCGGTGAACGAAGAGATCGCGCATGGCATTCCGGGTGCGCGGGTGATTGCGGCGGGCGACCTCGTCAATATTGACGTGTCGGCGGTCAAGGACGGCGTCTTTGCCGATACCGGAGCGTCCTTCGTCGTGCCAACCAGTTCGCCCACGCTCGACAAGCTCTGCCGCGACGGCAAGCGCGCCATGTGGGAAGGCATCCGGGCCGTACGGGCCGGTGCCCCGCTGGCCGCGATCGGCACGGCGATCGGCGCCTTTGCCGGCAAGAATGGCTATTCGCTGATCCGTAACCTCTCCAGCCATGGCGTCGGCGACAGCCTGCACGACGAGCCGGGATTAATCCCGACCTGGCCGGATCGGTCGGAACGCCGCCGCATCGCCGATGGCCTGGTGTTCACCATCGAGCCTTTCCTGTCACTGGGTGGTCGGTCGGCCGAACAGAAATCGGAAGACGACGAATGGACGCTGGTGGCCCACCCATCGGCGCTCACGGTGCAGTATGAGCATACCGTCGTGGCGACACGGCACGGCGCCCTGGTGGTGACGCTGGCTGGATGATGCGGCGCGGACCGGTGAGGGACTCGTCTGCCATTGCGTTGGCCAACGCCGGAAACCGGCAAAACGGCGCTGTTTCCCTTCCCGGTCGTGGCCGGTTGGCACGCGCAGCATCGCTGGTCGAAACGTGCGAGCGGCAGCGGGGTTGCGATCGTGCTGACATAGGAAGTGGTACGCCCGCCGGGATTCGAACCCGGGACCATCCGATTAAAAGTCGGATGCTCTACCACTGAGCTACGGGCGCCCAAGGACCCCGGGGGGTCGGCGCGGAACATAGCCATCGGTCCCCACCTGTCAACAAGGATTCGCCCGACCGCCCTGCGGTCAATTGAGCAGGGGCAGGGGCTCGCCCGCAAACGGCAGCGGTTCGCAGGGGATTCCGACGCGATCCATGCGCTTGCAGAGCTGGGCGGCCTGGCTCTTGTCGGGGATGGGCCCGGCCACGATCTGCTTGCTGTCATTGCCGTCCACCTTCTGCAGCAGCGGCGCAAGGCCGAGCAGCAGGGTGCCGACCTTGGCCGAAAGGCTCTGCCACTGCGCTTCGGCCTCGTCCTCGCGCACCGGAAAGCCGAGGGCCAGGCCATAGGCTACGACGTTTTCGGCCAGTACCGGATCGTCCGTCGCGACGGCGGCGCCAGCGGTCGGCGCCGCCGGTACCAGCGGCTTTTGCACCACACTGACCGAACCGCCCTCGGCGTCGAAGCTCACGACGCGGCCTTCCCCGATCGAGGCGGTGGGCATGGTGTCGATGCCCGGCGACGTCGGCCCTCGCCCTTCGAGCGCCGCCGGCACGCTGATCTCGAGGGCGCCGATCCGCTGCGTGGCTTCGCGCGTTGCCGCCTCGGCCCGGTCGAAACGCTGCACCAGCAGATTGTTCTCCGAGCGCATGCGTCGGGATTCGTCGCTCAATGTCGCCAGCTGCGTACGGAGCTGGGCGACGGTGGCGCCCTCCATGCGCGAGGCATGCAGGCTGGCAAAGACGCTGCTCGGAATGACGGCCGAAATATTGGCGAGCAACACGGCCGCCCCCCAGCAGCAGAGCGCCACGATGCCCCACAAAGTGACGTCGCCCGTCCGGAAATGATCGCTGGCCTTGGCCAATGTGGAACCCTGTCGAATCAAGCCTATCTGTGCAGTTTACCAGTGTGTGCGGCAGTTATGGGTTTCCCAACAACTTGCTGCCATAAAACCATTGGAAATCTCCCCACGAAGAGGGCCTCCATGACTGATTTGCTGTCGATCGTGCTCGCGGCGGGTGAGGGCACCCGCATGCGCTCGAGCCTGCCCAAGGTGCTGCATCCGGTAGGTGGACTGCCGATGGTGTCGCATGTGGTGCGTGCGGCGCTGGCCGCCGGATCGTCGCATCTGGCCTTTGTCGTCGGGCCCGGTCATGCAGCCGTGCGCGAGCAGATGCTGTCCCTGGCGGCCGACGCCCATGTCGTGGAGCAGACCGAGCGGCTGGGAACCGGCCACGCCGTGCGTCAGGCCGAAGCGGCCTATGCGGCGGCCGCAGGCAATGTCGTGGTGCTCTATGGCGATACCCCGTTCGTGTCCGCAGCAACCATCCGAGGCGTTGCGGCGCGGCTGGATGCCGGAGCCGACATCGTGGTTGTCGGCTTCGAGCCCGATGATCCGACCGGTTATGGACGGTTGCTGACCGACGGCGACCGGCTCGTCGCCATCCGCGAGCACCGCGACGCCACCGAGCACGAGCGGCAGGTGGGCATCTGCAATTCCGGGATCATGGGGTTTCGCGCCGACGCGCTGCGCAAGCTGATCGGCCAGATCGGCAACAGCAACGCCAAGGGCGAGTACTATCTGACCGACGCGGTCGAACTCGCCAATGCCGCCGGACGCAAGGTGGAATTCACCGTCGTGCCGGAGCGGGAGGTGATGGGCCTGGATGATCGCAACAAGCTGGCGCGCGCCGAGGGCCTGTTCCAGGAGACGCAGCGCGAGGCCTTCATGAAGGCTGGCGTGACGCTCAAGGACCCGGGCTCGGTCTATTTCAGCTGGGATACCCAGATCGGGCAGGACGTGACCATTTTTCCCAACGTGGTGTTCGGGCTAGGCGTCAAAATCGCCAATGACGTGGAAATCCGGGCATTCTGCGATATCGAGGACGTGGTGATCGGCGAGGGCGCCTCGATCGGGCCGTTCGCGCGCATTCGCGGCGGCGCCGAGCTGGGCGCCAACGTGCACCTGGGCAATTTCGTCGAGGTCAAGAAGTCGATCCTGCATGACGGGGTCAAGGCTGGACATTTGGCCTATCTGGGCGACGCCGAGATCGGGGCGGCGACCAATATTGGCGCGGGAACCATCACAGCGAACTATGATGGCGCCAACAAGTTCAAAACCATCATCGGCGAGCGGGCCTTTATTGGGACAAATTCGTCCCTCGTGGCACCGGTGACGATCGGCGACGGCGCCTTTGTGGCCACGGGCAGCGTCGTGACCAAGGATGTCGAGGGCGACGCCCTGGCGATCGGCCGCGCCCGCCAGGAGAACAAACCGGGCTATGCGCCCAAGCTGCGGGCACGCGCCCAGGCGATCAAAGCGGCCAAGGTCGGTAAGTAATCAGGGGATCAGCACATGTGCGGCATTGTAGGGATTATCGGGGTCGAGCCGGTGGCGCCGCGCCTCGTGGATGCGCTCAAGCGCCTCGAATATCGCGGCTATGACAGCGCCGGCGTCGCCACGCTGGAAGGTGGCCAGATCGACCGGCGGCGGGCCGAAGGCAAGCTGGGCAATCTGGCGCAAAAGCTGAGTTTCCAGCCGCTGGGCGGCAATATCGGCATTGGTCACACGCGCTGGGCGACGCATGGTGCACCCACCGAGGGCAACGCCCATCCGCACGCGACCGAGCGCGTCGCCGTGGTTCACAACGGCATTATCGAGAACTTTCGCGAACTGCTCGAAGACCTTGCCAAGGACGGTTACCTGCCCAAGACGCAGACCGACACGGAGTCGGTAGCGCTCTGGGTGACGCGTGAACTCGACAGGGGGCTCGACCCCGAAATGGCGGTGGCGCGGACCCTGAAACTGCTGCGCGGCGCCTTCGCACTGGCCTTCATGTTCAAGGGGCACGACCGCCTGCTGATCGCGGCGCGACGCGGCGCTCCGCTGGCGGTGGGCTATGGCGCCACCGAGATGTATCTGGGCTCGGACGCCATGGCGCTCGCCCCGTTCACCTCGCGGCTGAGCTACCTGCTCGATGGCGACTGGGCGGTGATCACGCCGGCCGGCGTCACCATCCGCGACGGCTCCGACGCCATCGTACAGCGCGAGACGCTGGTGTCGCAGGCCTCGGCACTGATGGTGGACAAGGGCAACCACCGGCATTTCATGGCCAAGGAAATCTACGAGCAGCCCGAGACGATTTCGCACACCTTGAGCCACTATGTGGACATGGGGTCGGAGTCGGTGGCGCTGCGCGAAGCCCTGCCGTTCGACTTCAAGAGCCTGTCGCGGCTCACCATTTCGGCGTGCGGCACGGCGTCGTTTGCTGGTTCGGTGGCGAAATACTGGTTCGAGCGCTACGCGCGCCTGCCGGTGGATGTCGATGTGGCATCGGAGTTCCGCTATCGCGAGCCGCCGCTTGAAAACAACGGGCTCAGCCTGTTCATCTCGCAGTCGGGCGAAACCGCCGACACGCTGGCGGCGCTGCGCTATTGTGCCAGCCAGGGCCAGCACATCGCCTCGCTGCTCAACGTGCCGGAATCGACCATTGCACGGGAAAGCCACGTGGTGTTCCCGACGCTTTGCGGCCCCGAGATCGGCGTCGCCTCGACCAAGGCGTTCACGGCGCAGCTGACGGCCTTGGCGAGTCTGGCGCTCGCCGCATCTGTGGCGCGCGGCACGCTGACGCGGGCGCAGGAGATCGAACTGGTGCATGCGCTGGTGGCCTTGCCCAGCGCGGTGTCGGCGGCGCTGCATTGCGAAGAGCAGATCCAGGACATCGCCAAGCGGCTCTCAAAGGCCAAGGACGTGCTTTATCTGGGCCGTGGCGCGATGTTCCCGATCGCCATGGAAGGGGCCCTTAAGCTCAAGGAAATCAGCTACATCCATGCCGAGGGCTATGCCGCCGGCGAGCTCAAGCACGGGCCGATCGCGCTGGTGGACGAGTTGATGCCGGTGATCGTGGTGGCGCCGTCGGACGAACTGATGGAAAAGACGCTCTCCAACATGCAGGAAGTGGCGGCACGTGGCGGCAAGATCATTTTGATCACCGACGAGGACGGCGCCAGGATTGCCGGGCATGGCGTGCAGGATGTGATCGTCCTGCCCAAGGTCAAGAGTTTCGTGGCGCCGATCCTGGCCACCATCCCGGTACAGCTGCTAGCTTACCATACCGCCGTCTTCATGGGGACAGATGTCGACCAGCCGCGAAATCTCGCGAAGTCGGTGACGGTTGAATAAGCCATTTCATCAGGAAACGCCTGAACTTAACGTGCTGGGCGAACCGCTGCAGCCGTGTTCGACCGACCCGATGACCGGATTTTTCCGCACTGGCGGATGCCTGACCGGGCCGGACGATATCGGCCGGCATCTGGTCTGCGCGGTGATGAGCGCGGAATTCCTCAGCTTTTCCAAGGCGGCCGGCAATGACCTCAGTACGCCGGCGCCGAACTATGCGTTTCCCGGGCTGAAGCCGGGGGACCGCTGGTGCCTGGTTGCGATGCGCTGGCAGGAAGCTTTCGAGGCCGGCATGGCGCCGAAGGTGGTGCTGCTCGCAACCCACGAGGGCGCGCTGAATTACGTGAAGCTGCAAGACCTTAAGCGCTACGCCATCGACCTGAGCTAGCCAGCGCGCAGCAGCGGAATCGCCAGGTCCTTGCGGAAGAGGTAGAGCAGGGTGCGCAGCGCGTCGCCCTCTGGGCCGACAAGGCCCGGATTGCGGGCAAGCGCGTCGCGGGCGTCGTCATGGGCATAGTCGAGCAGGTGGCGGTGCACGTCCGGCACGGCGAGTCGATAGCCCGGCATGCCCGACTGACGCGTGCCCAGCAGGTCGCCCTGGCCGCGCAGTTCGAGGTCCTTTTCGGCGATGACGAAACCGTCCTCGGTGGATTTTATCGTTTCTAGACGGGCCTTTGCGGTCTCACTCAGCGGGTCCTTGTAGAGCAGCAGGCAGGCCGAGCGCTGGCTGCCGCGCCCCACGCGACCGCGCAGCTGGTGCAGCTGCGCCAGGCCGAAACGCTCGGCATGCTCGATGATCATGATGGTAGCGTTGGGCACGTCGACCCCCACCTCGATGACCGTGGTGGCGACCAGAATGCGCAGCTCGCCGGCAGCGAATGCCTCCATTTGGCCTTGTTTCTGAACGGCAGATAAACGGCCGTGCACGAGCCCGACCTGTGCGCCGAAGACATTTTGCAGCTCCTTGAACCGATCTTCGGCGCTGATGACGTCGAGTGTTTCGCTTTCTTCGACCAGCGGGCACACCCAGAACGCCTGCGCGCCCTCGGCAATCCGTGCCTGCAGCCGCTCGATGACGCGGGGATAGTCGCGGATGGGGAGCAGGGCGGTGTCGATCGGCTGCCGGCCGCGCGGCTTTTCGCGCAGGATCGACACGGCCATGTCGCCGAAATGGGTGAGCACCAGCGTGCGCGGGATGGGCGTGGCGGTCATCACCAGGAGGTCGGTATGGGCGCCTTTTTCGGAGAGGGCGAGGCGCTGGTGCACGCCGAAACGATGCTGCTCGTCCACCACGGTCAGCCCGAGGTCCTGGAACACCACACCGGACTGGAACAGCGCATGCGTGCCGACCACGATCTTGGTGGCGCCTGAGGCGATGCCCTCGAGCGCGAGGCGCCGTTCGGCGGCGCTCATCTTGCCGGTGAGGAGCACGATGCCCAGCCCGACGGCGTCGCAGATCGGCTTGAGCGTCTTAAAGTGCTGGGCGGCGAGAAGTTCGGTGGGCGCCATCAACGAGGATTGCGCACCGGATTCGGCAACAGACGCCATGGCCATGAGCGCGACAACGGTCTTGCCGGCGCCGACATCGCCCTGGATCAGCCGCGACATGCGATCGGGCGCGCCAAGGTCGGCCCGGATGTCGTCGAGAGCGGCGCGCTGTCCGGCAGTCAGGCTATAGGGCAGGGCGGCGGTGACCCTATCGGTGATCTCGCCGGTAAAGCGGCGGGAGACGCCACGCGCCGAGACCAACTGTGAGCGCACGATCATCAGCGCCAGCTGCCCCGCGAGATATTCGTCATAGGCGAGGCGCATGCGCGCCGGCCCCCAGAGCTCCCCGTCGGCCGGCGCCGCGGGCATGTGCACGGCGCGCATGGCAGTGCCGAAATCGGGCCAGTTGAATTGCGCGCGACGCTCGGGAAGGATCCATTCGGGGAGCGGCGGAAGCGTATCGAGAATGCTACGGGTAAGCTTGGTCAGTACCTTGGCGGAAAGGCCATGCGTCAGCGGATAGACCGGTTCGACCAAAGGCAGGGCGGCGAATTTTTCCACCTCGACGACATAGTCGGGATGAGTGATCTGCTTGTCGCCGTTGAAAAAACCGATGGTGCCGGAGACATAGCGCTCTTCGCCGACCGGCAGCAGCTTTTCCACCCAGCCGCCCTGGGCGCGGAAGAACACCAGCTGGATGTCGCCGGTCTCGTCATGGGCATAGACCCGATGCGGCACCTGCGGCTTGCCGCGCGGCGGCGGCTGGTGGCGGTCGACATGCAGCTTCAGCGTCGCGATATGCCCCACATAGGTGCCGGCCACGCCATCCATCCGTCGCCGGTCGACCATGCCCGAGGGCATGTGCATCAAGAGGTCGAGCGCCACCGCCTCCTGCCCCTCGGGCGCTCCGAAAAAGCGCGTCAGCAGCGCCGAAAGCTGCGGCCCCACACCCTTGATCGAGTGCAGTGAACGGAACAGCGGATCGAGCGAAGACGGACGCGGCATGGCTTCTTATAGGCCATGGCGAAAACGGGGGAAGGGGGAGCCAATCCCCAGGACTCCGAGGCCGAGTAGTTGGGTCCGCGACGATCCGCCTGAGCCCTGCGGCTCAAGTCTCCGCCTGCCGGGCACATAGCCGCCTGAACTGCATCAAATTGAGTCCGGCATCGACAAAATGTCTACTAGCAGCTTGTCTATGAATGTCAACAGTGACAGTATTCGTAATGATTAACTTCGAAACTCGTAGTCCTACGTGACTGTACACGCGAATTTTGAACATCGGCAGGCTGATTGCACCGCTCGTTGAGGTTTTGGGCCTCCGCCGTGCCGTCTTGCCGACGACGAGCCTATCAAAGGGGATGCGCGGATGATCTCAAACTATTCGGTGCTCAAAGGTCGGCCGACCAACAACCGACTGGCCACCAGCAAGAACAAGCACTATCAAGTGCAAATATCAGCAAACGGTGTACTGCATCGCATTGCAGTCAATGTGGAATCGGGTGATGGCAGCCAGGTCGAGTATCTGGTTCGATCGCCATTCGAGCATCCCTTGACGGCGTCCCTTGAGCAACTTGCCGAGGGCCTCCATCCGATTGCTCCCAAGCCGGGAGGCATGGCGATCGACTACATTCGGGGAAACATCGGCCAGCCCTGGGAGTTCAAGGCGCTGCCTTATGATGCGACCGGTCCCGACAATGATCTGAACGACAAGATTGATGCGCTGGTCCAGCGAGCCATGGCCGACGAATCCGCCATGGTCTATGCGTTCGGAGAGCCTTGGGGACCGGAATTGACCAAGGCCGACAGGTATTTTTCGTTTCTGCCCGGCCGCGGCATCCACAATATTCACATGAACCAGGGGAACCCCCCGGGGCGCTTCGCCAAGGATAATGGTGTCTATTCGGACGGCGCCATCCTTTTTCAATTTCCCGAAGAGGCCCAATGGTTCGCTGTCTTTCTTCGGTTCCAGACGCAGGCCTGGCACACCGACGACGCGACCGGCGACCAGATCTTGCCGCCGGATGTGAACAACCCGACGCTGCCGCACGTGCCGATCGAACGGGACCGGATTCCACCCACCGACGTCCCCGATGGGCTTGTCCGCATTATGGCAGCCTACGTCAACGACACGAAGTCACCCGAACGCGAGACGGTAACGCTCCTCAATACGGCGGACTTCCCCATTGACCTTGCGGGGTGGGAGATCCGGGACAAGCAGAAGGCACGGATGACCCTGCAGGGGATTATCGAGCCGGGAATGACACGGGTCGTCGAAATCACGGCGCCGGTCACCCTGTCGAACCAGGGCGGCATAATCACGCTGCTTGATGCCAACGGCATCAAGGTGCACGGCGTCTCCTATACGCGAGAGCAGGCCCGGCAGCCTGGTCGCACAGTCCCGTTCCAGAATTGATAAACCGCGCGAGGGGCCCATGATCGATCCAGAATATGACGACTTTGTCCAAGCCGACGAAGCGCCCTTTTATGCAGAGGCCGAAGGGAGCAGGAAGGTCGGCGCACTGCTGTGGGGGGACGGAATCAAGAGACTCGACGGTCCTGCGCACGGCCGGGTGAAGGTGAGGGCCCGCGACCGCGACGGCTGGGTGGCGGAAACCGATCTGGGCGGACAATCGCTGCTTGAGATCTACTTCATCGATGTTGGCCAAGGCGATGGCATCCTAATCAAGACGCCCGATTTCAGACATGTGATGATCGATGGCGGCCACGCGCGGAAAAAGCAGAACACCGGCAAGAGTGCCGCTGACTTCGTGGACTGGAAGTTCTGCAAGGATTATGGGCTGAGAACGATCGCTCTGGATGCGATGATTTCGTCGCATAATGATGCAGATCACTATGGCGGTCTCGCCGATCTTCTGGACGCACAAAGAGACGATCTGGATGCGGACGGCGTCACGGTCGAGCAGTTCTTTCACGCCGGCGTCTCTTGGTGGAAGGACGGGAGTGGCGAGCGAACACTCGGACCGGTTCAAGAGCGCGGCGGTCGGCACTACCTGATGCGCCTTCTCGAGGACAGGACCGCGGCAGAAAAGGCAACCGACGGTGGATCTGGCCCCCAGCTGCAGGGCGAATGGGCAGAGTTCATCAAGCGGGTCGTGGCCAGTCGGAATGTAGCGGGCGAGCCCACGCCGATCGAGCGTCTTGGGAGCCGGTCCAGCCATCTGCCGGGCTTTTCCGCCGCCGATGGCGACGTCGCCATCAGAGTTCTGGGGCCGGTAGAACATGAGGTTTCGGGACAGACAGTGATCGAGTCGTTCTCCGGCGACTCCAAGACGACAAACGGGAACAGTGTTCTGCTGCGCGTCGACTATGGCAGGAGCCGAATCCTGCTCACTGGCGACCTCAACAAGGAAAGCCAGGATGCCCTGATGGCGTTTCACGCCGGCAATCGTCTGGAGTTTCAGTGCGATGTCGCCAAATGCTGTCACCACGGCAGCGAGGATGTGTCGTTCAAATTCCTGCAGGCCATGAGTGCCGCGGCAACGGTGATCAGTTCCGGGGACGGCGAAGGCCACGACCATCCCCGCCCGCGAATTGTCGCGGCAAGCGGGGCGACAGGCTACCTGACCATTGAGGACGATAGCATCGTGACCCCGCTGGTATATTCGACGGAACTGGCACGGTCTGTCAGCATAGGCCACCCCTATGAGCTCAAGATTCATCGACCGGCAGCAGGGCAGCAAGAGACGGACATCGTGCTTGAAGCCAGGGACCTTCAGCGGGTAGAGGTTTCCTTTACAGAAACCAAGCCCGGTGCACTCAGGCCCAGAAAGAGAACCACGCGACTGTCGCAAACCAGACTGGTCGCCGGGCTGATCTATGGACTGGTCAACATCCGCACGGATGGCGAGAAGATCCTGGCAGCCACGATGAACGAAGGGGACGGCACGTTCTCCGTCAAAACGTTCAAGACCCGGTTCTAGGCACGGGGTCCGAGGGCCGGTTTGGGCCGGGAGATTTCAGGAGCGGGTATGTCGGTTTTGACGACGGGGCTGGCGGGGCAGTACAGCACGAGCGAAAAGCTGGCGGCGCGGGCGCGGTTGCATCGCGACTTCACCGTGGCCGAGAATGGCTGGTTCGACTGGGTGGCGGCGCGTCTCGACCTTCAGGAGGGCAATACGGTCCTCGATATCGGCTGTGGTCCCGGCTGGTTCTGGGCGAGCATTGCGGCAGCGCTGCCCGAACGGCTCGACCTTACGCTGGCCGACAGTTCGCCCGGCATGGTCGAGGAGGCCGTCGCGCGCTGCGCGCCATTGCGCACCTGGCGCGTCACCGGGCGTGAGGCCGATGCGAGCGCGCTGCCGTTTGCCGATGCCAGCTTTGATGTCGTGGTCGCCATGCACATGCTCTACCACGTGCCCGACCCCGCCGTGGCCATTGCCGAAATGCACCGCGTGCTCAAGCCCGGCGGGCAGATCGTGGTGACCACCAATGGCGCCGGCAATACGGCGGAACTCTATGCACTTACCGTGGCGTTGGGTGCCGACGGCGTCGAGCCGGTGGGCCGGGTCTTCGGCTACGACCAGGCCAGCAGGCTGCTCGGAGCACAGTTCGGTGCAGTCGAGCAGCATGAACATCCGGCGCGGCTGCGCATCACCGACAAGGACGTGGTGTTCATGGCGCTGACCTCCTATCCGCCCGGCGATGGCGCCAGCCCGGAGCAGCTGACAGCGTTTCGCGCCGCCATTGATGCCGGCTTCGCCCAAGGTGGCGGTGTGCTGGACACGAAAAAGGAAATGGCCGCGTTCTCCGCGCGCAAGGCGCAGTGAACCGGCGCGATTCTGCTTTACCTCAAGCACACTCGAGGTCGTAAGAGGTTTGCGCCAGCTCGCCTTTTTGTCGATCGGCCCCACACGTCATCGACAGAGGAAAATCCATGCCCGACGCCAGCGCCGACACCGCATTGCAGCCGCTGTTGCCCGGCCTCTATGCGACGCCACAGGCGGCGCTGCCCTTTGTGCGCGGCGGCGTGGTGCGATCGTTCCTGCTCGAGCGGCCGGCCGGCAATGTGCTGATCTACCACGCGCCGGGTCTCAAAATGGCGGCCGCCGACATTTTAGGGCGCGGTCGGCCGGAGCGGCTGCTGGTCAATCACTGGCACGAATCGATGTATGCACCCAGCGGCCTGGACGTGCCCGCCTTCGTGCACGAAAGCGACCGGGCGCAGACGCGCCTGCCGATCGCTGGGACGTTTTCAGCAGCCGAAATGATCGGTGACGATCTGCAGATCGTGCCGACGCCCGGCCATACCGCCGGCACGACATGCTTTGTCTGGTCGAGCGGCGGGCATCGAGTGCTGTTCCCGGGCGATTCGATCTGGGTCGAGAACGACATCTGGAAGGCAGTTCTGCTGGGCGAAAGCGAGCGGGCCGCCTATGTCGCCAGCCTCGAACAGCTGATGGCGCTGGAATTCGACACGCTGGCGCCCTGGGGAGGCCTCGCTGCGGACCCCATCACCGTGACCGTGCCGCCGGCCGAGGCTCGGGCCCGGCTGGGCGAGATCGTGGCGCGCCTCCGCGCCGGCGCGAACGCCTGAGGGCCTGTCGGGGACTTTTCCGAACTGTCTACGCGCATTTGGTGTGACGGGCGCCGGACCGTTCCGTGCTAGCCTGAGTTTGTCGCGGCGGCAGGCCGCTGCGACGACTGCCGAGTCATGACTTGCTCCGCAAGTCTCCGGGCCGCAAAGGCCAGCCTATGCCAAAACGCCCGCCGGAACATTTCGAAGCGGCCAGTACGCTGGCCGTCGTCGTCTCATCGCATGAACCGCTGTTGTTTCTGACCGACGAACTTGAGCTGATCGCCGCCAGCGCTTCGTTCTGCCGCGCCTTTGCCATAGATCCCACGACCATTCCTGGCAGGCCGCTGGCCGAGCTGGGCGCTGGGGAATGGGCCATGCCCAAACTGGCCTCGCTCCTGCGCGCCACCGCCTCGGGCAGTGCTGCGATCGACGCCTACGAGATCGACCTGGTAAGGCCCGGGCAGGCGCCGCGGCAACTGGTGGTCAACGCGCGAACGCTTGACGACGGTGACGCCGACCATTTCCGGCTGCTGCTCGCCATTGCCGACGTCACCGAATTGCGGGCGGCAGCGCGGGTCAAGGACGACCTGGTGCGCGACAAGGCCATGCTGATGCAGGAAGTGCAGCATCGCGTGGCCAACAGCCTGCAGATCATTGCCAGCGTGCTCATGCAGAGCGCCCGGCGGATCCAGTCCGAGGAAGCGCGCGGGCACCTGCAGAACGCGCATCACCGGGTCATGTCGATCGCCACGCTGCAGCGGCAGCTTTCCGCCTCCGACGGCGGCACGGTGGAGCTGCGCACTTACCTCACCCAGCTTTGCCAGAGCCTGGGCGCGTCGATGATCGCCGAACCTCAGCGCGTGTCGATCCGGGTCAGTGTCGACGACAGCTCCGTGGCGGCCGATGTCTCGGTGAGCCTGGGGCTGATCGTGACAGAACTGGTGATCAACGCACTCAAGCACGCCTTTCCCGGCGACCGGGTCGGGCGGATCGTGATTGGCTACGAGGCCAGTGGCGCGGACTGGACGCTCTGGGTGTCCGATGACGGCGTCGGCATGCGCGTCGGCGACGCGGCGCCCAAGGCGGGCCTGGGGACCGGCATTGTCGAGGCGCTGGCCAGGAGTCTCGAAGGGGAGATCAGCGTTACGGACGCGGTGCCGGGCACAGCGGTGACCATCCGGCATCGCGCCGCCACGGCAACCGCAGCGGTCTCGCCCGCTGCTTAGCTCGCCTTGGCGGCGGGCTGGGGACGCTGCAGCCCCAGCCGGATCTGTTTTTCGACTTCGATGATGGCAAAGAACACCACGCCGACAGCGACGATCACCAGCCCGTCGGCGAGCGGCACCGCCTGGGTCCCAAGAACGGCCTGCAGCGGCGGTAGGTAAGTCACGGCAAACTGCGCGGCGGTCACGCCGATGACCACGGTCCACACCACGGGCGTGCCGCGCACGGCGCTCCAGGTGAGCGAGGTGCCATGGATATTGCGGACAAAGAACAAGTGGAAGATTTCCAGCACCACGATGGTGTTCATCGCCATGGTCTGGGCCAGCGCCAGCGAATGGCCCCGGTCGATGGCGTAACTGAAGATGGCAGAGACGGCGGCGAGAAACAGCAGGGCGACCAGCACCACGTGCCAGACCAGTGAACCCGTCAGGATAGGTGTGTCGCGCGGCCGCGGTGGTCGCGCCATGGTGCCGGCCTCGGTGGGCTCGAAGGCCAGGGCCAGCCCCAGGGTGATGCCGGTGATCAAATTGATCCAGAGGATCTGGACCGCCGTGACCGGCAGGGCGAGGCCGGCCAGAAGCGCCAGCACCACCACGACGGACTCGCCCGCATTGGTGGGCAGGGTCCAACTGATCACCTTTTGCAGGTTGTCATAGACCGTCCGGCCTTCGCGCACGGCAGCGGCGATGGAGGCAAAATTGTCGTCGCTCAGCACCAGGTCGGCAGCCTCCTTGGCGGCTTCCGAACCTTTCAGGCCCATGGCGATGCCGGCATCGGCGCGCTTGAGCGCTGGGGCGTCGTTGACACCGTCGCCGGTCATGGCGACGGAATGCCCATTGGCCTGCAACGCCGTCACCAGGCGCAGCTTGTGCTCGGGCGTGGTGCGGGCGAACACGTCGACCGCAGCCACTTCGAGGGCCAGCTGGGCGTCGTCGAGCCGGTCGAGATCGGCGCCGGTCAGCACTCGGCCGGGATTTTGCAGGCCGATACGGGCGGCGATCGCGGCGGCCGTGCCGGCGTGGTCGCCGGTGATCATCTTGACCCGGATGCCAGCGGCACGGCACTCGGCGACCGCCGCAATCGCCTCGGGGCGCGGCGGATCGATCAGGCCGACAAGGCCGAGAAAGCTGAGCCCGCCCTCGACTTCGGCCGCGCTGATCCGGTCGCCGGACACGCTGCGCTCGGCAAAGGCGAGGACGCGCAAACCGCGATGCGCGAGCGCCTCGGCCCGGGCGTGCCAGGCCGGCAGGTCGATGCCGGCGCACATGTGCAACACCCGTTCGGGCGCGCCCTTGACATGCACCACCCGGCCATCGGGTCCCTCTGTCAGCACCGCCATGAAGCGGTGACGACTGTCGAACGGAATGGCGTCGAGCCGTCGAACCGGGGCGTCGGCGCCGGTCTTGCCGGCAAAGGCCAGCAGCGCCCCCTCCATCGGGTCGCCCTCGATGCTCCAGCCGGTGTCGCGCCGATGCAGCGCGGCATCGTTGCAGAGCGCGGCGGCGCGGCCCAGGCGGCGCAGGTCGCCCTGAGGATTGATGGCGCCATGCGGGGCATAGCCTTCGCCGGTCACCTCGAACACGCCCTCGGGCGTTTCGACGGCGGCCACCAGCATCTCGTTGCGGGTGAGCGTGCCGGTCTTGTCGGTACAGATCACCGACACCGACCCCACCGCCTCGATGGCCGGCAGGCGCCGGACGATGGCGTTGCGCCGCGCCATGGCCTGTACGCCGATGGCGAGGGTAATGGTCATGACGGCCGGCAGGCCCTCGGGGATGGCCGCGACGGCGACGCCGACCACGGTCATGAACAGTTCGGCAAAATCCGCGTGCCCAACAAAATAGCCATAGGCAAGCAGGAGGCCCGCAGCGAGGAGGATGAGGAAGGACAGCCAGCGGGAAAAGTGATCCATCTGCGCGACGAGCGGGGTCGTCAGCTGCTCGACCCCGGCCAGCAGGCCACCGATGCGGCCGATCTCGGTGGCCTTGCCGGTGGCGATCACAAGCCCGCGTGCTGTCCCCTGGCAGAGCAGCGTTCCCGACCAGAGCATCGAGCGCCGATCGCCGAGCGGGGCGTCGGTCGCGACCGGAGCGACGGATTTTTCGGTGGGCACGGATTCGCCGGTGAGCAGGGCTTCCTGGGCAAACAGACCACGCGCGTCCAGGATGCGCAGATCAGCCGGCACCTTGTCGCCGGCTTCGAGCAGCACCAGATCGCCCGGCACCAGGTCGACGCCGTCGATGCTGGCGCGCTGCCCGCCGCGCAGCACCGCCGCGCGCGGCGCCAGCATCTGCCGGATGGCCGACATGGCCGCCTCGGCATTGCCTTCCTGGATAAAGCCGATCAGCGCATTGGCCAGCACCACCGCGAGGATCACGCCGGTATCCACCCAATGCTGCAGGGCACCGGTGACCAGCGCGGCGCCGAACAGCACATAGATCAGCACGTTGTTGAACTGCGCGATAAAGCGCCTCAAGGCGCTGCGCGTTCTGGCCTGCGGCAACTGGTTGGGGCCGAACAGCGCCAGCCGGCGCGCTGCTTCGGCCGGATCGAGCCCGCCCGGACCCACGCCAAGGGCGGCGAGGCACTCGGCGGCAGAACGGGCGTGCGGGGTCTCGAGGTGAGCGCTCATCGGTCCGCGCCGTCGGTCTTGCCGGTAGGCGCATCGACGCGGCGCGGCGCCGTTTCGTGGGCGATCAGGAAGCGGGCCAGGTCCGCATCGGCGATCCGCCAGCCCTTGCCGATGTCGATGGCGCGCAGGGCGCCGCTCTTGATCCAGTGCCGGACGGTCGCCTCGGCGACCTCCAGCCGTTGGGCCAGTTCCTGCACGGTCTGATAGCGGTCCTGCGGCATGGCGCACCCTTTGCGTGACGTTTTCCGCAGGTTAGCCACGGATGGCGCGGTTGAGTTGATCCAGGTCAAGTGCGCCCACGGATGCGTCTGCAAGACTTTTGGCAGTCGCGGCACGTGCACTCGGTGTGTGCGGCCGCATCCCGGAGGAGGACCCCATGACCCATGCGCGCCTGGCTTACCTGCCGCTGCCCACCTATCCCGAACCGGTCGAGGACGCCGCCGTCACGGCGGCCGTCGCGCTGGCCGCCAGCCTGGGATTCGCCCTGCATGCGACAGCCTTTTCGGTCGATATCCCGAGCCTGTCGTCAGGGCTGGGAGACCTCCTGATCGATGTGCCTGCGCTGGTGCGGGCGGCCGAGGACAAGAGCAAGGCCGAGTGCCAGCGCCTGCAGGGGGTCGTGCAGCAGGCGGCGATGGCGGCGGGGCTCGACCTGCTTTGGACCACCCAGCATGTTGCCCTGGGCGCCACGCATGACTGGGCCGCTTCCGAGGCGCGCTATTTCGACCTGACGCTGCTGCCCTGGTCGCCGCGCAGCGGTGCGGTGCAGGATCTGGCGCAGGCCCTGGTCTTTGGAGCAGGGCGGCCGAGCCTGCTGGTGCCATCCGGGGCCAAGATCGGTCGACTCGACCATATTGCCATTGCCTGGGACGCCAGCCGCTTTGCTGCCCGCGCCTTGGGCGACGCCCTGCCGCTGCTTGCCGAAGGTGGTCGCATCTCGGTCCTCACCGCCGCCGAGGACAAGCCCATGGGCCGGACCGACATCGGCCGCGTCCTTGCCACAATGCTGGAGCGCCGCGGGTTCCGCGCCGCGCCGCTCGCGGTCACGCTGGGTCAGCGCAGTATCGCCCAGGCCCTGCAGGAGGTCGCCCAGAGCAGCGGCGCGCAGCTGCTCGCCATGGGTGGATTTGGCCACTCGCGCGTCCGCGACTTCATTTTGGGCGGCGCGACCAAGGGCGTCCTCGCCGACCTGCACATGCCAGTGCTGCTCTCGCACTGACCGGGTGGTGCTCGGGACCATGCCTTCGGCCCCCTCTGCCTGTCACGGGCCGGCGCGGCGCGACCAATTGAGCCGGCGCCGGCGCCGGAATCGGGCTGACAGCCGCGCCAGAACAGACTAAGTACAAACTCAACATTTCCCGAGACCTCCCGCTCATGGCCCCCTCAAAAGACGCCGGTGAAGATATTTCCATGCGCCGGCGCAAGCTGCGCTATCGCGCCTGGCATCGCGGCACCAAGGAGATGGACCTGGTGCTCGGGCCCTATGCGGACGCGCATCTGGAGCAGCTCGATACGCCCGGTCTCGACCGGCTCGAGCAGCTGATGGAGGAGGAGGACACCGATCTGCTCAAATGGGTGATGGGGCAGGAGCACCCGCCCGCCCATGTCGATGCGGCTCTCCTGGCCGAGATAATTGCCTTCCGGACCGCCAAATGACCGAGTTTCGTGCCGACCGTATCCTGACCAACGTACCCGACGGCATGCAGCCGATCGTGCTGGCGCAGCAGGTCGAGGCACGGCTCAAGGCTGATCCGGACGCCCGGGTGGCTGCGGTGTTCGTGGCGCGCGACGGGCGACGGCTGCAGCGCATGGCCGACGTTCTGGCGCAGCTGATGCCGGGGCATACGGTGCTGACGCTGCCGGCCTGGGACTGTCTGCCCTATGACCGCGTCTCGCCCAATGGCGTGACCATTGCGGCACGCATGACGGCGCTTTCGACGCTCACCGCCCAGAGTACCAAGGGCGCCCTGGTGCTGACCACGGTCAATGCGCTGGTCCAGAAGCTGCCGCCGGTCGAGGTGGTGGCAAAGATGTCGTTTGCAGCGGCGTCGGGGCAGGTGGTCGACAGCGACCGGCTGATCGACTGGGCGGCCAATAATGGCTATCTCCGCGTGCCGACGGTGCGCGAGGCTGGCGAATTCGCCGTGCGCGGCGGGCTGGTGGATCTGTTTCCCGCCAGCATGGACACGCCGCTGCGCTTCGACTTTTTCGGCAAGCAGCTCGAATCGATCCGCACCTTCGATCCGGACACGCAGCGCACCACCGGCACGCAAAAGCGGATCGCCCTGGCGCCGATGAGCGAGGTGCTGCTGAGCGAAGACTCGATAAAGCGCTTCCGGCAGCGCTACACCGCGACCTTTGGCGGCAATACGGTGGACGATCCGCTCTATGCGGCGGTGAGCGCCGGGCAGCGCTTTCCGGGCGTGGAGCATTGGCTGCCGCTGTTTTACGAGCATATGGTGGGGCTGGCCGACTATACCGGCACCGCCCCCTTCATCTTCGACGACCAGGCGCGCGAGGCCTTTGCCGAGCGGCAGATCCAGGTCAAGGATTACTACCAGGCGCGCGTGCAGGCCCAGAGCGTCAAGCAGGCGACCACCAGTGGCGCGCCCTATAAGCCGATCGACCCCGAACTGCTCTACCACACCGGCGACGACCCGTTCGCGCTGGGCAAGGGCGCCCCGATCCTCCAGCTGACGCCGTTCGTTTCGCCCGACGAGACGCGCGCCGTCGATGCCGGCGGACGCATGGCGCGCAGCTTTGCCGCCGAGCGGCAGGCGCAGGGCGTCAATCTGTTCGAAGCGGTGGTCAAGCTGCTCCAGCAGGAGAGTCGCGCCGGTCGACGCACGGTGATTGCCTGCTGGACCGAAGGCTCGCGCGACCGCATGGCGCAGGTGCTCAAGGATCATGGCCTGACCAATCCGCGGCTGGCCGAGAACTGGCGCGATGCCGAGACCACGTCGTCCAACGTTTCGGTGCTGGTGGTGCTCGGGCTCGAAACGGGCTTTGAGACCAAGGACATGCTCGTCCTTTCCGAGCAGGACATCCTGGGCGAGCGGCTGTTGCGGGCGCAGCGCAAGCGCAAGGCGTCCGACGCGCTGACAGAAGCGGCCAGTCTGGCGGCCGGCGACCTGGTGGTGCATGTCGACCACGGCATCGGCCGGTTCATCGGCCTGCGCGCCATCGAGGTGCAGGGCGCGCCGCATGACTGCGTCGAGATCGAATATGCCGGCAATACCAAGCTCTATCTGCCGGTCGAAAACATTGAACTGCTGTCGCGCTACGGATCGGACGCCATCACCGAGCTCGACCGGCTCGGCGGCGCTGCCTGGCAGGCGAAAAAGAGCCGGCTCAAAAAGCGCATCCGCGATATGGCCGAGCAGCTCATCAAGATCGCGGCGCAGCGCCTGCTGGTGCGCGCCAAGCCGATCGATGGCACGGCGGCGGGCGCCTATGAGGAATTCGCGGCCCGCTTCCCCTACGAAGAAACCGAAGACCAGCTGGCCGCCATCTCGGCGGTGTTCGAGGATATCGGTTCGGGCAAGGTGATGGACCGCCTGGTCTGCGGCGATGTCGGCTTCGGCAAGACCGAAGTGGCGCTGCGCGCTGCCTTCGCGGTGGCTATGTCGGGCCAGCAAGTGGCCGTGGTGGTGCCGACAACGCTCCTGGCGCGGCAGCATTTCAAGACGTTCCGCGAGCGTTTTGCCGGCCTCCCCATCCGCGTGGCAGCAGCCTCGCGCCTGGTGACCGCGCAGGAGATGAAGGCCACCAAGGAGGGCATCGCCGACGGCCAGGTCGATATCGTGGTGGGCACGCATGCGCTGCTTGGCAAGGCCATCAAGTTCCAGAACCTGGGGCTGATGATCGTCGACGAGGAGCAGCATTTCGGCGTCGGTCACAAGGAACGGCTCAAGGAAATGCGCGAGAGCGTGCACGTGCTGACGCTGACCGCGACGCCGATCCCGCGCACGCTGCAGCTGGCGCTGACCGGGGTGCGCGACCTCAGCCTGCTGGCGACCCCGCCGGTGGATCGCCTCGCCATCCGCACGTTCATCTCGCCCTTTGATCCGCTTTCCATCCGCGAGGCGCTGCTGCGCGAAAAATATCGCGGCGGACAGGCGTTTTACGTGGTGCCGCGCATCAAGGACCAGGCCGAGATCGCCGACTTCCTCAAGGAGCAGGTGCCCGAAGTCTCGTTCGTGGTCGCCAACGGCCAGATGCCGGCGGGCGAGCTCGACGACATCATGAACAATTTCTACGACGGCAAGTTCGACGTGCTGGTGGCGACGACAATTGTCGAATCCGGGCTCGACATTCCCAATGCCAACACGCTCATCGTGCATCGCGCCGACCATTTCGGCCTGGCGCAGCTCTACCAGATCCGTGGCCGTATCGGCCGGTCCAAGCAGCGCGCCTATGCGCTGTTCACCGTGCCGGCCAACCAGAAGCTCAACGATACAGCCGAGCGGCGTCTGACCGTGCTGCAGTCGCTCGAAAGCCTGGGCGCCGGGTTCCAGCTGGCCAGCCACGATCTCGACATTCGTGGTGCCGGAAACCTTCTGGGCGACGAGCAGTCGGGCCATATCCGTGAAGTCGGCTTCGAACTCTATCAGGCCATGCTCGAAGAGGCCGTGGCGGCCCTGCGGACCGGCGAGGAAGAGTATGAGGAGCAGGGCGAATGGAGCCCGCAGATCTCGCTGGGCATGCCGGTGATGATTCCCGAATACTATGTGCCCGACCTGCAGCTGCGCATGCAGCTCTATCGCCGGCTCGGCGATCTCACCGACGCGCGCGAGATCGATGCGACCGGTGCCGAGCTGATCGACCGGTTCGGACCGCTGCCCGAAGAGGTCGAGGCGCTGCTCAAGATCATCCTGGTCAAGGCGCTCTGCCGGGTGGCCAATGTCGAAAAGGTCGATGCCGGCCCCAAGGGCGCGGTCGTCACGCTGCGCAACAACGAGTTTCCCAACCCCGCCGGGCTGGTCAGGATGTTGTCGGACCCGGGCATCAACGTGCGCGTCAAACCCGACCAGAAACTGGTGTTCGCGCGCGACTGGCCCAAGCCGGAAATGCGGCTCAAGGGCACGGCGGCAATCCTGTCGCGCATGGCCAGGCTGGCCGAAGAGAGCGGCACGGCTGCAACACTGGGCCGATAATGCCTTCCAAGCCCCGCCACGTCATGTTATTGCCCGAATTCGCCCGTTCAAGGGCTCGAAATGCAGGGGGCCGGAGAGTCTCCGCGTCGTTTGGGAACCTCAAGGAAAGTTCATGAACCTCAACAAGTTTGCAGTGGCCGGACTCCTCGCGGCGCTGGTGCTGCCCTCGTTCGGGGCGCTCGCTCAGGAGGCACCGGCGGCGCCCGCGCAGCAGGTGACGACCACCGATACCTCGGTCACGGTCTCGGCGCCCTCGGCGGCCGATCCCAAGAACAACTGGCTCAAGCTGTGTGACCCGCTGGACGACGGCAAGAAGGTCTGCGTCATGCGCCAGGTGGTGATGAGCACGGGCGGCCAGTTCCTGGGCTCGTTCCTGCTGCGTGACGATCCGGGCCAGGAGAGCCGCCTGCTGGCCGTGGCCGCGGTGCCGCTCGGGGTGCTGCTGCCCTTCGGCCTGACCTGGCAGATCGACGGCGGCAAGCCGGTGCGCGTGCCCTTCATGCTGTGCGACCCCTCGAGCTGCGCCACCCAGCTGGTGATCAACGAGGCCTATGTGAACAGCCTCAAGAAGGGCGGCGTGCTCAAGCTCACCGCCAAGAACCGCCAGAACAAGGATCTGATCATCGACATCAACCTGTCGGGGTTCACCTCGGCCTATGATGGCGAAGCGAACATGACCTTCGACGAATTCAACAACGAGTCGAGCGGCACCAACGCGCTGCAAAAGAGCACCGACGACCTGGCCGAGCAGCTGCGCCGTCGCCTCGAAGAGGGCCAGGCGGCCCCGGCAGCGGACGGCACGGCCGCGCCGGCGACGCCGTAAAGCAGTCGCGCACAGCGAATTACAAAAGGGCGCCATTTGGCGCCCTTTTTGTTTGTCACGGTGTGCCCGGTGCTAGCGGGCGCCCATACCCAGGGCGAAGGCCTGCTTGCGCAGCGGCGGCACCAGCTTGAGAGCCCACAGCCCACCGGCCCGCAGCGCCTGCGCCGGCAGGAAATCGGCCAGAAGCGAGCGAAACAACGTGTCGACGACGCTGCCGGTGCGCGCCAGGTCGCCGGCGCGACGGCCGGCATAGTCGGCGCTGACGCGAGCCGACCAGCCTGGCGACCGGTCGGTCGCGGCGAGGGCGGCGGCGAGGTCGGCGACATCGCGCAGCCCGAGGTTGAGCCCTTGCGCGCCGATGGGCGGGAAGGCATGCGCCGATTCCCCGACGAGCACGATCCCGTCCTTGCCGGCCCGGTCCACGCTGATCGAGGACAGCGGAAACATGTGGGTGGGCGTGGAGAGCTCGATCGTGCCGAAGAGCCGCTGCGACTTATCGAGAAAAATCTCGCGCAAATGCGCCGCGCCGCCGGCCTGGGCCGCGCGCAAGACGTCGCGGTCGTCGATCCAGACCAGGTTGGCGCGATTGCCCCCGGCGGGGACCAGCGTGAACGGCCCCTGCGGATAGTGGAACTCGATCGACGTGCCGCCGATCGGCCGACCCAGGGTAAGGTCGCAGACCAGCGCGGACTGGGTAAAGCCGTTCTCGCGGGCCCGGAATCCGGCTGCGGCGCGGATCAGCGACTTCTTGCCGTCCGCCCCGACGAGCAGCGGCGTCTCGAGCGTGCTGCCATCGGCCAGCGTCAGAACGGTGACGCCGTCGGCCGGGGTGATGTTGGTGACGGCGATGTCGCGGGTGGTGAGATTGGGCAGGGCAGCGCGGGCCGCCTCGAAGGCCTCCAGCAGGCGCAGGTTGGAAAAATTCCAGCCGAAGGCGGGCAGTCCCGCCTCGGCGCTGTCGAACAGCGTTTCCGGCGCGCGGATCAGCCGGTCGGTCGCATCGATGATGCGGATCTGGGTCAGCGCGTGGCCGAGGGCTGCGGGATCGGAGATCAGGCCGGACTGGAGCAGATAGTCGACGCTGGGCATCATCAGGGCCGAGGTGCGCTGGTCGCGCGGCCCCTTGGGCGCCAGATGCAGGGTGTCGAGCCCGGAACAGGCCACGGCGACCGCGGCGGCGAGGCCGGCGAGGCCACCGCCGACGACGACGGCGCCGCTCATGCCGGCACCGCCGAACGGGCAACGCGACGCATCACCCGGTTGCCGATGAACGAGCCCACGAACATGGCGAGCAGGAAAATGAAGAGATCGGCGGGCAGGAAGGCCAGCAGCGACAGCGCCGGTCCCGGGCAGATGCCCGACATGCCCCAGCCGATCCCGAACAGCGCCGCACCGGCGACCAGCGGGGTATCGATGCGGGAATAGTCGGGATGATGAAAGCTGCTGTCGAACAGCGGCCGGCCGCGCTGCTTGCCCAGCTGCACGGCAACAAACATCACCAGCAGACCGCCGCCCATCACCAGGGCAAGACTGGGGTCCCAGCCGCCGCTCGGGATGGCGGTAAAGTCAAGGAAGCGCAGCACCTTGAGCGGATCGACCATCTGCGACACGTAGAGGCCGGCGCCGAACAGCGCGCCGCTCACGGCCGCGGTGACGAGATAGGAGGAGGAGAGCGCGGTCTTCATCACACCACTCCGGTCACGGCGACGGTGAGGATGGCGACCGAAAAGAACACGGCCACCGCCACCAGCGAGCGCTTGGAGAGACGCGCCAGCCCGCAAATGCCGTGGCCCGAGGTGCAGCCATTGCCGATGCGCGTGCCGATGCCGGTAAGCAGGCCGGCAATGGCGATCCAGACCGGGGTGGGAATGCCCGAGCCGGCCGGCGCGCTGACCAGTTTTGGGGACGCGCCCAGACCGGGCAGCAATTGTGCGGTGAAAAACGTCCCCGCGACCAGAGCGACCAGAAACACCGCGCGCCAGAGGGCCGAGCGGGCAGGGGGCAGCAACTGCCCGAAAATGCCCGAAATGCCGGCCAGGCGGCCATTGCCCAGCCAGAGCACGGCCGAGGCGAGGCCGATGAGGAGCCCGCCGACAAGGGCGGAGACAGGCGTGAAGTTTTCCATGGGTCAGGGTCCGGTCGAAACTGCCCGAAACTAGCATCCGACCGGTTCTACAGCCACCCCGGCAGCGCAACGATCCTGCCTCCAGAGGCGGGGCGTGCGGAAAAACCGCACCCCAAAAAAACTGGTGAACAGCACTTCCCACCTTGCTGGCTGACACCTAGGTTTGCGAGCCGCCATAATGGCGAGAGGAATTACCGATGATGGAACTGCTCGCCGACCCGACCGTATGGGTCGCCTTCGCCACGCTCCTGGTCATGGAGATCGTGCTGGGGATCGACAACATCGTCTTCATCTCGGTGCTGGTGTCACGACTGCCCAAGGAGCAGGCCGACCAGGCCCGTCGGCTCGGCCTGGCGCTGGCGCTGATCTTCCGCATCGCGCTGCTGCTGGTCCTCAGCTGGATCATCGCGCTCGACACCGACGTGATCACGCTGTTCGGCGTCGGGCTGTCGTGGAAGGACATCATCCTGGTCGCGGGCGGCCTGTTCCTGATCTACAAGGCGACGCATGAAATGCACGCCGAGATCGAGGAGCCGCACGAGGTCGATCTCAAGGAAGGCGCCAAGGCGGCCTTCAGCGCCATCATCGCGCAGATCATCGTCATCGACATGGTGTTTTCGATCGACTCGATCATTACCGCCGTGGGCATGGTCGAGCATGTCGAAGTCATGATCGCCGCCGTGATCGTGGCAGTGGGCGTGATGTTCATCGCCTCCGGCCCGATCGCCGATTTCGTCGCCAAGCACCCCACCACCAAGATGCTGGCGCTGGCCTTCCTGCTGCTGATCGGCGTGTCGCTGGTGGCCGATGGCCTCGGCTTCCATATCGAAAAGGGCTATATCTACGCCGCCATGGGCTTTTCGGTGCTGGTGGAGGCGGTCAACATCGTCTCCAAGCAGCGCAAGCTGGCCCGCCGCGCCGCCACCGCCGGCGCCTCGCCCAAGCAGGCTGCCGCCGCCACGGTGCCAGACAGCGTCGTCGCCGAAGCAGTGGCGCCCAAGAGCAAGCCCCGCTCGACGCCGGTGCGCCGCGCCCAGAGCGCGCCCAAATCGGCGCCGCGCAAGAAGACCTGAGGTCGGCACGACCGCCAGGGTCCGGGGCGCCGCCGTGCCCCGGTCCGCCGATCTGGACAGAACCGCCCTGAAAAGCTAGAGGCAGGGCGTCGGGTAGGTGGCAGAGCGGTTGATTGCTCCGGTCTTGAAAACCGGCGAACGTGCAAGCGTTCCGGGGGTTCGAATCCCTCCCTACCCGCCAAGACCCCACGTCTGCAATGTACCGCGCCAGGACCTGGCAGCGGCGGCCGAATGGCGGGCCGACAGTCCAAGTCCGGCTCGGGCAGTCTGACCGCGCCGCGCGCGTCAGTGTCCACAGGCAGCTGCCAGTCGGTTCACCTCACCTGACAGTATAACTCCCTGGCAAACCTAAAACTTGTCGGCTCGAGGGGCGGCGCAGTTCGTCTGTTACCGAACCGTTATGCAAGGGTTAACGGAGCGTCACAGAGATATGAAACTGCTTCGGGATGCGGAATGACTTCGCATAGCGACCCCGACGTCCTCTCCTGGAGTGATCCAATGCTTCGCACCCTGTTGACGACCCTCTCCGCCGTGGCGATGACCTTGACAGCCATTGTTCCCGCCTTCGCCGACTGGCGTGAGCAGGTTCCTGTCGTCCGCATCGGCATCATCGGCGGCGAGAACGAAGCCGACCGGCTCAAGCGCCTGTCCTGCCTCGAGACCAAGATGAACGAGCAGTTCGGCGTGAAGGTCGAGTTCTACCCGGCCACCGACTACGCCGGCGTGATGCAGGGCCTGCTGGCTGGCCAGCTGGAAATGGCCGGCCTCGGCCCGGTCGGCTATGCCGGCATCTACCTGCAGGACCCGGAAGCGGTCGAACCCTTCGTCGTTTCGTCCAACGTCGACGGTACGCTGGGCTACTACTCGGTGATCGTGACCCGCGCCGACAGCGGCATCACCGACCTTGAAGGCCTCAAGGGGAAGTCGCTGGCCTGGGCTGATCCGAACTCCTCGTCGGGCTACCTCTACCCCAAGGCGGGTCTCGAGCTGGCTGGCATCAAGATTGAAGAATATTTCGGCTCGACCGGTTTTTCGGGCGGCCACGAACAGGGCGTGATTGCCGTGCTCGACAAGCAGTATGATGCTGCGGCCACCTGGTCTTCGCTGCTGGGCGAAAAGGCCGAAGGTTATACCCGCGGCAACATCCGCCGGATGGTCGACAAGGGCATGCTCAAGATGGACGAGATCAATATCGTCTGGCAGTCGGGCATCATTCCGAACGGCCCGACCGTCATCCGCAAGAGCCTGCCGGCCGACATGAAGCAGGCCATGTTCGACCTCTACTCGACGCTGCATACCGCCGATCCGGAATGCTACGGCGAGGTCGTGGGTGGTGAAGGCGCCGGCTACGTGTCCGTGCCGGCCGGCTTTTATGACGAAACCATCGAGCTGCGCCGCCGCGAAGTCGCCGGCACGCGCTGATCGAACCGGTTGCGGGCGGCGCTGCACGCGCCGTCCGCGACCCCGCTTTGTCGTAGCGCTGCATCGGAGTCCGGACATGCTCGAGATCAACGGCCTTGCCAAGGCCTTCGGACCCAACCGGGCCGTCGATGACATCACCCTGATGGTGCCCCAGGGGCAGATGGTGGGCATTATCGGGCGGTCCGGCGCCGGCAAGTCGACGCTGCTGCGCATGATCAACCGGCTCGCCGAACCGACAAAGGGAACGGTGCTGTTCGACAAGCGCGACATCACCGCGCTCAAGGGTCGGGCCCTGCATGCCTGGCGCGCCGAATGCGCCATGGTGTTTCAGCAGTTCAACCTGGTTGGCCGCATGTCGGTCATCAACAACGTGCTGATGGGGCGCATCTTCCATCATTCTTTCCCGACAGCCATGCTGCAGCTGTTCACGGCCGAGGAGCGGGCGCTCGCCATCCGGGCCCTCGATCGGCTCGGCATGGCCCAGACCGCCCTGCAGCGCGCCGAGACACTCTCGGGCGGCCAGATGCAGCGCGTCGCCATTGCGCGCGCGCTGGTGCAGCAGCCCAAGATCATGCTCGCCGACGAGCCGATCGCCTCGCTCGACCCGATGAATGCCAAGGTCGTGATGGATGCGCTGCGCACCATCAACCGCGAAGACGGCATCTCGGTTCTGGCCAATCTGCACACGCTCGATACGGCCCGCACCTACTGCGACCGTATCGTGGGACTGATGGGAGGCAAGCTGGTGTTCGACGGCACGCCGGACCAGCTGACCGACCGGCAAGCCCGCGAGATCTATGGTGCCGAGGCCGACGATGCCTTCAGCGAAGGCGTCACCTCGACATCGCTGCGCGTGCGCCAGACCAGCCAAGCAACGCTCGAACCGGCCGCGTGACCGGATCATGACATCGTCCCCGACTGTGGCGGCCGGCTTCGTGATCGAACCGGGACAGGACCCGGTCCGCGTGTTCGAAAAGCATCGCGCCGCCCTCATTCGGTCGCGTCTGGCCATGAATGTCGGCATGGCGCTGCTGTTTGTTGTGCTGCTGGCCGTCTCGCTTGTGGTGTCGCGCTTCTATCCGGATCGACTCTGGGCCGGGCTGCCCCGCATCTTTGAGTATTTCGGCACCGTCATGCCCCACCTGGAGGCGGACAAGCTGTTCGTCGGCCGGGGGGCGGACGGCAAGGCCGTCGCCGGCTCGATCCTCTACTGGTACAGCGACATCGGCAAATATGTGCAATTGCTGTTCGAAACGATCCTGATGGCGATCACGGCGACGATGCTCGGCGCGGTCATGGCCTTTCTGCTGTCGTTTCCCGCAGCCCGTAACCTTGCTCCGGCACGCTGGATCAACGTGATCGCCCGCCGCACCACCGAGGTGTTCCGTGGCGTTCCCGAGGTGGTGGTGGCACTTGTGCTGGTCTTTGCGGTCGGCATCGGGCCGCTGGCCGGGGTCATCGCCATCGCCCTCCATACAGCGGGCGCGCTGGGCAAGCTGTTTTCCGAGGTCAACGAGAACGCCTCGATGCGCCCGGTCGAAGGCATGCGCTCGGTCGGTGGAACCTGGTTCGACGAGATCCGCTTCGGCATCGTCCCGCAGGTGCTGCCCAACTTCGTGTCCTACGCGCTGCTGCGCTTCGAGATCAATGTGCGCGCCTCGTCCATCGTCGGCTTTGTCGGCGCCGGCGGCATCGGGCAGGAACTGAACCACACCATCAGCTTCTACAACGACGACCGCGTGATGGCCGTGCTGATTATGATCGTCCTGCTGGTGACCACCATCGATCTGATCTCAGAGCGCTTGCGGACACGCCTGATCGGTCGGGAGAACCTGATATGACCCAGGTCGGCGTGGGCAACAGCAGGACTGCACGTGCGATGACGGTTTCGGCCAGCGACGTCGCAGCGCTGCGAGCGCAATTTCCGGACGCCTTCGGCAACGTCCGGCAGCAATGGACCACCGGGCTGCTGTGGGGGGCGGCAATAGCCTACCTGCTCTGGTCGCTGTGGTATTTCGACTTCTGGAAGCTGTTCTTTTTCAACGAACGTGCCAGCCGCATGTTCACCGAGTTCTTCCTCTGGGAGGACATTGCTGGCTGGGACTATCAGGGCATCTATACCGGGCTGGCCGAAACGATCGCCATGGCCTTCCTCGGCACGCTGCTCGGGTCGGTCGCCGCACTGGTCATCGCCTTCGCGGCGGCGCGCAACACCATGCCGCAGACGCTGATCCGCCATATCGTGCGCCGTTTCCTTGACCTGCTGCGCGGCATCGATAGCCTGATCTGGGCCCTCGTGTTCGTGCGCGCCGTCGGTCTCGGACCACTGGCGGGGGTGCTGTCGATCTTTGTCAGCGACGCCGGGACGCTGTCCAAGCTCTATTCGGAAGCCATCGAAAATGTCGACCGCAAGCAGGTGGAGGGCGTGCGGGCAACCGGCGCAGACCCGGTCAAGATCATCCGCTTCGGCTATCTGCCGCAGATCGCCCCGGTCTTTATCTCGCTCTCGCTCTATTCGTTCGAATCGAGTGTGCGCAGCGCGACCATTCTGGGCATCGTCGGCGCGGGCGGCATCGGCAAGGTTCTGGTCGACCGCTTCCGCGCCGGCTTTTTCGACCAGGTCGCGTTTGTGGTGATCAACATCCTGATCTGTGTCTTCGTCATCGACTGGCTGTCGGGCAAGGTGCGCGCCCACTTCATCGGCGCCAGGCCGCATTAGCTCCGGCGCTGCCAGATGGACTGGCGCACGCCCGGATCGATGGCCTGTTCGGACTGACGGACGAGCCCATGTGCGGCCAGAATGGCCCCGGGGACGCCGGCGGAAAAGCACGGGATGCCGTCCGGCAGCAGCAGGCCGTCGACCTCGGCCAGCACGAAACGGTCGTAGAGCGGCAGGAAGAGATCGAACGTGCCGGTACCGCCGGTGACGGCGATGACGCCCGAAGATATCTCCAGCTGCGCGAGCACATCGGCGATCGGCAGCCCGGCCGGGTTCCAGAAGCTGGCGCGCGGGTCGCCAGGATCGGCGGCGAGCCCTCTGACGCTGCGGGTAAGGACCAAGCGACGCCGCCCCGGATTGGGGTGGCGGGCATGGCCGACGCGGCCCAGCACCACCAGCGCGGCGCGGTCGAGCGCCGCCTGAAAGCTCTGCCAATCGGCGTCGTTGCGCAGGCCAGGCGGCATTTCGCCCGCGGCGTCGGCAATGCGGCCGTCGGCCGAAACGATGGCGTGGCCCTCATAGGTGATGGCCGGGGCCATGGCAGTCTCCGCGTTTTCGCCCGGTGGTAGACCAGGTCTGCCCCCAGGGGAAGCGTTTCGGACCATGCTTTTCTGCCTTGGCGGGGCAGCCAGCAATGTTAGACAAGGGCCATGTCAGACCCGCACGTCCTGCCAACTCTGCTGCCGCTCGGCGACAGCGCCCTTTTGGTCCGTTTCGGCAGCAGCCTTTCGGACGCGGCGAACCGGCGCGCCCAGGCGCTGGCGCGGCAGCTCGAACAGGCGCCGCTCCCGGCCGGGGTGAGCGAAATCTGCCAGAGCCTGGTTTCGGTGCTGCTGCGCTATGACCCCAGGCGGATCAGCTTTGCGGCGCTGGCCGGCGAGGTGCGGCTGCTGCTCAGCCAGCCCGAGAGCGCGCCGCCGGCACCCGCCGTCCATCGCCTGGCGGTGCGCTTCGAGGGCGCCGATGTGGACTCGGTAGCGGCACTGCTGGGGCTCGACGTTCCGGGTTTCGTCCGCGCCCACACCGCCGAGCCGCTGCGCGTGCTGGCGACGGGCTTTGCCCCCGGCTTTGTCTATTGCGGCTTTCACCCCGAGACGCTGCGGCTGCAGCGGCGTCCGACCGTGCGGCCACTGGTGCCGGCCGGGACGGTGCTGTTCGCCGCCGGACAGACCGCCATTGCGGCAACGCCGATCCCGACGGGCTGGCATGTGATCGGGCACACCGATTTTGCCAATTTTGACGCCACGAGAATGCCGCCGATGCGGCTGGCGGCCGGCGATACCATCGTGTTCGAGGCCATGCCATGATCCGCATCACCCGCGCCGGGCCGCTCTGCACGCTGCAGGACGACGGTCGCTTCGGCTTGCTTTCGGCCGGCATCAGCGCCTCCGGCCCGATGGATCGCGGCAGCTTCGGCGCGGCGGGCGCGCTGCTCAAGCGGGCCGGCGCCACCGGCATCGAGTTGACCCCGGCCGGCATCGGCCTGATCGCCGAGAGCGCAGTGGCGGTCGGGTTTGCCGGCGGGATGTTCCGCATCGCCGTCAACGGCAAGGCGCGCAGCTGGCCTAGCAAGGCAAGGCTGTCGGCCGGCGATCGGCTGGAGGTTACCCCAGGCGCGGCCGGCAATTACGGCTATCTCCGTTTCGGCAGGGAGATCGACCTGCCGCCGGTACTGGGCAGCCGCGCGACCAATCTCACGGTCCAGCTGGGCGGCTTTGGGGGGCGGGCCCTGCGGGCCGGCGACCAACTCCCGCTGGGTGAAAAGGGCGTGGCGGTCGAGATGGCCGAGAGCACAGCAGAGACCGGACCGATCCGCTTCATCTGGGGGCTGCATGCCGACCAGTTTTCCGCCGCAGCACGGGCCGCATTCGTGGCAAAGCCGCTGCGCATCTCGACCCGGCTCGACCGCATGGGCGCGCGGCTCGACGATCCGGGTGGGATCTTTGCCGGCGTCTCCAGCCTGTCGCTGGTATCCGATGCGATCGTGTGCGGCGACATCCAGGTCTTGGGCGACGGCACGCCGATCGTGCTGTTGCGCGATCACCAGCCGACGGGCGGCTATCCGCGCATCGGCACCGTGCTGTCGGCCGATCTCGACCGCTTCGTGCAGCTGCGGCCGGGCACCGAGCTGCGCTTTGTTCCGGTTACTCTCGCCCATGCCCAGGGGAGAGCACCATGAGCTGGATCGATCTGAATGCCGACCTGGGGGAGGGCGTCGGCGACGACGTCGCCATGCTCGAGATCGTCTCGTCCGCCAATATCGCCTGCGGTGGCCATGCCGGCGATCGGGACACCATGTTGGCGACCCTGCGGGCGGCCAGGGCCCGCGGCGTCAGCGTGGGGGCGCATCCGGGCTTTGCCGATCCGGCGCATTTCGGTCGCCGCCGGCTGATCCTGCTGCCCGAAGATCTCGATGCCTCGATCCGCGCGCAGGTACGCGGGCTGGTCGAACTGGCCGAAGGCGAGACGGTGCCGGTACGCTACGTCAAGTTGCACGGGGCGCTGGCCAACATGGCCGCCGAAGAGCCGGCCATTGCCGCGGTCTGCTTTGCCGCCTGCGAGGGCCTGGTGCAGGAACTGGGCATCCTGGCCATCGACAACAGCGCCCAGGTCGAGGTGGCCGAGATGATGGGCTTCCGGGTGCTGCGCGAAGCCTATGCGGACCGTGGCTATCGGCCCGACGGGCTGCTGGTGCCGCGCAGCGAGCCGGGGGCCGTGCTTCATGACGTGGCAGAGATCACGGCGCGCGCCATAAGGCTGGCCCAGGCCGGCGAGATCGTGGCCATCGATGGCAGTGTGCTCCGCACCGAGGCCAAGTCGCTTTGCATCCATGGCGACACGCCGGGCGCCGTCGCCATCGCCAGGGCCGTGCGGACAGCGCTCGAAGGGGCGGGGATTGCGGTGCGGGCGGCATTCTGACATATCGCGGGCCTGCCAGACCGGCCCGGAGGACGCGCCCATGACCGCCAAGATCATCGACGGAAAGAGCTTTGCCGAAGGGCTGCGCGGCCGCATCGCCGGTCACGTCGAACGGCTCAAGGCCGAGCACGGCATCACCCCGGGCCTTGCTGTGGTGATCGTCGGGTACGATCCGGCCAGCCAGGTCTATGTGCGCAACAAGGCCAAACAGACCCTCGAGGTCGGCATGCATTCGGAAAAGTTCGAGCTGCCGGCCGACGTGGCCGAGGAGGACGTCCTCGATCTCGTGCGTCGCTTGAACAACGACGACAAGATCCATGGTATCCTTGTACAATTGCCGGTTCCTGACCACATCGATCCGAACCGGATCATCGCCACCATCTCGCCCGACAAGGATGTCGACTGCTTCACGCCCGCCAGCGTTGGCAAGCTGGTGATCGGCCTGCCCGGACCGGTATCCTGCACGCCGCTGGGCAGCCTGATGCTGCTGCGCGACTCGCTGGGCAGCATGGCGGGCCTGCATGCGGTGATCGTCGGGCGCTCCAACCTTGTCGGCAAGCCGATGGCCCAGCTGCTGCTGCGCGAAAACTGCACCGTGACCATGGCGCACTCGCGCACCCGCAATCTCCCCGAAATCGTGCGGCAGGCCGATATTCTGGTGGCGGCGGTGGGGCGCCCCGAAATGATCAAGGGCGACTGGATCAAGCCGGGCGCGACAGTGATCGATGTGGGGATCAACCGGATCGACGCGCCAGAAAAGGGCGAGGGCAAGACCAGGCTGGTGGGCGACGTCGCCTATCTCGAGGCCGCAGAGGTGGCCGGCGCGATCACGCCGGTGCCTGGTGGCGTCGGTCCGATGACGATTGCCTGCCTGCTCGCCAATACCGTAACGACGGCCTGCCTCATCAATGGATTGGCGCCGCCCAAAGATCTGACGCCCTGACGGAAATACCGGGTTTCGTTTGGACTTCGGAAACAACTTCTCCCTATTGTCCTTGGGCAAGAGGTCCAGAACGGGCCCGGACATGCCGAAAGGGCCTGACCACAATGATGCTTCTCGACGCCGGGATTGGCGCGAGCCGGGGGGATGCGGTACTGGCCTTGCTCGAACGGGCCCAGGTGCCACCCGTCCCGCCATTCTATAAGCTTTGCTACGATTACTTGGCCGGGGTGCGTTCGCTCGATACCATCCGCGCCGGATCCATGCTTGAGGCGCCGCCCGAGGGGCGCGCCGTCGGCGAGATGCTCTATGAGGATTTCGTGGCGCCCTATCGCCAGGAAGGGTCGATCATCAAGGTCGTCTCATCCATGCTCGACCGCATCCAGGTGATCGAAAAGCTGGTGATCGAATCCCAGCAGGCGAACCGCACACAGGCTGCAGATCTGGCCGGGGCGACGGCGGATCTGGGCGGCGAGGACATCGACCCGGTGCTGCTGCGCGACTGGGTCGCCCGCCTAAAGGCCACCAACGACGCGCTGGGCCGTGCCAATGCCGCGCTGTCGGAAGAACTCGACCGCTCGATGGCCGAAGTCACCAGCGCACAGGACGAGATGGCGGCGCTCAGCCGCACCAGCGCGCTCGATCCCTTGACCGGCATTGCCAATCGCAGTGGCGTCGACGACGCGCTGAACCAGGTGCTCGCGCAGGTGCAGACCGCCAATCGCCGCCTGTCGCTCGCCATCGTCGACATCGACCATTTCAAGCATCTCAACGACACCTATGGCCATCTGGTGGGCGACGAGATCCTGCGCATGGTGGCGCGGGCCCTGACCACAGCCACCCGTGACATCGACATTGTCGGGCGCATGGGTGGGGACGAATTCATCGTCGTGGTGCGCGACGAAGACCTGACCGGCGCGCGGGCCATTGCCGAGCGCGTGCGGCGCAATGTCATCGACTGCGACCTGGCCAAGCTCCTGGGCAAGGACGTGCTGGGCAATGTCACCGTCTCGATCGGCCTGGCTCAACACGTCAAGGGCGAATCCGTCGCTACGCTTTACGAACGCGCCGACCGCTGCCTGTTCGAAGCCAAAAATCACGGGCGTAACCAGGTGGTTGCGGAAACCCCGGTGCAGCGAGATACCGCCGCCTGACCTAGATCACGCCCGCCAGATGGAAGCTGCGCAGCACTGTATGGTCACGCAGGCCGATGGCCGGTGTCGTGTTATCGAGCCGGGCCAGCACGCTGCCCGGATTGACGAGCCCGCTGGCATCGATCACCACCCCCTGTAACGCACGCCGATCCTGCCGCGCCTGGGTCAACAGGTCGAACAGCATGGCGCGCACGTCGCCGCTGGCGGCACAGGCGACGCATTCGGTGCTGCCGCCATGGTCGTGCTGAGCCGGGTTGAGCTGGAGCAGCGCCGTGGTGTCATCGCGGACGGGCAGCGGGCCCTGCGTCACCACGGTCACCGGAATGGACGCGCCGGCGCGGTCGAACGGGGTCGCCATCAGTCGCTGTCCTTGCTTGAGGGAACATAGTTCAAGATGGGTCCGAGCCAGCGCTCGACTTCACGCCGCGGCATGTTCTTGCGGCGCGAGTAATCCTCGACCTGGTCGCGCTCCACCTTGGCGACGCCGAAATAGAAGGCATCGGGGTGGCTGAGATAAAGGCCCGAGACCGACGAGCCCGGCCACATGGCATAGCTCTCGGTCAGGCTGACGCCGATGCGCTGCTTGGCGTTGAGCAGGTGGAAGAGGGTGGTCTTTTCGGTGTGGTCGGGCTGGGCCGGATAGCCCGGCGCCGGCCGGATGCCGCGATAGGTTTCCTGCAGCAGCTCGTCCGGTCCGAAGGCCTCGTCGGGCGCATAGCCCCAGAACTCCTTGCGGACGCGCTGGTGCAGCACTTCGGCAAAAGCTTCGGCGAAGCGGTCGGCAAGCGCCTTGACCAGGATCGAGGAATAGTCGTCGTTGGCCCGCTCGAAGCGCTCGGCGATCGCCACTTCCTCGAGGCCCGCGGTGACGACAAAGCCGCCGACATAGTCGGGCTTGCTGCCGACCGGCGCGACGAAGTCGGCAAGCGCCATATTCGGCTTGTCGCCCGATTTCGAGAGCTGCTGACGCAGCGTGTAGAACGTCGCCAGTTCGGCGCTGCGCGTCTCGTCGGTAAAGAGCTTGATGTCATCGCCCACCGCATTGGCCGGCCAGAAACCGATGATGCCCTTGGGCCGGAACCAGGTCTTTTTGAGGATCTCGGCCAGCATCTTCTGCGCGTCGTCATAGAGCTGGCGCGCCGCAGTGCCCTGGTCCTTATCCTCGAGGATCTGCGGGTAGCGGCCCTTGAGCTCCCAGGTCTGGAAGAACGGCGTCCAGTCGATATGCCGGGCGAGTTCGGAGAGGTCGACGTTTTCGAACACGCGAGTGCCGAGGAAACTGGGCTTTGGCGGGGTCAGCGCCGACCAGTCGGTCTTGAAACCGTTGGCGCGGGCCTTGTCGAGCGGCAGGCGCTGCTTGTCGGCCTCGCCCTGCGCATGCTTGTCGGCGACCTTCTGATATTCGGCGCGGATGTCGGCGATATAGGCCGGCCGCTGCTCGGGCGAGAGCAGGGCGGAGACCACGTTCACCGCACGGCTGGCGTCATGCACGTGCACAGTCTGGCCGCTGGCATATTGCGGGTGGATCTTCACCGCTGTGTGGACGCGCGACGTAGTGGCGCCGCCGATCAGCAGCGGAATGGTAAACCCCTCGCGCTCCATCTCGGAGGCAACGTGCACCATCTCGTCGAGCGAGGGGGTGATGAGACCGGAGAGGCCGATGGCGTCGACCTTTTCGGCCTTGGCGGTTTCCAGAATCTTGGCGGTCGGGACCATGACGCCCAGGTCGATGATCTCGTAATTGTTGCAGGCGAGCACGACCCCGACAATGTTCTTGCCGATATCGTGCACGTCGCCCTTCACGGTCGCCATCAGGATCTTGCCGGCCGAACGGCGGCCCGTGGCTTCGCCATTGGCCTGCTTTTCGGCTTCCATGTAGGGCAGCAGGTGGGCAACGGCCTGCTTCATGACGCGGGCCGACTTGACCACCTGCGGCAGGAACATCTTGCCCGAACCAAAGAGGTCACCGACGACGCCCATGCCGGCCATCAGCGGGCCTTCGATCACGTGCAGCGGGCGCTCGGCGCCCAGCCGCGCCTCTTCGGTATCCGCATCGATATATTCGGTGATGCCGTTGACCAGGGCATGCGCGATGCGCTCGCCGACCGGCTTTTCGCGCCAGCTCAGGTCCTTGGCCTTGGCCTCGCCGCCCGCCTGGCCGCGATAGCGCTCGGCCAGGTCGAGCAACCGCTCGGTTGCGTCGGTGCGGCGGTTGAGGATCACGTCCTCACACGCGTCGCGCAGCTCGCGATCGATCGACTCGTAGACGGCCAGCTGGCCGGCATTGACGATGCCCATACCCATGCCCGCCTGGATGGCGTGGTAGAGGAACACTGCGTGCATCGCCTCGCGCACCGGCTCGTTGCCGCGGAACGAGAAGCTGAGATTGGAGACGCCGCCCGAGATATGCACATGGGGCAGGGTGGCGCGGATGCGGCGGGTCGCCTCGATGAAGTCGACACCGTAATTGGCATGTTCCTCGATGCCCGTAGCGACCGCGAACACGTTGGGGTCGAAGACGATGTCCTCGGGGGGGAAGCCGACCTCTTCGGTCAGGAGCTTGTAGGCACGGGTGCAGATTTCCACCTTGCGCGCCTCGGTGTCGGCCTGACCCTTTTCGTCAAAGGCCATGACCACCACCGCCGCGCCATAGGCACGCACCAGGCGGGCCGCTTCGAGGAATTTTTCCTCGCCCTCCTTCATCGAGATCGAGTTGACCAGGGCCTTGCCCTGCACGCATTTGAGCCCGGCTTCGATGACCGAAAACTTCGATGAGTCGATCATCAGGGGCACGCGCGCGATGTCGGGCTCGGCGGCGAGCAGGTTGAGGAACTCGACCATGACCTTTTCGGAATCGATCAGGCCTTCGTCCATGTTGATGTCGATGATCTGGGCGCCGTTCTGCACCTGGTCGCGCGCCACATCGAGCGCGGCATTGTAGTCGCCAGCGGTGATCAGCTTGCGAAAGCGCGCCGAGCCGGTGACGTTGGTGCGCTCGCCGACATTGACGAAGGGAATCTCCTTGGTGAGCGTGAACGGCTCGAGGCCGGACAGGCGCAACCGCCGTTCCGGCTTGGGGATTTCGCGCGGCTTGTACTTGCCCACCGCGGCGGCGATGGCGCGGATATGGTCCGGCGTCGAGCCGCAGCAGCCGCCGACAATGTTGACGAAACCGTCGCGGGCAAAGCCCTCGATCTGGCGCGCCATGAACTCGGGCGTCTCGTCATAGCCGCCGAATTCGTTGGGCAGGCCGGCATTGGGGTAGGCGCAGATCAGCGTGTCGGCAACGTCCGACAACTCGGCAATATGCGCGCGCATGGCATTGGCACCCAGCGCGCAGTTGAGCCCGATGGTGAAGGGGTTGGCGTGGCGCACCGAATACCAGAAGGCCGAGGGCGTCTGCCCCGACAGCGTGCGGCCGGAAAGGTCGGTGATGGTGCCCGAGATCATGATGGGGCGCACATCGCCGCGCTCGGCAAAGATGCGCTGCGCGGCAAAGATGCCAGCCTTGGTATTGAGCGTATCGGTAATGGTTTCGAACAGGAGCAGGTCGGCGCCGCCATCGAGCAGCCCGTTGATCTGCTCGGCATAGGCGGCGACGATTTCGTCAAATGTCACGGCACGATGGCCGGGATTGTTGACGTCGGTGGACATCGACGCGGTCTTGTTGAGCGGCCCGAGCGCACCGGCAACGAAGCGGCGGCGCCCATCGGTCTCGAAGGCCAGTTGTGCGGCCTCGCGCGCCAGCCGGGCGCCTTCGACATTGAGCTCGTAGGCGAGCGCCTGCATGCCGTAGTCGGCCATCACGATCGACGTGCACGAGAAGGTATTGGTTTCCACCATGTCCGCCCCGGCGAGGAAATACTCGAGGTGGATGGCCCGGATGGCGTCGGGCTGCGTGAGGTTGAGCAGGTCGTTATTGCCCCGCACGTCGCTCTTCCAGTCGGCAAAGCGCGTGCCACGATAGCCGGCTTCGTCCAGCTTGAGGCCCTGGATCATGGTGCCCATCGCCCCGTCGAGGATCAGAATGCGCTCGCTGGCGGCCTGCCGGAGGGCGGCAAGCACCTCGCGGCCATCGGAGCGGGCGGGGGACGACGGGGAGAGCTGATTCATCGCTTTTGTCTCACGCGGGGTCGGACGACAGGGATATAAAGATTTCTTTATATGAATGCCAGAGGCAAACACACGGCCGTGAAGCGGCGGTCCGATGCCGACAATTTGAGGCAAATTAACCCGACCGCAACCATGCTGAGCGAGCTTACGCGAAGGGAGACTGACGATTGTTTAAGCTGCCCGGGTAATCGGGTTCGGATGCAGGTGTTCATGACGTCTCCAGTTTCGTGGCGAAAAGCCGTTGCCTTGCTCGTTCTGGCAGCCTTTGCAGCGCCCATGCTTGCGGCCTGCAGCGGCGGGGGCGGCAATCTGGGTGCCAAGGTCAAGCGCTCGGCCTTCACGTCCAAGGAATATGGCGTGGCGGTCTCGCCGCGCGTCACCTCCAATCCCAACCCGCCCAAGGGCGGCGGCCGCTATATGGTGGGCAAGCCCTATACAGTGCGCGGCAAGGTCTACACGCCGCAGGCCGACCCCAGCGGCTATGCCGATATGGGGCAGGCGTCCTGGTACGGCTCGGACTTTCATGGCCGGCGCACCGCCAATGGCGAGATCTTTTCGGCCAACGCCATTACCGGCGCCCATCCCACGCTGCCACTGCCCAGCTATGTCCGGGTGACCAATCTGGACAATGGCCGCTCGGTGATGGTGCGGGTCAACGATCGTGGACCCTATGTCCACGGTCGCATCATGGATCTGTCGCACAAGGCGGCCGACATCCTGGGCTATGTGAACAAGGGGACCGGCAATATTTCGGTGGCCTATGTCGGGCCGGCGCCGCTCAATGGCGACGATACCCGCATGCTGACCGCCAGCATCAACAAGCCGACGCGGCTCGAGCAGGAGACCACGCGGTTTGCCATGCTCGATCCGCAGCAGTCGGCGGCTCCCGCGGCGGGCACACGCGTCAATCTGGCCGACCTGCCACAGAGCCGGGGCTCTTATTCCGCCGATGATTTCGCCGGCGATTTCTTCGGCCTGTTCGGCTACGCGCCCCAGGCGCAGGAGGCGGCGATCACCGGCGCCCATGCGGCGGTCAACGCCATGGCGACCCGGGCCGACGCACTGGATGACTGGGTGGCGTCTGTCGACGAGGATGCCCGCGCCATCAAGCTGCAGATCGGCGTGTTCCGCAATGCCGAACAGGCGGCAAGGATCGCAGAGGCGTTTGCCCTGTTGGCCGCCGTCGATGAGGACAGCGTGGCCACCGGGGCAGGGACCGCAACGCGGCTGACCCTCACCCATCTTAAACCAGGTGTGATGCGCGCCGACGTGCTTTCGCTGGCGCAGGAACTTGGCCTGACCGACATAGTTCTCTATTAGTCTATCGGAAGAGCTGCGGCGGCTCGAACGATGGGAATACTCGTGCACAGATTTGGCTTGAATTTGCTGGGTGTGCTGCTGGCGCTGGCCCTTTCGGCCGGCCTGGCGCGGGCGCAGGAGTTCGACACCAAGGCGGTCTATGCCGTGCTCATGGACTACGAGTCCGGCTCGCTGCTGTTTTCCAAGGAACCCGATACGGCCATGGAGCCGGCCAGCATGGCCAAGCTGATGACCGTCGCCGTGGTGTTTGACGAACTGCAGCGCAAAAAGCTCAGCCTGGACGACGAGTTCTTCATTTCCGAGCATGCCTGGCGCGACGGCGGCGCCTCCTCGGGCGGCTCGACCATGTTTGCCGAGCTCAATTCCAAGATCAAGGTCTCGGACCTGCTGCGTTCGGTGATCGTGCAGTCGGGCAATGACGCAGCTATCGCGCTCGCCGAAGGTATTGCCGGCAGCGAAGCCACATTCGCCGGCATGATGAACCAGCTGGCAGCCGAGATCGGCATGACCGGCTCGCATTTCGTCAATTCCACCGGCCTGCCGGACCCGGATCAGTATTCTTCGGCGCGCGACCTGGCGCTGCTGGCGCGCTTCTTGATCGCGCAGTTCCCCGAATATTACGGGATCTTCTCCGAGCCCGAATTCACCTGGAACAAGATCCGGCAGGAAAACCGCAATTCCCTGGTCGAGATGGGCATCGGCGTGGATGGCTTGAAGACCGGCCATACCGAAGCGGCCGGCTATGGCACGGTGGTCTCGACCGCCGCCGGCGGACGGCGGCTGATCGCCGTGCTGCACGGGCTCAAGACCATGCGCGAGCGCACCGAAGAGGCGCGCAAGCTGGTGACCTGGGGCACCCGCGGCTTCGAGTTGATCCCGGTCTATCCCGAGGGCAAGGTGGTGGCCTATGCCAGCGTCTATGGCGGCCGGGAACCGGAAGTGGGCCTGGTGGGCAAGGGCAATATCGACCTATTCCTGCCCAAGGGCGCCACCAACTGCCCGACGGCCACGGTGACCTATCGCGGACCGTTGCGGCCGCCGGTCAAGGCCGGTCAGGAAGTTGGCCAGCTCAATGTGCTGTGCAACGACGTGGTGGTGCAGGTGACCCCGCTCTACACCGCCACCGACGTGGAGCAGGGCGACATTGTGCGGCAGGCCTCGGACGCGCTCAAGCAGCTGCTGCTGGGCTGGCTCTAGCCGATCGGGAGTGGCAATGCTCGACACTGTTTCCGCCAGGGCACCGGCCCGCTTTATCACCTTTGAAGGGGGCGAGGGCGTCGGCAAGTCGACCCAGGTCAAGCGGCTGCTCGCCAATCTGGAAACTCAGGGGATCGCTGCGGTGCGCACCCGCGAGCCGGGCGGCACGCCCAAGGCTGAAGCCGTGCGCGCCTTCATCCTGCAGGGGCGATCGGAAAGCTGGGGTCCGGGGGCCGAAGCGGTGCTGTTTGCCGCCGCGCGGCTCGACCACGTCAACCAGTTGATCGGGCCGAGCCTGGACGCCGGAAAATGGGTGGTATCGGACCGCTTCCACGATTCGACCCGCGCCTATCAGGGCCTGACCGGCGGCGTCGACGATCGGTTGATCCGCGGGCTCGAGACCCTGGCGCTCAACGGGCGTCGCCCGGACCTGACCATTCTGCTCGACATGGACCCCGAGCTGGCCTTTCAGCGCGTCGACAGCCGCGAGCTCGAAGGCGCGCTGCAGCAGACCGGCGACCGCTTCGAAAAGGAAGACCTGGTCTGGCACAAGCGCCTGCGCGAGGCCTTTCTCGAAATCGCCGCCAACAACCCCGATCGCTGCGTGGTGATCCCGGCCGGCCAGAGCGCCGAGGCGCTCGAGCAGGAAATCTGGGACACTTTGATCCGGCGCTTTGCCGAACTGCAGGACGGACCGGCCGCGTGAGCGAGGTCGAACAGCGCGAGCCCGACCAGCTCGAGGGCGTGCCCTTGCCGGAAGTGCGCCGCGCCGTGGTCGGACATGGGGAGGCCCGGGCCGGCATTCTGGGCCTGCTCGATGCCGGGCGACTGCCGGGCGGCATTCTGCTGCATGGGCCGCATGGCATCGGCAAGGCGACCCTCGCCTTCGATCTGGCGCGGCTGATCTTTGCCCGCACCGGCGACGAGACCCCCGGACATATCGCCGAGCAGGTCGCGGCCGGCGGCTATCCCAACCTGCAGGTGCTGCGCAAGGCGCCGCGCGACAGCGGCAAGGGCTACTACACCGTCATTCGCGTCGACGAAGTGCGCGGCCTGATCGAGCGCCTGCACCGCACGCGGGGCAGGGCGGGGCACCGGGTGGTGGTCGTGGACCCCATCGACGATTGCAATGCCTCCTCGGCCAATGCGCTGCTCAAGATCCTCGAGGAGCCGCCACCGGATACGACGTTCTTTCTGATCTCGCACCGGCCCGGCTCGCTGCTGCCCACCATCAAGTCGCGCTGCCATGCGCTGGCGCTGCGGCCGCTCAGCGACAGCGACGTGCATGAGGTGCTGGTCTCGAGCAAGCCGGGCGAGGATGTCGCCCATGCCGTGGCGCTGGCCGATGGCCGACCGCGGCGCGGCTTCGAGGCCCTGCTGATCGGCGACGAAGGCACGCTTTCGGCGCTCGGCGCCTGGCTTCGGGATCCGGCACGACCGCCGCCGGCCGCCCATATCGGCCTTGCCGATCTGCTGGCCGCCGACAAGGACGGAGCGCAGGGCCGCTTTGCCCGCGACATGCTGCGCGACTGGCTGGCCCGCGAGGCCAGGCAGGCTGCCGCCACCGGCGTGCCGGCACGCAGGCGTCTTGCCTCTGCCACCGAGCTATGGGACAAGGCCGACCACATGTTTGCCGAGGCTGACGAGTATAATCTCGACCCGCGGCAGACGCTGGTCGCGATCTTCGATGCGATCAGGAAGCATGCGCTCCTTTACGCGTCCCCGACCGAGCCGAGATGACCACCAACAGTTTTTACGTCACGACCGCCATAGCCTATCCCAATGGGGAGCCGCATATCGGGCACGCCTACGAGATGATCGCCACCGACGCCATCGCGCGCTGGGCGCGGCTCGAGGGCAAGGACGTGTTCTTTCTCACCGGCACCGACGAGCACGGCATCAAGATGGTGCAGACGGCCGCCGCCCAGGGCGTGACGCCGCGCGAACTCGCCGACCGCAATTCGGCGCGCTTCCGCGAGATGGCGGGCTATCTCAATATCTCCAACGACGACTTCATCCGCACCACCGAAAAGCGCCACACCGACTCCACCCAGGAGATCTGGAAGCGCATGGCGGCCGGCAATAATGGCGACATCTATCAGTCGACCTACAAGGGCTGGTACTCGGTGCGCGACGAGGCCTATTTCGACGAGGCTGAACTCACCGAAGGCCCGAACGGCAAGAAGCTGGCGCCGAGCGGGGCGGAAGTGAACTGGGTGGAAGAGCCGAGCTATTTCTTCCGCCTGTCGGCCTACCAGGACCGGCTGCTGCAACTCTACGAGGACCAGCCGGACTTCATAGCGCCCAAGGAACGCCGCAACGAGATCATCTCGTTCGTCAAAGGCGGGCTGCAGGATCTCTCGATCTCGCGCACCACCTTCGACTGGGGCATTCCGGTACCGGATGCACCTGGCCACGTAATGTATGTGTGGATCGATGCGCTGACCAACTACATCACCGGCGTCGGCTTTCCCGACGACAAGGGCGCGCAGTTCCAGAAATACTGGCCGGCCAACCTGCATGTGATCGGCAAGGATATCATCCGCTTCCACACGGTCTACTGGCCCGCCTTCCTGATGAGCGCCGGCATTCCGGTGCAAAAGCGCGTTTTCGCGCATGGCTTTCTGACGTCCGAAGGCAAGAAGATGTCGAAGTCGCTCGGCAATGTCGTTGATCCCTTCGGCGTAGTCGAGGAATTCGGCACCGACCCGGTGCGCTACTATTGCCTGCGCGAAGTCAGCTTCGGGCAGGACGGCGACTGGGGCCGCGACAAGTTCGTCAACCGCAACAATGCCGACCTCGCCAACAATTTCGGCAATCTGGCGCAGCGGTCGCTGTCGATGATCCAGAAGAACTTTGCCGGCGTCATGCCGGACGCCGCGCCCAATGACGCGGACGCGGCGATCATCCAGACCGTCAAGGACGGCATTGCCAGAATGAACGAGGCAATGCAGACCCAGCAGCTGCACGACGCCACCGGCGAGCTGATCGCGCTCTTGAGCGCCGCCAACCTCTATTTCGCCGAACAGGCGCCCTGGGGGCTGAAGGCCGACTTGCCGCGCATGGGCACCATCCTGGCGACAACCGCCGACGTGGTGCGCCGTGCGGCCATTGCCGCGCTGCCCTTCGTGCCGGCTTCGGCGGCAAAGTTCCTCGACATGCTGGCGGTGCCGGCGGAGCAACGGCTGCTGGCCGATGCACTGGGTGATACTGGTATCCCGGCCGGCACGACGCTGCCGCCACCCGAGCCGGTGTTCAAGAAGTTCGACCTGACGAAGCCGGCGTAATCCCGATGCTGGTCGACAGTCACTGCCATCTCGATTTCCCCGAACTGGCAGCCGACCGGGCTGGCGTGCTTGCCCGCGCCAAGGCGGCCGGCGTCGAGCGGATGGTCACCATCTCGACCCGTGTCGAGCGTTTTGCCGAGATTGCGGCGATCGCCGACGCGTATCCGGAAGTCTGGTGTTCGGTCGGCACGCATCCGCATCATGCCGACCAGGAGCTGCATATCCAGGTCGAGGATCTGGTGCGGCTCGCCGCGCACCCCAGATGCGTCGCCATTGGCGAAGCCGGGCTCGACTATTTTTACGACAACGCGCCCAAGGCAGCGCAGGAGACCGGCTTCCGCCGCCACATCGCCGCGGCGCGCATCACCGGCCTGCCGCTGGTGATCCACGCGCGTTCGGCCGACGAGATGACGGCCGCGATCCTTAAGGAGGAAGCGGAGCAGGGGGCTTTCCCCTTCGTGCTCCACTGCTACACCGGCGGTCTGGAACTGGCCAAGGTCGGGGTTTCGCTGGGCGGCTACGTGTCGTTTTCGGGCATCATCACCTTCAAGAACGCCGAGTCGATCCGCGAGGTCGCCCGCATGGTGCCGGCCGATCGCTATCTGGTGGAAACCGACGCACCGTATTTGGCGCCGATCCCGCATCGCGGCGCCACCAACGAACCGGCCTATACACGGCACACGGCCGAGTACCTTGCGAGCGTGCGCAGCACCGCGTTTGACGCGCTGGCTGCCGAAACCACCGACAATTTCTACCGCCTCTTTTCCAAGGCGAAACGCTGATGGTCGAGCCGCAGCGCATCATCGCCACGGTGATGGGCTGCGGCTCGTCGGGCGGCGTGCCGCGCATCGGCGGCCACTGGGGCGTGTGCGACCCCACCAATCCCAAGAACCGCCGCAGCCGCTGCTCGCTGCTGCTCGAAGGCTTCACCCAGGGCGTGGAGCAGCCCACGCGCATCATCATCGATACTGGCTGCGACCTGCGCGAGCAGTTGCTGCGCGCCGAGGTCGATCGCGTCGATGCGGTGCTCTACACGCACGAGCATGCCGACCATACGCATGGCATCGACGACCTGCGGGTTCTGGCGCTCAACACCAAGAGACGCGTCGATGTGTATTTTTCGGCCGAGGCGGCCAACCGCATCGTGCCCAGCTTTGCCTATTGCTTCACCGCGCCACCCAACTCCGGGTATCCGCCCATCCTCAACCAGCACCTGATCGCGGCCGGCGAACCGCTCAAGGTGCGCGGCCCGGGCGGCACGATCACGGTGCTGCCGTTCGCCCAGGAGCATGGCGACATCATCTCGCTGGGCTTCCGGGTGGGTGGCTTTGCCTATTCATGCGACCTGAGCGGCATTCCAGACGAGTCGGTGGCAGCGATCAGCGATCTCGACGTCTGGGTGCTCGACGCGCTGCGGCCGGCGCCGCATCCGAGCCATCTGAGCCTCAGCGAGGCGCTGGCGCTGGTCGAGCTGCGGAAACCACGCCAAGCCGTGCTGACCAACCTCCATATCGATCTCGACTACGCCCAGACCGACGCGACTACGCCCGACAATGTCCGCCCGGCCTATGACGGGCTCAAGATCGACGTGACGGCCGGCACCGTCATCAGCCCGCGCTAGACTTCAGGAGCCAGCATGTTCGACGTCATCGATACCGGCATCGCGCCATCCAGTTCACCGGTGAACGACTGCGTGCGGGTCGGCCGACAGGTCTGGCTGGTGGTGATTGCCGAAGATCCGGCGACCGGGGCCATTGTCGACGGCGACATCGTGCAACAGACGCGCCAGGCGTTGGCCAATCTGGATCAAGCCATCCGCGCCGCTGGCGGCACGCTGGCCGATATCGTGCAGGTCCAGGTATTCCTGATCGACAAGGCCGATGCCGCCGGAATGAACAAGGTCTATGCCGAGGTCTTCAGCGCGCCGTATCCGGTCCGTGCCACCGTGGTGGTCAAGGAGCTGTTGGCGGCCGGTCTGCGCATCGAGATCACGGCCACGGCCATGCTGGCCGGCGGATCGCAGGTGTGAGAGGCTGCGGTCTGCGGGGTCGGGATTATCCGGCCCCGAGAAGGACTTGCGGCCCGAGGGAGCCAGGCAGGTTGAAGTGCCGAACGAAGCTCTCCCGCCTTCATTTCCAGCACATAAAAGTTCCATAATATATCTTATGCGAACGAAAACCCGGATCGGAGCCTCCAACGATGGAGGTCTCTATGCTGGACAATTGGAAGGCAAAACTGGCCGTCCTGCTTGCAGGCGGTTACGGGGGTATCAAGAATAACATCCTGATGCCCCTGCTCGGCAGGGTCGGCACGTTCGTGGTCGCCCTGCTTGTGGCAAACGGCGCCCCGGAGGAACTTGCGCAGCAAGTGGCCGTGGGCGTCGCGGCGGTCGGCCTGATCATGTTTGATCTGCTGATCAGCTGGATGAACCGCAAGAGCGCGGTTCGGAAAGCGCTCCGCTGATGCTGCCGTTTCTCGCAGCGTTCGCCCCGATCATCGGCGGCGCCATTGGCGCTCTCGGTGCTCTGTTGGCTCCGAAACCGGAGCCTCAAACTGTCACCAACTCGATTGATCTGAAGCGGTTGCGGTCGGACGCGGAAGCGTCTGGCTTCAACCCGCTGACGATCATCCGGGGCGGCGGACTGTCAGGCTATTCTAGCCAAGTCACGTCTGCCGCCCCGGATATGCGTCTGAGCAACGCCTTTCAGGCCTTTGGCTCTGGCGTTGCGAACTTCTCCTATGACCCCTTCAGCGCTGCAAAGTCGCGCACTGAACTGCGTCTGATGGAAGCTCAGATCAAGTCCTATGGCCGGAGCGGTGCTCCGTCGAACATGTCGTTCGGTACGCCAAAGGCGAAGATCACCGGGCCTGCCGTGTTGCGAAACGCGTGGGGTGGCGTCTTCGAGACCGGGCCGGGTTCCCCGGCCGCGGACGTCCAGCAAGAGTACGGCGAAATGATTGGCGATATTTACGGCATCGAGCGGTACGCGAGTGACTTGTGGCGCTCGTTGTGGGCTCCCGAGAAACACACTGGCGGATGGTAACGGCTGGAAGCCGGACCCAAAGGGCACGCGGTCAAAGATTTTGACGGGTGTCGGGTTCTAGAGGGGGCCAAACCACATCAGAAGGGCAAGCGCCGTGAACGCGATGAGCCAGAACGCGACCAGTCCTTTGATGATCCCCGACAGCATAGGTGTCTCCTGTGACTTGCAAAGCGTGCCAGCGGCGTAAGCGCCGCTTTCTGAAAGCAATAGTTCAACTCAAACGGAAAGTGAAGAAATGAACCAGATGCAGTCTCTCAATCGTATGACGACGCGGCCGTTGGATGTGCCGCGCACCATGCGTCTGCGCGGTAAGCGCCAGTACACCACCCTGCCCGCTGGCAAGGTCGTGCCGATCTCGTACTGCGAACTGCTGCGCGAGGATGCCCTCAAGGGCTCTCGCGTGCAGGTCAATATCGAGATGAACGAAACCACGGAGCTGCTGATGAATGCGGTGTACGTGGACATCAAAGCCTACCTTGTGCCGTGGCTCGCGTTCGAGCGCTTCCAGGGGTCGATGGACCTGTTTAACCGGTCCTACAAGGGCGTGGCGCTTGAGCCGAATGCGGTTGTCCCGTTCGTGGAAACGCACGTCAAGGGCGCCCATGGTGCTGAGGCGATTTACAAATACCTCGGCCTGCACGCCAAGGTGGGCGCCAACGTCAACACCATGATTGCGGAGGCGTATAACCAGATTTGGAATTTCCGGGCGCAGAACCGCTCCAAGGAAATCACCCAGCGGCTGCTGACCGACAAGACGCTGGCTCCGGCCTTTTGGCGTCATGAAAACTTCGCACACATCGTGCCCGATTTTGATCAGGCGGTGATCGACGGTGAGGTTGCGCTGAACGTGGTGAACGCCCAGATGGCTGTGACTGGTATCGGTTACAAGGCGGCGGGCGGCGGTGCGATTAGTTCGGCTGTCGGCGTGCGTGAAACGGGCGGTGGCGCGGAGACTTATGACAACGCCATTCTGAGCACGCAAGGGACTAGCCTCTATGTGAAGGGCACTACCAATAGCACCGCGACGTTCGCGCCTGAGGTGTTCGCGGAACTCGCGGACAACGGCATTACCGTGTCTCTGTCCAATATCGAGCTTGCGACGAAGACGCGGGCGTTTGCCCGCATGCGTGAGCAGTACGTCGGGCATAGCGATGAGTACCTGATTGACATGCTCATGGACGGTCAGTCCATCCCCGATCAGGCCCTCAAGCAGCCAATGCTGCTCGGGCAGTCGGTGAACGTCTTTGGGCAGACCAAGCGCTATTCGACCGACGCTGACGCGCTGGCCGCGTCGGCGACCAACGGCATGTCTACCGGGCAGATGACGCTTCGCGTGCCGCGCCTGTCCACTGGCGGTGTGATCCTTGTGACGGCGGAGATTACGCCCGAGCAGCTGTTTGAGCGGCAGAAAGATGCGTTCTTCCATCTGGGGTCTGTGGATGCGTTGCCCGAGTATCTGCGGGATGAGTTGGATCCTGAAAAGGTCAGCGTCGTCACCAACGATTTCGTGGACGTCGATCATGCCACGCCGAACGGTACGTTCGGCTATGGGCCGCTCAACCATGAGTGGACGGGTACGCAGTACCTGATCGGCGGGGAGGCCTATCGGCCTGCCGTCAACGGCACCAATGACGAAAACCGCCAGACCTTCTGGTCGGTGGAAGTCGCTAATCCGGTGCTGTCTGCGGACTTCTACATCGCTACGACGATGAACCAAAATCCGTTCCTGGATACGGCCGCTGACGCGTTCCGCGCTGTCACGATCGCCCAATACCAGATCGAGGGTAACACCGTCTTCGGCGGGCTCCTGGTCGAAGCTATGAACAACTATGACGAAGTCATGGAAAACGCCCCTGTCGAGCGGATCGACAAGGAATGACGCCTGCAAAGCGGGCGGCTTACGTCGCCCTCTACACGGCCAAGCGCGCAGCGCGTGTGGCCGTGTGCCCCTGCTCCAAGTGCACCGCAGAAAGGAAAGCGGCCAAATGAAAAACCTAGAAGGCGTACACGAATTTTTCCTCGCCAAGGCTGGCGAGGGGATCACGTTCGAAGCGGAGGGCGCCCGTAAGGTGCGCCTCGAGCTGAACACCGAAGGGCCGTCCCGGATTGCAATCCAGACCGGCCCGGAAACCATCCGCTTCCTTGCGGACGTGGACGGCCGTCAGACGCTGTTGTTCAGCGTCCCCGGTCCGTTCACGCTCTGGCCCACATGTGAGGGTGAGGTCCAGTGGTGGTCGTCGGAGTTTCAGGCGACGAGTGTCGCCCTGCCCGACGCAAAGACCTTCACCAAGATCGCGGAGCGTCGCGCTCGCAATCCGGAGGTGGAGCGGGTCGCCCGCAAGATGCAGGAGAACGCCGATCGGCGTAACGCCCTGCTCCTCGCCGAAGTGCGGGGGCTCATCGCCGCCAAGGACGGCGAAATCAGCAGCCTCAAGGCGGAGAAAAAGCCCGTTGAAAAACCATCTGGAACAGAGGTCGTACCGGAGGGCGATGGGGCTAAGCCTGCCGCCAAGGGCGCCAAGGCCAAGACCGATGACGCCCCTGCAGAAGTCTGAGGGCGTCAACGGCTTCTCCTCGGCACTGCGGGCCATTCAGGATCAGCCATTCATGCTGTCCACTGCCTATGGCGATCAACTCGGGCGCCCTCTTCGTGAGGGCGCCCACGAGAAAATCCGGCTCTTTGAGAACCGGATGATCACCCGCATGCAAAACCTGCTGGTGCCGATGTACTGCCACTGCATGGTGCGCACGCTTGCGGAGCAGCGGGGGGCGTTCGTCCGTGGCAACTCGAAGAACGATGGCAGTAAGCCCTATCCGCATATGGCGTGGGCCGTGGACATTGTGCACGGCGTCAAGCAGTGGGACTTGTCCCGCGAGAGCTGGGCGCTGATCGGCCACATCGGCAAGGAGGTCTCCACCCAGAACGGTATTCGTATCGTCTGGGGTGGCGACTTCAAGTCGATTTATGATCCAGCCCATTGGGAGCTGAAGGACTGGCGAGGACTCGCCAAGGCCTGAAGCCCCAAGCCCACACCCCGTTACTAGTGACGGGGTGTGGGCGACCATGACATTACCTTGAACAGATATGCATTTACTGACAGACCACCGAGGCGAACGCGATGTGCATTGCTCCAAACACACTGGCGGATGGTACGCAGGTGGTCTGTCGTGAATGCTGGCAATGCCGGAGGGCCAAGGTCGATGACCTAGTGGGCCGTGGCATTGCCGAATTAAGGACAACCCAGGTTGGGGCGCATTTCGTGACGCTGACCTATGGTCGCAATCGCGATGAAAAGAGCCCCACCTATGGCGAGGCGGAGCACGAGCGGGCTGTTGTCCTGACGTATTCTGATCCCCAAAAGCTGTTCAAGCTGCTGCGGGTCAACGGGTATCCGTTCCGATATTTGATCTCGGGGGAATACGGCTCAACGAAAGGCCGAACACATTTCCATGTGATCTTCTTTTGGCAAAAGCGCGTGCCGCCCGGCATCGTGCTTGGAGAGAACTGGCGCTGGGCGCGGTTCGATGAAAAGACCGGCGAGCAGGCCAAAGGCCGTTATGGCGAACCGGCGGAGTTCTGGCCCCACGGACACACGTTCTGGGAGCCGGCGACGTTTGAGGGCATTCGTTATTGCGTGAAGTACGTGCTCAAGGAAGTCGGTCAGGGCGCCGAAGAAAAGCAGTACCTCAAGCATCAGTCGAAAGAGCCTCCTCTCGGGACGGTCTACTTCGACGATCTGGCGCGGCGGCATGCGGAGCAATTCCTAGCCCCGGCAGATGGCTATTACAGCTTCCCCGAAGCAACGCGCTTCACCACGGGTGAGCGTATCCAGTTCCGGCTCTCGGGCCGGTCGGAAGAGCTTTACAAGGAGACCTTTGTGAACCACTGGGCTCGCCTCTACGGAGGCGGTCCCCTGCCCTATTTCGCGCACTGCGCGGATCGGCATAAGCACAAGGGCTCCTACCGGGCGGAATGGGGTCAGCGCGTAGCGCGCACCAACTCCAAGTCCGGCGCCGACTATATTAACGATTATGTCGAGCGCTGGTGTGCTCGCCCGGTGTCGATCTGGTGGCCCCAGATCGAGTATGGCGCGCACCTCCATGACTGGTGGCGCCACCGGGACATGTATGTGCCGGAGGGCAAGTTCGAGCGCGAGCGCTATGAACGGCTCCGTCATCCGCTCGAAGATATGATCGAAGAGCGAGGGGACCCGATCAAATCGCATCGGGGTGGACCCGACTGCTGGGGCGTCTTTGAAGCCCGCCAGCGGGGTCTTAATGTCACCTCTGATCAGTTTGAACAGAATGACAAGGGTGACTGGTATCTGCCGCTGCCGGACGGTACGCGGCTCCTGTGGAGCGAGGGAAAGGACGGGGGTGCCACATGGCGCGATCTAAAGGCAGAGGGACGCGCAACGCGGTCCAAACAAGAGTTCGAAGAGCGAGCCCGCAACGCGGCGCGAACCAAAGAACCGTGGCTTTTAAAGCCTCTGGACAAACGTCCAGGGCGGCCACGAAAAAGCGCGTAACCCTGTGGAGCGCGCCAGAACAAAAGGCGTCGGTTATACCGATCGCCACAAGGACGGTCCCACTGTCCAACTCAAGGCTGTCGCCTGCAAAGCGCTCTGCGCTGAAATTAGGTGCCTTCAGGAAGAGGTCTCCTTCGGAGAAACATGATGGCCCCAAGGCTGACAAGAAGTCGAAACTCCGTAGGGAAAAACCTAGCCGGGATGCCGAGCGGCGGGGGCGCAGCCCCCAAGAGCGTAAGGCCGTGGCACACACTCGGTCGCCTGACGAAGTTCAGTCCTCGAAGAGGCGCGACTGGTCAGATGTGTGCAAGAAAAGGCCGGACCCTGCCAAAGCCCGAAAGGGCGGCGGGGGCTCAAAAGACTTCGTGCCTTGGTGCGATAGGAAGTGAGCGCCCTAATGGGCGCTCACGAGCTTTCCGGTTACCGGATCGCGCAAGGGCCCCGGCAATAAGCCGGGGCACTCTCTCAGCCGTTTGAGCAACTCTGTTGCGTCGGCTGCTTGGTCCCGGTGGACCCATCCGGTGACCTGAACCATGCCCTCGGTAACCATTCGTTCACGGAAGGCAGCTTGCCGATTGCGGCTGCCGTTATTAGTGACGGGGGGCATGGTCATACCCCCACCACGCTGCAAACTCCTCGGCGGCAAGCTGGGTGGGGAACGCCCACGCGCCATAATGGATGGCTCTGGCCTCGAGGCTTGCTAGGCCGTGTACGATGGCAATTACTTTGCCGTATTCGAAGACGACGTACCATTTTTGTGGGCGTTCCATCTGGTTCCTCCAGTTTCAAGGCAGGGTCGGGCTTAAAAAGCCCTGACCCCTGCCTGACTGGCGAAGTCCGGGGAGCAACGAAACAAAAGCGCGAAGCGGGACCGGAGCAACCCGGAGCCACGCGCAACGAAGTGAGCATGGCGAGGATTGCGAGGACCCACCTTTTGTGGAGGCGCTAGGGGCAGCGCCCCTAGGGAGCGTAGCGACTCTTGCGATAGGGATCGTTACCCGAATGGGCGGAGACAGCTTGCTGGCTCCGGTCGCGTAGCGACTAGAGCCCGGCCCGTAGGGATCGCCCTATTCTCTTGACATTTTCCGCAAATCAGCGGCGTTTTCCCGACGGCCCCGCGTCTGCGGTTTCCGGTTCGCGTTTATATCTTATGCGAATCAAGGATGGATGCACATGACCACCGAAGCCACACTGATTGCGCAGCTTGCCGACGCGCAGACCAAGAGTCTGCAGACCGTCGATGCACTGCCCTACGCCACCCTTGACCGGGCTGCGGCTTACCGCGTGCAGACCGGCGTACTGGCAGCGGTTGGCGCGACGGTGGGCATGCTCAAGACCGCCGTGCATCCCGATGGCGTCGGCGTCGTCGCACCGATCTTTGCCGCGCGTGTCGGCCAGAGCGGCAGTTTCGCGCTGCCGGCCGCCACGCTGACTGGGCTCGAGGTTGAGGTTGGCCTGGTGCTGGCGCGCGACCTGCCGCAGGCAGTGGCGCTGGCCGACGAGGTCGAGATCGTCGAGGCCATCAGCCATTACTTCGTCGGCGTGGAAGTCTGCGGCACGCGCTATCGCGACCGCACGATCAGCGGGCCGATGGGCGGGCTGGCCGACAGCATGTCCGCCTTTGGTTACGTGATCGACCCCAGCCCGCGAGACTCCGGCGCCGACATCGATAATTTCGACGTCGCCATCGATTTTGCCGGCCAGCCGCTCTACAGCGCGCCGGCCAAACATGGCTTCGGCAGCGTGCTGGCCTCCCTGGTCGCCTATGCCAAGGCGCAGCACCCGGCCTACCCGCTCAAGGCCGGCACGATCATCACCACCGGCTCCCTGTGCGGCCTGGTGCCGTTCACCGGCACTGGCCGCGTCGCGGCGCGACTGGGCGTGCACACGGTGACGTTCGAGATCATCTAGGCTGCCCCTGACGCTGCAGTGCGTGACGACCTCATCCTGAGCCTGTCGAAGGGCGAGGTCGGGGCACCCTGCTTGGTTTGCCCGGCCTGGCCCTGCGCACGTGGCGGCTCCTAAACGAAACGGACCGCCCCGATATGTGGCAGGTTGCGGTTGCGCTGGGCAAAGTCGATGCCATAGCCGACGACGAACTTGTCGGGGATTTCAAAGCCGATCCAGCGGGCCTTGACCTCGACCTCGCGGCGCGACGGCTTGTCGAGCAGAGCACAGACTTCCAGACGCTTGGGATGCCGAGTACCGAGGAATTCGAGCACGTGGCGCAGTGTATAGCCGGTGTCGACGATGTCCTCGACGAGGAGGACGTCCCTGCCCTCGATTTCACCGCGCAAGTCCTTGAGAACACGCACTTCGCGGCTCGACTCTGTGGCGTTGCCGTAGCTGGACACTTCGAGGAAGTCGACTTCCACCGGCAGGTCGAGTTCGCGCACCAGATCGGCGATGAATACGAACGAGCCGCGCAACAGCCCCACCACCGTCAGCTTGTCGGTGTCGGCATAGAACTCGGCGATCTCCTTGGCCAGCGACTCGACGCGCGCGGCGATAGCCTTGGCCGAGATCAGTTCGTCGATGACATAGGGCTTTTGCGTCATGGGGGTCGATCTGCTGCAGGACGGGAGGGCATCGGAAGCAGAAGCAGAAATGTTTGTCGAGTCCGGGGCGCGGCAAAGCTAGACTGTCCCCGACTCTCCTTCGAGGTTTTTCATGACTCCGTCTCGCGACATCTCTCGGCTGATCGAAATCATGGCAGCGCTCCGCAATCCCGACGGCGGCTGCCCCTGGGATCTGGAGCAGGATTTTTCCACCATCCGCCACTACACCATCGAAGAGGCCTACGAGGTGGCCGACGCCATCGAGCGCGCGGATTATGATGACCTCCGCGAAGAGCTGGGTGATCTGCTGCTGCAGCCGATCTATCACGCGCAAATGGCAGCCGAGCGCGGCCTTTTCGACATTGGCGACGTGGTGCAGGCGATCACCGAAAAGCTGATCCGCCGGCACCCGCACGTCTTCGGCGAGGAGGCGGCGCGCAATGCCGGCGGTGCCAAGGCCAAGTGGGACGCGATCAAGGCAGACGAACGCGCCAGGAAGGCCGAAAAAAAGGGCGCCGAGGCCTCGGTGCTCGACGACGTACCGCTCACCCTGCCCGCGCTGGCACGGGCCGAAAAGCTCTCCAAGCGCGCCGCCTCGGTGCAGTTCGACTGGCCGGACTGGCGGCAGACCTTGGGCAAGGTGCACGAAGAACTCGACGAAGTCGAGGAAGCAGCGGCGGCTGGCGACAAGCAACGCATCGCCGAAGAACTGGGCGATCTGCTGTTCGCGGCGGCCAACCTGGCGCGCAAGCTCGGGGTGGAAGGCGAGTCGGCGCTGCGTGACGCCAATCTCAAATTCACCCGCCGGTTCCGTTACGTGGAGCAACGCGCCGCATCCGATGGCGTGCCACTCGGCGAGGCTGGTCTCGAGCGGCTCGACGGCTACTGGAACGAAATCCGGCAGAGCGAAAAGGACGCTTGAACGGCGCCGGCTTCCCTGCTCCCCGTGTGGGAGAAGATGGCGGCGAGATCTCGGCTTGACCGCAGACTACGCTTGAATCCGGCTGCCGAAACGGTCGGTGAAGGCATGGGTGTGCCGGGGCTCGACGCGGACCTCGTAGGTCTGCCCCTCCCCGTCGGGCTCTTCGCGATTGATGATCTCGGCATGGCCATAGAGCCAGCCGACATCGGCGCCGGCCGTGTGCGGAATATGCACCCGGAACGTCCGGCTGCGCGAAGCAAGCGCCTTTTCGATGGCGAGCTTCAGATCCTCGATGCCCTCGCCCGTCTGGGCCGACACGGGCACGGTACCGGCGACCTTACCGATCGCGGCGGCATCGATGATACGGGCGCCCTCTTCATCGAGCGGCAGCAGATCGACCTTGTTCCAGACTTCGATGATCGGTACCTGATCGGCGGCGACGCCGAGGTCCCCCAGCACCTTGATGACGTCCTGCGCCTGGGCCACGTGATCGTCATTGGCGATGTCGCGCACATGCAGGATCACGTCAGCATCGACCACCTCTTCGAGCGTGGCGCGGAATGCGGCGACCAGCTCGGTCGGCAGATCGGCGACAAAGCCCACCGTATCGCTGAGCATCACCTCGCGGCCATGCGGCAGCGCCAGCTTGCGCACGGTGGTGTCGAGGGTGGCAAACAGCAGGTCCTTGGCGAACACCCCTGCCCCGGTCAGCGTATTGAAAATGCTGGATTTACCCGCATTGGTATAGCCGACCAGCGCGACGATCTGGAACGGCACCTCGTCGCGCTTGCCCTTTTGCTGGCTGCGCGTCTTGCGGACCTTGTCGATGCGCTCTTCGAGCAACACGATGCGGTCCTGCAACTGGCGGCGATCGCTTTCGATCTGGGTTTCGCCCGGGCCGCCCATAAAGCCGAAGCCGCCCGAACCGCGCTGGCGTTCGAGGTGAGTCCAGGAGCGGACGAGGCGGCTCTTCTGGTAATTGAGATGGGCCAGTTCGACCTGCAGCACACCTTCGCGGGTGGCGGCGCGCTCGCCAAAGATTTCAAGGATCAGCGCGGTGCGATCGAGCACCTTGGCGCCGGTCTCTTTTTCCAGATTGCGCTGCTGGATCGGGTGTAGCTGTGTATCGACCAGCAGCAGCTCGATCTGCTCGTCCTTGACCCTTTTTGCGAAGTCGGCGACATGCCCGCCACCGATGAAGGTCGCCGGCTTGATCTCGCGGACCTTGACCACTTCGGAAAACACCATCTCGACCCGGATGGCCTGCGCCAGCCCTTCGAATTCGGCCTTGCGGGCCTCCAGCGAATGGCCGTACGCCCTGCCCCGCACATCGGGGACGACCAGGCCCACGCGGGTCGGCGCGACCCGGTGGTCGATGAAGCGCTCCGGACCGCCCTTGCGGTCCTCGTCGTCGAGATCGTCACTCATGATACGGACCAGCCGATCAATCGTCCGTCACGTGCTCGGGGTCGAACAGCTGGATCGGCGCGCCGGGCATGATGGTGGAGATGGCATGCTTGTAGACCAGCTGCGACTGCGCATCGCGCCGGAGCAGCAGGCAGAAATTGTCGAACCAGGTGATCACGCCCTGCAGCTTGACCCCGTTGACCAGAAAGATGGTGACCGGGACCTTCTGCTTGCGGACGTGGTTGAGAAACGCGTCCTGCAGGTTCTGGGTTTTTTCGCTGGGCATTGATGGCCTCTTTTTCACTTGAGCGGTTCCGCGTCCGGGCAGCCGTCAGGACTGCCGGTTGGGTTGGGGGAGAGCGGCCCGCCGCCGCTCACCGTCTGTGTCAGTTTCCACTCGGACAGTCACTATGACATAATTCATTTTTCGTGCCTACCCGCCCTGGTGGTCAGAGGCCCAGCGACTTGATCTTGCGATGCAGCGCGCTGCGCTCCATCCCGACAAACTCGGCAGTCTTCGAGATATTGCCGCCGAAGCGCTCGATCTGGGCCAGCAGATACTGCCGCTCGAACACCTCGCGGGCCTCGCGCAGGGGTAGGCTCATCAGATGCGCCGAGCCGTCGGTATCGCCCACCGTGGGCAGCACTTCCCCGATATCGGAGGGCAGCAGCGCCGCGGTGATGGTGCCGTCGGCCGGCGCCTGATCCTTGACCAGGATCAGCAGGCGCTCGATCGAATTGCGCAGCTGCCGCGCATTGCCGGGCCAATCCTGCGCCTGCAGCACCGCCACCGCGTCCTCGCCGATCGACAGACTGCGCAGATTGTGCATGCGGCAGATCTGCTCGATGAAAATGCTCACCAGCGGCGGCACGTCCTCGCGGCGCTCGCGCAGCGGGCTGATATGGATGGGCACGATCGACAGTCGATGGAAGAGATCGGAGCGGAACTGGCCCTCTTCGATCAGTTGCGCCACGTTCTGCGAGCTCGAGGAGATGATGCGCACGTCGATCGGCACGGGCACGGTGCCGCCGACGCGGTTGAACTTGTTCTCTACCAGCGTGCGCAGCAGCGCCTGCTGCGCCGTCGCCGGCAGCGAGGCGACTTCGGACAGATAGAGCGTGCCGCCATGGGCGCGTTCGAGCGCGCCGACTTCGGTACGCAGCACGCCGGTCTTTTCGCGCGCCTCGCGGCCGAACAGCACCACCTGCACTTCGTCGGGCGAATAGAGCGAGCAGTTGATCTCGACGAACGGCGCCTCGGCCCGCTGGCTGCGCATGTGCAACTGCCGCGCCACCAGGCCCTTGCCAGTGCCCGACGCCCCCGAGATGAAGATGCGCGAGTTGGTCGGCGCGGATTTTTCGACGATGCCGCGCACCTGCTGCAGCGCCGGTGAGGTGCCCACCATATCCACCGACTTGCTGGTGGAGCGTTCGCGCAGGTCCGCCACTTCCGACTTGAGGCGCGTGGCTTCCATGGCCCGCTGGGTGATCAGCAGCAGCCGATCGATCTTGAAGGGCTTTTCGATATAGTCATAGGCACCGCGGCGGATCGCCGACACGGCGGTTTCAACATTGCCGTGCCCGGAAATCATCACCACCGGCATGTCGGGGTGCTGGCTCTGGAACACGTCGAGCAGTTGCAGCCCGTCCAGCCGCGAGCCCTGCATCCAGATATCGAGAAACACCAGGCTCGGCCGCCGCCGGGCGATTTCATTGAGGCCGGAATCGGCATCGTGGGCCTGGCGGGTCTCAAATCCTTCGTCTTCCAGGATCCCCGCAATCAGGTCCCGGATATCGTCTTCATCATCGATGATCAGAATGTCGAGCGCCATCAGGTGCCTTCGACCGCATGAAGATGCGGCTCCCCTTGTTTTTCTGCTTCAGGTGTCGCCCCACCCGCTTCAGTCACGTCTGCTGCCGCCGCTGCTGCCGGCGGTTCGAAAGTCTCCACGTCGTCGCTATCTGCTGCCCGCAACGGCAATGTGAAAGTAAAGCACGCGCCCACGCGCCCATGTCGATCCGGTTCGGCATCGATCAGTTCGACCTTGCCGCCGTGCTGCTCTATGATTTTGGCGACGATGGCAAGCCCCAGCCCGGTGCCCTTTTCCCGTGTGGTGATATAGGGTTCGAGCAATCGGTTGCGGTTTTCCTTGGGCCAGCCCTTGCCGTTGTCCGAGATTGAAACGCGCGCCCGGTCGCCTTCGATCCGCGCCGAAACGATGATTGTGGGTTCGGCGATCGCCTCGAGCCCGGCGCCTTCGATGGCTTCCACGGCGTTCTTGATCAGGTTGGTCAGCACCTGGCCGAGCAGCCGGGTGTCAAAGAGCGCGATGATCGGCTGCTCGGGCAGATCGACGGTCACGTCCACTTCGGGCAGCCGCACGCTTTCGAGAAACACGGCCTGGCGCACCGCGTCGGAAAGGTCGCCGGTCTCGAGCCGGGCCTCCGGCATGCGGGCGAACGAGGAGAACTCGTCGACCATGCGCCCGATATCGCCGACCTGGCGCACGATGGTGTTGATGCACTTGTCGAACACTTCGAAATCGTCGGCGAGTTTGGAGGCATAACGACGCCGCAGCCGCTCGGCCGACAGCTGGATCGGGGTCAGCGGGTTCTTGATCTCGTGGGCGATGCGTCGCGCCACGTCGGCCCAGGCGCCGGTGCGCTGCGCCGAGAGCAGGTCGGTAATGTCGTCGAGCGTCACCACATAGCCCTTGGACTCGGCGATGGTGCCCTCGCGGGTCAGCTGCACCTGATAGGTGCGGTAGTCCGGCCCGGCGCCCATTTCGATCTGATCGCGGATCTGGCCGCGGCGCGCCGACTTGGCGCGCTCGATGATCGGCCCCAGCGCCGGAATGACGTCACCGATCTGTTCGCCCACCAGGGTGATTTCGTCGCTGCCGATCATTTCGGCAGCCCGGGCATTGACCAGCGTCACCGCCCCGAAGGCGTCGAGCCCGATAATGCCGGCCGACACGCCTTCCACCACCGCCTCGGTGAACTGCCGGCGCTTCTCGTTGGTCTCGCTCGCTTCCAGCAGGGCCACGCGCTGCGTCTTGAGCTGCTGCGTCATGGTGTTGAAGCGATTGGAGAGGTCGCGCAGGTCGCCCCTGCCCTCCTGCACCGGCACCTGCACGTCCAGGTCGCCGTCCGAAACGCGGCTCGAGGCGATCATCAGGTTGCGGATCGGGTCGACGAAGCGGTTGGCCAGCGCAATGCCGATCCAGAGCGCTGCCAGCAGCAGCACCAGCGCCAGGCCGATATACATGATGGTGAAGGTGATCTGGAACACCAGCCGGTTCGACTCGTAGTCGCGGTACTCGCTGATGTTCTCGTCGGTAAGCCGCATGAATTCGAGCACTTCGGGGTCCACCGGCCGCGCCACGAACAAATAGGTGTCCTCGTACCCGCGCAGCTTGACCACGGAGCCGACCAGGTTGGTGCTGCCCGGACTGATCAGCGTCGGCTGGCCGACATCGACCCCCGAGGTCAGGCCATCAGGGATTTCCGGCGGCCGGCCTTGTACATTGATCTGGGCGCGCATCAGTGTGTCGCCATCCTCGGCGATCAGCGAGGTGAAAGGTAGCGAGCGCGTCACCGCCAACGCGGTGAGTATGCGCTGGTACTTTTCCTTGTCGGTTTCGAAGGTGCCACGCGCCTGTTCGAGTTCGGTGGCCACCCAGATGATGTCATCGCGCAGCACCTGGGCATGCTCGAGCATGTAGGAACGCGCCACCAGCCGCGACGCCTCCACCATGGTGCGGGTACGCTCGGAAAACCACTGGTCGAGGCCCTGGTTGAGCGAGATCATCGCCACCACGGCCACCAGCGCGGCCGGCGCCACCGCGACGATGGCGAACATGGCCACGATGCGGAACTGCAGCCCTGCCCCGGCTTCGCGGCGCACCCGGGCCCGCACGAGCAGCGCGGCCTCGGTCATGACCAGCGCCACCACCACCAGCACCAGCAGGCCATTGGCGCCCCAGATGATGCCCCAGACCAGCGGGGTCGGTTCGATGCCGGTGGCCCCTGTCATGATCAGGAACGACCCCGACGACACCAGCACCGACAAGAGCACGATCACCAGGCCGATGGCGCGGATCATCGTCCGGCTCTTGGCGCCGAACAGCGCCGACGGTGCCTTCACGGGCAACGCCTCAGGCGGTGTCGAACTGGCAAGTACGGCGTCGCTCATCCAGCATACCGGTTCATGGCGAGGTGTCGGGCCCGAGTGTGACGCACAGCCCCCCACCCTTCAAGACAAATGTTGCTTAAATGTGACACCCTGTGCAGGCCGGCGGCTAACCCTGCCGTCGGCTCTGTTTGATGATCTCGATGGCATGGGCCCGGATCTTCTTGCGCAGCGTGTTGCGGTTCAGCCCGAGCAGGTCCGCCGCCTTGATCTGGTTGCCCCCGCAGGCATTGAGCGCCATGGCGATCAGCGGCGCTTCCACCCGGTCGAGCACCCGCTGATAAAGCCCCGGTGGCGGCAGGTTCGGCTCGTGTTCGCGCAGCAGCTGGGCCACATGGGTTTCCACCGCCGTGGAGACATCCACCGGCCCGGTGGCTGTGCCCATCGGCTGGCGGTCGGCGATGTTGAGTTCGCTCTGCACGATTTCGAGCGAGATGCTCTCGTCGGCGTAAAGCGCCGAGAGGCGGCGGACGAGGTTTTCCAGCTCGCGGACATTGCCCGGCCAGGAATAGTTCTGCATCAGCCGCACGGCATCGGGCGAGATGGTCTTGACCGGCTCGCCTTCGCGCTGCGCGGCGCGCAGGAAATGCTGCACCAGGTCGCCGATGTCGTCGACCCGTTCGCGCAGCGGCGGCAGCCGGATCGGCACGACATTGAGCCGGTAGTAGAGATCCTCGCGGAACAGCCCCTGCCTGATCATCTGGCTGAGATCGCGGTGCGTGGCGGCCACGATGCGGACGTTGGACTTGATCGGCGTCCGGCCGCCCACCATGGTGTATTCGCCCTCCTGCAACACACGCAGCAGTCGGGTCTGCGCGTCCATCGGCATGTCGCCGATTTCGTCGAGAAACAGCGTGCCGCCCTCGGCCTGCTCGAAGCGGCCGGACGAGCGCGCCGTGGCACCGGTGAAGGCGCCCTTCTCGTGGCCGAACAGTTCCGCCTCGATCAGATCCCGCGGAATGGCCGCCATGTTGATGGCCACGAACGGGCCGTTGCGGCGCTTGCCGAAATTGTGCAGCGCCTTGGCCACCAGTTCCTTGCCGGTACCGCTCTCGCCAGTGATCATCACCGTCAGGTCGGTCTGCATCAGCCGGGCCAGGGCGCGGTAGATGTCCTGCATAGCCGTCGAGCGGCCGACCAGCGGCATGGTCTCGCCGGGCTCTTCGGCGGCCTTCTTTTCCCCGGTGGTGGGCTTTTTGGCATCGGCCAGGGCGCGGGCGACCACCGAGAGCACTTCGGTGATGTCGAAGGGTTTTGGCAGATATTCGTAGGCGCCGACCTCGTTGGCGCGGATCGCGGTCATGAAGGTATTCTGGGCGCTCATCACGATGATGGGCAGGTCGGGCCTGAGCTTTTTGATCTTGGGCATGATGTCGAACGCATTGCCGTCCGGCATGGCCACGTCGGTGATCAACAGGTCACCCTCGCCCCGGCTCACCCAGTTCCACATGGTGGAGAGATTGCCCGTCGGGCGCACCTCGTAGCCGGCGCGAGTCAGCGCCTGGTTGAGCACCATGCGGATCGCCGCATCGTCGTCGGCCAGCATCACGGTATGGCTCATTTTGCTCTGGCCTCCTGGGTGGTTTCAGGCACGAAGGCGCCGCTGGCGACCGGCAGCAGCACGCGGAAGCGCGTGCGGCCGGGGCGGCTGTCGCTGTCGATGACGCCGCCATGATCGCCGATGATCTTGGCGACCAGGGCCAGGCCAAGGCCGGAGCCGTTGGGCTTGGTGGTCACGAACGGATCGAACAGGATCGGCAGCAGGTCGGGCGCGACGCCCGGACCGTTGTCCTCGATGACGATTTCGAGCGGCAGCGAGATGCGCTGGCTGACGCCCTGCAACGAAATGCGGATGCCCGGGCGGAAGGCGGTCGAGATGCGGATCTCCGGCTTCTGCGTGCGCTCGAGCGCCTCGGCGGCGTTCTTGACCAGGTTGAGGAACACCTGCACCAGCTGGTCGCGATTGCCATAGACCGGCGGCAGCGAGGGATCGTACTCCTCCGAAAACGTGATGCCCTTGGCGACGCCGTTCTTGGCGAGCAGCTTCACTCGGTCGAGGATGACATGGATATTGATCGGCTCGCGCTCGATCGGCCGGTCGTCGCCGAACACTTCGACCTTGTCGATCAGATCGACGATGCGGTCGACCTCCTCGCGCACCAGCCGCGCCAGCGGAATTTCTTCAGGCGTCACCGACTGCTCGAGCAGTTGCGCTGCCCCGCGAATGCCCGACAGCGGGTTCTTGATCTCGTGCGCCAGCATCGAAGCAAGGCCGGTGACCGAGCGGGCCGCACCGCGGCTCACCAGCTGCCGATCGATCTTGTCGGCCATGGTGCGCTCCTGAAACAGCAGCGCCACCCGGCCGTCGAGTTCGGAAATCGGGCTGGCGAACGCATCCACGATACGTTCGTTGGAACTGTCCCCGAAGCGCGAGGAATCCACCCGCACGCGATACTCGGTCATCGGCGCCCGCCGTTCCGCAACTGCGGCGACAAGGCCGATAATCGGCGAGCCGAAGGCGATCAGATCGTCGAGCCGCTGGCGCGACAAAACGCTGAGCGACGCGCCGAAAAATGCTTCTGCGGCATAGTTGACGAAGGTGATCGTGCGATCGTCGGCGCACACAATGATGGGCTGCGGCAGCGCCTGCAGCACCGAGAGCGGCAGAAACGGCACGTCCTTGTCGCTCATGCGGCCAGTCTCCAGGCGCCAAACAGGTCGGGGATCATGCGCTGCACCTCGTCGGGATCGTCCGAGCCGAGCAGCGCCTTGCGCTGCGCCTTGTCCGGCGCGCCACCGGCCGCCTCGAGATACCAGTCGAGATGCTTGCGCGCGACGCGCACGCCCACCTGGCGGCCGTATTCGCTCAGGATCGCCTCGTAATGTTCGGCAATCAGTTCGACCAGCGCGCTGCCCTGCGGGGTCTGCGGGCCGGACTGGCCGGCGAGCGCCGCCCCGATCTGCCCGACCAGCCAGGGCTGCCCCTGCGCGCCGCGGCCGATCATCACGGCCGCCGCCCGGGATTGCGCCAGGGCCGCCTCGGCAGCGGCGCGATCAGTAATGTCGCCATTGACCACGACCGGCACGTCGATGGCCGCCACCACCGGCGCGACCAGGTCCCAGCGCGCGATGCCCTTGTAGAACTGCTGCCGGGTGCGGCCATGCACGGTGATCATCTGCACGCCGGCATCGACGGCACGTCGCGCGATATCGGCGGCGTTGAGGCTGTCGTCGTCCCAGCCGAGCCGCATCTTGACCGTCACCGGCAGCGGCGTTGCCGCGACCACCGCCGCAATCAGCTTAAGCGCCTCGTCGGGCACGCGCATCAGCGCTGACCCGGCATAGCCGTTGGTGACGCGCTTGGCCGGACAGCCCATATTGATGTCGATAATGTCGGCGCCCGCCGCTGCCGCGATCTGCGCGCCGCGCACCAGCCATTCGGCCTCGCAGCCGGCCAGCTGCACCATATGCGGCAAGCTGCCAGACTTGCCCAGCTTGCGCACCATGTCGTGATGGCCGGTGGCCAGGGCATTGCTGGCAATCATCTCGGACACGACCAGGCCCGCGCCAAAACGCTCCGCGATCCGTCGCATCGGAGCGTCGGTGATACCGGCCATGGGGGCAAGGAAAGCGCGATTGGGCAGAGCGTGACCGCCGATGCTCAAGCCGCAGGCAAGCTCAGTCAAAAAATGCCCCAGATTTGTTCAATTGCAGGAATTGCCCGAACAATAGTCAAATTTCACGGCAGTGCAACAGCCTCGGTGCCTCTGACCTGTGCAATCGCTTGGCGGCGCGACCACTTGCCGCCATGGCCGGTGGCCGCTAGACCAAGAGCATCGCGCTCAATCGGTAGGACCGCTGTGACCAGACGCAAGAGCATCGCCGCCATCGTCGTGGCCGCCGGTCGCGGCGAACGCGCCAGCGCTAACGGAGAGACGACGCCGAAGCAATATCGTTCTTTGGCCGGCACCCCCGTGCTGACGCGTACGCTCGATGCATTGCTGGCGTGTGACGGTATCGACCACCTGCTGCCCGTGATCCATCCCGACCATGCCGAGCGCTATGCCGCGCTCCCCGCGCGGCCCGACGCCCGGCTGCTGCCGCCCGTATTCGGTGGCGCGGAGCGGCAGGCCTCGGTGCTGGCCGGCCTGCAGGCCCTCGCCCCGCTCAAGCCCGACCTGGTGCTGATCCAGGATGCGGCGCGGCCGTTTGTCGAGGTGGTCACTGTTGAGGGCGTCATTGCCGCGCTGGCCGACCATGACGCCGCCCTGCCGGTCATGCCGGTGACCGACACCATCAAGCGCTCGACCGACGGCCGGACCGTTTCGGCGACCGAAGACCGGCAGACGCTGTTTGCTGCGCAGACGCCGCAGGGCTTCCGCTTTCCGCAGATCCTTTCGGCGCATATGCGGGCGGCGCGCCTGCCCCGTCCGTTCACCGACGACGCGGCGATCGCCGAATGGGCCGGCCTGACGGTAGCGCTCACCGCCGGCAGCGCCCACAATCTGAAACTGACCATCCCCGCCGACTTCGCGCGGGCCGAGCGGATGCTGGGAGGCGTCGTCGTCATGGAATTCCGTCAGGGCATGGGTATCGACTTCCACCAGTTCGAGCCCGGCGATGCCGTCTGGCTGGGTGGCGTCAGAATTCCGCATCACATGAAGCTCAAGGGCCATTCCGACGCCGATGCCGCACTGCACGCGCTGACCGATGCGCTGTACGGCGCCATCGGCGAGGGCGATATCGGCACGCATTTCCCGCCCAGCGACCCGCAATGGAAGGGCGCCCCCTCCTCGATCTTTCTGGCGCATGCCGCCAAACGTGTCGCCGATCGCGGCGGCCGTATCGTCAATGTTGATCTCAACATTGTCTGCGAGGCCCCGCGCATCGGTCCGCACGTCGCCGCCATGAAGCAGACCATTGCCGGCGTCTGCGGCATTTCTCCCTCCCGCGTCGCGGTCAAGGCAACCACCAGCGAGCAGATGGGTTTTGCCGGACGGGAAGAAGGCCTGATGGCCATGGCGACCGCCATGGTGGAGCTGCCCCGGGAGGACTGATGTACGACACCCGCATCCGCGACAAGGCCGCCAAGGTCAACCACACGCTGGTGGCCCGCGGCGAGATGATCGTGACCGCCGAAAGCTGCACCGGCGGCCTGATCGCCGGCGCCCTGACCGATGTCCCCGGCTCCTCGGACGCCGTCTTCGGCGGCTTTGTCACCTATGACAATCGCGCCAAGATCGACATGATCGGCGTGGACGAAGCACTGATCGAGCGCTGGGGCGCGGTGTCGGAATCGGTGGCACGCGCTATGGCCGATGGCGCCCGCGACACCGCCGACGTCGGGGTGGCGATCGCCGTCACCGGCATTGCCGGCCCGGGCGGCGGCACCGAAGGCAAGCCGGTCGGGCTGGTCTATTTCGCCTGCAGCACCGCCGACGGCACCCGGACGCTGGAAAAACGCTTCGGCGACGCCGGCCGCCAGAACGTCCGCGAAATGAGCGTGGAAACGGCACTCGACCTGGCCCTCGAGTGCCTGGGCATCGTGGCCTGACCACGTGAGTGACTCGTAAGTCGCCCTCATCCTGAGCTTGTCGAAGGACGAGGGCGTGATTCAGTGACCGGCATCCCCGGCCTTGTGGTTCGATACGCTCGCCCTCAGGCCTCAGGGCGCCACTCATGGCGCAACAAAGCTCAGATCCCCGTTGGCCGCTGCTCGATCCAGCCGGTGGCTTTCTCAATGGCGTTTCCGAGCGAGAGCAGCTTGTGCTCGCCGCGCATCGGCCCGACAAGCTGCAGTCCGAACGGCATGCGGGCCGCTGTAAAACCGCCCGGCGTCACCAGCACCGGATGGCCGGTCATGGTGATACGACAGGCCATGCGCTGCCACTTGAAATAGCGGTCGAACACTTCCCCGTCGATTTCGGCGACCCATTCGACCTCGGCCGGCGGCGCGCTGACCGGCGTCGCCGGCGTAACGAACACGTCGAATTCTTCGAGCAGTTTTGCGGTTCGGGTGAAAATCGCTGTGCGTTCCTTGATCCCCCAGGCCAGTTCGTCGGCCGGCGTGACCGCTCCCTGGCGGATGTTGCGCAGATAATCCGGCCGCAGCCGATCCGGATTGTCCCAGGCGGCCTGCGGCGAGTCGAGGTAAAAGCCAAACATCTCGATCACCTCCCAGGCTCGGTCGGCGGTAGAAAAGTCGAGCTCGACATCCACGATCGTGCAGCCCAGGCCTTCGAGCACCGACCGCGCTTTGGCATAGGCGGCGCGGATCTCGGGCGAGACCGGCAGGCCGTCGGCGTTCTGGCTCCAGGCAATGCGCACCTTGCTCAGGTCGACATCGGCAAGGCGGCGGAAGATCGCCGGGTCCTCGTCGATCGAGGTGGCGCTGACCGGGTCGGCTCCCGCCATGGCCGAGAGCAGCAAGCCGGCATCTTCGGACGACCGGCCCATCGGCCCGAGTACGACATGCGGCGTCCAGGCGTCGCCGAACCCGTCCAGCGGCACCCGGCCCGGCGTGGTGCGCAGCCCCACAATATTGCAGAACGAGGGCGGATAGCGGATCGAGCCGCCGCTGTCGCTGCCGTCGGCAATCGGCAGAAGACCCGCCGCTACCGCCGCCGCGCCGCCGCTCGAACCACCGCCATGGCGCCCCAGGTCCCACGGATTGCGCGTTACTCCGAACACGTCGTTGAAAGTCAGCGTCCCCACGCCATAGGAGGGCGTATTGGTCTTGCCGATGATCAGCGCGCCGGCGGCACGCAGCTTGGCCACCATGGCGACATCCCGGCTGGCAACGGGGTCGTCATTGTGGATGGGTGAGCCGAAACTGGTGCGGAAGCCCTTGACCGGGTTGAGGTCCTTGACCGCCGTTGGCAGGCCGTGCAGCGGCCCGATGGCCACGCCGGCGGCCCGGGCCCGATCGGCCTCCTCGGCCAGCGCCAGCGCCGCGCTGGCCGGCAGCATGGAGACGATGGAATTGAGCTTTGGATTGAGCTCTTCGATGCGGGCGAGGAACGTCCGCATCACCTCGACCGCCGAAATCTCTCCGCGGGAGACAAGACCGGCAAGTTCGGTGGCGGAACGGTAGTGGAGCGGGGTTTCGGACACGGTAAAAGACCTCAAATTGGCGAGAGCAACCGGTTTACCGATGCAATTGACGTGCCAGCGCCAAAGGGCCGCTGTGCCGTGTCGGGTCGGCTGGGCGGCGTCGCAAATGGGCAAATGTCGGGCCCCCTGCCCGTGCATTGGGCGGAAGAAGGGCCCGCAAGGGCAGCGTGAACGCTACCCGAAGCGGCGGTCCGCTTCGTCGGCGAAGGCGTCCAGGATTTCGTCTTGCTTGGCCGCAAAGGCAGGTTCGGCGACGGCGGCGATCAGCGGATTGTTGAACTTGAAATCGAGGTCGAAACGCACCCGGCCGGCGGCGCCTTCAGGCAGGAACGTCCACTTGCTGTCGAGATAGTCGAAGGGCCCATCCACGGCGGTGGCCGTGATGGTCAGCGCCACCGGGTCGGCCGTGACCTTGCTGGTATAGGACTGCGTCAGCGGCCCGAACTTGATGGTCATTTTCGCGTAGCGCACCTGCGGGTCGTGCGGGTCGGGCCGGACCTCCATCGACTTGCAGTTGGGAATAAAGCGCGGATAGGCCTCGAGATCGTTGATCAGGTCGAACATCCGGGGCGGCAGGTGCGGCGTGTGCCGCTCGTAGTAAAGCTTGGGCATGTCGGCTCAGGCGTGTTTGGCGAGACGGGCGGCCTTGAGCCGGGCGAAATCCTCGCCGGCATGATGCGACGAGCGCGTCAGCGGGCTGGAGGAGACCAGCCCAAAACCCTTGGTGGTGGCGATGGTGGCGTAGGACTTGAACTCGTCCGGCGTGACGAAGCGGGCGACCGGATGGTGCTTGCGCGTCGGCGCCAGATACTGGCCGATGGTGAGGAAGTCGACGTCCGCCGTGCGCAGGTCGTCCATCAGCTGCAGCACTTCGTTCCGCTCCTCGCCCAGCCCCAGCATGATGCCGGACTTGGTGAACATGGTGGGGTCGAGTTCCTTGACCCGCTGCAACAGCCGGATCGAGTGGAAGTAGCGCGCGCCGGGACGGACCTTGAGGTACTTGCTCGGCACCGTCTCCAGATTATGGTTGAACACGTCCGGCTTGGCCGCAACGACGACTTCAAGCGCCCCGGGCTTGCGCAGGAAGTCCGGCGTCAGGATTTCAATTGTGGTCTTGGGGGTGCGGGCCCGGATGGCACGGATCACCTGGGCGAAGTGCTCGGCCCCGCCATCGGCCAGGTCGTCGCGGTCCACCGAGGTGATCACCACATGCTCGAGGCCGAGCTTTTCCACGGCCGTGGCGACGTTTTCCGGTTCGTGCGGATCAAGCGCCGTCGGCAGCCCGGTACGCACGTTGCAAAAGGCGCAGGCCCGGGTGCAGATCTCGCCCATGATCATCATGGTCGCGTGCTTTTTTGACCAGCATTCCCCGATATTGGGGCAGCCGGCCTCTTCGCACACTGTGACGAGGTTGTTCTCGCGCACGATCTGCTGGGTTTCCCGGTAGACCGCCGAGCCGGGGGCCTTGACGCGGATCCAGTCGGGTTTGCGCAACACCTCGGCTTCGGGGCGATTGACCTTTTCGGGGTGCCGGGGGCGCGTATCGATGAGTGTGACCAAGGCGACGGGTCCTGTTGTATGGCGCAGCTGCCCGCGACGCGGACAGCATAGCCCAGAAACTTGACCGGCAGATGTCCTCTGTCCGGTTGGCCCGTCTCGAAAGAGCCGGGCTGCAGGCGATTCGCCCACAGCCCGGATTGGCTGCTAGGCGGAGCGGCGGCCGCGAATGGCGCGACCGATGGCGATCAGCAGGCAGGCGCCGACCACCGCGACGATCAGCTGACCGATCAACCCACCCATTGTGGCGCCGAAGATCAGCATCAGGATGAAGTTGCCGACGACGGCCCCAACGATCCCCAGAACGATATTCATCACAAGTCCATGATCGGACTTCATGACCCTTTCGGCGATCCATCCGGCCAATGCGCCGATGATGATCGCCATGATCCAACCTACACCTTCCATTTTGCAGTCTCCTTGCCTTCTCGGACAAGGTGAACGCAAGACCGGCCAAATGGATGCGCGCGCCCCGCCCCCTTACTTGACGATGACGCGGGCCACCACGATCACCACAATGGCGCCGATCGTGGCCGTGATCACCTGGCTGAGCAGTGCATTGCCGACGGGCAGCGCGATATTGAGCGCCGATAGCAGCCAGCCACCGACAAAGGCGCCTATCACCCCGACCACCAGATTGCGCAGCAATCCGCCGCCGCCCAGCACCAGGCTCGCCAGCCAGCCGGCGACCAGGCCAATGCCCAGAAAGATCAGCAGCGCAGTGGTATCGGTGGGCATCGGCAGACTCTCCGGCGGGATGGGATGGTCCATCAGATATTGAGGGCGCGTCCGTAGGCGTCGAGGACGCTCTCTTTCATCGTCTCGCTCAAGGTGGGGTGCGGGAAGATGATATGGAAGAGGTCTTCCTCGGTGGTTTCGAGCCCCATGGCGACGACAAAGCCCTGGATCAGCTCGGTCACTTCGGCGCCCACCATATGGGCGCCCAGCAGCTCGCCAGTCTTGGCGTCGAAGATGGTCTTGACCAGGCCTTCGGGCTCACCCAGCGCGATGGCCTTGCCATTGCCCACGAAGGGGAAGCGCCCCACCTTGATCTCGCGGCCGCTTTCCTTGGCTTTCGCTTCGGTGAGACCCACGCTGGCCACCTGCGGCTCGCAATAGGTGCAGCCGGGCACTTTGAGCTTGTCGAGCCCGTGCACGCCCTTGAGACCGGCAATGGTCTCGACGGTGATGACGGCCTCGTGCTCGGCCTTGTGCGCCAGCATCGGCGGGCCGGCGACGTCGCCGATGGCCCAGATGCCGGGGACGTTGGTGCGGCCATAATGGTCGATGGCGATGGCGCCGCGCTCGATCTTCACGCCCAGCTTTTCAAGCCCGAGATTTTCCGAGTTGCACTGCACGCCGACCGCCGAGATCAGCTTTTCGCCGGCAACCTGCTGCTTGGAGCCGTCCTTGAGCTCGACATGGGCGATCACGCCGTCCTTGGTCTTTTCGACTTTGGCGACCTTGGCATCGGTCAAAATCTTGATGCCGCGCTTTTCGAAGCGTTTCCGTACATGCGCGGCGATTTCCGCATCCTCGACCGGCAGCACCTGCGGCAGCAGTTCGATCACCGTCACGTCCGCGCCCATCGAGCGATAGAAGGAGGCGAACTCCATGCCGATAGCGCCCGAGCCCATGATCACCAGCGATTTGGGGAATTTTTCGGGCTTCATGGCCTCGAAATAGGTCCAGATCTTGTCGCCATCCGGCTCGATGCCGGGCAGCACGCGCGGCCGCGCGCCGGTGGCAATGATGATGTTCTTGGCGGTGTAGGTGCCCTCGCCCAGCGCGTTCTTGGGGATCGGGCCCTGCGGCTGGACGATCTGCTTTTTCGTCGGCGCGACCGCGATCTCATTGGGCTTGGTCAGCACCGCCTCGCCCCAGATGATGTCGACCTTGTTCTTTTTCATCAGGAACTGCACGCCATTGTTCATCTGCGCCGCGATGCCGCGCGAGCGCTTGACGATGGCGTCGATGTCAAAGCCGAATTTTTCGGCAGTCAGGCCATAGTTCGCGGCATGGCTCATGTGGCCGAACACTTCGGCCGAGCGCAGCAGCGCCTTGGTCGGGATACAGCCCCAGTTCGAGCAGATGCCGGCCATGTGCTCGCGTTCGACAATGGCAACCTTCATGCCCAGCTGCGCGCCGCGAATGGCCGCGATATAGCCGCCCGGGCCCGCGCCGATGACGATCAGATCGTAGGAGTTAGCCATGGTCTATTCCTTCACCATCAATAGCCAGTCGTTGCCCGGCGCGGTTCCGTCAGGATACTTGCGCATCGGTCGCGCTGCAGCCACGGCAAAGCCGCGACTTTCATAAAGCTGCCGGGCCCGCACATTGGCGTCCTCGGTGATCAGCGCCAGCCCGCGCGTTTCGGTCTCGGCCGCCTTGGCTTCCGCCACATCCAGCAGCCGCGAGCCGATGCCCTTGCCGCGCCAGTTCATATGCACGGCGAGCATGGAAATGAACCAGCGGCGCGCCGTCAGTTGTTCGAGTTCGACAATCGGCACCAGAAAATCCGGCAGGTCGTCGGGCAGCGGCGGCATAATCTCGGGCTCGGGATAGCCGAGCAGCAGGCCCACCACTTCGCCGTCGCTCTCTGCCATCGTCGCGTGGCGCCAGTTCAGCGGGTCCGCCTCGTTCAGCATTTCCAGCCGGCCGATCTCGGCCGGGTCGTAGGTTTCGTCCGCGCGCCGGTCATGCGCCCAGCCCATTGCCACGCCACCATGCGTCGCGATGTTGACCAGCAAAGCCACCTCGCTGGCATCGGCCTTGGTCGCCGGGCGCATGGTGATCTCCGGGCTCAAAGCCCCAGCACCTGCTTTACCAGCGGCACCAGCCCTGCTCCGATCGCGCGAGTATTGGCAGAGTCGAGATGGATGCCGTCGGCCGTGTCGGTCTTGGCCACCGTACCGGCATCGAAGAAGTGCACCTTCTGCTCGTCGGCGCGTTTCTTGTACTCGCGGGCGAAATCCACAGATGTGGCGATCGCCTCGTGCGGGCCAAAATGGTCCATCATGTCGGCCCAGTCGCCAAGGATGATCGGCGGCGGGGACACCAGAATGATCTCCGGCGCTGCCAGCATCCTGCCGGCATAGTGCCCGCGGATGATCTGCACCAGCCGCGCCATCCCGCGACCGGCTTCGCCGGCGGTACGGCCGTGGAACGGCTTGATGTCGTTGGTGCCCAGCATGATGATGACGAGGTCGAGCGGCGAATGGCTCTCGAGCAGCGTCGGCAGCACGCGGGCACCATTGCGGTCGGCGCTGGCGAACCAGTCGTCATGCACCGTGGTACGCCCGCCCAGGCCCTCGGCGATGACGCGTGCGGCGCCACCAAGGCCCTGTTCCAGCGTCGTCGGCCAGCGATCCTCATAGGCGTGCCGCGGCCCGCCCGGAATCGGGTTGGCCCCATAGGTCAGGCTGTCGCCATAGGCGAGGATCGTCTTCATGCCAGCATCATCACGGGCGTTTCGATCAGCCCCTTGAAGGCCGACAGCAGTTCGGCACCCAGCGCGCCATCGACGGCGCGGTGGTCGCAGCTCAGCGTCACGGTCATGAAATTGCCGGTCTTGATCTGGCCCTTTTCGGCATAGACGCGCTCTTCGCCCACGCCCACCGCAAGAATAGTGCCGTGCGGCGGGTTGATGACGGCGGCAAATTCCTTGATGCCGAACATCCCCAGGTTGGAGACCGACGACGTGCCGCCCTGGTAGTCGGCCGGCAGCAGCTTTTTGGACCGGGCGCGCCCGGCAAAGTCCTTGACCTCCTCGGAGATCTGGCGGAGCGACTTGGTCTCGCAGGCCCGGACCACCGGCGTGAAGAGGCCGCCCGGCACTGACACGGCGACCGCCACGTCGGCATGCTTGTGATAAAGGATCGCGTCGCCCGCCCAGGTGGCGTTCGCCGTCGGCACCTTGATCAGCGCTGCGGCCCAGGCCTTCATGACGAAGTCATTGACCGAGAGCTTGTAGACCGGCTTGCCGTCCTTGAGCGGCGCTGCCGCGTTGATCTTTTCGCGCGCCTCGAGCAGCGCATCAATCTTGCAGTCGAGCGTCAGATAGAAATGCGGAACCGTCTGCTTGCTCTCGGTGAGGCGCGCGGCCACCACCTTGCGCATGCCGTCATTGGGCACGAGGTCGTAGCTGCCCTCGGGGTAGAGCGCGAGCACCTGCGCCTTGCTCATGCCGCCGGCGGGTGCCGATGTCCCTGCCCCAGCCGAAGCTGCGGCGGGCGCGGCCTTGAGCGGCGCCTTGCCGGACTTGGCGGCTTCCACGTCGGCTTTGACCACCCGGCCGCGCGGGCCGGTGCCGGAAATGGCCGCGAGCGCGATGCCGGCTTCCTTGGCCAGACGCTTGGCCAGCGGCGAGGCGAAGACGCGGGCGCCATCGGCGGCCGGTGCAGCAGCCGCGGCCGGAGCCTTGGCGGCAGGCGCGACAACGGCGGAGCCGGAGGCGACGGCAGCGACAGGCGCAGCCACCGGCGCCGGCTTCGGCGCCTCGGCCTTGGGCGCGGCGGCCGGAGCCGCAGCTGGCGCCTTGGCGTCAGCCGCAGTCTCGCCTTCCGTCAGAAGCACCGCGATCACGGCGTTGACCTTGACGTTCTCGGTGCCCTCGGCAACCAGGATCTTGCCGATCTTGCCCTCATCGACCGCTTCCACTTCCATGGTGGCCTTGTCGGTTTCGATCTCGGCAATGACATCGCCCGAGGAGACGCTGTCGCCCTCCTTGACGTGCCACTTGGCAAGCTTGCCCTCTTCCATCGTGGGCGAGAGCGCCGGCATGGTGATGTTGATCGACATGGCCTCAGCTCCTGTAGGTCACGGCGTTGACCGCCGCGATCACTTCGTCGACGTTGGGCAACGCCAGCTTTTCGAGATTGGCGGCATAGGGCATGGGCACGTCCTTGCCGGTAACGCGGGTCGGCGGCGCGTCGAGATAATCGAAGGCCTCGGCAACGACACGCGCCGCCAGTTCCGCGCCAATGCCGCCTTGCGGCCAGCCCTCTTCGACCGTCACCAGGCGACCGGTCTTTTTCACCGACTCGATCACCGTGGCGCTGTCGAGCGGGCGCAGCGTGCGCAGATCGATCAGTTCGACATCGATCCCCGCAGCCACCAGCTTTTCGGTGGCCTGCGTGGCGTAGCGCATGCCCATCGAGAACGACACCAGCGTCACGTCCTTGCCCTGACGGGCGACGCGCGCCTTGCCGATCGGCAGCAGGTAGTCGTCGACCTTGGGCACCAGCCCGGTCGAGCCGTAGAGAATTTCGTTTTCGAGGAACACCACCGGGTTGTTCGACCGGATGGCGGCCTTGAGCAGGCCCTTGGCGTCGGCGGCGCTATAGGGCGCGATGACGTAAAGGCCGGGGACATGCGCGTACCAGGCCGAATAGTCCTGGCTGTGCTGGGCGCCGACTCGCGCCGCCGCGCCATTGGGGCCGCGGAAGACGATGGGCGCATGCACCTGGCCGCCCGACATGTAGAGCTGCTTGGCGGCCGAGTTGATGATCTGGTCGATCGCCTGCATGGCAAAGTTCCAGGTCATGAACTCGACGATCGGCCGCAGCCCGGCAAACGCCGCGCCCACGCCGATGCCGGCAAAGCCGTGCTCGGTGATCGGGGTATCGATGATGCGCTGCGGTCCGAATTCCTGCAGCAGACCCTGGGTGATCTTGTAGGCGCCCTGGTACTCGGCCACCTCCTCGCCCATCACGAACACCGTCTGGTCGCGGCGCAGCTCTTCGGCCATGGCTTCATTGAGCGCCTGGCGCACGGTCATTTCGACCATTTCCACGCCGGCCGGCAGATCGGGGTCGGCTTCCGCCGCAAAGGCCGGTGCAGCCGGGGCCGCAGCCACCGACGGCGCGGCATCGGCGGCCTTTTCGGCCGCCACCACCGGCGCTTCCGCCGGTTCGGGCACGGTCTTGGCCACCGGGGTCGGAGCCGGAGCCGCTTCGCCCTCGGCCAGCACCACGGCGATCGGGGTATTGACCTTCACGCCCTCGGTCCCCTCGGTCACCAGAATCTCGGTGACCTTGCCCGAGTCGACGCTTTCGACTTCCATCGTCGCCTTGTCGGTCTCGATCTCGGCCAAAACGTCACCGGGCTTGACGGTGTCGCCCTGCTTGACCAGCCACTTGGAGAGCTTGCCCTCTTCCATGGTCGGGCTCAGTGCAGGCATCAGAATATTGGGCATTTCGGTCTCCTGGCGCTCGGTCGGGAGCTTGCGGGAAAGTGTGCGGTGGGCCGGTTCGGCGTCATGGGACGCTGTTCTGGCCCGATACGTAGATGGCCACCATCACGGCCACCAGGGCCGCGACGACGACGAAGAACACCACAAGCGCCCAGACATAGCGCTTGGAATAGCCGGCCAGTTCGGGGCCGGCGAGCTCGGGCAGCGAGTCGAACTGCAGCCAGGCCGGATCGAACAGGCCCTTGAGCCGATGACCCGACGGCACCCGGCGCCACAGGCTGATGGCCGACAGCAAGGCCACCACCCAGGCGCAAAGCGCCGCCCCACCCAGCACCGGCACCAGGATCGCTAGCATGTCGCTAGCCGATCCGCCGCAGCACCATGTAGGCGACGAGCGCGATGGCCGAGAGCACCACGGTCACCCGTGCCGCCCGCAGCCAGAACGGATAGCGGCCGCCGCTGCGCGCTTCGGCCTCCACCATGGCGCGGCGCACCTGTGGCCAGTTCTGCACCGTCTCGACCAGCCGCCGGAAGCTGCTGATCATCACGGCGCCCGTAAACAGGAAATACGCGCCCAGCAGCCCCGCCACGAGGGCGGCCACGACCCACCAGAACCAGTCGGACCCGCTGGTCATCCAGACATGTCTCCGTGGGCTGGGCCGGGCGCATCATGCGGTATCGATCACGCCGCGTAGATGTCGGTCCAGAGCTCGGACGCTGCCGGCTCTGCATCCGACGTGGCAAAATCAGCCGCCTCGGTGACGATGGCGCGAATCTCGGTCTCGACCGCTTTCAGGCTCTCTTCGGTACCGAAGCGCTTTTCCAGAATGCGGTTCTTGACCTGCTCGATCGGATCGCGCTCGGCCCGCATGGTGGTCACTTCGTCCTTGGAGCGGTATTTGGCCGGGTCGGACATGGAATGGCCGCGGTAGCGGTAGGTCATCATTTCGAGAATGTACGGGCCCTTGCCCGAGCGGGCATGGGCGATGGCCCGGGCCGCCGCGTCGCGCACCAGGCGAACGTCCATGCCGTCGACCTGTTCGCCCTCGATGCCAAAGCCGATGCCGCGCTTGGAAAAGTCGTGCTGCGCACTGGCGCGCTCGACCGAGGTGCCCATGGCATAGCGATTGTTCTCGATGATGTAGACCACCGGCAGGTTCCAGAGCTTGGCCATGTTGAAGCTCTCGTAGACCTGGCCCTGGTTGGCCGCGCCGTCGCCGAAATAGGTCAGCGAGACGGTGTTTTCGCCCTTGTACTTGGCGGCAAACGCCAGACCCGTCCCGAGCGATACCTGCGCGCCGACAATGCCGTTGCCGCCATAAAAGCGGTGCTCGTTCGAGAACATGTGCATCGAGCCGCCCTTGCCGCGGCTGAGGCCGCCCTGGCGGCCGGTCAGCTCGGCCATCACGCCCTTGGGGTCCATGCCGATCACCAGCATGTGGCCGTGGTCGCGATAGCCGGTGATCGAGGCATCGCCCTTTTCGGACGCCATGTTGATGCCGGTGACCACGGCTTCCTGGCCGATATAGAGGTGACAGAAGCCACCGATCAGACCCATGCCATACATCTGGCCGGCCTTTTCCTCGAAGCGGCGGATCAGGAGCATGTCCCGATAGGCATTGAGCTCCTCGTCCTTGCTGAACTCGGGAATGTTGGATTTGGCCGAGGTCGTGGCCGGCTTGGCTGCCGCTTTACGCGCCATGGGCGAGTTCTCCAGGGAGGTGGATGACGATGCCGCTTTCGCAATACCGGCACAATCGGCCGATACATTCAACATTAGCGCAAATCGAGGACCACAGCAACCGCCCGATCACTTTAAGAAACCGCGCTATCAGTCTATTCCTGCTTCGATTTCATCGGTTAACTGAGAAGCGGCTAATTCATCGTATGAACCGGATATCGGTTTACCGGTCGCCGTGTCGACCATCACCAGCAGGTCGTCGGCCTGGCTCATCAGCAACAGCGCCCGGGCCCGTTCGGTCAGAATGTCGGGATCGAGTCGGGTCGATGTGAACAGCTGCACCCGGTGATGCGTCGCCTCGATATCGGCCGCCAGCGCACTCGAGCGCGCCTTGAGCTCGCCGATCTCGGCCAGCATCACCTTCTGGTTCTCCACCCCGAACTGCCCCGACACCGCGTTGTAGGCGAGGTAGCCCTGAAAGGCGACGAGCGCCAGGGTCAGCGCCAGGTGGCGCCAGAAGGCAGGACGTTTGAGGCGGGTGGACACGCGCGGGACTCACGGAGTTGCAGGCCGGCCCAACATGGCTGACGATGGCTTAATATCCGGTTGTCAAATGGAGCGAGCCATGCGGATCAGCGTGGTAGGAGGGGATTTGCCGGCGCAATTCGAGCAGCTGCGGCAGGAGGCGCGCGCCGAGGGTTTTGACCACATCGAAACGCTCTGGTCGCAATGGCAGGATGGGGTCATCCGCTTCACCCGGCCGGGCAAGCAGCTCCTCATGGCAGAAATCGACGGCGGGCTCGCCGGCGTGGGCGGCATCACAGCAGACTTCATGGACCCGGCGGCCATGCGGATGCGGCGGTTTTACGTTCGCCCGGCGTTTCGCCGGCTTGGTGTGGCGCGGGCGATTGCTTCGCGCGTCATCCAAACCGCCCTACCCCTGGATCGGCCGATCGTCCTTTATACCGAGACAGATGCGGGGGCAGCGTTCTGGGAGAGCATGGGGTTTGTGCGGATCGCTCGGGAGAATACGACCCATCATTTAGTGGAGACATCGTCCGCCCCGCCTCGTGGTTCGACAGGCTCACCATGAGGCGTCCGAGACGTCGGGGCGTTGGGGCGACACCCCCGGGCGCGGATGGCCAGGAGACCTCATGGTGAGCCTGTCGAACCACGAGGTCGGGCGCATCGGCACTCTCTCCCCTGCGCCACACCCCCGAAGAAGGGGCAGGCCTACGGCAGATCAGGGTAGTTTTGCGCCCGACCTCTCGGTCCCCCTTCTCCCCTTATGGGAGAGGGACTGACCGTCCCTCGCTCTGCTCGGGCGTGAGCGACACTACAGTGTCGCTGAACCCCTCATCCGGCGCTACGCGCCACCTTCTTCGCCTTCTATTGCTCCACTGGAGCGATGGGCTGCTGTGCAACCGGCTCGAACTCCCGCACGGGGAGAAGGGGAACGGAGAGATCCGGTCCCAACTCCAAGCGATACCCCGCCCGAAGACGTTCTAGCGCGAAGCCTGCCCGAGCCGTGGTTCGGTGCCGTTTCGCAATCTGGCGATATTGGCGCGATGGCGGACGATGACATAGGCGGCGCCGGCAAGGACCAGCAGCTGGTATGGCAGAGGATGCGGCAGCGCGAAGACGAGCACGATCGCCGTCAGTGCCGCCAGCATTGAACTCAGCGAAACGATCCGGGAAACGGCGAGCACCAGCCCGAACACTGCGGCGGCCCCCAGACCAACAGGCCAGGAGAGCGCCAGCAGCACGCCGAGCCCGGTGGCAGCGGACTTGCCGCCAACAAAGCCCAGCCAGACGGGGCGGGCATGACCGAACAGGGCCGCGAGGCCGGCCAGGCAGATTGTCCAGTGACGGAACGTCTCCACCTCCGGCACGCCGGAACCCAGCCGAGGGACCAACCAACTGGCAAACAGGACGGCCGCAGCCCCTTTGCCCACATCAACCACCAGCACCAGCAGGGCCGGCCCCTTGCCCAGAACGCGCAGCGCGTTGGTGGCGCCGGTGGACTTTGAGCCATGCTCGCGGATGTCGATGCCGCGGAAAAACTTGCCGGCAAGATAGCCAGTGGGAATCGAGCCGAGCAGATAGGCGACCAGAACCGCGCCCACGACCACCATTAAAAGGGTCAGCACGCCGCTCACGGTTTTTCGGGCGGGAGTTGCAGGCGGATCGGAGTTACCGGCAACAGCCGCAGGTCGCGCACCATGTGGGCGGTGGCCTCCTTGTACGTGAGGAAGTGCGGGGACTGCAGGTGGGCGAGATAGGCTGCCTCGTCGGCATAGACTTCGAGCAAGCGCACCTGCGTTGGTGCGTCCTGCAGATGCACGGCCTGCAGGGACAAGACGCCGGGCTCTGCCGCCAGCGACGCGTCGATCTCTTCAGCCAGCAGCGCCCTGTACGCAGCGAGGTACTCCTCGGCGATCACCAGTTCGGCGATCCTGACCATGGCTTTGTCGCGCGCCGCAGTCACTTCAGCAGCGCTCCGAGCCCGAACCGCCTTGCCAGCCGCTCGCGCAAGTAGCGGTAGTAATACGCATTGGTCATCATGTGCCGGTACATGCGCTTGAAGGCCGGTTTCTTGAACAGCAGCCAGGGTTTGTGAATGCCGGTATAGTGCACGACATAGGGGTCGAGCACTTCATGGGCGGGCAGCGGGTTCTGCAGGTTCCAGAGCTTGTCGAGCACGTACCAGTTGTTGCGGAACACGATGTTGAGAATGTCCTGGTCGTAATAGAGCCCGGCCACCTCCTCGGGGGTCAGCATCTCGGTAATCCTGGCCACGCAATCGACCGCCGCCATCTTGCGCGTATCGATGACCAGGAGGCCGGCGTTGAAAAACAGGTCCGTGGTCGAATAGTAGCGCTTGGGTTTGAGGTCCCGGCCCGTCTGGAAGCCGGTGCGATAAGGGTCCGATGCGGCGGCAAAGGGGAACGCGCCCAGGTCGAGTTCATAGAGTTCGGCCAGGTCGGCGCGCACCATCATGTCGGAATCGATAAAGATCAGCCGCTCGACGCTTTTCGGCACGATGTCGGTGAGAAAGAGCCGCGTGTAGACGATGGGCGTGTTGATATGCATGCCCACCCGCGGCAGCCCGGAGATCCGCTCCTTGAGGATGCCCAGCGCCTCAAGGTCGTAATAGACCAGGCTGGCCCCGAACTCGGCGGTGACCGCGGCCAGATCGGCCTTGTGGCGATCGCTCAGGCCCACATGCATGCAGTGGAACACCATATCCCGGGCGCGCCGGCTCACCATGCAGATCGAGCGCATGGTGGTGAAGGCGGGCGCCCAGTACTTGTCGTCAAAGGTCAGCGCGATATGGATCGGCCCGGACCCGGCAGTACTCGCCATGTTTGTCGCCCCAAGAGGATTTTCTCCTGCTTACGGGGTTGGCACGGGGCTGCCAACCCTGCCCCGATCTCTGAGTGGTTCTTCCTCCCAAGCCGGGGAGCCCCGGCTTCCCTTCTCCCCTTGTGGGAGAAGGTGCCCGAAGGGCGGATGAGGGGTCCGTTTCCGCTTGCTCCGACCACCCCTCGCTCTGCTCGGGCGTGAGCGACACCAAGGTGTCGCTGTACCCCTCATCCGGCGCTACGCGCCACCTTCTCCCACAAGGGGAGAAGGGTGCCGAGAAGTCGGTGGGACTGGAGGTGGCTAAATCCGGTCGTGCGCCATCAGCCAGCCAACAGCCTCCTGCACCGCAGCCAGCGAGGTGTAGCGCGGCGCATAGCCCAGCAGGCGGCGGGCTTTGTCGATGGAATGGCACGGGCTGCGGGCGATGTGTTCCCAGGTGGCCTGGGCGTCCTCGGGGGACTGCAGCGCCTTCCACTCCTCATAGGGCAGGAAGCGTAGTTTGGGCGCCTTGCCGAACCAGCGATACATGGCCTCGGCATAGCCCTTGAGGTTGAGGGCACCGGCCGAAACGGCGTTGAAGGTTTCGCCCATGGCAACGCTGCGGTTGGCGATCAGCCCCATCACCAGTTGCGCCAGATCATCGGCATGCACGTGGTGGACGGTTTCGAGCCCGAAATTGGGCAGCGCCAGTTCCTCGCCGCGCGAAATCTGGCCGAACACGGCCGAATTGAAATGCCCGGCCGGATTGAGCGGCTCCCACCCCGGCCCGACAATGTGGCCAGGACGAAACACCGAGGCTGGAAAGCCGGTGCGGCGCGCTTCGGCCAGCAAAAAGGTCTCGATCGCCGCCTTCTGCGAGCCGTATTCGCCAAAGCCGTTGACCGGCTGGTCCTCTGTCGCCGGGATCACCGTGTTCTGGCCATAGACCCAGATGGTGCCGCAATGGATGAAATGCTGCACCCTGCCCCGCAGTGCCTCCACCAGCTGCTGCGCGCTGGCGAGGGTAAAGCAGATCATGTCGATGACGATGTCGCCCTCCAGCGCCGCGATGCGTGCGCCGAAACTGCCGTCCGCCTCGGCGCTGTCGCGATCGATGACCACGGTCTTGACCCGTGCCCACGCCGCATGCGGTGCATAGGCCTGGCGCTGGCCGCGGGCGACATTGATCACCTCATGCCCCGCCTCCACCAGCCGCGGCACCAGAAAGGTCCCCACATGGCCGCTGCCCCCGATAATCACGACTTTCGACATGTGTTCTCCTCCCGTTCGCGCCGCTCAACCCGCAGCGAGCAGCTTTTCGATGTCCTTGGCCATGGCCTCGGGCTCGATTTTCGAGGCGTAGCGCCCGGCCACCTTGCCGTCGCGGCCGACGAGGAATTTTGTAAAATTCCAGCCGATGTCACGGAACCACGGAAAGCCCGGCGCCTCGGCCTTGAGAAACGCCCAGAGCGGGTGCGTGTCCTTGCCGTTGACGGCGATCTTGTCGAACATCGGAAAGCTCACCGAAAAACTGGTGGAGCAGAACGCGGCGATCTCGGCCGCACTGCCCGGTTCCTGCTCGCCGAACTGGTTGCAGGGGAACCCCAGAACCACCAGGCCCTGGTCCTTGTAGGTCTGCCAGAGCTTTTCCAGCCCGTCATACTGGCGGGTATAGCCGCATTTGCTGGCCGTGTTGACCGGCAGGATCACCTTGCCGGCAAACTCGGCCATGGATTGGTCGGCACCATCGAGGCGGCGGGCAGAAAACTCAAAAAAGCTGGTCATGAAAGGCTCGTTCTCAGGTCTGGTCGCGCTTGTGCGCGTCTATGGTTTTGTCGGACAGGGCCTTTTCGGCCGCTGCCTGCTGTTTTTCCGCTTTCGTGCGGCCGAATTTCTGGCGATTGGCCGCGGCGGTGGCGTCCTTGTCCAGCTTGGCCTTGGCCTTGCGGGCTTTCGAAAGCGAGAGGATGTCGGCCATCAGATGTCTCCGCCGGGGCGCTCCAGCTCAAGATAGACGCTGTCGCACCATTCGTCACCGAGCAGAAAGGTGTTTTGCGCCGTACCGGTGACGACAAAGCTCAGTTTCGTGAGCACGGCGAGCGACGCCAGGTTGCGCGGGTCGACGTCGGCCTTGAGGGTCGGCACATCATGGGCAGCAAAGATATGGGCAATGCAGGCCCGCGACGCCTCTGTGGCCAGCCCCTGCCCCCAAAAATCCGGATGCAGCATGAATCCGAAATCGGGCAGCCGCCCGGCGCCGACTTCGCCGATCAGCCGGCCCTCGAACTCGATGCCGAAGTCTTCGCCACCATCGGCATTGCGCGCGATCTTGCGCGCCAGCCATTCGCGGGTCACCTCTAGCGAAGCATGCGGCGCCGTCGACCAGTAGCGCATGGCCCGCGGGTCCGACATGATGGCAAAAAATGTCGGAAGATCGTCCTCCCGCGGCCGGCGCAGCACCAGCCGCGCCGTGGCCAGTTCGGTCATACCAGCCGGCTTTGCACCACGGCGGCTTCGATGAAGCTGGCAAACAGCGGATGCGGCTCGAACGGTTTCGATTTCAGTTCCGGGTGGAACTGCACGCCGATGAACCACGGATGGTCGGTGCGCTCGACGATCTCGGGCAGCTTGCCGTCGGGCGAGGTGCCCGAGAACAGCAGGCCATTGGCCTCGAGCACCTTGCGGTAGTTCATGTTGACTTCGAAACGATGCCGATGCCGCTCGGAAATCCGGGTCGAGCCGTAAATGTCGGCGACGCGCGACCCCTTGGCCAGCTGCGCCGGATAGGCCCCCAGCCGCATGGTGCCGCCCAAATCCGTACCGGCCGACCGAGTCACCTGCTCGTTGCCCTTGGTCCACTCGGTCATCAGCCCGACCACCGGCTCGCGGGTGGGGCCGAACTCGGTGGAATTGGCCGACTTGATCCCGGCCGTATTGCGGGCTGCCTCGATGCAGGCCATCTGCATGCCAAAGCAGATGCCGAAATAGGGCACGTCCTTGATGCGGGCAAAGCGCGCCGCCTGGATCTTGCCGGCCGAACCGCGCTCGCCAAAGCCGCCCGGCACCAGAATGCCGTGCACGTTCTCCAGATAGGGCGCCGGGTCTTCGTTCTCGAAGATCTCGCTGTCGATCCAGCTGAGATTGACCTTCACCCGGTTGGCAATGCCGCCATGCGTCAGCGCTTCCGACAGCGATTTGTACGCGTCCTTCAGGCCGGTATACTTGCCCACGATGGCGATGTTCACTTCGCCTTCGGGGTTGTGATAGCGCTGCGACACGTCCTTCCAGGCGGCCATGTCGGGCTCGGGCGCATCGGCAATGCCGAAGGCGGCGAGCACTTCGCGGTCGAGCCCTTCTTCGTGATAGGCCAGCGGCACGTCGTAGATCGAGCCGACATCGAGGCCCTGGATCACCGCGCTCTCCCGCACGTTGCAGAACAGCGACAGCTTCTTGCGCTCGCCGGCCGGGATCGGCCGGTCGGCCCGCACCAGCAGCACGTCCGGCGCAATGCCGATCGAGCGCAGCTCGCGCACCGAGTGCTGGGTCGGCTTGGTCTTGAGCTCGCCGGCGCTCGGGATATAGGGCATCAGCGTCAGGTGCACATAGACCGCATGGTGACGCGGCAAGTCGTTGCCGAGCTGGCGGATGGCCTCAAAGAACGGCAGGCCCTCGATGTCGCCCACCGTGCCGCCGACTTCCACGAGGACGAAATCGAACTCTTCGTTGCCCTCGACCACGAAAGCCTTGATGGCGTCGGTGACGTGCGGAATGACCTGCACGGTGGCGCCCAGATAGTCGCCGCGACGCTCTTTGGCCAAGATGTCCGAATAGATCCGGCCGGTGGTGATATTGTCGCGCTTGTTGGCCGAGCGGCCGGTGAAGCGCTCGTAATGGCCCAGGTCGAGATCGGTCTCGGCCCCGTCATCGGTCACGAACACTTCGCCGTGCTGGGTCGGCGACATCGTGCCGGGATCGACATTGAGATAGGGGTCGAGTTTCCGCAGCCGGACCTTGTAGCCACGCGCCTGCAGGACCGCACCCAGTGCAGCCGAGGCGAGCCCTTTGCCCAATGAGGAAACCACGCCACCGGTGATGAAAACGTACCGTGCCATGGGCCTTCACCTTATGCGGTCAGAGAACTGATTCGGAAGGGAAGAGCGGCGCATCGCCACCATCGTCCCCTCAAAAGAAAGAAGGGGATGTTGCCATCCCCTTCCCGATTGGTCTGTCGCGGCGCCTCAGTTGGCCGGCGCTGCGGGTGTGGTCGTGGCCGGCGCCGCTGGCGTGGCCGCGCTGCTGGCGGCTGGCGCCTCGGTCGTTGCGGCCGGCGCTTCTGTCGACGCAGCCGGTGCTTCGGTGGTTGCAGCCGGTGCTTCGGTCGTCGCAGCCGGCGTTTCGGTCGCGGTCGGCGCGGTTTCGGCCGGCACAGCGAGCGCCGGATCGGTGGCGGGCGTCGTCGTGGTTTCGGTGGTCGCCGGCACGCTGGGCACGCTCAGCGACTCGTCGCCGCCGGCATCCAGGGCATTGAGGGCGTCGAGCACCGAGGTCGGCGCGTCGATATCGCTCTCGGCGCTGTCGGCCGCCCCGGCGAGAATGCCGCTGGTCCGGTTGTCGATTTCGCTCAGGATGGTCAGGCCGATCGCCGTGGCAAAAAACAGCGCCGCCAGAATCGCCGTGGTGCGGGTCAGCAGGTTTGCCGAGCCGCGCACGCTCATCAGGCCATTGGAGTTCGACCCCATCCCCAACCCGCCGCCTTCCGAGCGCTGCAGCAGGATCACCCCGATCAGCGCCAAAACGATCAGCAGATAGGCAACAATCAGGACGTTGGCCATGCGTGTCTCAGTTTCCAGTTCGAATTGGCGCGCGTTCTAGACGCTTATGCCGACAAATGCCAGCGCCACGGCCCGGGTTTTTTGCCCGGCCGGCGCAGCATCGATCTAAAGCGCGGAGATAATGCCGTAGAAGTCGTTTGCCAAGAGGCTGGCGCCACCGACCAGTCCGCCATCGACATTGTCCACCGCCAGCAGCTCGGCGGCATTGGCCGGTTTCATCGATCCGCCATAGAGAATGCGGATCGCGGAGCCGGTCGAAGGAAAGCGAGCAACCAGCTGTGCCCGGATGCTGGCATGCATGGCCCGCACGTCTTCGAGCGTCGGCACCAGCCCGGTCCCGATGGCCCAGACCGGTTCGTAGGCGATCACCACTTCGGCATCCGCTGCCTCGTCGGGCACCGATCCCGACAATTGCGCTGACACCACGTCGATGGCCCGTCCCGCCTCGCGTTCGGCCCGCGTCTCGCCCACGCAGATGATCGGTGTCAGCCCGGCCCCCAGTGCGGCCAGCGCCTTGGCGCGCACCAGCGCATCGTCTTCCTTGTGGTCGGTGCGTCGTTCCGAATGCCCCACGATCACGAACGTCGCGCCGGCATCGGCCAGCATCACGGCACTGATATCCCCGGTATGGGCGCCCTGCGGCTTGGGGTGGCAATCCTGACCACCGGTCAGGATACCGGCCGCGGCAGCCCGGTCGCTGAGCGCGTGCAGCAGCGTCGCCGGCGGGCAGATGGCCACGACGCGCTCGGTGCTTGCTCCGTTGGCGAGCAGGCCGGCCAGCGTATCGACCTCGTTCAGTGCTGCCGAAAGGCCGTTCATCTTCCAGTTACCCGCGATCAGCGGGGATTTGCCATGAGCCACGTCAGCACACTCCAATATCGTTCCTATCCACCGGCACCCGGCGGAATCGCTCCGTCGCAGTCGGCCACGCCGCGCCTGGCCCTTGCGCCCCCGCCCCGTTTGCCATAACCGGGCTGGCAAGCGCTAGCCGGGCGTTATTGCCTTGCAGCCGGTCAAAGTCCCTGTCTAGTATCCGCCGCCTCAAAACCCGGCAGATACCGGGCCGTTCGTGTTTGGAAGCGACAAGATATGCTCAGTGGTTTGCGTAAGATCGCCAATACCTGGTTCGGGAAGATTCTGGGGGCTTTTCTGATCGTTGGTCTGGCGGGATTCGGCATTTCCAACGTGCTGCTCGACCTGGGCGGCAACACGGTGGCCACTGTGGGTGGGCAGGATATCACCACCCGCGCCTTCCAGCGCGAATATACCAACCGCCTCAACCAATACGGCCAGCGCCTGGGGCGCATTCCCAGCAACGAGGAAGCGCTGGCGCTCGGGCTTCCGTCCGTCGTCCTGACCCAGCTGGGCGCTGAAGCGGCGCTCAACCAGATGGGCCAGAACATGGGCATCGGCGTCTCCGACGCGCGGCTCTCGCGCATGCTCCGCGACGATCCCAGCTTCGGCGACATTCTGGGCAAGTTCGACCCGGACAATTTTGCCCGCGTGCTGCAGCAGGCCGGATACACGCAGGAAGAATATCTCGACCTGCAGCGCAACGCAGCGCGCCGCCAGCAGGTGGCGCAGGGCCTGTTCATCGGCAGCCCGGTTCCCACCGCTGCCATCGAACTGGTCAATCGCTACGGCGGCGACAAGCGCACCATCGACTATGTCGTGCTCGGTTCGGGGACGCTGAGCTCCGAAGTGCCGGCCCCCACCGAGGCCGATCTTTCGGCCTATCTGACCGAAAACCAGGCCGAGTTCCGCACCACCGAGACTCGTACCGTCACCCTCCTGGCGCTCGACCTCGCCACGCTTGCCGCGACCGAGACTATTTCGGATGCCGATGTCGCGGCCGAGTACGACCGCACCAAGGCGCAGCGGGTCAAGGTTGAAAAGCGCACCATCCGCCAGGTGCCGCTGGCCACTCCCGAGCAGCAGCAGGCCTTCGAAGCCGGCAAGGCCGCGGGCAAGACCTTCGACCAGCTGGCCACCGAGGCCGGCCTGACCGCCACCGATGTCGGCACGCTCGCGCAGGCCGAAATCACCGATGCCGACCTCGCCGCAGCGGCCTATGGGCTGGCGCTGGGTGATTTTGCCATCATTCCGGGTATTGGCGGCCAGCGCGCCATCACCGTCACGGCCATCGAGGCCGGTGGCGAGATCCCGCTCGACACGGTGCGCGAGGAAATCCGCACCAGCCTGGCCACCAAGGCGGCCCGCGACACCTATGCCGATATCCTCGATCAGATCGAAGAACTGCGCGCGGCCTTCCAGCCGCTCGAGCAGATCGCCGAACGCTTCAAGCTGCCGCTCAGCCAGGTGGCCGTGACTGCGTCGGGCGTCGAGCTGACGACCGTTCCCGCCATCCCGGCCGACCAGCAGGCCAAGGTTGCCACCGCCATCTTTGCCGCTGTGCCGGACAAGCTGGCGCCCACCGTCGCCATCTCGGCCAACAACAATGTCTGGTTCGACCTCAAGAGCGTGGACGCCGCGCGCGACCAGACGCTCGAGGAAGTCCGCGACGCTGTCAGCGCCGCCTGGATCGCCGAAAAGACCGAGGCGGCGGTGCAGGCCGAGGTTGACAAGGCCCTGGCCGACATCAAGTCCGGCATGAGCTTTGCCGATGTCGCCGGATCGCTCAACCAGTTCCCGGTGCTCAGCCAGCCGCTGAGCCGGCAGGGCGAAGCCGCCCCGCTCGATCAGGCCGTCGCGTCGGCCGCGTTTGGCGGCGGCGAAGGCTTTGTCGGCACCGCTGTCAATGGCGAGGGCGACCATGTGCTCTTCCAGGTGGTTGAAATCGTGCCGAGCACCGAAGAGGCAACCGCCGATGCGGGCGGCTTCATCTCCGAGACGCGGCAGAACACGCTCTACAGCGACTTCATGGGTGGCCTGCGCGACAGCATGGGCATTCAGGTCAACCAGACCGTGCTGAGCCAGCTCCTGGCCCTCGATACCGGGAACTGAGGGCGCCATGGCAGACGAGGCCTTCACCCGCTTTGCCGAACGCTACCAGGCCGGGCGGGCGCAGATCGTCTTCCGACGCGTCGTCGCCGATCTCGAAACCCCGATCGGCACTTATCTGAAGCTCGCCGAAGGCCGCCAGAACACCTTTCTGCTCGAAAGCGTGCAGGACGGCTCGACCAAGGGGCGCTACTCGATCATCGGGCTGTTGCCCGACATCATCCTCAAGGTCGAGGCCGGCAAAGCCAGCATCAACCGCACTGCCGGCCTCGATGCGGAAGCCTTCACTCCGGTTTCCGAGCCGCCGCTCGAGGCGTTGCGGGCCCTGGTGGCCGAGAGCCAGGCCGACGTGCCCGAGGGCCTGCCCTCCACTGCCGCCGGCATTTACGGCTATCTCGGCTACGAGATGGTGCGGCAGATGGAAGTGCTGCCCGACAAAGGCGCGCAGAGCCTCGGATTTCCCGATGCCGTGCTGATGCGTCCCTCGATCCTTGCCGTCTTCGACACGCTCAAGGACGAGCTCTACCTCACTGCGCCCGTCTATCTCCGCGACGGCGTCTCGGCGCGCCAGGCCTGGGAAGCCGCCCAGTCGCGCATCGATGATGCCACCGCGCGTCTGGGGCGCACCCTGCCCTATGTCGGCGACCTGCCCGATTTCGAAAAGATCGAGGTCAAGAGCAACACCACCAAGGCAGAATATGCGGCCATGGTGGCGCGGGCCAAGGACTACATCACCGCTGGCGACATCTTTCAGGTGGTGCTGAGCCAGCGCTTCGAAGCCGAGTTCAGCCTGCCACCCACGGCGCTTTACCGCGCGCTGCGCCGGACCAATCCCAGCCCGTACATGTATTTCCTCGATTTCGGCGGCTTCTCGGTCGCCGGCTCGAGCCCGGAAATCCTGGTGAAGGTGGAAAAGGGCCAGGTCACCATCCGGCCAATCGCCGGTACCCGCAAGCGCGGCGCGACGCCGACGCGCGACAAGGAGCTGGCCGACGAACTGCTGAACGACCCCAAGGAACTGGCCGAGCACCTGATGCTGCTCGACCTGGGGCGCAACGATGTCGGCCGAGTCGCCAAGATCGGTTCGGTGAAGGTCACCGACAAGTTCTTCCTCGAATACTATTCGCACGTCATGCACATCGTCTCCAACGTGGTGGGCGAACTCGATCCCCGGCACGACTTCGTCGATGCCCTCAGCGCCGGCTTCCCCGCCGGCACGGTATCGGGTGCGCCCAAAGTGCGCGCCATGGAGATCATCGAGGAACTCGAAAAGTCCAAGCGCGGCATCTATGGCGGCTGCGTCGGCTATTTCGGCGCCGATGGCAGTATGGATACCTGCATTATCCTGCGCACCGCGATCGTGGCCGACGGCAAGATCTACGTGCAGGCCGGCGCCGGCATCGTCGCCGACAGCCAGCCCGAGCTGGAGCAGCTCGAATGCGAAAACAAGGCGCGCGCCCTTTTCAGCGCCGCCGAGGAAGCGCTACGCTATGCGGGCGAAGCGAGGGTGGGACAGTGAGCGCAGCAATGGGAGGCCTCATGGTGAGCGTGTCGAACCACGAGGCCGGGCGCGTGGAGAGAGCGCGATGGCGGGACGTGCTCTGACTGACCCCGTCCTGACCCAGTCGAAAGCTCAGACAAATGACCCGCCTCCTCGTCATCGATAACTACGACAGCTTCACCTACAACCTCGTCCACTTCCTCGGAGAACTGGGCGCCGACCCCACCGCGGTCCGCAACGACAAGATCACCCTGGACGACGTGGCGGCATTCGCGCCCGAGGCCATCGTCCTCTCCCCCGGCCCCTGCACGCCCAACGAAGCCGGCATCTGCCTCAGCCTGATTGCGCGCTTTGCCCCGACCATCCCGCTGCTCGGCGTCTGCCTCGGGCACCAGTCGATCGGCCAGGCCATGGGCGGCGACGTGATCCGCGCGCCGCACCTGATGCATGGCAAGACCAGCACTATCAGCCACACCGGCAAGGGCCTGTTCCGCGGCCTCAACTCGGGCTTTGCCGCCACGCGCTACCACTCGCTGATCGTTCAGCGCGACACGCTGCCCGCAACGCTCGAAGTCACCGCCTCCACCGATGACGGGCTGATCATGGGCATGCAGCACAAGAGCTTCCCCACCCACGGCGTGCAGTTCCATCCCGAGAGCATCGCCTCCGAGAACGGCCACGCCCTGCTGCAGAACTTCCTCGACATTGCCCGCGACTTCAACCTGCGGAAGGCGGCGTGATGGACATCAAGCAGGCCCTCAACAAGATCGCCACCCGGCAGGACCTCACCGGAGAGGAAATGCGCGGCGTCATGACCACCATCATGAATGGCGACGCCACCCCCAGCCAGATCGGCGCGTTCCTGATGGGCATGCGGGTCAAGGGCGAAACCGTCGGCGAAATCGCCGCCGCCGTCTCGATCCTCCGCGAAAAAATGGTGCGGGTGGACGCCCCCGAGGACGTCATCGACATCGTCGGCACCGGCGGCGATGGCGCAGAAACCCTCAACATCTCCACTGCCGCGTCGTTCGTCACCGCCGCCGCCGGCGTGCCGGTGGCCAAGCACGGCAACCGCGCGCTCTCGTCCAAATCCGGCGCCTCCGACGTGCTGCAGGCGCTCGGCATCAAGCTCGACCTGACGCCGGAGCAGATTTCCGCCTGCATCCGCGAGGTCGGCATCGGCTTCATGTTCGCCCCGGCGCATCATCCGGCCATGAAGCATGTGGGCCCCTCGCGCCAGGAACTGGGCACCCGCACCATGTTCAACCTGCTCGGCCCGCAATCCAACCCAGCCGGCGCCCGGCGCTACATGCTGGGCGTCTTCGACAAGCGCTGGGTCGAGCCGGTCGCTGCGGCGCTCCTCGCCAACCGCGCCGTTTCGGCCTGGGTGGTGCATGGCGCCGACGGCCTGGACGAAATTTCCACCACCGGCCCGAGCTTTGTCGCCTCGATCAAGGGCGGCGACCTGCGCAGCTTCGAGGTCACCCCCGAGGATGCCGGCCTGCCGCGTGCCGCCATGGCTGACCTCAAGGGCGCCGACCCGGCCTATAATGCCGGCCGCCTGCGCGCCCTGCTCGACGGCGTCAAGGACCCCTATCGCGACGTCGTGCTGCTCAACGCGGCCGCCGCGCTGATCGTGGCCGACAAGGCCGATACCCTCAAGGCCGGCGTCGCCCTCGCCGCCGCCGCCATCGACAGCGGCAAGGCCCGGCAGGCGCTCGACCACCTCATTGCCGTTTCCAACGGGTAGCCCATGTCCGACATTCTCTCCAAGATCGAAGCCTATAAGCGCGAGGAGATCGCCGCGGCCAAGGCCCTCAAGCCATGGGATGAGGTGGTGGCGGAAGCCCATGACGCCCCGCCGGTGCGGCGCTTCCTGTCGGCGCTCAAGAAAAAGCGCGCCGAAAAATCCTACGCGCTGATTGCCGAGGTCAAGAAGGCCAGCCCCTCCAAGGGCATGATCCGCCCCGACTTCCACCCCGCCGAGATCGCCCGCGCCTATGAGATGGGCGGCGCTGCCTGCCTCTCGGTGCTCACCGACCGGCCAAGCTTTCAGGGGTCGCCCACCTATCTGATCGAGGCCCGCGCCGCCACGCAGCTGCCCGTGCTGCGCAAGGATTTTTTGTTCGAGACCTATCAGGTGGCCGAAGCCCGTGCGATGGGCGCCGACTGCATCCTCGTCATCCTCGCCGCTGTCGGCGACGACACCGCCCGCTATCTGCTCGACGCCGCCCAGGAGTGGCGCATGGATGCACTCGTGGAAGTGCACGACCAGATCGAACTCGATCGCGCGCTCGGGCTCAATGCCGAGTTCATCGGCATCAACAACCGCAACCTGCGCACCTTCGAAACCACCCTGGCCACCACCGAACAGTTGGCCGGCGGCGTCCCTTCGGGCGTGCATCTGGTCTCCGAAAGCGGCATCTACAGCCATGACGACATCCTCCGTCTCGACCGCACGGCCGGGATCGGCACCTTCCTTGTCGGGGAAAGCCTGATGCGGCAGGACGACGTGGCCGCTGCCACGCGCCAGCTGCTGATGGGCGCCCCGGCGCGCTGACGATGGCCCTCACGCACCTGAACGAGCGCGGCGAAGCCCGCATCGTCGATATCGCCGAAAAGCCCGCCACCCGTCGTCGCGCCGTCGCCGAAGCGCGCCTGGAGGCCAAGGCCGAGACCATTGCCGCCATCCTGGGCGGCACGCTCAAGAAAGGCGACGCCATCGCCGTCGCCCGCGTCGCCGGCATCATGGCGGCCAAAAAGACCTCCGACCTGATCCCGCTCTGCCACCCCATCGCCCTGACCAGTGTAAGCATCGACATAGCTCCAGTGGCGAACGCCCTGCTGATCACCGCCACCGCCGAAACCACCGGCCAGACCGGCGTCGAAATGGAAGCGCTGACGGCCGCTTCGGTTGCCGCCCTGACCCTTTACGACATGGCCAAGGCCATCGATCGCGCCATGCGCATCGAGGGGCTGTGCCTCGTCGAAAAGTCCGGCGGCGCCTCGGGCGACTTCCGGCGCGACGGCGCCTCGGCATGATCCCGGTCGACGACGCCCTCGCCCGCATCTTTGCGCAGATCACGCCACCACCGGCCGAAACCGTCCCGCTGCTGCGCGCCCATCGCCGCGTGCTGGCCCAGCCGCTCACCGCCAGCCACAACCAGCCGCCCTTCGATTCGAGCGCCATGGACGGCTATGCCGTGCGCGCCGCCGAAGTAGTGCCCGGCCGGCCGCTCAAGCTGGCCGGCACCTCGCAGGCCGGCGCCCGCTTCGTGGGCATGATGCAGACCGGCCAGTGCGTGCGCATCTTCACCGGCGCGCCGCTGCCGATCGGCGCCGACGCGGTCATCATGCAGGAAGAAGCCACCGCCACCGGCAACCAGATCAGCTTTGCCAAGGCACCGCGTCCGGGTCAGTCCATCCGCCGGCAGGGCAATGATTTCCAGCGTGGCCAGCAGCTCTTGCCCGCCGGCGTGGCCCTCACCCCGGCCATGCTCAATCTTGCGGCCTCGGCCAATCGCCCCGACCTGCTGGTGACGCGCCGCCCCCGCATTGCGGTTCTGGCCACCGGCGACGAGCTGGTGCCGCCCGGCACCCTGCCCGGCCCCGACCAGATCGTGGCCTCGAACAGTTTTGGCCTTATCCCGCTGCTCAGCCCCTATGCCGAGCGCGTCATCGACCTGGGCATCGTCGCCGACGATCGCCCGGCTCTCGAAAAAGTCCTGCTTGCCGCCTTCGATCAGGGCGTCGACATGCTCGTCACCACTGGCGGCGCCAGCGTCGGCGACCGCGACTACATGCGCGACGTGCTCGTTGACCTCGGGGTCGAACTCGATTTCTGGAAACTGGCCATGCGCCCGGGCAAGCCGCTGATGTTCGGCACCCGCGGCAAGACGCTGGTCTTTGGCCTGCCGGGCAACCCCGTCTCGGCCATGGTCACCGCCACCGTGCTCCTGCGCCCGGCGCTGCGGCAGATGACCGGCCATGCCGATCCGTTCTGGCCGCAGATCGGGGTGGCCCTGGCCGGCCCGCTCCCCCCCAACGGCGTGCGCCGGCACTACATCCGCGGCACGCTGGGCCGCAACCAGATCGGCTTTATGCAGGTCCTGCCGATCGCCGAAACCGACAGCGCCCACTCGTCCTCGCTCGCCCTCGCCGACGTCCTCATCGTCCAGGAGGCCAACGACCCCGGCCGGCAGGTCGGCGATATTGTCGACGTCATCCCGCTCTCCGGCGCGATCTGAGCCAACCCCAAATCTGGGGCAGTGAAGACGAAAGAAAATATTGTCTGAGAGCGCCCCCCCTCCCACCCCACCCACCGTCATCCCCGGGCTTGACCCGGGGACCCATCTTTCCCGTCACTTAGGGTTCGGAGTTCGCGGCGCCCTGGACCCATCAATCAGAAACGAGAGGTCGTCAGGTGGCGCGCCGGAAACCTAAAATTTACCGACATGTTGCAGAACAGAACTGGAACATCTATACATCGTTCAGCCTTTGTTCCGATTCTGCTCATGGGGCCTCCCAATGCTGACGCGCAAGCAACACGAACTGCTCATGTTCATCCACGAGCGCATGAAGGAAGCGGGGATTCCCCCCTCCTTCGACGAAATGAAGGACGCGCTCGACCTGCGGTCCAAGTCCGGCATTCACCGGCTGATCACCGCGCTCGAAGAGCGGGGCTTCATCCGGCGATTGCCCAACCGGGCACGGGCCCTTGAAGTGGTCCGCCTGCCCGATTCGATGAACCCTTCGCTTGGCGGCCGCAAAAGCCGGTTCGAGCCCAGTGTCATCGACGGCAGCCTGGGCCGAGTCGCCGCGCCACCGCCGCGGGCGGGCGCCTCCGCTCCCATCGCCGCCTCCGAGGCGGGCCGGCCGGTCACCATTCCGGTCATGGGCCGGATTGCGGCCGGTACGCCGATCGAGGCCATCCAGACCCATAGTCACACCATCACCGTCCCGCCCGAAATGCTGGGCAGCGGCGAGCATTATGCGCTCGAGGTGCGTGGCGACTCCATGATCGACGCCGGGATCTTCGACGGCGATACCGTGCTGATCAAAAAGCAGGACAATGCCGCAACCGGCGAAATCATTGTCGCCCTGGTCGACGACGAGGAAGCCACGCTCAAGCGTCTGCGCCGCAAAGGCAATTCCGTGGCGCTCGAGGCTGCCAACCCGGCCTACGAAACCCGCATCTTCCCGCCCGACCGGGTCAAGGTGCAGGGCCGGCTGGTGGGTCTGCTGCGCAAGTACTGAGCGGCAGCCGCACAATTTCCCCTGTCCCCGAGGGGCGCAATGAGCCGGTGCTGTGCATCGGCTCTTTTTTTGTGCCCGCTGGACGGTTCCGGCGTCGCCGATCTAGGGTCGACCTGCCAAATTGACTAGACCATCTTCCGGAAAGGCTGGAGCCTGGCCGCCGAACCGGTCAAAAGGGGCAACTGGCAAGGGGAGAACCGATTTTGGCAAGCAAGGCCGCATGGATCGCCGTGGACTGGGGCACCTCCAACCTGCGGGCCTGGGGAATCGACGCGGCGGGAAACATCGCCTTTTCGCGCAGTTCCGATCAGGGCATGGGCAAGCTGACGCCGGACGCCTATCCCGGCGTCCTCGCGCAATTGCTCGCCGACGCCATCGATCCAGCGGCGCCGCTCGACGTGCTGATCTGCGGAATGGCGGGCGCGCGGCAGGGCTGGCGCGAGGCGCCCTATCTGGATGCGCCGGCCGACCTATCGACGCTGGCGGCGCGCGGCGTCTCGCCGGACCTGCCGGGCACCAGCTTGCGGGCCACCATCCTGCCCGGCGTCTGCGTCCGGTCTCCAGGCGCCGAGGACGTCATGCGCGGCGAGGAAACCCAGTTGCTCGGCCTGCACGCTCTGCAGCCCGGTTTCGAGGGATTGGTGGTCATGCCTGGCACCCACTCGAAATGGGCGACCCTGCACGGCCGCACGCTGACGCGCTTTTCCACCGCCATGACCGGCGAGCTTTTCGAGGTCCTGCGCACCCATTCGGTGCTGCGGCATTCTTTGCAGGGCGAACTCGACGGGCCCGAGCGCGCCGAAGGCTTTGCCGCCGGCGTCGCCCAGGGGCTGGAGGCACCGCAACGCCTCACGGCCATCCTGTTCAAGGTGCGGGCCGGCGCCCTGCTTGCGGGACGCGCAGCGCCCTGGTGCGCCGGCTTTCTCTCCGGCCTGTTGATCGGCGCCGAGATTGGCGGCCAGCGCGACTGGCTCAGTGAGACGGAAGTTCCGCTGGTCGGCAGCCCCGCACTCTGCAAGCTTTATGCCGAGGCCTTCGCCATGCTGGGGGCACGAACCCGGCTGATCGATGCCACCGACGCCACCTTGGCGGGCCTCAAAGCCGCCCGCGCCGCCTGAGGACACCATGACCGCCCATCGCCACATCATCGCCATCCTGCGTGGCATCACGCCGGCCGAAACACCTGCCGTCTGCGACGCCCTGGTCACAGCCGGCATCACCATGATCGAAGTGCCGCTCAATTCGCCCGAGCCGCTGCTGTCCATCGGCGCGGCCGCCCGGCAGTTCGCCGGCCGGGCCGAGATCGGCGCCGGCACCGTGCTCTCGATCGAGGATGTCGACGCGGTCGCCGCCGCCGGTGGCACCTTCATCGTCTCGCCCGACACCAATCCCGCAGTGATCGTCCGCACCCGCGCAGCGGGGCTTTTGAGCTATCCGGGGGTGTTCACCCCGTCCGATGCCTTCTCGGCGCTGCGGGCCGGGGCCACGGGCCTCAAATTCTTCCCGGCCGAAGTGCTGGGACCAAAGGGCATCAGGGCGATGAAGGCCGTGCTGCCGCCGGCCGTGCCGCTCTACGCCGTCGGTGGCGCCAACCCGGACAATTTCTCGGACTATTTCGCCGCCGGCTGCGCCGGCTTCGGACTGGGCACCTATATCTTCAAACCCGGCATGTCGGCCGCCGATGTGGGCCAGCGCGCCCGCACGGCTGTCGCCGCCTACGACGCAGGACAGACCACATGACCACCAAGGCCGAACTTTTCGTCGACAGCCGCTGCGAACTGGGCGAGGGCCCGTTCTGGAACCCGCTGCTCGACCGGCTGTTCTGGTTCGACATTCTGAACCAGACCCTGCTCAGCGCCACCGCCGACGGCCAGCTGGTGGACCGCATCACCTTCAAGGACAAGGCGGCCGCCGCCGCCGTGGTGGACGCATCAACACTCGCCGTGTTCCAGTCCGGCGGCCTGCTGCGCTACGACCTTGCCACCGACACCAGCACGCTCATCGCCCCCATCGAAGCCGACAAGCCCTTCAACCGCTCCAATGACAGCCGCATGGACCGCTCGGGCGGCTTCTGGCTGGGCACCATGAACCGCGGCGGCGGCGCCCCCAGGACCGGCGCGGTCTACCAGTGGAAGGCAGGCACGCTGACCACTATCCTCGAAGGCGTCGGCATTCCCAACTCCATCTGCTTTTCCCCCGATGGCACGCGCGCCTATTTCACCGATGCCGGCGCCGTCATCCGCACCTGCCCGCTCGATCCGGCGACCGGCCTGCCCAGCGGCCCCTGGACCGATTTCGTCACCGACATCGCGCCCGGCGGTGGCGACGGCTCGGTGGTCGACGCCGAAGGCTATGTCTGGAACGCCCGCTGGGGCGGCTCTTGCGTGGTGCGCATCTCGCCCCAGGGCAAGCTCGATCGCGTCGTCGAGCTGCCGGTGCCCAACGTCACCTGTCCGGCCTTTGGCGGCAAGGATTTCAAGACGCTCTACATCACCACCGCGCGCGAAAACCTGTCGCCCGAAGAGCTGGAGCGCTTCCCGCTCTCGGGCAGCGTCTTTGCCATCGATGTCGACGTCCCCGGCCTTGCCGAGCCGTTCCTGAAACTCTGAGGCCCTTGCCGTGATCGAGCCTGCCCTGGGCGTCTGCTACTATCCCGAACACTGGCCTTCCGAGCGCTGGGATGAGGACGCGCGGGCCATGGCAGAGGTCGGCATCCGCTTCGTGCGGATCGGCGAGTTCGCCTGGTCCAGGCTCGAACCGTTCCCCGGCCAGCTCGATTTCGGCTGGCTGGTGGCGGCCATGGATACGCTGGGCCGGCACGGCCTCAAGGTCATCGTCGGCACGCCCACCGCCACGCCGCCGCGCTGGATGGTCAAAAAGCACCCCGACATGCTGCCGGTCGACAAGGAGGGGCGGCCACGCGGCTTCGGCTCGCGCCGTCACTACGATTTCTCGCATCTCGGCTATCGCGCGGAATGCGCCCGCATCACCCAGCTGCTGGTCACCCATGTCGGCCAGCATCCCGCTCTCGCCGGCTGGCAGACCGACAACGAATATGGCTGCCACGGCACGGTGCTCTCCTATTCCGACGCCGCTCGCCAGGGCTATCGCGCCTGGCTGGAACGCCGCTATGGCAGCATCGCCGCCCTCAACGCGGCCTGGGGCACGGTGTTCTGGTCGATGGACTATGCCGGGTTTGACGAGATCGAGCTGCCCAACCTGCTCGTCACCGCGCCCAACCCCGCTGCCGCGCTCGATTTCCGCCGCTTCGCCTCCGACGAGGTGGCCGCCTTCAACAAGGTGCAGTTCGACATCCTCAAGGCAGCCCGCCCGGACCTGCCGGTGATCCACAATTCCATGTGCCGCTTCACCGATTACGACCACTGGGACCTCGCCGAAACGCTCGACGTCATGGCCTGGGACTCCTACCCGCTCGGCCATCTCGACGGCGCGCCCGAGCCGCAGGAGGTCAAGACCCCCTATTTCCGCCAGGGCGACCCGGACTCCTCGGGCATGCATCACGACCTCTACCGCGCCGTCGGCCGCGGCCGCTGGTGGATCATGGAAATGCAGCCCGGCCCGGTGAACTGGGCCGACTACAATCCCGACCCGCTGCCCGGCATGGCCCGCCTCTGGGCCTGGGAGGCCTTCGCCCACGGCGCCGAAGTGGTCTCCTATTTCCGTTGGCGCCAGGCGCCCTTCGCCCAGGAGCAGATGCATGCCGGCCTGCTCCGCCCCGACAGCGTGCCTGCCCCCGCCCTCGCCGAAGCCGCACAGGTGGCGCGCGAACTCGCCGCCATCGGCTTTTCCGGCGCACCGGGCAAGGCGCGCGTCGGCATCGTCTTCGACTACCAGAGCGAATGGGCCTGGAAGATCGAAGCGCAGGCGTCCGGCTTCTCCCACATCCAGCATGTGCGCAACTGCTACATCCCGCTGCGCAAGCGCGGCATCGACGTGGATATCCTCTCGCCCAGAACCAGCGACTTTTCCGGCTATGATCTGGTGATCATCCCGGCACTCTTTGCCTGGAACGACGCCTTGCGTCAGGCCATCGCCCAGTTCGACGGCCACCTGCTGATCGGCCCGCGCTCGGGCGCCAAGACCGCTGATTTCCGCATTCCGGACGCCCTGGCGCCCGACCTGCCGCGCAACCTGCTCGATCTGAAGGTCACCCGCATCGACAGCACCAATCCCATCCATCGCGTCTCGGTCAAGGGCGGCGGCAATGTCGCGCATTGGCGCGAGCGTATCGAGACGCGGGCCGAAGTGATCATCGAGGACGAGGAGGATTTTCCCGTGCTCGTCGCCCAGGGCCGGCTGCATTACCTCGCCGCCAGCGGCGATCGCGCCCTGATGCAGCGCATCATCGACCATCTGGTCGACGAGGCGGACATCCCGACTCTCGAACTCCCGGCGGGCGTACGCTGCCGGGTACGCGGGAACTTCCGCGTCTACTTCAACTACAACAACCAGGCCGCCACGCTCGCGCCCGCCGCCGATGAAGCCGGCTATGCTTTGGGCGAGGCCGAAATGCCGGCCTGCGGGGTCACCGTGGCACGGCTCGCCAGGGCCGGCTGATCCCGGTCTTGGCGATGCGGCGTTCGAAGCCGCTGCCATCCCAGCGCAGCCACTGCACGCCGCCGCGCGCCAGCTCGTCGGCGTCGATCACCACCGGCGCCGCGCAGGTCTGCGGAGCGTCGCGCCGGGCGATCACCAGGTCCACCCGGCCGCATTCTTCGAAAAACCCGGCCGGATCGGCGACAAGCGCCAGGCTGAACCCCCGCGAACTCTCGGCAATGCAGGCCACCGAGTCGCAGCGTCCGGTCGGCCGCTCGATCGGCTCGCCATAGGTCTCGGACCAGACCTTGACCGCAAAGCTCGTCGCCTTGCCGTCGAGCAGGGCAAGACCGTCGGCGGTCCGCAGGGCTACGGCCCGCGTCGTATCGGCCACCAGCACGTCGGGCGGCCGGTCGAGCGCCAGAGCCAGCACCGCCGGCCCGAGCAGCGCCGGACCGACCAGCCGCCACCAGCCGTCGAAAAACGCGAACCAGGCGAGCGCCCCCAGTCCAAGGAGCAGCGCCAGCGGCGTCAGCAGCGGGTGCAGGCTCAGCCCCGAACTCCACTGGCTGACCAGCGTGGCAATGCCGATCAAGGCCTCCAGCAGCACGCCCAGCGCATCGAGCACCGGCCCTTCCCAGCCCAGCGGCATCAGCAGCGCGCCGACCACGATGGCGGTCATGATCGGCGCAATCAGGATCAACGCCATCAGGTTGGCCACCAGCCCCAGCGGCGCCGTCTGCTGGAAATGGTAAGCCGAAAACAGCAGCGTCGCGAAGCCGGCGATCACGCTGGTCAGCGCTGCCCCGACCACCACGCGGCGCAGCCAGCCCAAGACGCCGCCCTCTGCCTCGCCCCCGGCCCGGCCCCATTCATAGGCGCCGATCAGCGCCACCACCGCCGAAAACGACAGCTGAAAGCTCGGGCGGAACACGCTCGCCGGATCGCTGACGATGATCACCAGCGCCGCCAGCGCCACATTGCGCATGGTCAGCGCCCGCCGTCCGGCCAGCACCGCACCCAGCACCAACCCGATCATCAGCGTCGAGCGGAAGGCCGGCACGTTCGAGGATCCACCCGCCAGCAGCAGATAGCCAAAGGCCGCCAGCAGCGCCACGATTGCCGCCAGCTTCTTGATCGAGGCCAGGCGCGAAAGCGCCGGCACCAGCACCAGCAGGTAGCGCAGCACCGTGAGCACACCGATGGCGACCAGCGACAGATGCAGGCCCGAGATCGAATAGATATGCGCCAGCCCCGAAATGGCCATCACCTCGCGCACCGCATCGGTGATCCGGCTCTGGTCGCCGATCATCATCGAACGCGCCACGCCATTGGCCGGATCGCCGATCCGCGCGTCGATCCGCTGGCCGATGGCCTGCCGCAGCCCGTCCACCAGCCTTTCGGGTCCGTCGTCACCGGGCCGGACCACCGTCAGCTCGCCCGTGGCATTGCCGAAGGCACCGACGCCGTCGAAATAGGCATGGAACTGCGTGTCATAGCCGCCTGGGATGGCCGGCCCGGGCACCGGGTAGAACCGCATGGCGCCCGCAACGATATCGCCCGGCGCCAGCGCCGGCCCGCCATCGACCACGATGCGGGCGCGACGGATCGGCAAGGCGCGGGCGTCGCCGGTGGGAACAATCGCCGAAATCACCACCCGGCGACCGCTCTCGGCTTCCGAGACCACCTCGTCCACCCGCGCCTGATAGCTGCCATAGGCCGGGTAGATCAGCATGTGCGTGCCCATCAGCGCGCCGTGCAGCGGCAGCAGGCAGAGGCCGGCCCAGCTGGCTGCCGCCAGAACGAGTAACTGAAAGGTGACGGGTCTTCGGCGGGTCAGGATCAGGCCGAGGGCGAGCACGGCCGCCCCACTCGCCAGCGCAGCCGGTTCCGGGCCGGCCTCCCCTTGCACGAAAACGATCAGTCCGGCGATCAGCGCGAAGGGCAACAGCACAAAGATCCGCCGGCCGTCGAGCCGTTCGGCCAGTCGGGTGGCGAGCGGCGGTCGCGGCCGGGCAGAAAGCTGCGGCACCGGCAGCCGGCGGCTGTCGATACGCGGACTTCGGACGCCTTCCACCACCTCGGACATGGGGCCTGCCCCGCCCTTGCGCTTGCCGCCAACGATGCTTACACGGAGGGCACGAAAACGCCACTCCTGCCGAGGTTCCCGGTTGCCCATGGCCAAGCCTGTCGTTACCCGCTTTGCTCCCTCGCCCACCGGCTATCTGCATATCGGTGGCGCCCGCACGGCCCTGTTCAACTGGGCCTTTGCCCGCCACACCGGCGGCAAGATGCTGTTGCGCATCGAGGACACCGACCGCGAACGGTCGACCGAAGCGGCCGTGCAGGCGATCTTTGAGGGTCTCAAGTGGCTGGGCGTCACCTGGGACGATGAGCCCTACATGCAGTTCGCCCGTGCCGAGCGGCATGCTCAGGTGGCCAACGAGCTCCTGGCCCGAGGCCAGGCCTATTACTGCTACTGCTCGCCCGAAGAACTGGCCGAAATGCGCGAGAGCGCCCGCGCCGCCGGCAAGCCGCCGCGCTATAACGGCTACTGGCGCGATCGCGACCCCTCCGAAGCGCCGGCTGGCGTCGCCCCGGTCATCCGCATCAAGGCCCCCGAGAGCGGCGAGATCGTGGTGCACGACCACGTGCAGGGCGAAGTCGTGTTCAAGACCGAAAACCTCGACGACTTCATCATCCTGCGCTCGGACGGCACCCCGACCTATATGCTGGCCGTGGTGGTCGACGACCACGATATGGGCGTCACCCACATTATCCGGGGCGACGATCACCTGACCAACGCGGCGCGCCAGATCATCATCTATAACGGCATGGGCTGGGACGTGCCCGAGATGGCGCATATCCCGCTGATCCACGGCCCCGATGGCGCAAAGCTGTCCAAGCGTCATGGCGCGCTGGGCGTCGAAGCCTATCGCCAGATGGGTTACCTGCCCGAAGCCCTGCGCAACTATCTGGCGCGGCTGGGCTGGAGCCATGGCGACGAAGAGCTGTTTTCGACCGAGCAGATGGTTGAGTGGTTCTCGCTCGATGCGCTCAACAAGGGCGCGGCGCGCTTTGACTTCGTCAAGCTCGAGAACGTCAATGGCCATTACATCCGCGGGGCGACGCCCGACCGGCTCTACGAGGTGATGCTCGAGACTGCCATCGAGCTCGACCGCGCCTTCGACCGCGACGGTCTTGCCGCCAACAAGCCGACCGTGATGGCCGCCCTGCCCGAATTGCAGCCGCGCGCCAAGACAGTGCTCGAACTGATCGATCTGGCGCAGTTTATCTATGCCGTCCGCCCGATCGGCGTGGACGCTGCTGCCGCAGCCCAGCTCACTCCCGAGAGCCGCGAAAATATCGGCGCCTTCGTCGAGGTTCTGCGTGGCCTCAACGAATGGTCGGTGGCCGCCATCGACGCGGCGGCCCGCAGCTTTGCCGAAGCGCGCGGCCTCAAGCTCGGCAAGGTGGCGCAGCCTTTGCGGGCCGCGCTCACCGGCCGCACCATTTCGCCCGGAATCTTCGAAGTCATGGTACTTATCGGGCGCGAGGAATCGCTGGCCCGCCTGACCGACCAGGCCGCCTGATCGGCGCACAGGTGCCATAGGTCAGCGCTGTTCACCCTTGTGTTGCAGACCGGGGGTAAAAGGGGTTACCTGAGGTGGACTGCCCATAGACACCGGCCTGCCCGCTACCTCACCTCTCGCGGGCGCCTGGCCGCCAAGGAGAGCTAAGCATGACCGACACGATTGCAAAACTGACCATCGGCGACGAGACCTTCGAATTTCCGGTCCTGTCGGGGTCTGTCGGTCCGGACGTCATCGACATCCGATCGCTCTATGCCAAGACCGGGCTGTTCGCCTACGATCCGGGCTTTACCTCCACCGCCGCCACCGACAGCTCGATCACCTATATCGATGGCGACAAGGGTGAGCTGATGTATCGGGGTTACCCGATCGACCAGCTGGCCGAACATTCCCGCTATCTGGAAGTCTGCTACCTGCTGCTTTACGGCGAGCTGCCGACCGAAGCGCAGCTGCAGGATTTCGAGCATCGCGTCACCACGCACACGATGCTGCACGAGCAGATGCATTTCCTTTATCGCGGCTTCCGGCGCGATGCCCACCCGATGGCCGTGGTCTGCGGCGTGGTCGGGGCGATGGCGGCATTTTACCACGACTCCACCGACATCACCGACCCGATGCAGCGCGAGATCGCCTCGATCCGCCTGATCGCCAAGATGCCCACGATCGTGGCCATGGCCTACAAGTACTCCGTCGGCCAGCCGTTTGTGTACCCGCGCAACGACCTCGACTATGCCAGCAATTTCCTGCGCATGTGCTTTTCGGTGCCGGCCGAGGAATATGTGGTCAACCCGGTCATCGCCCGGGCCATGGATCTCATTTTCACCCTGCATGCCGATCACGAGCAGAATGCCTCGACCTCGACGGTGCGCCTTGCCGGGTCGTCCGACGCCAATCCCTTCGCCTGTGTCGCGGCCGGCGTCGCCTGCCTCTGGGGCCCTGCCCATGGCGGCGCCAACGAAGCCGCGCTCAACATGCTCAAGGAGATCGGCACCCCGGACAAGATTCCGGACTTCATCGCCAAGGTGAAGGACAAATCCAGCGGCATCCGCCTGATGGGCTTTGGCCACCGCGTCTACAAAAACTACGATCCGCGCGCCAAGGTGATGCAGGCCACCGCCAAGGAAGTTCTCAGCGTCCTCGGCGTCGCCAATAACCCCCTGCTCCAGGTCGCCCAGCAGCTCGAGCACATCGCGCTCACCGACGAATATTTCGTCTCGCGCAAGCTTTACCCCAATGTCGATTTCTACTCCGGCATCATCCTCGAGGCGATCGGCTTCCCGACCTCGATGTTCACCGCCATCTTCGCCCTCAGCCGCACCGTCGGCTGGATCGCGCAGTGGAAGGAAATGATCGGCGACCCGCAGAAAAAGATCGGCCGCCCCCGCCAGCTCTACAACGGCGCCCCCTCGCGCGACTACGAGCCGATCAAGAACCGCTGAACTGGGACACCGAACCATCAGTCGTCTCCCTCCCCCTTGTGGGGAGGGAGACGAAGGAACCGACCCATCGCGGGATCGACTAGCCTAAGCCCGCAGATATCGCAGGATCCGCTCGCCCGGATCGGCACGGGGCGCTTCGGGCGCCCCGCTTTCCATCAGCGACCGGATGCGGGCAAAGCCCGCCAGCTGCGCATCCATCGCAGCCGTCTCGTCGAGCAGGCGCTGCATTTCAGCGATAAGCGCCTCGGGCTCCGGCGTGACCTGCAGCACTTCGGATACCAACCCCGTATCGAGCAGCGCATTGGGCAGCGCCGCGAACTTGACCTGGTACTGCACCCAGCGCTTGGCCTGCCCCTTGTCGGCGACATAGGTCGTTGCCATCGGGACGCCGGCCAGGGCCAGCTCCAGCGTTACCGTGCCGGTGACGGCCGCCGCCGCGATCGCCGTGGCGAAGGCCTCGGCCTTGCGGGTCTCGCCGGTGATCACCTCGACGCGCGCCGCCCAGTCGGCGACCTCCGTCGCCACCCGCGCTTCCAGCACCCGCGGCGTCGGCAGCAGGAAGCCGCTGACCCGCGGATGATCCTTGAGCCTTTCGGCCACGGCCCGCATCAGCGGCAGGTGACGGCGCAGCTCGCCCTCGCGACTGCCCGGCAGCAGCAGCACCGGTCCCCGCGCCGGCACGGCCGGCCGCTGCGCAAAGCGCTCCAGCGCCGGGTGCCCGACATAGGTGGTCTCCGGCCCGCCGACCTTGGCCATGAACCCAGGCTCGAACGGCAGCACGGAGAGCACTTCGCGAAAGCGCGGCGTCAGATGCGCCGCCCGCTCCGGCTTCCAGGCCCAGACCGCCGGCGCCACATAGAGCACCACCGGGATATCGGGCGCTGCCTTGTAGACCTGTTGCGCGACGATGGCGGAAAACACCTGCGCATCGATCAGCACGGCGACGTCCGGCCGGGTCCGCACGATTTTTCGCGCCATTGTGTGCGCGCGCCAGAGCAATTTCGGCAGTCTGGGGAGCACATCAGCCCATCCCATCACCGAAAGTTCGTTCATATTGAATTCAGACTTGAGGCCTTTTTGTGTCAAAGCCTCGCCGCCGACCCCCGTCAGCACCACCGGACCCTGCCGCTGCAGCCGCTCCACCAGGTCCGCGCCGATCCGATCGCCCGAAGGCTCGCCGGCAAGAATAAACAGATTCAATGGCTTAGCCATGGCGCAGGCCGATGACGCTGACGCCGAGCCGGTCGGCGGCCGCCCGGATCGCCGTCCGCTGGATCATCAGCGTCCCACCCGCCGCCACCACCACCGCGCAAACCCCTGATTTCTTTGCATTTTCTATCGTCCGCGGGCCGATGGCCGGCATGTCCACAAAGAGCGGCTGATCCGGCTTCGGACACTTGCCCAGCACCAGCGGCGACGTCTTTCCATCGGCCACCAGCCCCTTGAACCGCAGCCAGCGGACCCGCCACAACAGCGCGTCCGTACCGCCGATATCCTCTGCCGCGATGGCGCGTTTGCCTGCAACAACAACGGCTTGTCCCAGATCGAGCGCACCGGCCTGGCGCGCCAGAGCCAGCGCATAGCGCGCCGTTTCGAGCGTCAGCGCATCCACCACCGGCCCGCCCAATGCCCCCTCGCCGGCCAGCAGTTCCGGTGCGATCTCATGCACCCCCATCGGCTGCGCCCCGGTCATGTCCTCCAGCCGCCGCACCAGATCGGAAATGCGTGAATCGCCAATGGATTGGCGCGTCGGAGCGCCGCTGAAAAAGCTCGCCAGACCCTCGCGCGCCACGTCCGAGAGACTGACCCCGCCGGCCATGGCAAAGCGCGTCGCCCCGAAATCCCGAATGGCCGCCACCGCGGTCTGCGGCTGCGCCAGGCTGAACCGGATCGGCTCATAGCCCGCCAGATCTTTGCGACGCCCCAGCGTTAAGAGCTTGAGTTCAAAGCCTCTTTTGCGCGCCGCCTCGATCACCTCGGGCACCAGTGCCCCGGTCCCGGCGATCAGCGCGAGCCGCTCGGTCATCTAGTCTTCGACCTGGCCATTGCGCGGCAGGCAGAGCGGCCGGTCGCTGGCGCTGGCGATAAAACTCACCACGTCCTGCACCAGCGGTTCATCCTTGAACAGCTGCGCCGCATCATCCACCCGCTCCCGCAGCGTCCCCTCATTGGAAAACACCATACGGTAGGCCGCCCGCAGGGTATGGATCGACTCGCGGTCAAAGCCACGGCGCTTGAGTCCGACAAGGTTCAGCCCGGCCAGCCGGGCGCGATTGCCCACGGCCATGCCATAGGGGATCACATCCCCGTCGATCATGCTCTGCGCGCCGATAAAGGCATGCGCCCCGATGCGCACGAACTGGTGCACCGCACACATGCCGCCGAAACGCACGAAGTCGCCAATCACCGAGTGTCCAGCCAGCCCGACATAATTGGCCAGCACCACGTTGTCGCCGACGATGCAGTCATGGGCCACATGCGCCGACGCCATGATGAGACAATTGTTGCCCACCCGGGTCGTCATGTTGCCGCCCGCCGTCCCCGGATTGATGGTGACGTTCTCGCGGATGACGCAGTTTTGCCCGATGGTCAGCGTACTGGGCTCGCCCTTGTACTTGAGGTCCTGCGGTTGATGACCGATCGAAGCGAACGGGTAGATATGCGTCCCTGCCCCGATTTCGGTGCGCCCGACGACAGAGACATGCGACACCAGCTCGACATTGTCGCCCAGCACCACGTCGTCGCCAACCACCGAATAGGGGCCGATCTTGACGTTCTGCCCCAGCCGGGCGCTGGAACTGATGACGGCGGTGGGGTGCACTTCCATGTGGCCCACGCTCATTGCTCCGGCACGATCATGGCGCCGACTTCGGCCTCGGCGATCAGCACGCCGTTGACCATGGCACGTGCCTCATAGCGGCCGACAGTCCGGCGGCGATGGATCTTGCGGATATGGAACTCGATCTGGTCACCCGGCCCGGCCGGCTTGCGGAACTTGGCCTTGTCGATGCTGAGCATCAGCACGATGCTCTTGGCACCATTGGCCGCCGCGTCATGGGCGATCACGATGGCGCCGGCCGTCTGCGCCATGGCCTCGATGATCAGCACACCGGGAAACACTGGCTTGCCGGGAAAATGCCCCTGAAAGATCGGCTCGTTGAACGAGACGTTCTTGATGCCGATCGCCGAATCGTCGCCATCCACATTGATGATGCGGTCGATCATCAGGAACGGATAGCGGTGCGGGAGGCACCGGAGGATGTCGCCGATATCGAGAGCCGTCAGCGTCCGACCCTCGGGGTTGCTGGCAACCGTATCCATCAACGCGGCTCTCCCTTGTTCATCATTCGCTTCAACATCGCCGTCTCGCGCCAGTATTCCTTGATGTCGCGCGCCGGAGCGCCGAACAACTTGCTCCCGGCCGGCCAGCTTTTTGACACACCGGCCCGCCCGTAGACAACCGAACCCGCGCCGATGGTTAAATGCCCGCCCGTGCCAGTTCCACCTGCCATCAATACGCCGTCTTCAAGCACTGTCGAGCCCGAAAGTCCCGATTGCGCAGCAATCAGGCAATACCTGCCGATACGACAATTGTGCCCGATCTGGACCAGATTATCGATCTTGGTGCCTTCCCCGATCACGGTGTCGCCCAGAGCGCCGCGGTCGATGGTGGCGTTGGCGCCGATCTCGACGTCGTCTTGGATGATGACGCGACCAAGCTGCGGAATTTTGCGATTGGACTGGGCATGGTCAAGCCAGCCGAACCCTTCCGTGCCAATGCGGGCGCCCGGATGAACGACGACATTGCCGCCCAGATAGGCGCAGTCGATGCTCACATTGGGGCCGATCGTGCAGTTTCGGCCAATGGCAACCCCAGCTCCGATAACCGCATTGGCTCCGATCTGCGTGCCACGGCCGATCTGCACGCCATCGCCCAGCACGACATTGGGACCAAGCAACACATTGTCTTCGAGCAAGGGTGGCGTTCTGGCGTCGAGCATGCCGCCCACGCCACCGCGCGTGCTGGCAGGGTAAAGCGCATCCAGAATATCGGCGAACAGCTCGTGCGGCCTGTCGTCGACAATGGCGATGCTGGCCGGCGGCACAGCATCGCGCAGCGCGGCCGAAATGATCACCACCCCGGCCGTCGTCGCCTTCAAGTCGTCGAGGTAGTTCTTGTGCGCGGCCAGAGCGACGTGCCCGGCGCCGGCCCAGGCCAGCTCTTCGGCACCCAGGACCATGAATTGCTCGGCGCGCACGTCCTCCAGCGTCACCGGGCGCTGCAGCAGGCCCAGCAGGGCGGGGAGCGCGTAGGACGGCTGGGAGAGTTTGTGGAAGCGGGTATCGACCATTGTCGTAACTCAACAAAAAACAAACCGCGGTGCATCTACCGCGGTTTGTTGACTTGTCCCATGCCCGGAGCTGCCGGGCAAGCTCTGCCTAGAGCAGCGACTGCAGGGTCAGCTGGAAGACCTGCGTGCGGTCTGCCGTCGCCTTGCTGAGGGCATAACCGAAGTCGCCACGCAGCGGGCCGAACGGGCTATCCCAGATGATGGACGCACCCACAGACGCCTTGAGCGGATTGTCCGTGCTGTTCCCATCGATCGCATTGTTGTTGCTGCGCCCGGTGCCGCCGACATAGCCGGCATCGGCCCAAATCGCGGCACTCAGCCCGTAATTCTCGGGCAGCACGGGGATCGGGAACTCGATTTCGGCAGAACCACCGGCATACCAGGTCGAGCCAACGGCTTCACCCGAGGCAAGACGCGGACCGATGCCCTTGTTCTCGAAGCCACGCACAAAGGTGGGCCCGTGCTGATAGGCTTCGACCGAATGCACGCCAGCACCGCTGAAGTCGTTGATCATGCCGGCCGTACCGCGCAGGCTTGCCCGGATGCCCGTATCCTGGAGCACCGGAAGATAGTAGCGCGCCTTGGCTTCCGATTTCAGCAGGTTGTGGTCCCAGCCGATATACTGCTGCGTGAAGGTCGCAAACAGGCCTTCGGTCGGCTTCTTGGGGTCGTCCAGCCCGTCATAGGTCAGGGTATAGCCAGCCCAGACCTTGTTCAGGGTGTCGCCATTGTTGACCAGCTTGGCCTTGGTCGCATCGGCGTCCACGATCGACTTCAGCTCAAGCCCGGTGAACAGGCTCACCGAAACATCACTGGTGATCGGCATGCCGAAGCGCAGTTGGCCACCATAGGCCGTCGAACCGTAGAAGTTGGTCGTCGTCTCGTCGACCGTGCGGTAGTACAGGTCGATGCCCGAGGACACCTTGAGACCCATGAAGCGCGGCTCGGTGAACGAGAAGTCGAAGGTCTTGCCGCCGCCCGTCGCGCCGATCGCGGCACGCAGGTACTGACCACGACCCAGGAAGTTGCGCTCGGTGAGCGACACTTCACCCAGAATGCCGTCGGCGGTCGAGTAACCAGCAGTCACGCCATAGTCACCGGTCGACTGTTCGGTCACGGCAATGTTGATCACCACCTTGTCGGCAGCCGTACCCGGCTCGAGACCGATATCGACCGTCTGGAAGAACCCAAGCGCTTCGATGTTGGTCTTACCGCGCTGCACCATGGAGCGGTTGAACGGGTCGCCTTCACCGAAATCGAGCTCACGACGGATCACGAAGTCGCGGGTCTTCTCGTTGCCGGTGATATTGATCCGCTCGACATAGACGCGCGGACCCTCATCGATGAGGTAGGTGACGTTGAAGCGGCGGCTGGCCGGGTCACGATCGAGGCGCGGACGCACATCAGCGAAGGAAAAACCCTGCGCGGTGGCCTCGAAAGCCATGTCAGCCTGGGTCTTGGCCAGGTCCGAGTAGGTATAGCGGCCGCCCTCGCGGGTCCGGATCGTGCTGCGCAGCACGTCGGCATTCAGACCGTCGATGCTGGTTTCGATGCCGATGCTGCCGAATTCGTAGAATTCGCCCTCGTTCACCGTCATGTTGATGAAGTAGCCGTTGCGGCCAGCGTCGAACTCGGCAATCGCCGAAGTCACCACTGCATCGGGGTAACCATGATTGGCGTAATAGAGCCGGATCAGCTCCTTATCGAGCGCAAGCTTCTGCTCGTTGTAGGAGTCGTCCTTGAACAGCCAGCTGAGCAGATGCGTCTCGTGGGTCTTCATGACACCCTTGAGGGTGCCTGCATCAACCGCATTGTTGCCGGTGAAGTTGATGGCCGCGATGCCGGTACGGTCACCTTCGTTGATCACGAAAGTGACGCGGACGCGGTCGCCTTGCGTCTGCTCGGTACGTGCAGTCACGCTGATCTTGGTAAAACCCTCATTGGCGTAGGCGAGACGGATGCTTTCCACATCTGCCTCAAGCCGGCTCTGACTGAAGGTGCCCCGGCTGGCCAGATCGACCATGGCCAGAAGGTTCTTGTCCGAGAAGCGCTTGTTGCCCTCGAAAAGCACGGAGGAAATAAGCTGCTCACGGGCTTGGGCCATCGCCTGGGTAACCCCGACGAGCGGTACGCCTGGACCCGCGACAGGGGCTGCAAGCAGGACCGCAAGCGCCAGAAATGCGCCGCGCATGAGCTTGGTGGTTTTGATCATATTCTTATTGCCTCGGTGCGACCGAGCTGAGAATCGGCCATGCACAGCCTTCCCAGCTAACTCCATCTCTAGCTTTTACTGGATTTTTAACCACGGGCAAGTCGCCTGCGGCGCTTAAGTGAGCGAAACATTGATAGCCGTGCATTCCTGCAACACCCTGAAAAGCTAGATTAGTCAGGTATTAACGGGGAAAGACCGCACCGTTTCGGATGCATCTTGCCCCCGGCTCACCGGCCCGGGCCGGCTAGAAAATATCGTTGACCAGAGTGAACGCCATCAAAGTAAAAACAATGGCAACACCGAAGCGGAAGCCGATCTCCTGGATCCGCTGGCTGAGGGGGCGCCCACGCACCGCCTCGATACCGTAATAGACCAGATGGCCACCATCGAGCATCGGGATGGGCAGAAGGTTGAAAATGCCGATATTGAGCGAGAGCAGCGCCATCAGGTTGATCAGCGCCACAATTCCGAGCGTCGCCACTTCCCCGGAGACCTTGGCGACCTTGACCGGCCCGCCCAGCTGTTCGACATCACCGCGACCCACGAAGAAATCGCCGAGAAATGCCGCGGTGCGATCCATAATAAAACGGATCTCCTCGGTCGTCATGCCGATGGCCTCGACCGGGTCGGGACGATAGAGCTGCACGTCCGACTGCTGCACGTCCTTGGCGACGCCGATCCGCCCGATCCGGTGCGGGTTGCCGAACCGATCGGTCGTGGCGGCGGCCTCAGGCACGAGCTGAATGGTCTCGTCGAGTCCGCCGCGCTCGAACACGATGGTCACCGTGCGCTCGGGAGCCGTAGCGACAAGCCGTTGAAAATCCTCAAAGCCACGCACGTCATAGCCGTCCACCGAAACGATTCGGTCGCCGCTCTGCAACCCTGCTCGCTCGGCCACGCTCCCGGCCGTAACGGAATCGATCACCGGCGGCAGCGTGTAGCGCCCGTAGCCCAGCAGCAGCGCGTAAAGGATCAGGAACGTGAAAATGATGTTGGCGACCGGTCCGGCCGCAACCACGGCGATCCGCTGCCAGACGCTCTTGTTGACAAACAGCCGGGGAGCCAGGTCCGGTCCCGCCTGGGCGATGGCCGCGTCGTCCGGAACGCTCGCTGCGTTCATGTCCCCGACAAACCGCACATAGCCGCCCAGCGGCACCGCCGAGAGCCGCCAGCGCGTCCCGTGCCGATCGTTGAAGCCCCAGAGTTCGGGACCAAAGCCGATCGAGAAGGTCTGGATGGCGATGCCATTCCAGCGGGCGACGAGATAATGGCCCATCTCGTGCACGAACACGATGATCGTCAGCACGGCCAGGAATGGCACGACATAGGACAAGAGCCAGAAGATGAAATCCATGAGCATTTCCCGTCAGCAGCCGGCCAGTTTAGCCGACTGAACCCTAAACATGCCGTTCACGCCGGCGGGCGCGGGCCTACCAGCCCAGAAAGCCTCGAGCCACCGCATCGGTGCCACCATGCAGCGCGCCGACCGCGAACAGGAACAACGCGCCAAAAGTGGTGCTATCAAGTCGATCCATCAAGCCGCCATGGCCCGGAATGATGTCGCCCGAGTCTTTGACCCGGAAATGCCGCTTGATGGCGCTCTCGGTCAGATCGCCCACCTGCCCCACCACGCTCATGCTCGCTGCCAGCAGCAGACCCACATACCAGGGGGAGCTTGGCACCACGATGAGCCAGAGAACCAGCCCGAGCAGCGTGCCGATGGCCAGGCCACCCAGGGCGCCCGACCAGGTTTTGGACGGGGAGATGTCGGGGGCCAGCTTTTCGCCGCCGACCTGGCGGCCGGTGAAATAGGCGCCGGTATCGGTCGCCCAGACCACGAGGCCAAGGAAGAACCCGCCCCAGAAGCCCCAATCCATGGCGCCGGGGACGTTCCACTGCGACGCGCCGCGGATCTGCAGCACGGCGGCAATCACGAGCACGAACCAGGTGAGGCCAGCGCAGCGCCAGGCAGCCGTCTTGCGATCGTCGACGAGCGCGAAGGTGCAGCCCAGGGCAATGGCGATCAGGCTCGTGAGCACGCCGAAGGCGGGGTAAAGCAGACCCGAAAGGGCCACCAGCCCGATCAGCACGCCGCCCACCGCCGTCATCGGCTTGAGGGTGACCATACGATCCCATTCGCGATAACATCCGGCAAAAACCGCCCCGACGATGGCCGAGAACACGTAGCCGCCGAAATATAGGCTGGCCGCCGTCACCGCGATCAGCACCAGGGCTGAAACAACCCGCGGCCCGAGATCGGTCCAGGACCGTTTCGCGAAAGGCGTGAACTCGGGCGTCGGTTCGTTGGGGAGGGTCACCTCGTCTTCGCCTCGACGCCGCCGAAGCGCCGCTCCCGCGCTGTATATTCCTCGAGCACGGCGAGGAATGTCGCCTCGCTGAAATCGGGCCAGTTCTCCTCGACGAACACCAGCTCGGCATAGGCACCCTGCCAGAGCAGGAAGTTCGACACCCGCTGCTCGCCGCTGGTGCGCAGGATCAGGTCGGGATCGGGCAGCCCGGATGTGTAGAGGGCCGCAGCGACCGTGGCTTCCGAGATATCTTCCGGCTGCAGGCGACCGGCGGCGACCTCACGGGCAATATGGCGCGTGGCAACCACGATCTCGGCCTTGCCGCCATAGTTGAAAGCGACCATCAGGTTGAGCCCGGTATTGTCGCAGGTCTTGCTCTCGACATCGTCGATCAGCCGCGTCAGCGAGCCTTCCAGCCCCTCACGCGAGCCGATAATCCTGATCCGGACGTTGTTTGCCATCAGTTTCGCAAGATCTGATGCAACGAACCGATGCAAAAGCCCGAAGATGAAATTGATTTCGTCTTTGGGGCGACTCCAGTTCTCCGAAGAGAAGCTGAAAACGGTCAGGTTGGGGACCTGATGGCTGATGCACAGCTCCACCAGTCGCCGCAGCGCCTTGACCCCTTCGACATGCCCTTCGGTCCGAGCTTTGCCGCGCGCCTTGGCCCAGCGCCCATTGCCATCCATGATGACCCCGATATGCCGTGGAATCTTCAGGCCGAGCACGGGGCTCAGCTGTCGACTGATGGCAGGGTCGTGGGACATGTGTGCCCTCCCGGGCGGCTGCAGGCCGGCCTAGACCTGCATAATTTCCTGTTCCTTGAGCGCAACGATGCTGTCGATCTCTTTGACCGCATCATCGGTGGCACTCTGTACCTGGTCGGAGAACTTGCGGCTCTCGTCCTGCGCGAGGTCGCCATCTTTTTCGAGTTTCTTGAGCAGGTCCATGCCATCGCGACGGATGTGACGAACCGCCACGCGGGCCTGTTCGGCATAATTGTGCGCCACTTTGGTCAGTTCGCGGCGGCGCTCTTCGTTGAGCTCGGGCAGCGGCACGCGAATTACGGTGCCTTCCGACGCCGGGTTCAGCCCCAGGCCGGAATTGCGGATGGCCTTTTCGACGGCGCTGGCCAAGCTACGGTCCCAGACCTGGACGCTCAGCATCCGGGCTTCCGGCACGGTGACGGTCGCCACCTGCTGCAGCGGCATCTTGCCGCCATAGGCTTCCACCTGCACCGGCTCGAGCAGGCTGGCGCTGGCCCGACCAGTGCGCAGGCCGGTCAGTTCGTCCTTGAGCGAGCCGATCGACTTCTGCATGCGGGACTTGAGCTCTTCGAGCGAAAAGGTCTGTGCCATGGATAAATGCTCCTTGGGTGGCGCGGTTTCAGCCGACGCGCGTATTTCTGGTCTTGCCGGTCAGAACGCCCATCAGGCCGTCCTTGTCGTCAAGCGCGTAAACCAATATCGGCAAGCCATTGTCGCGGGCAAGCGCGAAGGCCGCCGTGTCCATGACCTTGAGATTGCGCGCGATGACTTCTTCATGGCTGATGGTGTCGTAACGCTGCGCCTGCGGGTTCTTCTTGGGATCTTCGGAATAGACGCCGTCCACATTGGTCCCCTTGAGCACCACGTCGCAGTCCAGCTCGATGGCGCGCAGGGCCGCAGCGGTGTCGGTGGTGAAGAACGGATTGGCAATGCCGCCGCCCAGCACCACCACATAGCCCTCCTCCAGTGCCGCCTTGGCAGCACGGGCGGTATAGCTATCGGCGATTGAAGGCATAGTGATGGCCGAAAACACCTTCGCCTTGATGCCGCTGCGCGTGAGCGCGCTGGCAAGGGCCAGGGAGTTGATGATGGTGCCCAGCGTGCCCATCATGTCGGCGGTCACCCGGTCGGCGCCTTCGGCCGCTGCCGACATGCCGCGGAAGATGTTGCCGCCACCAGTAACGATGGCCACGGCGATGCCGGCGCGCGTGACTTCGCCGATCTGCTCGGCAACCTTGCCCAGAAATTCGGGATTGATGCCGAAGCTCTGGTCACCCGAGAGAGCTTCTCCAGAGACCTTGAGCAGGATCCGTTTGTAGGTGGATTTGGCCATGGGCCGCGCCTCGTATGCTGTTCGGCGACCGAATCCGGCAACGCCCGCGCGAGGTTACAGTGTTTCGAGGCGCGGTGGATAGCACCGCGCCTCGAATAAAGCGATTACTTCACGCCTGCGGTGGCCGCGACTTCGGCAGCGAAGTCGGTCTCTTCCTTGGCAATGCCCTCACCGAGCCCGTAGCGCACAAACTTGGTGACCTTGATCGGCGCCCCGGCGTCCTTTTCGGCCGCCTTGACGATGTCGGCAACCTTGCTCTCGCCGTCGATCACGAAGGTCTGCGCCAGCAGCGTGACTTCCTCGTAATACTTGCGGATGCGGCCTTCGACCATCTTGTCGATGATGTCGGCCGGCTTGCCCGATTCCCGCGCCTGCTCGGCGAAAATGGCGCGCTCGCGGGCCACGATCTCCTGGTCGATGTCGTCCGGCGACACCGAGAGCGGCGAGGTGTTGGTGATGTGCATGGCCAGCTGCTTGCCCAGCGCGGTCAGCACGGCCTTGTCGCCGGTCGACTCGAGGCCGACGATGACGCCCAGCTTGCCCATGCCCGGCTTGACGGCATTGTGCACGTAGTTGCCGATGACGCCGTCGGACACTTCAATGATGGCCGAGCGGCGCAGGTTCATGTTCTCGCCGATCTTGGCGATGGCATCGGTGAGTTCGCCCGAAACCGAGCGACCCGAACCCGGGTACGGCATTTCCGAGAGCACATGCACATCGCCCGCGGCTTCGATCGCCAGCTTGGCGATATTGCCCACGATCGACTGGAACTGCTCGTTGCGCGCCACGAAGTCGGTTTCCGAGTTCACTTCGACGATGGCGGCCTTGGTGCCCTCGACGGTGATGCCGACCAGGCCTTCAGCGGCCACGCGGCCGGCCTTCTTGGCGGCCTTGGCAAGGCCACGGGTCCGCAGCCAATCGACGGCGGCTTCCATGTCGCCATTGGTTTCGGCCAGGGCCTTCTTGCAGTCCATCATGCCGACGCCGGTGGCGTCGCGGAGTTCTTTAACCTGCTGGGCTGTGACTGACATTTGCTCACCTCATGGGGGCGGCTCCCGCAGGAGCCGCGCATGCTATGGATATGGGGGCTGAAGCCGGCAGAGCCGGCTTAGTTTGCAGCGTCAGCTGCCAGCACGGGCTCTTCAGGAGCCACTTCGGCGGCGCCAAGATCGGCGCCCCGGCCAGCCGACGACCGGCCGATGCCATCGATGCAGGCCTTGGAGATGAGCGCGCAGTAGAGCTCGAGAGCACGGCTGGCGTCATCATTGCCCGGCACCGGGAAATCGACCGTATCGGGATCGGAATTGGTGTCGACGATGGCGATCACCGGAATGCCCAGACGACGGGCTTCCTTGATGGCGTTCGCTTCCTTGTTGGTGTCGATCACGAACAGCAGGCTGGGCAGGTTGCCCATGTCCTTGATGCCGCCCAGATCGCGCTCGAGGCGCTCGCGCTCACGGTCGAGCAGCAGGCGCTCCTTCTTGGTCAGGCCTTCAAAGCCTTCGGCTTCCTGGGCTTCCAGAGTGCGCAGGCGCGCGATCGAGTGCGAAATGGTCTGCCAGTTGGTCAGCGTGCCGCCGAGCCAGCGCGAGTTGACAAAGTACTGGGCCGACTGGCGCGCCGCTTCGGCGACCACCGGGGCAGCCTGGCGCTTGGTGCCGACGAACAGCACGCGGCCGCCATCGGCGACGGTGTCCGACACCAGCTGCAGCGCGCGCTGCAGCATGGGGACCGACTGGCTCAGGTCGAGAATGTGAATGTCGTTGCGCACGCCGAAGATGAAGCGCTCCATCTTGGGGTTCCAGCGGTGCTTCTGGTGACCAAAGTGGACGCCGGCTTCGAGCAGCTGACGCATAGAGAAATCGGGCATTGCCATGGGCAATTTTCCTTTACCGGTTCATGCCTCTGCAAGGGATCGCAGCAGTTACCCGCCACCGGACGGAGCAGCCGACCTCACTGTCGACGCGCCAGCCTTGCATGTGAATTTGCGCCGGAAACACCGGACGCGACGCGGCATATAGGGGACAAAGCCCCCCAATGCAAGGCGTTCAGTTGAGCCGGACGTCGACCACGCCGGCCAAGGCCTTGACCGCGCCGGCCAGTTCGGCGGTCAGGCGGAAGCGGCCGGGGACGTCGATCTCGTAGTCCTTGGCGGGGCCGCGCGGGATGACGAAGACGACATGCCCTTCCCCGCCGGGCTTGAGCTGCGAGTGGATCGGGCCGATGCACTTGTCGGCCTCGACATAGATGCGCAGTTCCTTGCCGACACGCTCGGCTGCCTTTTCGATCGGCTCGGCGCCGATCAGCCGCAATCCGATGCCGTCCGGCCGCTCGTCGGCCTCGACGGTGAGGATCACCGATTTGCCCGCGACCAGAATGTCGGAAAACTGCGAGATCTGCTCGGAAAAGGCGATGACTTCGAAGCTGCCCGTCGCATCCGACAGCGTGATGATCGCCATCGGCGTCCCCTTGCGGGTGCGGCGATCGTTGCGCGAGGCGATGGTGCCCGCGAGTTTGCCGGCGCTGGCGCCCATCTCCTTGACCAGCCGCTCGAATTCAAGCCAGGTCTTGACCTTCAGGCGCTCGAACAGCTCGGTGAACTGGTCGAGCGGGTGGCCGGAAAGGTGGAAGCCGATGGCCGAGCGCTCGCGCTCCAGCCGCTCCTCCGGTTTCCAGCCGGTGACGTTCTGCGTCAGCTTGATCGGCTCGGGCTGATCCGAGGCGAACATGTCGGCAATGCCGTCGCTGGCGTTCGAACTGGTGCGCTGGGCCGTGCCGATGATCGAGTCGATAGCAGCGAATGCCTGCTCGCGCCGCGGCACGAGCTGGTCGAAGGCACCGGCATTGACCAGGGTTTCCAGCGTCCGGCGATTGATGATGCGCGGGTCGACGCGCGTGGCAAAGTCGGCCAGATCGGTAAAGGGTCGGTTACCCCTTGCCGCCACGATATGCTCGGCGACTGCCTGCCCGACGCCCTTGACCGCGCCGATGGCATAAAAGATCTGCCCCTCGCGGGCATCGAACACGTCGAGCGACCGGTTCACGCAGGGCGGCACCAGCGGATAACCATGCTTTTTCGCGTCGCCGCGGAATTCGGCGAGCTTATCGGTATTGCCCATGTCGAGCGTCATGGTGGCCGCGAAGAACTCGAGCGGATGATGCGCCTTGAGCCAGGCCGTCTGATAGGACACCAGCGCATAGGTCGCCGCATGGCTTTTGTTGAAGCCGTAATTGGCGAACTTTGCCAAGAGGTCGAAAATAGTGTCGGCGAGGCCCTTCTTGAGCCCGTGCTCGATTGCGCCGTCCTGGAAGCGTTCGCGCTGCGCGTCCATTTCGGCCTTGATCTTCTTGCCCATGGCGCGACGCAGCATGTCGGCTTCGCCCAGCGAATAGCCCGAGAGCAATTGGGCGATCTGCATCACCTGCTCCTGGTAGACGATGATGCCGTAAGTTTCGTCGAGGACCTTGCTCAATTCGGGGTGCGGATACTCGATCTCTTCATCGCCGCGCTTGCGGGCGCAAAAAGTCGGGATGTTTTCCATCGGCCCCGGGCGGTAAAGGGCCACGAGGGCAATGATGTCCTCAAAACGGTCCGGCTTCATGTCAACGAGGGCGCGGCGCATGCCGGCGCCTTCCACCTGGAACACGCCGGCGGTATCGCCGATCGAGTAGAGCCTGTAGGTCGCAGGGTCGTCGAGCGGGATATCCTCGATGCGCAGATGCGTACCCGGATGGTTACGGTTCACTATGTCCACGGCGCGCTGGATTGTGGTCAGCGTTTTCAACCCCAGGAAGTCGAACTTCACGAGGCCGGCGTTTTCCGCCCATTTCATGTTGTATTGGCTGACCGGCATATCCGAGCGCGGATCGCGGTAGAGCGGCGCCAGCTCCTGCAGCGGCCGGTCGCCGATGACGATGCCGGCGGCGTGCGTCGAGGCGTGGCGGAACAGGCCCTCGAGCTTTTGGCCAATGGCGACGAGCTGGGCAACCTGCTCGTCGTTGTCGACCATCTGCTTGAACTCAGGCACATCCTTGAGTGTGCGCTCGATCGACCAGGGATCGGCCGGGTTGGCGGGCACGAGCTTGCAGATGCGGTCGACCTGGCCATAGGGCATCTGCAGCACGCGACCGACGTCGCGCAGCACGGCGCGGGCCTGCAGCGTCCCGAAGGTGATGATCTGCGCCACCTGGTCGTAGCCATACTTTGATTGGACGTAGCGGATCACCTCTTCGCGCCGGTCCTGGCAGAAATCGATGTCGAAATCCGGCATCGAGACGCGTTCGGGATTGAGGAAGCGCTCGAACAGCAGGTTGTAGCGGAGCGGATCGAGGTCGGTGATGGTGGTGGCAAAGGCCACCAGCGAGCCGGCGCCGGAGCCGCGGCCCGGCCCGACCGGAATGCCCTGCGACTTGGCCCACTGGATGAAATCCGCCACGATCAGGAAATAGCCCGGATATTTCATCCGCTGGATGATGCCGAGCTCGAATTCCAGCCGTTCCCAGTAACGCTCCTCGGTCCAGCCGGCGGCGATGCCCGTGGTGGCGATGCGCTTGCGCAGGCCGCTGCGCGCCATGTCGCCCAGGGCCGCGGCCTCGGCATCGACCGCTTCTTCTTCGGTCAGGCCAGGCGCCGCCGCGAACTTGGGCAGCACCGGAGCGCGCTTTTTCGGTCGGTAACTGATCCGTTGCGCGATTTCGACGCTGTTGACGAGCGCTTCGGGCAGATCGGCGAACAGCGCCGTCATCTCGGCGCGGCTCTTGAAATAGTGCTGGTCGGTCAGCTTGCGCCGCTCGGTCTGCGCCAGAACCGTGCCACCGGCGATGGCGAGCAGCGCGTCGTGGGCCTCGAAATCGTCGGCCGCTGGAAAGAACGGCTCGTTGGTGGCCACCAGCGGCACGCCATGCCGATAGGCGTAATCGATCAGCTTGGCCTCGTTAAGCCCTTCCTGCGGGCGCCCGTGGCGCTGCAGCTCGATATAGAAGCGGTCGCCGAAGCGATCGCGCAGCATGTCGAGCCGGGCATGCGCGTGGCCGTCGAGCCCGTTGGCAAAATACGGGTCGACCAGCCCTTCCGGACCGCCCGACAGGCAGATGATGCCCTCAAGCGCCTCATGTTCGAGCCAGTCGAGCCGGGCGGCCGTCTTGCCACTCTCGCTTTCCAGAAACGCCTTGCTGACCAGCCGGGAGAGATTGCCGAACCCGGTTTCCGTCGCCGCCAGCAGCACGATGGCGTTCTTGGCCGAGGGTCCGCGTTCGTTCGGACGCCCCTCTTCCCCGCCGAAATCGATGGCGAGTTCGGTGCCAATCAGCGGCTGGATGCCCTTGCCCGAGGCTTTTTCGGAAAACTCCAGCGCACCGAACAGGTTGTTGGTGTCGGCAATGCCGAAGGCCGGCTGCTTGTCGGCCTTGGCCAGCTCGATCAGCTTGTCGAGCGGCAGCGCGCCCTCAAGCAGCGAGTAGCCGGAATGCACATGCAGATGGATAAAGCCGGGACCAGCCATGTTGAGTTCCTAGTCGCTGCGTCGGTCACCGCCAACGCGCAAGCACGTCTATCCACAGCCGTCACACGAGTCGGGCGGCAATATCCATCCAGGTGAGCGACCCCACCGAAAACCCACCGAGAACCAGGAAAGCGAGCAGATCCTTGACGAAAGAGAGCATCATAACCTCCGGTGTTGCTATGGTGTTCCTATATGTTCTCTTTCCGTTCACGTCCAGCACCATCGGTGTAACCGTGAATCAACCGTTAACATGAAAACGGTTGTGCCCGCTGTTCGCGGGTTTCTGCAGGGCAGTGTCATCCCTGCGATGGGGGGATCGGTGCCACGCCCTCGTGGTTCGACAGGCTCACCATGAGGGCTGATGAGGGTGCGAGCGTGTTGAGCATTCCACGCCATTGAGGGCCTCATGGTGAGCGTGTCGAACCACGAGGTCCGGGCAAACCAACCTGCCGGCCAGCCTTCCGGCCTCCGGGTAAACAGCGACCGACGGCGGAGCAGAGCCCGTCGATAGTTCGTGTGCCGGAAGCCAGAACGCGCCTCCCGGCTGGAGCTCGGCTCCGCCGTCGCGACCGGGGTTTTGGGCGTTCACCGGGAATGTCCGGGGCGTTTTGCGGACTGCCCCACCGCCGCAGGGTCCCTGTCTCGACCAGACCACGCTCTTCGCGCTTCTCCAGTCGGACCCCTTGGAACGAGCGCAACAGAAGCCCGTCCGCGGCAGCAAATTAAGGCGACAGGCTACCTGGACCTGTCAGACCCTCCCGGCTTGGCCTGGAGCGCGTCGACACGTTCCCCACCCAGCCTCGCCGCTCCAATCACTCGTCATGATCTCGCTTTCGGAGCGGCGATGAGGGGAGTCTACACGGCCCGGAAAGAGCGGGGATAAGTTCTGACGCACCACTGAATGAGGTGCGGGTGGGGTGAATGGTGAATGACGCGCGGATGAACGGAGGTTTGGGGGTCGGTGCGCGTGTTGTGGGGCGAGAAGGTGCCAGCCACAGGCACCGGCGACATGGAAAAATGGGTCCTCGCGTCGGGGCGCGAGGGTGCAGATTAGAGGAGGAGCAGGGCCCCTCCTCTGCTGGCGCGTCTGGGTTATTCCGTCGCGGTGGCCTCTGGGGCGTCGCTGTCGTCATCGCCTTCGGGCTCGACGATGCGCTCGACCGAGACGACTTTTTCGCCGTCCGCCGTGTTGAACACTGTGACGCCCTGCGACGAGCGCCCGACGATGCGGATGCGGTTGTCCGGGCCGGCATCGACCGGCACGCGGATCACCTGGCCGCCATTGGTCACCAGCATGATCTGGTCGGCGTCCTCGACCGGGAACGAGCCTACCAGCGGACCGTTGCGCTTGTTGACGGCCATGGCGACGATGCCTTTGCCGCCGCGACCGGTGATGCGGTATTCGTGGCTGGACGTGCGCTTGCCGTAGCCGTTCTCGGAAATGGTGAGAATGAACTGCTCGGCCGCCGACATGGCGACATAGCGATCCTGGTTGAGTTCGCCGGCAGGTGCCTCGTCGGCATCGTCCAGCGTCTCTTCGGTTTCGCCTTCTCCCCGCACGGCACGGCTCATCTTGAGATAGGCCGCGCGCTCGGACGAATCGGCGTCGAAATGGTGGATCACCGCCATCGAGATGACCTTATCGCCTTCGGCCAGCGAAATGCCGCGCACGCCGGTCGAATCGCGGCCCTTGAACACGCGCACTTCATCGACCTGGAAGCGGATGGCCTGGCCCAGCGCCGTGGTCAGCAGCACGTCGTCGGCAGCCGAACAGGTCGCGACATCGACGATACCGTCACCCTCTTCGAGCTTCATGGCGATCTTGCCGTTCTGCCGGATATCGACGAAATCGGCCAGCGAGTTGCGGCGAACCGTGCCGCGCGTCGTGGCGAACATGATGTCGAGCTTTTGCCAGTCGCTCTCATCCTCGGGCATGGGCATGATCGAGGTGATGCGTTCGCCCTGGTCGAGCGGCAGCAGGTTGATCAGGGCCTTGCCGCGCGTCTGCGGCTCGCCGATCGGCAGGCGCCACACCTTCATCTTGTAGGCCTGCCCGGCCGACGAGAAGAACAGCACCGGCGTATGGGTGTTGGCGACGAACAGGCGGGCGACGAAATCCTCGTCGCGCGTCGCCATGCCGGAGCGGCCCTTGCCGCCGCGACGCTGCGCCCGATAGGCCGAGAGCGGTACGCGCTTGATATAGCCGCCATGGGTGACGGTGACGACCATGTCCTCGCGGGCGATGAGGTCTTCATCCTCGAAATCGCCGGCGGCTTCGTCGATGCTGGTCAGGCGCGGGGTGGCATACTGGTCGCGGATCGCCACCAGCTCCTCGCGCACGATCGCCATGACGCGTTCGCGCGAGCGCAGAATGTCGAGATACTCGGCAATATCGGTGCCCAGGCCGTTGAGCTCGTCGCCGATTTCGTCGCGGCCGAGCGCGGTCAGGCGGGAGAGGGTCAGGGCGAGAATGGCGCGCGCCTGCTCGTCCGACAGGCGGAACGTGCCGTCGGCATCGATGCGGTGGCGCGGGTCGTCGATCAGCGCGATCAGCGGCGCCACGTCCTGGGCGGGCCAGTGCCGCTCCATCAGGCGTTCGCGCGCCGTCGCCGGATCGGGCGAGGTCCTGATCAGGGCGATCACTTCGTCCACATTGGCCACGGCGACAGCCAGACCGACCAGGATATGGGCGCGATCGCGCGCCTTGTTGAGCAGGAAGCGGGTGCGCCGCGTCACCACTTCCTCGCGGAAGTCGATGAAGGCGGTCAGCATCTGCTTGAGGCTGAGCAGCTCTGGCTTGCCGCCATTGAGGGCGACGAAATTGCAGCCGAACGAATCCTGCAGCTGGGTGAACCGGTAGAGCTGGTTCAGCACCACGTCGGGGACCGCGTCGCGCTTGAGCTCGATGACCACGCGCATGCCGTGACGATCGGACTCGTCGCGCACGTCCGAAATGCCCTCGATGCGCTTTTCGCGCACCAGCTCGCCGATCTTTTCGATCATGGTGAGCTTGTTCACCTGGTAGGGAATCTCGGTGATGATCAGCGCTTCGCGCTCCTTGCGGAGCTCTTCGGTGTGCACGCGGCCGCGCACCAGAATCGAGCCCCTGCCCGTTTCATAGGCCTGCCGAATGCCCGAACGGCCCAGGATGATGCCGGCCGTGGGGAAATCGGGCCCCAGGATCACCTGCATCAGCTCTTCGACCGAAACGCCCGGCTGCTCCATGGTCAGGAGCACCGCGTCGATCACTTCGCCCAGGTTGTGGGTCGGAATATTGGTCGCCATGCCCACGGCAATGCCGCTGCCGCCATTGACCAGCAGATTGGGGAAGCGCGCCGGCAACACGGTCGGCTCGCGCTCGGAGGCGTCGTAATTGTCCTTGAAGTCGACAGTATTCTTGTCGAGGTCTTCCAGCATGGCGCCGGTCACCCGCTCCATGCGCACTTCCGTATAGCGCATGGCGGCCGGCATATCGCCGTCGACCGAGCCGAAATTGCCCTGCCCGTCGATCAGCGTGACGCGCAGCGAAAACTCCTGCGCCATGCGCACGAGCGACATATAGACCGCGTCATTGCTGTGCGGATGGTACTTACCGATGACGTCGCCGACCACGCGGGCCGACTTGCGATAGGGCCGGTTCCACTCATAGCCCTGCTCGTGCATCGAAAACAGGATGCGCCGGTGCACCGGCTTGAGGCCATCGCGCACGTCGGGCAGCGCGCGGCTGACGATCACGCTCATGGCGTAGTCGAGATACGACTTGCGCATCTCCTCGGTGATCGAAATCGGAACGATATCGGACGGAGATGGCGGCGGCGCGCCCACCTGGTCTTCTGGCTTGTCTGTCACGCGAACCTTTTCCGGGTCTGGCCCTGTTGCGCCGGGCTTACTTGATTCCGCTCCGGCACGCGACTCTCGCGGCCCTTTGCGTCACGTAACCCACACCATTTAGGCTCTTTGACCGCCAAGTGAACCCGCTCCACGCCGTTTCGGCGCCGATATCGGCTCGGACCGGGTTGAAAAGCCACGGCGTTAGCCTTTTATCGGGGCCGAACTAGACGCGCCCCGCCCCAGGCCTTAGTAATCCGCGCCTGAAAGCGGGGCGCTGCCGACGAGGGGACGAGTCTATTGTCGAATGTAAACGTGCTGAGCCGGATCTGGGACTGGGCTTTCGGCCATAGTCGGTCCATCGGCTTCGGGTTGGAAAAGCTGGGTCTGTTCACCCTGCGCTTTCCCAAAAGTGTCGCCGCACTCGTCCTGCTGATCTCGGTGGTCTGCGCCATGCAGATCCCGCGCGCCAGCGTCGACGGCGATCTGCTGCGGGTGTTTGCGCATTCCGGCGCCGAATACGACGCCTATGATCACCTGTCGAGCACCTTCGGCACGTTCGAAAACGACATCTATATCCTGGTCAGTTCGCCCGATCTGACCGATCCGGAGACCATCGAGACCATCCGGGCGATGGCGCTTGATCTGTCCAATAACGAGTTCATTACCGGCACCATGTCGGCCTTCACGCTGCGCACCCCCGCAGCGGACGGCACGACTTTGCCCGCCGTGCCCGAGGGCATGACCACCAACGAGGAAGTCCGCGCGGCCCTGACCAGCCTGCAGCAGACCGATCCGATGATGCGCAATCTGATCAATCCCGACCTCTCGGGCGTGGTGATCATCGCCTTCCCCAACCCGGAAATGACCAAGGGACCGGGGACCCGCGACATGATCGCCAGCCTGCGCGAGACCGTCGGGTTCTGGACCAACGACCAGGTACAGGCCGAACTCACCGGCCCGCCGATCTGGACCTCGGAAATGCTCAACGCCGCCATCGGCGACCAGATCAAGTTCACCATCTACGGCTTTGCCCTCGGCTCGATCATCGCGCTCTTGGCGCTGCGCTCGTTCTGGGGCGCCATCATCGTGGCGGCGACGCCGTTCGTCGCCGTGATGTGGGTGATGGGCGTGGTGATCGGCGCCTTCGGCTCGTTCAGCTTCCTCACCATCATCGTGACCACGATTGTCTTGGTCATCGCCTTTGCCGAGAGCCTGTTCTTTATCTTCAACTGGCTCGCCTACTGGCGCGAGGGCATGGACCCCTACAAGGCCGTCGACGAGACGGTGCGGGTCGTCGGCCCGGCCAGTGCGCTGGCCATGCTGACCACGCTGGTGTCCTTTGCTTCGCTGTCGCTGACCGCCGGCCAGGGCATCCAGGAATTTTCCATGGCCGGCGCCATGGCCTCGATCACCAACTTCATCTGCCTGATGACCTTTTTGCCGCTCCTGCTCAAGCTCGCAGTCCGGCTCGGGTTCAAGGCGCCCAAGCCGAGCTTTGCCATCAGCGCGCCGATCAAGCCCGCCTGGTTCCTTGCCAGTCGCTTCGGTCGGCCGATCGCGGTGATGGCGATCGTGGCGACGATCCTGCTGCTGATCCCTTACTTTTTGATCCAGCCGCGCTTTTCGTTCGAAGACTTCATGGCCAAGAACTCGACGGCCCTGACGGCCGCCGAGGAGATCGACGCCGGCGTCGGCGGCGTTGCGCCGCTCTATATCAGCGTACCGCTCAAAGAGGGCATCGCCGATGTCGGGGACGCCGACTTCGAAACCGTCAAGACGGTGCACCAGATCGCCGAGAAATATCTGGGCAAGAACAAGGTGATTTCGGCGGCGGCCTTCACTCACTATGCCGAGTCCGGGTTTACCCGCGAGCAGATCTTCAACGCCGTGGGCGACCTGCGCAAACGCTTTGTCACCGAGGACGGGATGAAGGCGCTGGTGACCGGCTTTATGCCCACCATCATCGATTCGGGCGAACTGGTGCAGCTCAAGGAGGGCATCGAGGCCGACATCCGCGCCGCGGGCATCGAGGGCGCCGAAGTGGGCGGCTTCCGGGTGATGACCACCTATGCCACCGATTCGATCGTGCGCGGGCTGCAGCTCGATCTCACCATCTCGGTGGTGGTCAACCTGTTCCTGATCGGCTGGGCCTTCATGAGCCTGCGTGTCGCCGTGGCGACAGCCATCCCCAACCTGTTTCCCATTCTGGGCACCGAAGCCTGGCTCTGGGCCAGCGGCGCCGGACTGCAGCTGACCACGGTGCTGGCACTGACCATCGCCTTCGGCATCGCCGTCGACGATACCACGCATTTCCTCTCGCATTACCTGCATTCGCGGCGTGAGGAAGGTCGGTCGCATGCCGACGCGATCAAACATACGTTGGAGCGGATTGGCGGCGCGATCGTTGCTGCTACACTGATCCTGTGTTCGGGCACCGCGATCGTGATGTTCTCGGAACTGCCACAGGTTGCCTTGTTTGGAACCCTTTTCGTCGTCACTTTGGGCTTTGCTGTGATCGGGGATGTGTTCATTCTCCCGGCCTTGCTGTTCGCCGGGGGGCGATTCTTTCATCCGCTTGGAGGCGTTAAGAAATGAAATCTCTCGGACCCCTGTCGCGACATCTCGCGCTCGCAGGTCTGTTGTGCGCGGCCCTTGTCCCGGCCCCGGCCCTCGCGGCCAAGGCCGATGTCGAGCTGCTGCAGTCCTATGTCGGCAACTGGAAAGGCCGTGGTCAGCTGATCGGCGCCGAAAAGGAGACCGTGGTCTGTCGCCTGGCGCTGACGCCGGGCAATGCCGACAAGGTCAACTATTCCGGCCGCTGCTCGCTCGCTGGCACTGCGCTCTCGGTCAACGGCACCCTCGCCTATAACGACAGCGCCAACCGCTTCGAAGCGGCCATGTCCTCCAATGCCACCTTCAATGGCCTCGCCATCGGCAAGAAGTCCGGCGGCGGCCTGGTGTTCAATCTGAAGGAACGCGAGACCGACACCGAAGGCAACGACATGACCATTTCGGCCCAGATCGCGCTCAACAAGGGCAAGATCAACGTCGAGTTCAACGTCGTGTTCAACGCCACCGGCGACAGCCTGCGCGCCTCGGTGCCGTTCACGAAGTAATTGGTCAACCATGGTTGCCGGTAAGCGGGCGGCCAGTGGCCGCCCGTTTGCTTTTGCGGCACCGGAGCGAGACTGCGTTAACCCGGGGGAACTAAATATGCTCCGTCGTTTGGCTGGAGCCTTCTCGTGGCGTTTTTCTCGGGCGTGCCGATACATCTGCGGGTGATCTTTTTCGTCCTCGGCACCGTCCTGACCTTCGCCACCCTGGAAGGCGTGCGCGAGTACTATGCCCGGGAAGCCACGCTCGATCGCGCCGGCTTCGAGATCGGCAACCGCGCCCTGGCCCTGAGGAACCACACATCGGACTCCGTGGCGGTGACGGAAGTGCTGCTCAGCGCGCTCGCCGAGCGGCTGACGTCGACGCCGACAGCGCAGGGCGCCGCCACGCTGGGCACCGCGCTGGCCTTCGCTCAGCCGGATGCGGGCCTCAGCACCGGCGCGCTCGGCATCATTTCAGCCGACGGCGCCTGGATTTCGGCCCCGCTCAGCCTGCAGGGCGCCGAAACCAGCGCAGCCCATCTGGCACTCTTCGACTACCACCGCACCCATGATGACGAAAAAATTCGCCTGGGCGGCCCGGTGCGCGGCAGCGACGGCGAATGGCTGCTGCCGGCGTCGCGGCGCGTCACCACGGACGACGGTCGCTTTGGCGGCGTCGTGCTGCACGTGCTCGAAGCACGGCGCCTGGCCGAGTTCTTCATGCGTTTTGTGCGGGCGCCACACGACAGCATCACCCTCGTGAGCCCGTCCGGGCGCATCTTGTCGCGCGCACCCTACGACGCCGCAATGGTCGGCACGGCCATGCCGATCCCGCAAATGCCAGTGCCGTCCGATGCCGAACCGGGCAAGGCGCACATGCGCTATACCGATCCCGCGTCGGGCGAGCGGCTGATGATCGGCATGGATGTCGACCACCTCCGCGGCCTCACCCTGATCACCGCGAGCACTGAAGACGATCTGCTCGCGCCATGGTGGACCGAGGCGCTGCAGCGCTTGCGCAGCAACGTGCTGTTCATCCTGCTGGTGCTGATCCTCGGGCAGCGCCTGCTGCACCACATCAACAAGCGCCGCGAGGGCGATCAGGTGTTGCGGCAGCGCGAGGCCGATTTCCGGCTGCTCGCCGAGCACGGCACCGATCTGGTGGAGCGGTTCGGCGGCGACGGTCGCCGCCTCTATGTCTCGCCCGCCGCCGCACGGATTACTGGCTACACGGCCGAAGAGCTGATGGGATTGCATGCGCTGACCCCGCTGCCCGAGGACGTCCGCACTGCAGCCCGTGCGGCGGCGCTCCGGCTCCGCGACGGCGAAACCGAGACCGAAACCATCACCTATCGGCTGCGCCGCAAGGACGGCGTCCATGTCTGGCTGGAAACCTCATTCCGCGCCGTCGAGGGGCCAGATGGCGTGCGCTCGGACCTGGTGGCGAGCTCGCGCGACATCACCGCACGCAAGGAACTCGAACTGCGTCTCGAAACCATGGCCACGCTCGACGGCCTGACCGGATTGCGCAATCGCCGCACCTTCGATGTGCAACTGGCCCTTGAAGTCGAGCGCAGCCAGCGCACCGGCCGTCCGCTTTCGCTGCTGATCATCGATGCCGATCACTTCAAGCTCTACAACGACCTTTATGGCCATGTAGCGGGCGATGCCTGCCTGCGCTCGATTGCGGCGGTCGTGGCCATGGCGGCGCGGCGTCCCGGAGATCTGGCGGCGCGCTATGGCGGCGAAGAGATGGTGGTTCTGCTGCCCGACGCCGACAGTGCCAGCGCGGCGGCCATAGCCGAGGATCTTTGCCGACAGTTGCAGGCGCTCTCGATCCCGCACAGCCACAACAAGCCCTGGCAGGTCGCGACGGCCAGCATCGGCGTCTCGACCCTCGAGCACCATCCGGGCGATCCGCCGCGCGACGGCCAATGGCTGGTCAGCACCGCCGACATGGCGCTCTACCAAGCCAAGCACGAAGGCCGCAACCGCGCCAAGATCGCGCCGCTCCCGATCCTGGCCTTCGACCGCGCAGCCGGCTGAGCCGATCCGGCCAGCGCACAGGTTGAAGGCTGAGCTTCCTTGGCCTATTTTCAGGGTCAAGGAGCAAGAGTGGTGACAGATCGTCGTGACATTCCAGCCAATACTGGAGCTTACGCAACCGAAGCGGAAGCCTTGCGCGTGGTTGTTGATCGCATCGTGGGGGCAGTTCAACCGGTATCGATCTATCTTTTCGGCTCCCGGGCGCGCGGCGATCATCGGCCCGACTCGGATTTCGACCTGTTGGTGGTGACCCGGGAGAGCGATGGCGATGCCGGCTACGACTTTGAGCGCGTTTATGCGCCGGTGCTCGGGACCGGAATCGGATGCGATGTGGTTCCGTGCCGCGAAGATGATTTCATTCGTCAGAGCACGAGTCCAACGGGCCTTGTCCGCGAAGTCCTCGACGACGGAATTCGTCTCTATGACAGCCAAGGCACTTAGTCTTCTCACGCTGGCAGAGGAAGACTACGACCTGGCAGCCCAGCCGACCACGCCGTCGCGCCCAGCAGCCTATCATCTTGCGCAAGCCGCTGAAAAAGCCGCCCGCGCCGTCTGCGATCACGCCGGCAAGCAGGTTGGGCCAACTCACAATATCGGCCAGATCGGTGCGCTGCTGCCGCCCGATCACCCGCTCCGAGCCGCCATCGAGGCGCAGAACTACCACTCGGCCGCTTCGACGCGGTTTCGCTATCCAGATCCTGCCGGAAATGTCCCGCGCGCACTTCCTCCAGACGAGATCCGACGGCGGCTTGTTGACGTGCGCGGCTTCCTCGACCTGGTCACGCGGCATATGGAGACCCGCTTGCCGGGAAACCAATAAGTTCTCGCCTTCACCATCAGGGGGCAGTGCGGATCATCTGGACATGGTCGCGCCCGTCGATCCGGGGCCGTTCACGGGGCCGTCACGTCTGCTGACTATGCCATGAGCTTTTTTGCGGGGAAGACGATGCGCACGATCATGCTGGACGTTGACGGCGTTCTGGTGCAGGGACGACCGCAGGATGGAGCCCACCTATTCACCGATCTGGAAAGGGACTTAGGCCTGTCTCTGGAGCAGCTGCAGAGCGCATTCTTCAAACCGCGCTGGGCGGCCATTGTGACCGGGCAGAAAGCGCTGTTGCCCGAGCTGACCGAAGTTCTGGCGACGATCGCGCCGCATCTGAGCGCATCCACGCTGATTGAGTACTGGTTCCGCAACGATTCCCGCATCGACCAGGTCGTGTTGGCTGCTGTCAACAGCCTGCGTTCGACTGGCGATCGCGTCTATCTGGCCACCAACCAGGAGCATATGCGCGCCAGCTACCTGATGGAGACGCTGGGCCTGAAGGCGCACGTCGATGGCATCTTCTATTCGGCCGCCATCGGCCATCGCAAACCGGCCGAGGCGTTTTACGCCCATGTTACGGCCGCAGTGGCGGCGCCGCTCGCGAGCATCACGTTGATCGACGACACGCCCGAGAATGTGAACGCTGCGCGCCAGTTCGGCTGGACCGCCATCCACTGGACGCCTGACATGCGGGTGGCCGACGAACTCGCCGCCCTGGACGCGGCCTCGGCCGGTGCCCCCCACCGCGCTTGAAACAGCGTCGGGACCTGATCAGGCGTCTGGCGACCAGGCGGTGATCGGGCCGACCAGCGACAGACAGCTGGGATCGAAGACGACCACATGCGCAAGGTCGGGGCGCGAACGCGAGGTATAGAGCATCGCCTGACCACCCTGCGCCCGCGCCGCGTCCGACACGTCCCAGGTAGGCGCACGCGCTCCCCTGCCTGGCATATCCTGCCAGACGATAGAGGCGGCCGGGTTGCCGCGTTCATCGGCAACCCGTTCCGCCTGCAGCCACATCGGCACGAGGACGCGGCGGACCCCGTCCCCGAGATAGCGCTGGATAGCCACGATCGTGCCTTCGGCGCTGAGCGAGGCATAGGCCGCGATTTGCCCGCTATGATGGAAGCGGCCTTCAGGGGCCCGGGCCGGCGCAGCCGGCGTCTCGGCCTGCGCCTCTGGCACCAGCCGCCACACTGGTCCCGCGAATGCCACCAGGGGCGACATCACATGCCCATCATCGGGCTGCGTCAGAACGGGATATCGTCATCCATGCCGCCCGACTCGAATGCCGGCGCACTGGCCGCAGGACGGCGTCCGCCGCCGCCGCCTTCATTACGGGCCGCCGGGGGACCCGAAAATCCACCAGAACTGGCATAGCCGCCGCCGGCGCTGTCGCCCTCGCCGCCGCGACCATCGAGCATGGTGAGGTTCGAGTTGAACCCCTGCAGCACGACTTCAGTCGAGTACTTGTCCTGGCCCGACTGGTCCTGCCACTTGCGGGTCTGCAGCTGGCCTTCGATGTAAACCTTCGAGCCTTTGTGCAGGTATTGCTCGGCGACCTTGGCCAGCCCTTCCGAAAAGATCACCACGCGGTGCCACTCGGTGCGCTCCTTGCGCTCCCCGGTATTGCGGTCGCGCCAGCTCTCGGAAGTAGCAACACTCAGGTTCACCACCTTGCCGCCGGACGGCAGGTTGCGCACTTCGGGCTCGTTGCCCAGATTGCCGACCAAAATCACCTTGTTCACGCTGCCAGCCATGGCCTGTCCTTTTCACTTTCCCGGACGCAAGCCCCGGTTCCCACCGGCGGCGCGTCCTACCGCACTGAAGGGCGCATCCTACCGCACTGAAGGGCGCATCCTACCCCTTCACTCCCGGCGCCGCCGCGACAAAGCGCAGCAAGCCCACAGGACATTTGTTCATGTTATGTTCCTGTAGTTCGACAGTCAACACCAGTTTCAAGTCGCTCGGAGGAAACATGTGGCAAGAAGCTTGCCCTTGGGATCGGAGACCTTCACCCTCAGACCGCGCGAAGCGGCTGACTGCTCAACGGCCCAGCCGGGCGCGGCCAAGCGAAAATCGGCCCCGCTGAACCATCCTAAGATGAAAGGCTGTACATCACGCGGCGCAA
>Ga0247844_1000098_pt1 | contig 172430 bp, 135 predicted proteins | sample LaCtaG_FD_192421 | JGI IMG/M metagenome (GOLD analysis project Ga0247844, IMG submission 192421) | Freshwater microbial communities from meromictic Lake La Cruz, Castile-La Mancha, Spain - LaCruzMarch201714.5m_1 | ecosystem: Environmental > Aquatic > Freshwater > Lake | place: Spain...
TGTCGAGTCCGTCTTTGAGTTGTATCGCTACCGGTTCGGCGCGAAACGATCGACCGGGGCGCGGCCGTTGCGATGGGGCGAGTGGGATGGATTGTGCGCCTTGCGAGACCTGCAACGAGAGGTGATCAAGGGATCAGGGTAGGATCACGATTTCCTCAGATGCGGCAGCGAAGCATCATTCGCATCGTTAGACGGCCCGCAGGCTTCTCAAAAGAGGCCGAGGGCAGGCTGCGGCCCCTCCAGGGCGGATTCCCAGAGTCCTTCCAATTGGGCTCGCAATGATCGCTTGGCCCGGTGGATGAGCACCCAAAGATGATTCGGGGTGATGTTGAGCAGGTCCGCTATATCTGACGTGGAGAGGCCCTGAAGTTCCCGCATCCGGAACGCATTTGCTGCCTGCTCCGGAACATTATCGAGACATTGTTCAAGCAGGGTGAGAAACTCTGCGCGTTCCGCAGCGGCCGCCGGTTCGGCATCGTTGGTCCGGGCCTCGCCCGGGCGGGATTGGTAAAGAGCGTCGAACAGATCGGCGTCAGATTGTTCGGGACCGGAGAGTTGGCTGATCGCGATCGACGGCTTCCGGTTCGCCGAACGGTAGCTGTCGGCAATCTTGTTAAGAAGGATTCGGGTCATCCAGGTCCGTTCGGATGACTTTCCTTCGAAGTGGTGCCTCGCTTTCCAGGCGGCCAGGAATGTTTCCTGAACTAGGTCCTCCGCAGCGGTTGAGTTGCGAACTTTTCCCAAGGCGACGTTGAGAAGATATTCGCGGTGATTGGAATGCCAATCGCTGGGGTTGAGGGTGGCGCGATGGTTCATGGACGAGTCGATTAGAGATTCGTCTGGCAAAGCTGGGTGGTTCACAAAAACCGTGGGAGAGGTGGCAAGTGAGTTGTCCATGGGAGAAATGTCGATGAATTAATACAGACCAGTCTGTCTTATTGTGCAACAAAAAAAATCAGCCGTTGTGGCGACGGCAGATCTCGACTGCGGCGGCGGTGGCCACCTCGACTGGCCAGAGAGTGCGCAGATTCTGTGCCTCGGTGGTGGCTCCAGAGTAGAGGACAAAAAGGGTGTCCCCCAATCCATCCATCTCGCTGGGAGGGGCCTCGGGGGTGATCTGGGCGGCCAATTCACGGAAGAAGTCGCGCAGGCTGAGCTTGTGGCTTTGCACTGCCTTGGCTAGGCAGGATTCCGGTTCGGAGATCACTACGGCTGTATTCGTGTAAGGGCAGCCGCGGAATTGACTTTGGGTCATGATTTGTCCCAGTTCTTGGAAAAAGTTTGCGACCTTGTCCGACGGTGCGCCCGGTGCATCGAGAATGCTCCGGCGTATCTCTTCCCAGTGGTCATGGACGCTCTGCAGCCAAGCCTGGCAGAGACTCTGTTTCGACGGGAAGTGATGATAGAAGGTTGCCTTGGCGGTCTCCGAGGACTCGATGATCTCGTTGATGCCTACTTCAGAATAGCCGCGTTCATGGAACAGCCGGGAGGCCGTTGCCAGAATTCGGTCTCGGGCACCGTCTTTTGCCATTAAGAGCAGATCGCAGAAAGCGCGATTTCCTTACCTCGGATGCAGATTTTTCGTCCGAAATCGTCCGTCTGAGGGGGAAGGGAACTGCCCCCTAATGAAAAAGTTCGAGATTAGCTTGACGAATTGGCGGCTCCTGTCATTATGGATTATATAGCAAAGCTTAGAAATTAAGGTTTCTTAACTCACTACAATGAACCTTCTGAAAAACTCCCGTTATCGCGGAATTTCCGCAATTGGTATCCTCGCGGCGTCGCTCGCCAGCTTTTCTTCCGCTGCGGAAGATCCGGTCGCTTACCCCCATGTGATCGCCCCGCTCCTTGAGGCCAAATGCGTCGGTTGTCACGGAGCCGAGAAGCAGAAGGGCAAGCTTCGGATGGATAGCTATGCGGCGCTGATTAAGGGAGGTAGCGATGGCAGTTCGCTGGTTCCCGGCAAACCGGCCGACAGCCTGATGGTGACTCGAATTTGTCTCCCGGCCGACGATGAGGACCACATGCCACCCGAGGACAAGACGCAACTCACCGCCGGTGAGGTCAAGCTGATCCGGCTGTGGGTCGAAAAAGGCGGGACCGAGCAGCTGACCGTGAGCCAATTGGCGCTACCCAAGGATCTGGAGGCCACCGTGGCCGCGATCGTTTCCGCTCCCAAAAGCGTTCCTAGTGCCCCGAAGGCGGCTGCGCCGAAGGTCGATCAGGCCGCCCTGGCCGCTCGCAAGAAGGTGGCGGAAGAGGTCATGAAGAAGGTCAACGCGACCGGAGCCTCTCTGGTCCCGATTGCCCAGGATACCCCTGAGTTGCGCTTCACTGCGTTGAACGTCTCCGACTCTTTCGGTGATGCACAACTGGCTGAGTTGGCTCCGATCGCCGATCAGATCGCATGGCTCGACATTGCCCGCACCAAAGTGACCGACAACGGCTTGGCGGTAGTCGCCAAGATGAGCGGTCTGACCAAGCTTCACCTCGAAAATACTGCGGTGGGCGATGCCGGGATGGCGCATCTCACCGGCCTCAAGAACTTGGAATATCTTAATCTCTACAAAACGCAGGTCGGGGATGCGGGCCTGGACCGGCTCAAGGGGCTGACCTCCCTTTCCAAGCTTTATCTCTGGCAGTCCAAAGCCACGCCGGCCGGAGCAGAACGTCTTCGTTCCACGGTCCCGAAGCTGGTCGTCAATCTCGGTTGGGAATATGAAGCCGCCAAGGTTACCTCGGTCACTCCAGTTGCCCCTGCCAAAGCGGCTCCGCCGGTTCCTGCCGCGATCCCCGCTCCGCCTAAGCCCGCTGCCCCGAAGCCGGCGGCTACCCCCGCTCCAGCTCCCGCAACCCCGAAGCCCACGGCCAGCACTCCGGCACCTGCTCCTACGGCCCCGAAGGCTACGGCCGCCGCTCCAACTCCTGCACCCGCAGCCCCGAAGCCAGTCGCAACCGCCCCGGCTCCTGTCGCGGACGAGTATGCGAAGGTTCGCGACCGCCTCACTGCCGCCCACGCGGAAGCCGTTGCCCTCATCGGGACGGCGAAAGAATCGCTGGCTCGCGCCGAGAATGAAGTGCGCGTGGCCTCGAATGACTTGAACCAAGCCCGCCATCATGTCGAGGCGACTGTCAAGGGCACAGCGGAAGCAACCAAGAAAGTCGCGCAGATGGAGTCCGCCGTGGCCGCGATCCAGAAAGCTCTCGATGCCGTGAAGCCTCATGCCGCGCTGGCGGATGTGCAGAAGACCTTGACTGAAGACCTCGCCAAGGCTGGGAAGATGGTCGATGACGCCAAGACGAAGCTGGCCGAGGCGCGCAAGGCCGAGCAGGAAGCCCCGGCCAAGGCGGCTCAGGCGGAAGCCCAGCAAGTGGCCAAACAGAAGGCGCTCGACGCCGCACGGCAGCGCGTTCCCGCCTTCCAGGCGGTGGCCAACGCCATCAAAGGTACTCTGGACATGATCCGGCAGTAAGCCCGGCGTGTCCGGTCCGGTTTTGTGAATACATAGTGAGTGAAACGCCAATGGGCGCCTTGGTGCGTCCATTGGCTTTGCAGATGTACGCCTGGGTTGCGGCTTGCAATTCGAGCCTTCCTGAAAGATTTTCGAAATCTCGAAGGTGTTCGAAATGTAGAAAATGGAGCTGCGCACCAAGACCTCATCCTCTTCTCCGAGCACGGATCGGACCCTGGACCTCCTGGAAGCTCTGGCCGTTCGTCCAGATGGCTTGTCCCTGAGCGAAATGGTGCGCTGCACCGGACTTCCCCAGAACTCCCTCTTTCGGATCAGCCAAGCGCTTCATGCCCGCGGCTACCTGCATCGCCGCGAGTCCGACAAGCGGTTCTCCCTGAGCAACAAATTCTTCGACCTCGGCAAACCCAGGGCGAATGGCAAGAGCTTGGTGGTTTGCGCATTCGAGGCGATGCGGACTTTGCGCGACGAAACCAGCGAGACCGTACAGCTTCTGGTCCGTTCGGGTGCCAAAGGAGTTGTCTTGGAGCAAGTGCCGGGACGACATCCGGTTCAGGTGATGGGGGAGGTAGGGATGCTCGTCCCCCTTTATTCATGCGCCCCGGGTAAAGCTTTGTTGGCCTGGATGCACGAGGAAGAACGGGAGACGTGGTTCGGATCCGTTGCTCTCAAGTCGTTCACCGTGCGGACGCGGGCCACCCGGGAGAATTTGGAGCAGGACTTCGCCGCGACCCGGTTGCGCGGATATGCCATTGATGAGGCGGAAGGCTTGGAAGGCATTCACTGCGTCGCCGCTCCCATCTTCAATACGCATGCCCACCCCGTGGCGGCCCTCACGGTGATGGCGCCCTCTTTCCGTCTTCCCGAAAGCGGTTTTGCCGCTTGTGGCGAGGCCTGTGTTCGGGCCGCCCAGGAAATCCATCAGCGCATTCTCGCATGAAGACTTTCGTTCTCCTCCTAATCGCCCTTATCGTCTGGCCCGCCGCAGCCCGGGCGATCACTCCCGAGGAACTCGCCTTCTTCGAATCCCGGATCCGCCCGGTGCTCGCGCAGGATTGCTATGAATGCCACAACTCGCGCGGCAAAGCCAAGGGCGGGCTGATTCTGGACCACCGGGAAGCCCTGCGCAAAGGCGGCTCCTCAGGTCCCGCTCTCGTGCCGGGCGATGCCAATGCCAGCCTCTTGATTCAGGCAATCCGGCATGAAGACGAGGACCTCCAAATGCCGAAGGCCGGGGTCATGCTTGATGCTCCCATCATCGCCGATTTCGTCGCCTGGGTGCAGCAAGGGGCTCCCGATCCTCGTGACGGCCCGCCGGCGGAGGCGGACTTGGCCGCAGACACCGCCTGGCCCGCCGTGATGGAACGGCGCAAAGCTTGGTGGAGTTTTCAGCCGATCCGCGACCCTGCGATTCCGGCGGGCGATCCGGCGAAAAGCGCGATCGACCGGTTCATCGACGCCAAGCTGGTGGAACACGATCTGCCGCCGAGTCCGGCCGCGGATTCCTTGACCGTGGTCCGCCGCGTCTATTTTGCCCTGACCGGATTGCCGCCCACGCCGGAGCAGATTGACCTATTCCTCGTCGCAGGGGCCTCAGTGGAAAAGCTCGTCGATGATCTGCTGGCCAGCCCCGCATTCGGCGAGAAGTGGGCCCGGCACTGGATGGACTGGATTCGCTACGCGGAATCCCACGGTTCCGAAGGCGATCCCAAGCTGGTCAATGCCTACTTCTACCGAGATTACCTGATCCGGGCGCTCAATGCGGATGTGCCTTACGACCAACTGCTTCGGGAGCAGATTGCCGGGGATCTCCTGGAGCATCCCCGGATCAACCAGGAACTCGGGCTCAATGAATCCCTCATCGGGACCAGCCACTGGCGCATGGTTTTCCACGGATTCTCCCCGACGGACGCGCTGGATGAGAAAGTCCGATTCACCGATGACCAGATCAACGTCTTTTCGCAGGCGTTCCTGGGCCTGACGGTGTCCTGTGCCCGTTGCCACAATCACAAGTTCGATGCCATCAGTCAGGCGGACTATTACGCCTTGTTCGGGATCTTTGGCTCGACCCGGCCGGGGCGGAGCGCCGCAGATTTGCCGGAAACACTCAATGCCCATCAATCGGACTTGGCCGCGCGCAAGCCGGCGCTTCGGAAGGCCTTGGCCAAGGATTGGCTGGGCGCCCTCGCAGGTTTGCAGACAAGGCTTCTCGCGGACAAAGGAACGGCGGCGAACCCGGGACTCCTCGCGGAGTGGCGAGCGGTGCGCGGAGAAGCGGACTTGGCCGCTGCCTGGGAAAAACGCCGGGCTCAATGGACCGGAGAGCGGGACGTTGCGGTCGCTCAACAACGTTGGAACCTCGGTGAGCCAGCCACCGCGGCGCGATGGTTTGCCTATGGTTCCGGATGGAATGGGAAACCGGCTTTGGCAGGCGAGTTTGCGATCGCCCACGAAGGGGACCGTGCCCTCACTGGAATCTATCCCGCCGCAGTAATCTCGCATGCCCTTACCGAAAAGCAGGGCGCGCGGTTCGAGTCACCGGATCTCCATCTCGACGCCGAGCAAGATCTCTGGATCCTCGTGCAGGGAAACAACGGTGCCGCCGCGCGCTACGTCGTCCGCGATTATCCCCGGAGCGGAACCATCTACCCGGTCACCGAGTTGAAGGACGGGACATGGCGCTGGCAAAAGTACGATCTGGCTTACTGGAAAGGTGATGATGTCCATCTGGAGTTGACCACCGCCCTGGATGCTCCGCTCCTCGTGAAGGACAACCCGCGCTCCTGGTTCGCCGTCCGGGAGGCTCGCTTGGTGGCCAAGGGACAGGATGCTCCGCGCGACGGACGCGAGTTTGCGGAGCCCTTGTTTGAATCGATCTCCAAGCCGACCAGCCTGGAGGTGTTGGCCGAAGGGTTCGTGTCCGCCGTGCGTCAGGCGGTCGAGGCATGGCAGGCCGGTTCCCTGAGCGATGCCCAGGCGCTTCTCCTGGATAACTGCCTTGCTGACGGGTTGATCCCGAACAAACTCGATCGGCTTCCTTCAGCAGGTCCCTTGGTCTTGGCTTACCGGGGAATCGAGGCACAGATCCCCGTGGCGCGGCGTGTACCGGTTCTCGCGGAGTGGCAGGGGAGGGATCAAGCACTCTTTACCCGTGGCGATCACAAGAAACCCGCCGAGATCGTCCCTCGGCGCTTTTTGGAAGCGATCGACGTCAAACCCTACCAGACGAGCTTGAGCGGAAGGCGCGAGCTGGCCGAGGATCTCCTCCGGGAGGACAATCCCTTTACCCGCCGGGTCATCGTCAACCGTGTTTGGCACCATCTCTTCGACCGCGGGTTGGTGGCGACTCCGGACAATTTTGGTCGCTTGGGCGAGGCCCCGACCCATCCGGAGCTGTTGGATTACCTGGCGACCCGCTTCGCCGCCGAGGACGGTTGGTCACTGAAGAAGCTGATCCGGCGGATCGTCCTCACGGAAACCTGGCAACGTTCCAGCGTTCCTTTAGCCTTGGCCTTGGAAAAGGATCCGCAGAACCTCTGGCTGGCGCGGCGCAGCGTGCACCGGCTGGAAGCGGAAGCGATCCGGGATGCCCTGCTGTCGGTCTCCGGCCAACTCCTTCCAGAGCGCTTCGTGGCACCTGCGCCGGGGAGATCGGACTATCGTTCGGTCTACGTCGAGGTGATTCGCAACCGGCTCGATCCGTTCCTAGGGACCTTCGATGCGCCGGTTCCGTTCGGGGCCAAGGGACGGCGTGACGTCACCAACGTTCCCGCTCAGTCGTTGGCGCTCATGAATGATCCGTTCGTCCTGGAAGCTTCGGAGAGGTTGGGCAAGCGCTTTGCCGGGGCCGAAGGGGATCGCATCCAAGCCATGTGGCGCTCCGCTCTCGGCCGCATTCCTGATCAGGGAGAAGCGCAAATGGCTGAGGAATTCCTGACGCAGTCGCGAGCCCGGGAAGCGGAATTGGCTGCGCTCCGTGCGCGGATCGGTGGCCAGATCGCCGCCCTTGAGGCCAAGGTGGAAGCCCGGTTGGAACCGGTGCGCGCCCGCCTTGCGGCGGAGTTGGCCTCAGGAAAGGTGGCTCCCGCCGACTTGAAGCCGATGGCCGCCTGGTCCTTTGACCATGATCTGAAGGATGGCGTGGGCAACCTCCATGGCCGGGCCGTGGGCACCGCGCGAGTGGCCGACGGTGCCCTCATTCTCGACGGACAAGGATGCGTTCTCACCGAACCGATCCCTCGATCCCTTTCCGTCAAGACCTTGGAGGTGTTGGTCGCGATCACAGATTTCGATCAGCACGCGGGAGGCGTCATCGGGGTTCAAGAACAATCTGGCGGTCGTTTTGATTCCCTGGTCTACGCGGAACGGCGCGCCGGAGAATGGATGGCGGGCAGCAACAACTTTCAGCGTACCGAAGACTTCGGCGGAACACCGGAAACGGAAACCGATCCGGTGCACTTGGTCCTGGTTTACGACGCCGATGGAACGATCCACGCCTATCGAAATGGGCAGCCCTACGGCCGTCCCTACCGCAAGGATGCCATCGCCGACTTCGCGTCTGCTTCCGGGCAGGTCATGTTGGGTCTGCGCCATGGAAAGGCCGTCACGCCGGGCCGGATGTGGAAGGGGAGGATCCTTGAGGCGAGGCTCTACGACCGGGCCCTCACGCCTGCGGAGGTTCTCGCTGCGTCCGGTGGCGCTCCGCTGGTGACCCAGGAGCAGCTCACCGCCGCGTTGGACCCGCAATCCCGCAGGGAATGGTCCGCCTGGCGAACGGAGATCCAGAGTTTGACAGCAGATCGGGCCGCGCTCGGCGAGAGCGCTGCGGAAGCACAACCGTGGAACGATTTGGCCCAGTCAATTCTCAACCTCAAGGAGTTCATCCATGTCCGCTGATCCCCATTCTTCCTGTTCCCGGAGAAGCCTCCTGGCCCGGACGTCCTCCGGCTTCGGTCTCGCGGCCCTGGCTTCCCTGCTGGCACAGCGCAACGGGATCGCCAGCGCTCCTCCCGCGAAAGCCCGCAGCGTGATCCTCTGTTACATGTCCGGCGGAGTATCCCATCTGGACTCCTTCGATCCGAAGCCGCGGTTGCGCGATTTCGCGGGCCAGGAGATGCCGGTCAAGGTGGAACGGACCCAGTTCAACAACAACGGCAAGGTGTTCCCGTCGCCATTCGAGTTCCGCCCGTGCGGGCAGAGCGAGATCCCGGTGAGCGACATCTTTCCGCGCATCGGTGCCTGTGCCGACCATTTGGCGGTGGTCCGTTCCATGACGACTACCGTCAACGAGCATGCCCAAGGCAACTTCCTCTTCCACAGTGGCTTCCCGTTTCTGGGGCACCCGAGCGCGGGAGCTTGGATCAGTTATGGACTCGGATCGGCCAACGAGAATTTACCGGCCTATTGTGTCCTGCAAAGCGGGAAGGCCGTGCCGGCCCACGGTGGGGTCGGTCTCTACTCCAGCGGCTTCCTGCCGGCGCAGCACCAGGCGTCCATCCTCAAAGCGGATGCGATCCCCGCCGTGCCGAACATCGCGCCTCGCCAATCGACGAGCGCACAGCGGGCCCGGCTCGATTTCGTGGAACGGCTCGACCGGAGGTTCGCGGATTCGTTGGGTCACGAAGACCAAGTCGAGGCCGCCATCCAGAACTTCGAGACCGCATTCCGGATGCAGGCGGCCGTGCCGGAAGTCTGCGAAATCAAAGGCGAGAGCGAAGCAACCCGGAAGCTCTACGGCCTGGACGATCCCGATCCGGAGAAAGCGGCGTTCGCCCGTCAGGCCTTGCTGGCCCGGCGGTTGGTGGAACGCGGCGTCCGTTTCGTGGAGTTGTCCTGCCTCACCAAAGGGATCGGGGCGGGCGGTGCGGCCAATCCGTGGGATCAGCACGGTGAACTGGAGAAAGGTCACCGCGCCATGGCCTACCAGGTGGATCAGCCGATCGCCGCCCTGCTGGAGGATCTCAAAAGCCGGGGCTTGCTTGACGAAACCATCGTCATCTTCACCGGAGAGTTTGGGCGTACCCCATTCAGTCAGGGCAGCAATGGCCGGGACCACAACCCCTACGGATTCAGCTTATGGATGGCGGGCGGCGGAATCCGCGGCGGAACGATCTATGGAGCCACCGATGAGTTCGGCTACCACGTGGTGGATAAGAAAGTCACCACCTACGACATCTGGGCCACCGTGTTGCACCAACTCGGGCTGAATCACGAGGACCTCACGTATCGCTACGCCGGGCGGGACGTTCGGCTGACGGATGTCCATGGGCATGTCATTCAGGATATCCTCGCCTAAGGCGAACTGAACTGAGACGGGCTGGCTTTTCCAACCTACTCCCGCCTGCGGGCCCAGGCGACGAGGTCCCGGCGGTGGACTAGATCCAGGACGCGGAGTTCGTTCCGGTCCACTTCGAACATAAGGCGCCAGTCTCCGGCGAGACGTTGCCGGTGGACGCCTTTCAGTCCCTTGAGCAACTTGACTCCTTGAACGGCCCCGGCGTCGCCTGCGGCCAGCTTGCCCGTCAGTTGCACCGCAGTGCGCCAGACGGCATCCGGAATTTTGCGCCGGGAGCGGACGTCCGGCGGCCAGACGGGAAAGCGCATGGGCCAATTCGGAAGGATCTCGTTGCTGAGCAGGAGTTCCTCTTCTGCGAGGTCGCCATTCGAAGAGGATTGGGAAGGTGGCGCGGTGGTGGCGAGGAGGGCTTCCTGAGCTTGCTGGAGTTCGCGCCGCATCTGACTGCGCTCCAGATGGCGTTGCTTCAACTGGTCGTTGAGCAACGAACAGCGCTCCCGCAGTTCCTTCGTCTCCGCAGCGGTGGCGGCCAATTGCTTTTGTGCGATCTCAGGCACCGAGTGGGCGGTCAGGCCGTCCACCGGCAGTTCCCCCTTTCTCTGCCGCGAACGCAGCCACTTCTGGGTGCGTTCCAAGTCGGCCTTGAGGCGGCGGATTTCCTGGCGCTTGCTGTCCAGTTCACCCCGGACCTCCGATTTCACCTTGGCCACCGCATCATTCGTCTCCCTTTCCTGCTCCTCGGAACGGTGGATCAAATCCAGAATGTCCTCGGCGGGGTCCGTCGGGCTCCAGTTGTGAGCGTCGAGCACGGGGCGCAACAACTCGACAAGCATATCACCCACTTCGGCCTTGTTGCACGCAATGGCGCCACGCGCCAGCAGAGTGCCCAAGCCGGGAAACCGGCCCGAAGCCAGGAGCAGGGTCACCATCCCGAAGAAATTCTCGGGTTTTTCGCGCTCGATGAGATCGCAGGCGATTTCTTCCAGGAGCGCCACAAACTTCGCGGGATCTTCCTCCAGGAGCAGGTTGTCGCACAGATCGTCGTCCCGCAACCAGGGCTGGCTCTGGAACAGGCGGCGCGCGAAGTTGTATCCCTGCAAGCACATCGCGGTCCTGCCGATTTCTTGGATGACTTCCTTGATCTCGTCGGCCGGAGGATCAGTGAGGCGTTCGCAAAGCTCCACGATCCGTTCGAGCTGGGAGTTTCTCATCAAATAGCGGAGAAGAGCTTCCTGCTGCGTGGGTTCGAGGTCGCTCAATTCAAGGCGCAAGATCTGCCCAAGTGGCATTCTCTCCGGGTGCTCAGCGCTGAAGGCTCGCGGATCGACCGGGGGCTCCAGTTGCTCCGAAACGCCAAGCGCAGCCTCCTCGCCGGTTCTCGCCACCAGAAGGTCTCTATCCTCTCCTTCACAGCATCTCTTGTACTTCTTCCCTGATCCGCAGGGACACGGATCGTTGCGCCCATGCTTGGGCACCTCCCGCTTCAGCCCGGAACCGGCGGGCTGCAACTCGCGCACGAAGTCTAGCGGCTTCATCCGGCGAAATGTTTTGAGCAGGCGCTTCCCAGCTTCCTGAAAGCGTGCCTCGGTGCGGAAGTTTTGCCGCGTGAGGATCTCTTTGAAACTGGCGTCGTCCACCAGCAGAAGCAGCACGTGAAAGTAGACGAGGGTCTCCTGATGCCGATTCCAGGACTCCATGGGAATGCGGGCCAGCGTGCGAATCTGGCCGATGGCCTCCTCCGGGAGCGGTCCCGTGCGGTGCTCCTGCCACCACAGCACCACAATCACCAGGAAGTACGTCCGCACCCCGGGGGTCGCGCACTGCTCCCGCAAGGCCTCGAGCATGACCGCCGCAGCATCCCCCTTGAACTGGGAGCGGGCGGCCAAAATGATCTGATGGTTGTCCGCCAGGGACAAGGCACCCGCCAGATGCCGCGCATCCACCTGGCGTCCTGCCACCAAAGCCGACATCCACAAGAGGGAGAATGGATTCCGGTCGCGCTGGAGGATCAGTTCCTCAAAGAGCTGGTCGAGTTCCTCGTCGGACGGCGGGAGCATCCTTCCCAGCTTCGTCACGGTCGAACGGCACTCCACCATGCGACGGGCAAGTTCCACCAGGTCACGCTGCGCCGGGGGCATGGCGCACCCGGCCGGGACTGAGCTTTGCGGCACCATGGGAGAATGTGTAGGGATTGGCGCTCGTTTGTCAAGTTATGTTTACCTTCTGTAAGTGATAAGGAATCGCGGGGGAGAGCCAATTTCCTCTTCCCAATGTCAACCACCGTTCCACCCGTTTGGAGTTCGAACGATTCTCGGTGATTGCCGGGCCGAATGGTGTGGGCAGGTTCTCGTGGTTTGCGATTGAAGGCAAACGCCGACGGAGTCGCTCCTCGCAACCCACCTCAAAGCCCTCATAGTCGTCCTCGTTCTCCTACTCGTCCTCGAAACGACCGTCTCGATGTTTGTTTCGAGGACGAGGACGAGGACGAAACTTCTGGGGCGGTCCGCTCAGGACGATAGCGCCGCAACCGCAGCCGGAGTTGTCTCCCGGGCGGTCGGCGTGGCGTCGTTCTCGCCGGTGACTTGCGCGAGTGCGGCGTCGGCTTCGTCGTCTTGATCGACCACCAATCCTTCGGCCGTCATTTGCTCGTCCGTGCTGGCGGCTTGGGCTTTCGGGGCGGGGGATGGCTTCGTGGCTTCGGCCTGGGCGGAGTCTTCTTCTTCGGTCTCCTCGTCCTTCTCGGCGACCTTGCCCCCGATGCGGCGGGAGTTGCGGTATTCCTCGAAGAAGCGGGGTTCCCGGCGTTGATAGCCGTTCATCAGCGGATCGATGACGTTCAGCAGAAAGGCCATCATTTCGACGATCGCTTTGCCCAGTTCCGTGGTGACCGTTTTGCGTGCATCCCGGGAATCCCGAACCGTGGCCATCTTGGAGACGCTCTCGATCTGGCGGCCCAGGTCATTGAGCATTTCCTGAGTCATTCCGTAACGTGACGCGCCCAGCGAGAAAGCTTCGGTGGCGGCCTTGAGGATTGGGGCGGCATGAGCCTCCGTTGCGGATCACGCCGACGAGGGCGCTTGGAGGACCAAGCGCGCTACCCCGGAATGGGCGATTCCTGGGGACAGAATTCTTGGCTGGAATGAATCGCCGCAGCTTGCTTGTCTCCCGGTGCCCCTGAACTGCCCTTAGAGCGACTTTGCGCCTCCGGGATCGACCCAGCAGAGGCACGGCGGATTCTGGGGTTTGAGTGAGATTCCGCATTGCCAGCGTCTTGGCCAAGTGATAGCCTGCGTACCTACCGCCATGAATCCGCTTCTTAGCAGCCTTCTGTGCATCATCGTCGCTACCTCCGCCCGGGCGGACGTCGCCGCGATCGAGAACCAGTTCCGCGCCGCCTACGCGTTGCACGTGGGGACCACCTACGTAGCCGACTTAGCGGCGCTGGATACGAAATACCTCGGGGCGCTGGAACGCTCCATCCAGTCCGCCACCCAAGCCGGGAAGCTCGAAGAAGCCCTTGGGTTCCAGGACGAGATCCAACGGATCAACGACAAAGCTCCGCTTCCGGACAAAGACGACGGCGTGGCACCCGCCCTCGCCAAACTGCGCGCGACCTACCGGGAGCAATTCGCCAAACTCCTCGCCACCCGGAACGCGGCGGTCGCGCCGATCGTCGAAAAGTTTGCCGCCGCGCTGGCCGCCCATCAGGAGGAGCTGACCAAAGCCGGGAATCTTCAAGAAGCCGTCGCGGTGAAGACTTACCGGGAAGGCGATTTGACGCAACGCCTCACCGGCCAAGCCCTCGCCGTAAGCCTGACCGCCGCGACGGCCGTTCCGGAAAAACCGTCCGAGAACAGTCTGGGGATGCGGTTTGTTCCGGTTCCGATCATTGGTGGACCAAGCGAGGGGAAAACGATTCGCTTCAGCGTTTGGGAGACGCGGGTGAAGGATTACGCGGCTTTTGTGAAGGACGAGAATCGGAAATGGCCAAAGCCCGATTTCGCCCAGACGGACGATCATCCGGCGGTAAATGTGAGTTGGGAGGATGCGACGGCGTTTTGCGAATGGCTGACCAAGGAGGAGCGAAGGAAACAGAAGATTGGACCGAATGATGTCTATCGCATGCCGACAGATCACGAGTGGAGCTGCGCCATCGGTATCGGCAAGGAGGAGGACGCCTCTACGGCACCCGCAGCCAAGTCGATGAAGATCACGGCGTATCCCTGGGGTCCGGGGTTTCCTCCACCTAAGGGGGCAGGGAATTACAACGGGGAGGAGACGAGGAAAGACCCGATTTCCGGTCAGGTGCCCGTCCCGGGTTACGACGACGGCTTTGCCCGTACCGCACCTGTAGGACGCTTCGCCGCAAACGCCTTTGGATTGCACGACCTGGGGGGAAATGTCTGGGAGTGGAGCCAGGACTGGTTCGACCCGGGGAATCGCGCCGAGCGTGTCCTTCGGGGTAGTTCGTGGTACTACAGCTCGCCAATGTATCTTCGGGCTTCGAACCGCGGAAGGGGAGTTCCCACGATACATCGCGACACCTACGGCTTCCGCGTGGTGTTGGAGGTTGGGAGTGCCAGCTAGGTTTAAGCAAGGCCGGGAACAAGGCTTGAATTTCGCTCTGGAACGACTCTGCGCCTCCGGGATCGACCCGGCCGAGGCCCCCCGGCGGATTCTGGGGCTTGAGTGAGATTGCGCGTTGCCCTCCAGCGGCATTCCTCCGGTCGGGATGGTCAGCCGGATTTCTTTCTCGTTGGCAGACGGCTTCCACCGCCTGCACGTCTCACTTCTGCGCGTGTCAGCCGTAAATGGTTCCCTGCAAGATGTGATAAAGCGATTGCAAGTTGCATTTCTGCAACGGTCAGACGCGTTCCATCGATTGCGAGATGAGGTTGGGCGCTTGCATGTCGCGTTTTTGCAATAGTCAGCGCAACTTTGGGAGGTGTCAGCCGGACTTTGGCGATCGTCAGATGGAGTTTGTCGTTGGCAAGCTCAGTTTTGAGAGGGCGATTCTCATGGATATCGGGCAGGATTCCGATTGCGGCGCGAACCTTCTCGGGAATTGCGTGAGGGTTTCGCGGAATTGGGAGGGAGTCGCGGCGACGGAAACGCCGCCTGGCATCCGGGTTTCTCACCGGTGCGAAGGCACGCGGGGACTGAAAGAATCCTTGGGGACAGCCAACTATCGGCTGCTCCTACTCGTCCTCCTACTCGTCCTCGTCCTCGAAACGATCGTCTCGATGTTTGTTTCGAGTAGGAGGACGAGGACGAGTAGGAGAGGCGGAACGTAGACTGTGCCCCGGCGATCCGTTGTCGCTTGACGCGGCACGACTCGCCGCTACCATGATTTTCATGAGTCGCGCTCAAATCGAGCAAGCCATCGCCGCCCTGAGTTCGGAGGAACGGCGGGATCTCATCCGGTCCCTGGTGCCCCGAAAGTTGATCCTGACTCCGCAGGAAGCGCAACGGATCCGTCAGGCTGCCCTGGCTGTGCCCGGTGGGGCTTGGATTGATTGGGAAGCGCTGAAGAACGAGCCCCTCGTTCCAAAGCCGGTCTGATGGATTTGTTCCAGATCCAACTTTCGCCAACAGCGGCTCAAAGTTACCGAACCACGGCCTTGTTCGACCGTTAAGCGATCGCAGACTTGCTGGAGGATTTGCGAATCGGTCGGTTTCCGGAGGCTGACTACGAAGAGACGGGCTGCGAACCGGACCAGGTCACCGTTGTTCTTGCGGGGTCAATGGCGATCGCCTACGTGACGGATTTTCCAGGGAAGGTGGTTAAGGTTGTCTGGATTCGCCCAGCTGACTCGGCATTATCGCAGATGAGAACGTCAGGCGCGCCTCCGCTCAGCCCCGCAACCGTTGGTGCGCTCGTTGGATGAATTCGCGGTTTTTCTCCAAAGGTTTACCGGGCAAGGATTCGTCAAGTAGGCGTTTCACCTCCTGCCGCACCAAACCTCGGAGTTCAGTGGCCTCTGGAACGTGGACGAAGATGCCATCTGTGATGGCCTCGAACTTGGCGAGTTGCTGCACCAGCCCGCATTTCTCAAGGACCGCGTCGCGAGGCGCCGGGAGGTGGCATTGCCTGCAAGGCGCGCGAAGGATTCCGGGGTGAGCCGTATGCCGACATACAGTGAATCCCCGGAATTCGAGCGCAACGCAGCAGGAATGCCACGGCCCAAGCCGCAGCAGCGGGAGCTTGAGAAATGCGGGCTAGCAGCTTCGGATTCTGATTCGTCCATTCCATCATCTTGGTGCCGGCGCCGAGGAGCGCTCCCCCGCCGACCAAGACCATTGTTCCACCGGCCATCCCGAACCCACCGGTCGCGATCGCTCCCCCTCCGAGGAAGGCAAGGATTGTAGGCGGTCCCCCGGCGATGCGTTGTCGCTTGACGCGGCAAGACTCACCGCTACCAAGAATTCCATGAGTCGCGCTCAAATCGAACAAGTTCCAGGACTCCCGTAGCGGGTTGTCGCCAGATGTCGTGGGAACCTCCGTGCCTCACGAATTCACACCCCATGAGTTCAAGCTGCCGGATCAGGTCCGGGCGTTTCATGCAACTTCCAATTCGCCGGTATGGTAATCATGAACCGGTGTGAGTCCACCGGTGGAGAACTCCTTGTGAAGATCAAGGAGATGGATCTTCAAATCCGCCAGATCCACACCTTGGGTCCAAATGTCGGGGAAATCGTTGAGGTAGCCCAGGAACCAACCGTCTTCTTCCCAATAGGTGAACTTCGCTTGCATGGCGGCTCAATCTAGCATTCAGCGGGATTTCGCGCATCGAAGAAGATCCCAAATCACCCACGCCGTGCGGCATTGACCTGGGCAACGGCCCACTCGGCGTCTTCGACGGTGAGGGGCGGCGTCGGGGGCAGGGAGTAGTCGATGTCATCGTAGCGCCCTGCCGTGTAGGCCTGGGCGACCAGCTCCTGTAGGTCCAGCGGCACGGGGGCGTCGTCACGGCGCAGGGGAATGCTGAGGACTGGAAGTGGCTCGCGCAGCGGCATGGGGTAGAGATCGATGCGTCTGCCATCCCACGCGACGGATACGCACGTGAGGTAATCCGCCCACACGGCGGCGGGGATCTGCAGCTTCGGCAGCGCCAGGACGCGCTCGCCTGTACGTACGAGATCGACCTCCACGAGGTTGGCCGTTGAGGAGAGCACTTCTCGCTGCTTCTTGAGGTAGAGTTCCTGGCCGATGCCGCCGGATTTGTTCGCTGGGCTGAGGAACTCAATCACGGTCACCACGGTGTTGCCGCTCCGGTCGCGGATCTCGATCCAGCTTTCCGTGATGGGATCATTCGTCATGCGGAAGACCATGGGCTGGGATACTGGGCGGACCGGCGGCGGTTCGAGCACTGCCGCTCCACGACTCTGAGCGGGACGTCCCCGCTCCAGCAGCACGACGTCAGGCACCAGATATCGGGGCGTCCGTTCGAGCTCGGGTTGCTCCACAAAGACGCGCTCCTCGACGCGTGCGCGCAAGTCACCCGGCAGACGCCCTTGCAACACATCGCAGGAATACTGAATCAGTCTGTGGTGGATGTCACCCCAGGAGCGCTCAAGCCAGGGATCCATGCCGGGGAATGGACTCTTCATCGCCGCAGCTTACCTGCGGGCCCGTGGGTTGTCACGGGAGCTTTCCCAGAGGTCTAGCGCTCAGCGCGGCATCGATCGGGCCGAGCGGGCCAGGGACGCGACTTGTTCGAAGTCCCCTTCTTCGCAGCAGCGCACGAAGCCCTCGGTCACGGACTTGAGATGGTCCCAGACCTCGCGAATCCGTTCCGATTCCTCCGCGCTGATCGAGCGGTCGGCCGCGGCGTGGGTGATGACCCCGAGCAGTTGGGCGAATTGATTGACGATTTGATTGGTCCCGGTTTCGATCTCGAACGCGACGGGGCCCTCGTGTTCCGGGTTGGGGACGAAGTGACCCCCGGCCTGCTGGCAGAGCCATTCGATGATCTTGGGCTCCCCCGTCAGCTCCATGATGCGTTTGACGCGATCGAGGGGATTGCGACTCCCGGAGCCCAGGTCGGTGCAAGGCTGGGCCCACTTGTAGACGAGGGACAGGGAAACCTGCAGATCGGCCGCCACCGCCTTGGGGCTCGTCCGGTTGAACGCCTCCTTGATCACCTCGTGCGAGTCCATTGCGAGCAAAATGAGCCTGCTGGCCCGGCTTGACAAGCAGGTTGTGCCGCTGAAATCCCACTCGGATGGATCAAATTGGCGAAAACGGTCTTGCAACGAGCGGGTTGACGCGATAGGCGTGATTCGGCTGGGCTGATTTTTTCTTGCTGTTTGTAATCAGGACTGGGTTGTGCGATGAGGATGACCTCCGTCAGAGATTGGATCAATCGCCTTGAGGGCGGCCGTCGTGCGGACAGCCCTCATCGCGAGCGGCATGCCCCCGGAGGCCGGACCACCTGGACCAGTGGAGCCGCCGATCTCTTGAATGACCTGTCGGGAGAATCCGGAGTCTTTCTTCCCGCAGAGGCGGACGACTTTGGGCGGCCGGACGGGGATCAAACCCGGGGAGGCCATCTCCCTGCGGCCCTCCTGGCCCGTGTTCAAGGCCGTGCGGGGATCGTTTTGTTTCAGGCGGAGGATTTGCCGAGCGCGGCGGATGCCTTGGAAGCCGCCATCCGCCTGCATCGTGAGGCCGGACCTCGGGGGTTCGGTCCAGATTTGGCGGCGTGCTGGAATGGGTTGGCTTTGATCCATCAATCCTTGGAACGGGTTGCGGATGCGCAAGCCTGTTATGAGGAGGCACTGCGGATTCTGGAACTGCACGATCGGGCGTTTTCGACCGATGCGGGCATCATCCACAATAATCTGGGATGTCTGCATCACATGGATGGCCGCTTTACGGATGCGGTGGAGTCTCACCAGCGCGCTCTGGACATGCGCTGGCGGCTTTGTCCGGGAGATCATGCTGCATTGGCCGAAGCCGAACGCAATCTGGCCCTGTCCGCTCTGGGTGCCGGGGATGGCGATACCGCCCTCCTGAATTTCCATCGGGCGCTCCGGCGCTGCGATGGGCTGGGGGAGGGGTGGCGAACCAAGTCCGTCGAAATCCTTCTTTGCCTGGCCAAGCTTCACGATCAACGGGGCGAGTTCGGGGATGCCGAGATGGTTCTGATCGAGGCGTTCAACCGGCACGAATCGGGGAGCGGTGCACCGGATGCGTTGAAAGCCATTCTCCTCAATGGCTTGGGGTGCATCTACGCCAAAGGCGGCTACCTCAAGGAAGCGCGCCGCATGTTTCAAAAGGCCCTGGATCTGCAGAAGTCGGGTCTGATCCGGAACTTGATGGACCTAGCGATCTCCTACGCCAACCTCGGCGTGATCGATTATGAACTGGGCGGGGTCCGGCAGGCGGAGGTCTTCTTCCAGCGCGCTTCCAACTACTTTGCGGAGGCGCAAACCTCCGCGGCTGGTCCCGGCCATGTGGCGCATCTCCAACAGAGCTTGCGGGACGCCGCCGCCAGCCAAGTTTTTCCGTCCCTGGTATCGCGATTGCTCGGATCGCCCGAAACCTATGCCCCGCTGGAACCGGCGTTGCTCCTCATCCACGGCACCGCGCCTTGACATCGGGTGCGCCCATGCTTCCGTCGGGCGCGTAAGCCAATAGGAATTCCGGACATGTCTTCAACCGCTCCCAAATCAAAGTGGCCCGCTCAGTTGGGTCTGGTTCTCGTTTGGATCACTAGCATTTCCCTCTTGGGCGGCTTCGGTGTCTTTGCCACCGCGCTCCTGGGATCGATGGGTTATCAACCGAAGCCCGGTGAACCGGTTGTCAACTCTTCGTCCGCGCCGGGTGCCACTCCGGCGATCGGCACCGCGGCTCCTGCCCCGGCCGCAGCCGCAGTCACGAGTTCCGATCCTGCCGTGGTCGCCCTGATGGAGACCGGAAAACAGACGTTCATGCTCTGCGCCGCCTGCCATGGTCCGGAAGGAAAAGCCATCGTCCCGAACATGGCCCCGAACCTGGCCGGCTCCGCCTACGTCAACGGTCCGTCCGAACGGCTTGGGATGATCGTCCTCAACGGCATCCAGTTTCCCGGGAAGTATCTGGGGCAGATGATTGCCTGGAAGGCTCAGTTCACGGACGAGCAGATCGCCGGTGTGCTGACTTACATCCGCGCAAACTTTGGCAACTCCGCGCCTCCGATCACTCCGGCCATGATCAAGTCGGCTCGCGACAAACACGGTGCCCGGAATACGCCTTATTCGCGCGCCGAGCTCGATCTGGTCCTTACCGACTTGAAGTGACCGGTCCTTTCTGGGATTACCGGTCGTGAGATGCAGAATCGCCGGATCTCCCTGCTCACCGCCACCGCGATCGTGGTGGCCAACATGGTGGGGACTGGGGTCTTCACCAGCCTCGGATTTCAGGTAGAGTCCATCCCCACGGGATTTCCGATTCTCATTCTCTGGCTCGCCGGCGGCGTGTTGTCCTTTTGCGGCGCGGTGTGTTACGCGGAACTGGCTGGGATGATGCCTCGCAGCGGGGGTGAGTATCATTTGCTCCGATCCACCTACCATCCGCTGGCGGGGTTTCTGAGCGGGTGGATTTCCATCACCGTGGGCTTCTCCGCCCCCATCGCCGTGGCCGCGTTGGCCTCCGGGGAGTATTTGGCGGCGGTGACCGGGTGGGGGCTACCCGCCGGATACGCCACGGCTCTGGTCGTGGCGGTGACCGCGGTTCACCTCCGTGGCACGATCCTGGCGAGCCGATTTCAGGTGTGTTTCACCGTGGGCAAACTCCTGCTCATCCTCATCCTGATCGCCTGCGGGGTAATGTTTCGCGGAGCGGACGGCAACAGCCTGGCGTGGCAGCCTGGGGACGGAGGCTGGATTTTCAGCCCCGGCTTCGCCCTTTCGCTGTTCTGGGTCATGTATGCCTACAGCGGGTGGAACGCGGCGGCCTATGTGGCGGAAGAGGTCGAGGATCCTGGGCGGAACGTTCCCCGGGCGTTGATTTTCGGGACGGGCTTCGTCACCATCTTGTATGTCGCCGTGAACGCTGTCTTTCTCCTGACGACTCCGAAGGAGGCGATGGTCGGCCAAGCGGAGGTTGGGTTCGTCGCCGCAACTCATATTTTTGGCCCTCTCGGTGGTCAGATCATGGGGATTCTGATTTCTTTCGGTTTGATCTCAACCGTCAGCGCCATGGTTTGGGCGGGACCGAGGATCGGGCAGGTGATGGGGGAGGATTACCGGTTGTTCCGCTGGTTGTCCCAACGCAACCGGAGAGGCGCGCCCGGGACGGCGATCCTCGCGCAAAGCGCCATTGTTCTGGTGCTGCTCTGGTTCGTCCCCTTCGAACGGATTCTCTACTATATTCAGGCGATTCTCATCCTGTCTTCGATGCTCGCCGTGGCAGCCGTGATCATTTTGCGAATCCAGCGCCCGGAGGCGAAGCGCCCCTATCGCGCCTGGGGTTATCCGCTGAGCCCGCTGCTTTACCTGGGGCTTAGCGTCTATCTCTTGTATGTCTTCGTGGAGATGAAGACGGCGGAGGCGATGTGGGGGCTCCTGACTTTGGTCGTTGGCGGTGCCGTGTATGGAATTGCCCGCCGCATCGGGTAGTCCAGCTCAAGGCAGGAAGAGATCCGCCCCTTTGTCTCCGAGCACATACTTGGCCGGGCCATCGATCGCCGACATCTGGTTCTGACTGATGTGGATCACCGTCTCGGCGGACTGGCCTTGGACGTAGGCGCTGTCGGTTTGGACGATCGGCCAACCGGAGAGGATGGCTTCTCCCTTGATGGGATCGACGCTGATCCGCTCTGCATAGACAGCGATCGGGAAAGCGCGCTGCAATCGGTGAAGTTCCGAGCCATCGACGTAGACATTCCCTTTTGCCACCGTGCCCGTGATGGAGTCAGCGTAGATCGTCGCTCCGAAGAAATCGAGCTTGGGACGATTCCGGTCGGTGAGGCGGGAGAGACTCGGTTTCGGAGGGGCGGGAACGCCGGGGGCGGCGGGCTTCGCCATGGCCTCGGCTTCGACCGGGGTCAGCAGGGGAGGCGGTGCGGGGACGGAGGCGGTGTCCGGGTGATCGACTCCGGAGCAACCGGCCCAGAGCAGCACGAACGGGAGTGCGGGGGCGAAAGCCAGGCGGGGATTCATCGCTTTGCTAGAGAGCATTGGGTCGTTCAGGCGGGTCACGATCGGCTATCCTGACATCCATGCAAAATCAAACCAACCCAAACTCTGCGATCAAGCCGGTTGACTGTTCCTCCCTGGCCTCTAGGCACTCCTGACGCCCTCGTGGTCCGTGGCGCGGGTCCGAACGGGGCCCGGCTTTCACCGCGCTCCTAAACAATTCACACCCCTTGAAGATAAACACAATCTTGACAGCCCGGATAGCTTTGCTATGGCTGTGTTCGGATGGATGACTTACTGCTCAATTCCGATCCGGTTCTGGGACGCAGCTTTCCGTTGCGGCGGCCCGATGACGAAGTGCCGGGACTTCTCCTCTCGAACCTTCCTGCGGATTCATCGTCCGGGCCGCCCGACCCGCCCGACTCCGGCGCTCCCCTGACCAGCGCGCAGATCCTCCTCCTCGACCGCGCCCGGCGCACGGATGTCAGCCAGAGGGGCATCCGGGAGCTGATGAAGCACCTTCCCGAATCGGACGAGGAACTGCATGGGCTCATCGAATTCCTCATCGACCGGAGAGACCAGGAGCCGTTCTCCGCTCTTTGGTGTGCCAACATGGCTTCGGGCCGTCCGATCGATTCCCGCCTGCTCGTGGAATCTCACTTCCTCCTGCCTTATTTCTACGCGTCCGTTCATCACCTGCCCCAATTCCGCGGGGACGTGGCCGGAAATGCGCTGGCCATGATCCGCGACAAGGAGATCAGCCTCTGGGCCAGGGCAATCACCCCCTTCTTCACGATTCTCTGGTGCCGGCAACAGGGGGACGTCGAGATCCCGCACGAGGTTTTCGCCCAACTCCGCAAACTGGCCCGGGAACCGCTCGAAAAATGGAAGAAGGACAGGGAAGCCCTCAACCTCTTCTGCGGGTTGCTCACCGAGGTGGAAGATTCCAGTCTGACCGGGATTCTGGAGCATGGGGACTTCCCGCTTACGGAAAGGAACCGCGAGGCGGGGATCAAGCTGATGAAGAAACTCCAGCAAACGCCTCTCCTGGATTACCTTCCCGAAGGGACCGCGGCCCGTGTCATTTCCGGTGGCACCGTGATGCGCGAGGCCGGGAAACGTGGGCGAAACGATCTCTGCCACTGCGGTTCCGCAAAGAAATACAAGAAATGCTGTGAAGCAGACGATCGCCAGCGCGATCTCGAATCCCCTTCCGCGCCCGGCCTGGTTTTCCGGGCAACCCCTGACGAGTCATCCCTTACCAAGGAGAAGATCATCCTGATGCCCGCTCGGCAGGCCTTTGATCTCGATCTGCAAAAGCTGTCCCCCGGACTTCAGTCCACCCTCCTGATGCGGCTTTGGATGGACCAGGAGTGCGACCGTATCGTCGAACATTGCCGCGCCCTGCCCGCAGAGATCAACCCGGATTTGAAGACTACCCTCCAGGGCATCTTCGGGACCAGTGTGCTGATGAGCCGCCCCCAGTTCGCGCGCGACTTGGCCGAAGCGCTGCCGTGGCTGGAGGGGTTTTCCAATTTGAGCGACAGCCTCCTGCTCGAAGCGGAGGCCGGCCCGATTCTCGACCTGCTGGAGTCAGAGGCCCGGAACAGCATTGAGAAGGAGAATCCCAAAGTCGTCGCCTGGATCGCGCTCCGCCTTCTCCAAAGCGGCCGCTACCCCGCCCTCGGCGTCATCCTGGCCCGGGGGGCCATCGCCAGCAGTGACGCGAAACTGGGCGATACCATCCTCAAGTCGGTGCGCGAAGTGCTCGACGCCAACCACTGGAACCCGTTCGATCCGGCCGACGACATCCTCGACCTCGTCTATCGCTCCGAGCAGGAGCAGCGGGAAACCGAGGACGTCGTGGCCAAGGTCAAATCCGAAGCCGACGAGGAACTCGAGACCAAACGCGGCGAAATCCGCAAGCTTCAGTGGGAGCTAAAGCGATCCCAGGACTCGCTCAAATCCCACCAGCGGGAACGCGAACGGGAGCAAGACGACGGCCTCACGGCCCACTCCGTGCCGGAAGTGTCCCGGCCAACCAGTGGCAAGCAGCTCCGGGAAGTGAAGGAACTCCGGGATCGCTGCTCCCGCCTCCAGACGGAACTCCGCCAGCGACACAGCGAACGGAACGAAATGCGCCGCAGTCTCCAGGAGGCGCAGGAATCACTCTCCAAGAAGTCCCCGGGCGCCACGGAAGCCTCCTCCGCGGACCAGGACGAGGAGGAAGATGCGCTCCTCCTCAACGATGGTGTCTTGCCGAACTGGCCCCCGCGCTTCGCGGTCTGGCCGGCCGAGGTCCGGGCCCATCGCAAGATCCCCGATTCCGTCTGGCGCGCCGCCTTCCAGCTCACCGGACGCTTGGCCGCCGGGGAACCCGCCTCGGTGCAAGGCGTAAAACTGCTCAAAGGCCTCAAAGGCATCTGCCGCCAGCGCGTCGCCGGCTCCTGGCGCCTCATGTTCGAAGTGGACGAAACCGAACTCCGCATCATCGATCTCGTCCCCCGCCGCGACCTCGTCCCCTGGGCCCGGGCCCGAGCCGCGCGGTAGAGCGTCGCCAGCGGGGCGAAAACGCGTCGATCAGTCCTGACGTTTCGTCGTAGGCCGGACATTCCTGTCTGGCCAGCAGAAATCCATCCTTGTGGCCAGACAGGAATGTCCGGCCTACGCAAGGCACAAAGGCCACCCAACAAAAAAGCCGCTGCCCAAAGCTGGACAGCGGCTCTCCTCCCAGGAATTCCCCGGGCATTTTGCATCAAAGATACTTCCGTGAACCAGGTCAGTTCGACAAGGCAGCACCGGACGCTTCGTCCGTCGCAACCAGCTCAAGGGCAGGGCGAACGGCGGTTTCGCCACGGGGCGCCGGGGTGACGACCCCAATTGCCTCCAGGCGAGCCTGACGCTGCGCTTTGGTTTCCGCTTTCGTGGCCGCGTTGCGAGCGACTCTGGCGGCCCGCGTGTCTTTCCGGGCCTGAAGCTGCGCCTTTTTGTCGGCCGCCCGTTCGCGAATGACTTCGATCGGAGTCGTCGCCGGTTTCACCAGGAGACGAGCGTTGCGGTAGTCTTGGAAGAACTTCGGCGCGCTGTCCTCGAATTGATTCATCAGCGGATCCAGCACATCGTCCAACACCTCCTTCAACCCCGCGAGCTCCTGATCCAGCAAGCTGGTCAAAGTCTTGCGACGGGTGATCGCATTGCGCGGCGCGAGAACAATCGCCTTGTAAGCCGCAATCTGGCTCTCCAGTTGTTGGAGCAGAGCATCTGTCATTCCGTATCCGATCAGATCGTCCTTGTATTTGCGAGCGATTTCCAGCACGGCGCTCGCCCGTTCCGCCACTTTGATCTGGGGCACCCGGCTCCAAGCCGTACGATTGGCGGGCATCTGGGCTTCGATCTCGCCCCGTTTGGTTTCGCTGGCCCAGGACCTCACCTGTCCACAAACCGTCAGGAGAGAACTGGTCAGCAGATCCCGGATCCGGCTCTTGTCTACCGAGATCCCTTTGGCGGTGCGTTCTTGTTCTTGAGTAATGGTTTCGATCAGATCCAGCTTGCCCTGAATCCGGTCCCGGAGAGCAACCAAAACGCTGATCACAGCATAAATGGCCGCGTTCGCCGTGAGAACGCTAAACACGTTCTTGGCGGAAGAGAGATAAGAACCTTGTTTCTTAGTCACTTATTTACCAATTACTTTGTTGGGGGACGAACTCATTTTCATCCTTGGCGAATCGTAATGTATTACGATTAGTAAAGCAATCTTAATTTTCGATTTTTCCGTAATTACTAGATCCGATCGCTCTCGCGGAATTGAGCGTGATGGATGGTGCCCAAATCTCAGTGATCGGGCGGCAGACCAAGCTTTTTGCGAATTCGCTCTGGCTCCTGCCGAAGATCTTCGAGGGCGTGCACGATGATACCTCGAGCCTCAACGACGTAGAACATGCCAAAGCGCTTCGGTTTGCCGACGATGGCCCGGCGAAACGGAGGATAGATTTCACGGAAAAATTCCGGGAAATCCCTGATTACCTCGACTACGCGGTCAATCGATTCGAGCAGATCGGAAGCTGCCTCTGGAGATCTCTCGTCTTCGCGTTCGAAAGCCTCCTGGAGAGCGATATCGGCTCGGAGGAGCCAGATCACTTCCCGCATGTCAGCCGGCGGAGCGCATTTTGAGCCGGTCGCGCAGGATCTCCCACCGTACGCCTTGATTGGGATCGCGGCGATACTCCTCCAAACTTTGCACGAGGAGTGCCTGTGTCCCGGGGTTCAGCGCGATCTGGTCAGCCGGATCGTGGCCCGCCACTTCTTCGAGCAGTTCGCTGGCCAACTGAAGCTTGTCGCGGGGTGAGAGGTTCTTGAGTTCGGGAATGGCATCGGAGATCACAACCCGGAATCCTCCTACCAGAATCCGCCCAAGTCAATCCCCACGGGTCAGGTGGGAACGACAGTCGTGTGCCCGTGCTCCTGGAAATGATCAGAAGTTGAACGTTGATGGGACGAGCTGGTTCGTCCAGAACAGTGGAAGCGCGTGCTCGATCAGAATGTGTGCAAATGATTTTTCGAGGCGGTTTGCAGATCGTGATCTTTTGGCAAAGAATTGGCCGCAGCAATTGGAGAATTGGAGTAGAACCGGAGATGGAGACGGAATTTAGCGGTCGGGACACTCCGCTGGAACAAATCTTTTTGGCCGCAGCGGTTTGCGCGATGAAAGATCCCAATGATCGCGCTCGATCGCCCGTGGACGCTCCCGAGACACTGTGAGGTAGTGGCCAGCCTGCCGTTCGGCAAAAGGCTCCCGACGGCACACTATTTTCTCGACGACGGGGAGGGTTCTGTTCCCCCAGACCTGCGGGACGTTCTGGGAAAGCTTCGCGAGAAACTCGGGATCGCGACGGATTTCAACGTCATCAAGCTGTCCACGGACTGCCTCAAAATCTCATTCCTCAGCTACCCAGACTTCTTCTCCGATCCCCACCCCGCACTTCATCATTCCATATCGATCGATCTCGCGGTAGGGACGGGTCGGCGATCCGACTACCGTGGGCGCGCCAATCCACCGATCCTTCACCGTATAAGTCAACCTATCCAAAGTATAACCTCGCAGAATTTGAATCGCCATAAATAATCAGTGCATTCTAAATAATATCTTTGCGGATTCATTTGACAGATCGGCGCTCGATTGCCAAAGGAGCAGGGAAACAAAGTTACAGACATTACCGATGTGCGCTTCTGTAAAGGGTGAGTGCGATTTTAGTTCTGCAACAGTCGATCAATGACACGATTTGCTCTGCTTTCAAGGTTTTTCATTCCCGTCGTGCTCGCTTGCAGTTCCTGTGCGAGTTCCGGGCCAAAGTCAAACGCATCAGCGATCGAGTCTCGCAGATCAAGCCCCTATCACATCATCGCGATCAACGACAAGGGCAAGGCTGTTGATCCATGGAGTCCTAACGGCACCCGGAGTACTCACGGGGGAAATGCTGAGGACGACGGGCAAATACTTAAGAATAGTTTTAGCGAGATCCGCAAGGCCATCGAGTCCTCGAGTTGTAGTAGGGTTGTGATATTTGCTCATGGAGGATTGACGCCGCTGCCGAGTGCGGTTTCCAATGCGGTTAGATATAGCGATTCGATGCCGGCGGGTACTGTATCTATATTTGTTTGCTGGGACTCAAGGTTGTTCTCGTCGTATCGGGACAGTGTAGCCTTTGAGCATGCGGGCGTTTCCTATAAGAACGCGTCCAATGTTGCGAGGGCGGCGGGGATTGGGATTGGTGCGCCTATATCGGTGCTGACAGACATTGGGCGCGGGGTTACGCGGATACCAAAGAATATTGGTTACATTGGGGCGCAAACCATAGGCAACTTGCACCCGTATCAGGAATGGATGCAGAGCAAGGATGAGGCGGGTACTACTTTTACTTCTTTTAACTTAGTGATGCTTAAGAATGTGACCTCGGAGAATGGAGGGAGTCTTACATGGGATGATTTGATCACCGAAGGAGTCAAGCATGGGTCTCTGCTTGTACGTGATGGGCGCGCGCCTGAGCGGATTTACCTGACCCTTGGCCCCGACAAGAACCCGGATGGTGGGTTTGAGCTTTACGGTCTGAAGTTGATCGCACAGGCTTTGGGGCTCGCTCCTCTAAAAGTCGCAACGACTCCGTTGATTGACTGGTTCGGGACTTCGGCTTGGCCAACGATGTATCGAAGAACGAACCGAATGTTTCGTGAGGAGCGGAACCTTAGGCCTGATCATCGAGGGGAAGGTGACAGCTTTTCCAATGAATCCGAGACAGTCACCGAGGGGTATGGGGCTGCTCCTGGTCCAGTTAAACTACTATTCGGTGTTGTGCTTGAGGCCATCGACGCGCATGAGCGCAATTTCCCAAAGAGCGGGAGGCTCTAATTTGATTTGTTTGGCCATAGTATGGGCTCGATCGTGATGAATCAAGCATTCCGGGAGTTCCGACACGACAATAGCCATCGCCTTCGGCCGACAAATATCATCTACATGGCTGCGGCATGCAGCATTCGTGACTTCACCGACACCGCAGGAGCCTACCTGCGCTCGCCAGACGGTTCCTCGGCTAATTTTTATAATCTATGTCTGCATCCTAGGCGCGAAGTTGATGAAAACTATTCGGCTGCAGTCCGGGGCTCGCTACTCATCTGGATTGATAACATTTTCGGAAATCCGACGAATTTTGAAGATCGGACACTCGGTAGCTTTATCAATTGTACGCTTGCGTCCGACCTACTGCCGAGTAATACATTCATCAAAGGTTTTGGTGTAAACCATACCCGAGATCAACAGCGCGGCCCTCAAAGCCATGGTTCCTTCGGAGAGTTCAAATGGTGGGATCCTGCCTTCTACGGCGACTTTACGATCGATCCGGCCAAACTCCACTCATTAAGGTTGGCCCCAGAAAGCTGTGATCTTCCGACGGAGGCCCCGAGGTGAAAGGAGAGGCAATCCGTCGATCGTGGGATGATTTGCGCCCCGGTCCCCTTGAAAATAGGCGAAGCTTTCGTTGTCGACCATGAGGGTGATGGTGAGATCGAGAAAAAGGGGAGTGCGAGACTCGACTATAGCTTCTGTCCGGGCGGTCAATTGCTCACTCCCCTTCATTTGAATGTAAGCGGCGCGCCAAGCACCCCAACCTTTTTGGATAGACGTCATAGCAAAGATCTATGACATCTATGCAATCATCCGCTCCTCGTGCCCCAGTTCGCGTTTCGCCCAGGCTGCGGGAGGGGGGAGGGGGCGCGCGACGGGCGACGGGATCTGCCAGTTGGTGGCGTTTAGAAGAATCTCCAGCACCCACTTGAGGTAGGATTAGGGTTCGATCCCGTGATTGCGACAGGAGGCCAGGATCGTAAAAATCACAGCGCCGCGCCAGCAGTGTCACCAGCGCCAATGAAAAGCCTTCATGAGGCTGGCCGGTGTTCTCGAACAGCTGATGCACCAAGACGGGAAAATAGCCCATTCACGAGTTCTCACTAGAGATTTCGCAGCGGAGTCGTGTCTGGATTCGGGCCAGAATCCCTCCAAAGATCGGAAATCCACTGCCAGGACGCTGAGAAGATTGACGAGCCCACCAGGAGGGACTCAAATCAGACCAAGATGGATGGATTTTTCCCCTACTTCCTCCTATCGCGCTCCATCTCCGGGCCGATGGCGATGCGCTGGGAGCAAGGTTCAAAAAGCAAAGCCTTATCAGTAGTTTAAGGGATCTCGAAGACCTCCCGGATTTTCACGTGGGTCATTTCGTGATCGAAGTAGTTCGTGTGGTGGACCTTGTCGTTGGTCCCAAAGTCATACAACACCTCAATGAGCTTCCGTCCACGCGAAGCTTCGGTCATGGAGGCCGTGTCCACGACGAGATCGTTTGGCCCTTCAAATACGAAGTCCGCTCCTCGATTGGCGAGAGTTTGCAGTGGCCTGCTGAAGCCGCGCAAGAATCCCCAGGCTCCGGAGGTGTCAGGCTCAAAGTTGGAAAGGATGGACCAGTAGCGGATATCGCCGCTGGGATCATTGAACACGGCACCACCTGTGTTGGCATGAAGGCGCAGCAATTCCTGGTTGTTGCCGGTGCGGGACTGCCCGTCCAGTCCAGGAATGAGAGAGACAACAGCGTCCGTCAGCGGGCCGGTGAGCGCCCCTGTGATGCTGGAGGTCAGGCCCATGATGCCCTTGGCGGCCAGGAAAAACGGGCCGCCGAAGACACCGGCGGCCACGCTACTCACGCGGGCCACGTTAGTTAACAGATTAAATACCTCACGAATGCGGTGCGGCGCTGCGAGGCTTGTACCGCCGAGCGGACAGGCGACAAGGATCGCCCTTCGCTTGATGCTGGCGGGCGCCATCACCTCGCAATACCAGCGTGTCACCAGACCTCCTCGGCTATGGCAAATGATGTCAATCTCCTTTGGATCGCCCAGGTCCCGGAGCCGCGCGGCGAGGTCGAAGGCATTCAACATGGGACTGACGCTTAAAGTCGGATGGTCAAAGGCGAGGACATAATCATATCCGCCTTTGGTTTTGTCCGCCGCATCGTTCAGGAGTGCTTTGAAGTCGTGGTTGAGGAATGCTTTCGAATTGCTGAAGGTGCCGTGTATGATGAGCAACACCCTTTGCCCCGTGAGCTTGCAACCCGATCCGCAGGGAACAAAACCCTGGGTGGCTGTATCCCAAAAGGAGAGACCCGTCCTGTCGTGAGCCAGACCATAATCGGCATCGGGAGTGAGTTTTTTGTCCAGTTCGACGAGAGCGGATGTCGCCTGGGAGCCTGAGATCTTCTCAAACTCGTAACTGCGCACCACTGTATCAGGAGTGCGGACCAGTGCGCGGCGCGGACGGGCACGGAAACCTGGCTGGGACGTAATCATCTGCTCTCCGGCGATCTGCCAGCTGAGGATGCCGTTCTGTTCCACGAGGTGGACGAGTTGGCAGTCATCTGGGGTGGTGGAGGTTTGCGTCCGCATGGAGGGCGAACTGCGGCGGCGGAAGCGGCCACGCCGGACCGGATCACCGGTGACATCTCCGGACTCGAACTTGTGCTCGCCGGAAAGCGGATCTTCACTGGAGTCGAATTTCTTCAGGAAGCCGTCGAAAGGCAGAAGCGTTTCACTGTCGGTGGCGATTTCTTCAGGAGTGCGGTCCCGTGAGGCTGCTGGTTTGACGGCTTTCTTCGCAGAGGTTTTGGACTTGGGCGATGGCATAGCGGGCAAAGTGGGTGGAGGCTGGTGATCAGGGCACGAACTTGACAAGAGGCAGTGGCGTGACGCGCTGCATACGGGCGGACCAGATGTCCACCATGCAGTCGAAGCTTTCGGCGGTAAGGTTTTGCGGGGCTTCTTCCAGCGCATCGATGAGACGGCGCCCCATGGTGGCGAAGGTAGCTTCGAAGGGGACGAGTGTGCCGTCCTCCACGTAGTTGATGACTTCGGAGAAGGCCATCTCTCCCTCAAGCACCCAGCCCTTCGACGCACCGGCGACGACGATATTTTCGGAAAGCCCGGCTTGATCCGCTAGGCTAAGGGCACGTCTAAAGCTGACCATCTCCCACCAAGCCGACTCTGAACGCCAGTAACCGGGGAAAGCATGCCCCTCGATAAGAAAGATGACGGGATAAATGCCCGCATACTCTAGACAGGCGCAAAAGAGTAGGGAGATGTCGATACAGGTGGCCGAACTGCCCTGGAGGATCTGTGACGGAGTGCGCAAACGCTGGGAGGACGTGCCGTAGCTGGGTGGCGGGTTGAAGTAATTGATCCTTAAGTCGTGCTGGATGGCCGCCCAGATCGCCTTTACCTGGAGTTCTACCGTTTCGGGTGCCCCCGGTGCTACCCGCTGGTAGCCGTCAAACGCAGCGGCGCAATCGTCGGCGAGGATGCGCAGGCAGCGTTGAGCACGATCGAAGATCTGCAGCACCGCCTCGTCACGCGGCAGCACGAAGCTGGGCAACCAGCAGTGGTCGCGCCCATCGTCACGCCATTCATCGGCGGGCAACACGTGGACCGGGTAGTTGTCTTCCAGCAACACATCATCGCCACAGGTCAGGCGGACGTGCAGATTGGTGCGTACACTCTCCTGGCAACGGCGCATCAGGTCTGCCACGAGTGGGAGACGGATGCGGTCTGCGAGCCGGTAAACATACTTCGAGAACTTGGCAGGCAGCGTTACCCTGCATACGGAACGTCCCAGATGGCCACCGGTGTCAAGGCTGACTTCGACCGCCAGCGGTTTGATCCATCCAGTTTTAACCTTCAGCACGGAGAACTGCTCAAACAGCGGCTGGTCATTGTGCAGCAGGGAATAGTTCAGTCCAGTCACCGGTTTGACCCAGTGGGAGACATAGGGTTCGGGATCGTACGCCGGGGGAGTTTTTCTTTCCGGAACCTCGGATTTGGATTTCTGCTGCACCACTCGAGCAAGGCTGCTGATGAGTGATTCTGAACTCCAGAGCACAAAGCTGGCGGCGGAGACAAGGTCGTAATTGCGCGCCAGATTCCGTCGTGATCTGAAAAACGCCTTCAGGATGTCATCGCTCCCGTCGCCGTTCCAGTCAGAATCAAAGCCCCCGAAGAACTGACCGCACTGTTCCTCACTAACTGTGTCCTGGATACCGATGGCATGGCTCGCAGCTCCCAAGCCAATCGCCAGAGCGGCCAGACGAGGGGCGGAGAAGTTCGAACTGAAAGAGACGAGTTGGAGAGCATCCTTGCGATCTCCGCAGAGGGCTTTCGCCATCTCCACGGCACCGACTACCTGGTAGACGGGATGCACTCCGCTGCGTCCGGCCCCGTTGATGGCCTCGGTGCTGTCACTGCGCACGATAAAGCCATCCAGCATCGGACGCTTTTCAAAACCCTCTTGGTCCTGAATCTGGTACATCTGGAAATCCTGCTCCTGCACCACACTGGCAGCACACACACCTGCCAGGTGAGCGCTCCGAATGGACCCACTGACCTTCTCTCGCAGGCTCCCCAGGGTCGGGTTCGGCAGGAACACACTACGCGACCACTGAGTGTTCGATTCGTCTTCATAGCCATCCCGCACCTGCTCGCATTCCTCGTTCAGATGGTAGCGCTTCGAAAGCTGCCCTGGGTCTGCCTGGACCACGAGGAGACTTTTTCTCCCAGCTGCAGAGTCTGGCTTAACAAACTTATGATTCTCCTTATTTCTGTTCAGATAGCGCACCACCAGTAGCGGCTCGCGTGACCGATGGCGGCGTGTCATCAGTCCCAGCACATTCTCCCACGGCATCATGCGCGCCGCCCAGCCGATTTTCTCAGTCGTGAAAGGGATTTCGATCTCCACTGCGCCGGCGGCCCCGATGCCTTTGAGATGCTTGTTCAGTTCCTCGCGAATCTCCGTAAACATTTCCCGGATCTGCTGCTCCACCAGATCCTCCAACTCATCCCGCGTCTCATCGTTGATCCGTGCGCGGTTGGCGACCACATAGCGAAGCCTCATGGCAAGCGGATGAAGAGTCTCGTCGCTGACCTCAAGTTCAAACGAGCCCTCACCGTCTTCGGTCGGGTATCTGACTTTCACATAATAGGAATCGGCCATCGAGAAAGGGAGCTTCGTGAATCTGCGTGATTTTCCAGACTGAATAAAATCCCAATGGGGAGCGCCCGGCAAGACGAAACTTTAGTTAAAACTGAAAGAGTTGCTTTTTGAACGCCGCAGCCACCATTTCACCGTCGGCCCGAGGATGGATGGGGAGGAAGAATCCATCCGTCGTGGAGGTAGTCTGGCGCCCGGCAAAACCTAGCCAGATTGCCAACTCGGCCTGACTCCTTGTGGAAGATTCCTTTCGGCTCATTGATCGTCAACCCATCGGCGTCGTTTCAACGGCGGATTGATCGCTACGGTGAACCGAAACTTGCTGTCCGCAGCTGATTCACGGGCGGACTTGGGCACCGCTCCACACCGATCCCGACGTTGGGATTGCTCTTCGGGCGACGATGCCCCCTCCATCCCTCGGCCGACGGCGAAGCCATGTCCGCAGGGTGCAAAATGGAAATCCTGAGCTGTCAGTTAATTCCCAGCTTGATCGAGGCGTGCGGTTCGGTAGCCTTAGTATCGATTTGATTTAGGATGGGTGTCAGCATTGCGGGTTTCGCCCCGCCTGACAACCTCATGCCATCTATCAGTAAATTCTATCAGTTAAACTCATGACTTCCTCATCTGATTCTTTGTTCACCACACGCTTTGGAGATCCCGCATTCATGCAGGCGGAGGTGTATGCGCCTTCCATCTTCAGTGGGTCAATATCCCCTGACGGCAAAGCCATCAGTGCGTTGTTCGGAGGACTGCAAGTGGAACTCAGCGGATCTGATGCCGACACGGTGTCCGAGATTGCGATTCTCCGCATCCCCGTTTCAATTACCAACCCGACAAGTGAGGTCTTTCTCGGTTACCACGTGGCTCTGAGAGGATTCGTGGAGAAAGGTAGCGGAGTTCGAGCTGTCGTATTTGTTGAGCTTGGTGGGGCGACGAAGGTGATTGAGTTTCCGTATGGCACACCGATCACCGGCAATTTCGAGGAAAACATTTTCAGCTTTGTGCACGCATCCGTCCAGGAACCTTCATCTGAGGGAACCCAAATCGCAAATACCCTGACCCCGCCTCCTCACCTCACTGCGGTAATCGTACTGAGTATGCAACGGCATGCACCGAGCGATTCGGCATTGCTCGGTGTAGACAGCTTGGACGTTGAAATCACCGGACTACGAAATCTACCGAAGGGCGATGAAGGCGGAGAAGGAGATGACTCCAAGGACGTAGGTTGACTCTCAAAAGACCTAAGAATGGAGAGCGATGTTCTCCAGACACTGTGCGGTATCTGACAATGAACATCTAGCCTGAGCTAGCTGTTGACAGCCTGTAGAAAGCTGTCTCCCACCGCTCTTCTTGGTCCAGCCGCAGATGGCCTTTGGAGAGCGCTGCCTCCGACGTCCGGAATCCCAGGAATAGGCTTTACCACTCCGCGTCTTCACCCCGGCAGTCCACGTGTACAAATGTGGGGTAGCTCCGCACTCCTCCGTGGAAGGTAAACTCAGTGCCACCTGCGGCAGACGGCCGGAAATTCAGCTTCGTGAGGTTGAGGGCCGGAGGCGGGCTCGCTCCAGCGATCTCATTGCTCAAGGTCAGGCCTGGCAGTCCCACCGTGAACGGTTTGCCCCTTAGTGAACGCGCGAACTCCGCCACATTTACCGGCGAGACGTCCTCCACATGGAAGTCCGCCGCCCGGAAAGCGAGATGCTGGCTGCGCTGAGCTCCTCCCACTCCGGCATTGTAGGAAGGACTCCGATAGGTGCTGTGAAAGTGCACTTTCTTACCGAAGTGACTCTGAATCTCCGCCAGCACCGCCAGCGTCGGCGCGATATTCTGCCAGAGCTTCTGCGGCGGCGGCGTATTCGGTGAAAGATTCGTCTTCACCAGCGGGTCGTCCACCGAGAAAAACGCAGACAGGTTCAGTGATGCGAAGAACTCCGCCCACGAACCCGCCCTATCAGTGAAGAGCACTTCCTCCTCCGTCAGCATCGTGCCGAGCCACTGCCGCACGCACGCCTGGGCCGCGGCCTCAATCGCTTCGGCCGCCATTGCCTTGCCGTTTCCGGACCCAGGAAAAAAGACCGTTACCAGGTTTTTCACATCGTTCCCATTCCGGGCCGCGCTCCGCTCCACCTCCTTTGAGTCATTCGGGTAAATCCCAAGATCCACCGCGAGCCTGAAGCTGATTTCACCAATTTTGTCCTCCGGGCCTGAGTCATACACCTGAGCCCCGAACTCCCGGTCGCCCAAACTCACCCAGGCGAGATCGCCGATCGCAATCCCAAACTTCTGCCGCAGCGCCGGTGGTGTCACCACCCCGCGAAATTCGCGGGAGTCGCACGACGCTCCGCTCGGATAGCGCAGCGAGGTGTTCGGCGACCAAAACGGATCCGTCGCCTGGCTTCCCCCGGGGCCGTCCGTATCGATGTCCGCATCCGTGACCGCAGCCACCACATCTGGGCCTCCAGTCGGATTCGCGAACGAAGCTAGCGTCCCCATGACCAAACCTTTGAATGACAGACGGCTCCGTTTCCCTGACGACCACGGAATCGAACGACCCACATGCCCGAGCCCGTGAGGAACCGGAATCAGCGCGCTAACCCATGCGCCGCCATCCGGACGGAAGATAAGGATATCCAAATCCACTGTTTTTTCGGCATCATCCAGAACCGCGAGCACCGTGTAGCACACCGGCGCATTACCTTCCACAAGTTTCGCGGTGATCTCCTCGCGCTGTGCATCCTCGTCACCGCCACGCAACTCAAGGAAGCCGAGAGTTGAGGTTAAATCGCCCGGTGCCCTGCCCCGGTGATACATCCGATTGAATACCACTCCACTGTCGTCCACTCCCTTCACCACGGAAGTAACGATCCCGCCGAATTCATCCTCCTCCAGGAGAATACGGGCTAGAAGGTCTTCAATCCTAACAACCTGGAAATCGGTCTGTGCCATAAGAAAAAAGATAAATGCTCTACTCTGATCAGAGATCAAATGCTTTCCGAAAGCGTTCCAGCTGATCCATCGCCTCGTTACCCATCAATCCATCCGCTTGCGGCTTTGTATTTCGAAGTGCGGATAGTTCTTCGTAGATGTGATCCCGCTTGGACTTTCCTGGCGGCAGTGGCCCTGCCTGCGGGTGAAGTTTCGAGTAGACCCCATCTACCCAAGCGTCCGTGCTGTGGCCCATTTTGTTAGTGAGGGCACCCACTTCTTTTTGGAATTTCGTAGGCGTTAGCGGCTGAACGTTACTCGGCTCTCCGGTCACCGGCACCCTGCGTTCGATCCCTGCCACCGCCTGCGCCACCGCCTTCGCCACCGCCTGCGCCTCGACCGTGGGACCTAGTCCGGTCGGCTCGATATGATTGAACGCAGGTCCGGGATTTGTTTCAAATGCACCGACATCACTCATGGCCTCGGTCGCCTGCTCCAGATCGACAATCGTCGGCACCCTCCCGGAGAGGACTTTCTCCACTACATGCACCGACGCCTGGGTCCGCTGGATGAGCGTCGCGCCGTTTTGCGTCAACTCCGTTGCGGAGGGCTGCTGATTGTGGGCCATGTAGGCACCTTGCGCCGTTTCAATCAGGCGCACCGCATCCAAATACGCGTCCCCTCGCCCCTGGGCGTTGAAGATTCCCTGCACGTCCGGGATGAGCGCCGAGCCCAATCCCAGCACGGCTAACGAACGGTCCGAAAAGCCAAACGCCGAGTTCGCTCCCGCCAGTGCCGCCATCGAGACTTGCAGCGAGTTTGACACATCTCGCGTCATCCGGGCGCCCGTCGCCTTCGCCCGAAGCAGCCGCGCCACATTACTGGAAAACTGTAAGGCCTGCTGATCCGTCGCACCCCAGCGCGGTGCCGCCCCCGGAGCGTCATACTGGCTGGGGTTCCGGCTGTATTCGACAAAGGAAAACTTATCCGCCGAAGAGCAGCCGACCATAACCAGGCAGAGAGGTATAGTGCAAGAGAGAATCCGTTTCATGAGGGGCAATGAAGAGTAGATTGTCAGGCAGATGGAATGTTGGGAAAGGAAATACAGTGTGATTAATGAAAGTCAATAAATCTTTATTACTAGGCGAGGGAAATTAATTCAAGTTGGCACGTAGGGAGAATGCTAGGGTGCGACCGAGTTGGGCACGGCTTCGCGTGAATCCCAGCGTGGGGACCGTCCGTCGGGTAGGGAGGGAAGGCGCCCGGAGCGACTTCGTCACGCACCGGGAACTGGTTCGCGTTGGCTCACCCACCCAAATCCCAATCGCCACGCCTTCCGTGAAATGCCGCAACGCATCTTCACCCTTCAGCAGCACGGGTTGAGCGAGAAGTGGCGGACCTTACAGGGAAAGGTGGCGGCCGCCAACGGCGCCGCAGGAGCACCTCGCGGATTCCTCCAAGCTGTTGTGGAGAGCCTGGACGCGGAAGAGGTCGGCTGCAGCCACACGGGAATCCCCACCTGGATCAGGGGATGGGTGGAAATCGCCCTCGGGCGAACGGTCATCACCGTGGTGGCGGAGCAAGGCGTCCCTCATATCACGGCTTGGTCTGCGTGGCTCTTGGCCGCAAAGGAAGGAGGCAGGATCAAAGAGTTTAGATTCCTCCCGCCGGACGAAGCAAACGCCCATAACTGCCTGTTGAAAAACCCCATTGGCGAAGCCCCCAAGATTTGGTTCATAGGTCCGTACGTTCGAGAGGCGTGAAGCGAATCAGCCGAAACAGGAGCAATTCTGGGTGGACACTCGTAACCTTCCGAGGCGACATGAAAGCTGGCACCAGAACTTCGGCAATTCGGCACCAGGATGATGTAATCATTGACAGGACCACCTAGCAGAGCTCAGATCATCGACAGATGGATCGATTTTACCCGTGTCTACCCATCTGAACCTCTTCATCCTCTAGCCCATGGTGACGCGCCGGACGGAGGGGCCCAAAAGCAATGTTCCAGCAGTAAGATTGTCCAAACCAAACCTGCAATATGATTGACTTTAATGTGCTAAATGAGAAATCGCCGGAGGACCTTGAGCGCATGCAGAAGGCGGCAGGCGTTGTCGCTACTCTTGCGGAAGCCGAGAAACGCCAGGTGGAACTAGCCAGCCATAGGGCAGCCCAATCCCGATCGCGGCGGATTCTGTCAGGCTTGGGAGAGGGGCTGAAGCTTTTCACAGGAATCGCTGGCGTGTTGCTCGGATACATCGCCGCCGACTACAAATCGAAGGCTGATTTTGAAGCAGAGCGCGAGAAGATCAAAGCAAAAACGGAAGCCGTCGAGAAGCGAGAGAAGGCTGTGGAGCAGACGCAGGCAGAGGTGAACGTCAAACTCACGGAAGCTAAAGCTGATGAAAGCGCAGCATTGAAGAGGAAAGAATATGCTGAGCTGGCCACGAGTGTGGCGGTGTTAGAGGCAAAGAAACTAGGCTATGAGATCACGTTGGCGCAGACCGCGCGCGACAAGGCGTTAGAATCGTTCAAAGCGGTCGAGGAGGAACTGATTCAAAAGATACAGGCTGCAAACGCCACCGATGCTCTCAAGAGCAAGCGCATGGAGGAGATGGAAGTGGAGCTGGCCAGGAAACAACAGGTGCTGGCTGACGCCGACGCTGCCCTGACCAAGATCAAAGGAGAACTGGCCACTTTCTCCCTGAGTAAACAGCAGAAGGAATCCGTCGTCAAACTGGCGGAGGTAGCGGGTGCGGCCGAACCTGCTGCAATCGGCGGTATGGCTACAGAAGATGCTTCCACCAGCGCAGACGCGCGGAAACTTGCAGCAGACCTTTTCTCCACGGATCGGGGAAAACGATTGTCCGCTTACGATAAATTAACCGGCAAAGAGAAGCGCTCCCTGCAATCGACAGCTCAATCCGTGCTGGACGAAGGCATGGCGAAGCTGGCCGAATACGAGAGCAAGAAGGAGGATGAAACCTTGTCCAAAGAGGATGAACTTCTGTACAGAAGAGGGCTGGAGAATGCCGTAGTTACCTTGCGAGACATGAGCCGCAGTGTAACACAAACCGTTGAATTCAAAGAGCCAATCAAACAATGGGCGGTTAGGCTGAAAGAACTGGATCGTGGAGTGGCCGAAGAAGCTGAAGGGCTGATCAAGTGGTTGGATTCTCGCCGCTGATTGCCTCGCACATTCTCCAGGGTCACTTTCCCCATAGTTTCAGCAGTTCGTCTCGCACCGTCGCAAACGGCATCGGTAGATCCGCAGTTTCGAACGCCGCTACGATCCGGGAAACGCGCGTACCTTCGTTCGCGACCCAGTCCACGCGGCTCGGATCTGCTAAGGCCTCGGCTGGCGTTATTCTCGTTCCCTGGCGATCAAGAACATGCCCTTCGGCATCCAACTTCGGCAGCGCGTGATGATGCAGCGCCACCACTTCCCATGAATCGTTGAAGACCGGCGATCCTGAGCTGCCTTTGCCTGTGTCGGCCGTGTAGTAGCAATACTCGTCTTGGCCCTGGGGACCTTCGATCTCGACGAGCACGCCATTCCGGAAGGAGACCACCTTGTTGCCTTCATTGGGATGTTGGATGATGTTTACATTCCAGCCGCGGAGGATTTTCCCTTCTGCTCGGATGAGAGGCAGATATCCGAAGGTCGTCACCTCCGTTCCCCGGGCGGAGCGCTTGCTGGTTGCGACTAACGTCACGTCCAACTCCGCGTCGGTATAGAAGAAAGCGTCCGGATTCAGTTTGAACTCTTCTTGCGGCTTCACGGCGCCGAAGATGTTCTCCTCGAGATTCATCGTGAGCGCCGAAATGCCGCCCTCTTCTGGAGAGCCAATCACATGGTGGTTGGTCATTAGTATGCCTTCGCCCACAAGAAACCCGGTGCCCGACTTGCCAATGGCTGAATTGATTCGGCCCACGGAATCTGCCACATGCAGCCCGCGCTCGAAGAACTCCACCGGCTTGTAGTCCGCCTGACCGATCAACGCCTCCTCACCTAGCTTCCGAAGTGACGCTACGCTAGCGCGGTCGGCGTATGCGCTCAACGAAGGTTTCGGGTTCCCACCTTTCCGGGTGCTTCTTGGCCTGGGTAACGCCGCCTTGTGCACCCAAGGATTCATCGCGGAATCCTTGGCGGCGCGCTTGATGGCTGAGCGAAGCCTTACAGTCGATTCCAGTGCTTTGATGTCGCAGCGGGCGATACTCGCCACGGATTGGTGAAATCGTCCTTGAGTCTGCATCCATCGATTGAGATCCGCTCCGTAATCATCAGCCACGGAGGATTCCCCAAACATCAGGTTTGCGAATTTTGAAGCTTGCATGTCGTTGTCGTTCTGACATAAATGAGCATTCCTCGCAAGGAGCAAATTATCTAACTTATCACAAGCTCATGGCTGCCCCCATCACCTATCAGGAACTCCAGCAGAAGTTGCTCGACATCAAAGTGCCCGATTCGGAACTTAGGGAATACCTTGAGGCGGACCCCGATAAGAGCGGTGCATTCAATCTCGTCCTTCGCCCAAAGCCTGGAATGGTTGCCATGACTTTCGAGGAGGTGGAGGCTGAGAACGCGATGTCGATCGGAAACGGTCTCGCCCGCGTCAGGCGACAGATCGCTTTCAAAGTGGACCTGAGTCACGGCAATAACCGGCCCGTGCTCGTTGCAGAGGGGGATTCTTGGTTCCAGTTCCCCATACTGATCGACGATGTCATCGACCAACTCTGGCCCGATTATCTCGTATGGTGCGTCAGCGCCGCCGGCGACACCGCGCAGAACATGGTGTTCGGCCAAGCGGGCGACGGAATGTGCGAATACATGGATGCACTCCGCGAGCAAAAGGACCGAGTGAAGGCCTTCCTCTTTTCCGGTGCGGGGAATGACATCATTGGCGCGGATTCCAATGGAGTTCCTGTGCTCTCCGGCATCCTGAAGCAACACATTCCCGGGGGTACGCCAGCCGAGCACATCGACTTCGCCAAGTTCAGTGAAAAGCTCGCATTTCTTAAAGGGGCCTATGAAAAGATGGTGATGCGTATTCATGCCGATCCGGCATTCGAAAAGCTCCCAATCGTCATCCACGGCTATGATTACGTCATTCCTGGTCGACCCGGCGATCCGGACGATTCTCGCAATCCGCCGTACGCGAAAAAGGATGAATGGCTTGGGGGCCCTCTGGTGGCCAAGGGAATCATTGATAGAGAGTTGCAGCGGGGCATTCTCCGATTGTTGATCGATGGACTTTACGACCTGCTGTATCAGATCGCCGCTTCTCATCCACATGTGCATGTGGTGGATGTCCGAAAAACGCTACTGACAGTGAAAGACTGGAACGACGAAATCCATGGGACGAGTGCAGGTTTTAAACTCGTCAGTAAGAAATTCAAAGCGGTTATCGATCCGTTAGTTTAACTTCAACAGATTCGATTTTACCAAGAGGGGGGCGCAAGGCCCTCTTCCATTTCCTCTTGGATCTGGACGCAGATGCGGTATCTCGCTGCGAGATCAATGCCCTACTAGTCGTCGCAGTCAAGGGTTCAATCAGTTGCGGTGGTTGTGATCGTAGCGATTCCGAGAACCTTGATCGATCAGAATCGGAGGTCCGAGAGGTTGCGCGCCGACTGAGGAAAATCCGAGGTCAATTCAAAGAGGGCCTTCGTATCGCTGCCTCTCTCGCTTAAGGATTTGCCACGTCCAGGGTGAAGAAAGAACTCATGGAAGCCGTCGTCGAGTCCTTCACAGACCTGCAATAGATCGGCCGCAGTGTTATGAAATGTCGTATCCAATCCAAACAGGGTGTCGTTATTGCGACCGCGCCAATCTCGAACAAACATGTTCGACTCGATGAGATTTGATACGGGATCGAGCAGTGTCGGAATTCCTGAGCGGATCGGTTTGCTGTCGCCGAGCCTTAACCAGCCTGTAAAGTCAGGAAAGTGCTCGCGAACCTTGTGGGCGATTTTGTCAAAGACGCCCCGGTTGGCGTGAATGTGAAAATGGCTGTTGACAAACCTGAGCGGCAATCCGGTCTTCTTCCAAGCAGCGAGCTGAACATCGAGTTCCCTGTAGATGAGCGTTTCCACCGACGGTAGCCAAACCGTCGTATTGATCCAAAAATCACTCGGCCAGATCTGGGGCCAGGATTCGACACTGAGCGGTTGGCATAGGGAATCGCTAGCGAAGAGGTGGATTCCGGTGATGAGACTTGGATTCGACCGGGCGTAGTCGATGGCAAGGTCCGTAAACGGTTGCCCCATCATGATGCCCGCCGCATCGATCGCTTTTGCTTGATGCAGGTCGGTGATGTCGTCGTGAATTTGCTGGGACAAGCCCCAGTCGTCGGCGTTGAAGAGGATGATGCGGGGCATGGCGGGGCGGCGGATCAAACGAATTGAAGTGGGGCAAATAGAAATAACCAGTTAGGTCGCGTACCAATCTCTAGCCAAAGTTGCAAGTGACGAATTTGTCAGAGTTGTGTGTGAAGTTGTTACGCTCGTTATCCGAGCCGGATGAATCCGAGGAGTTTCTCCATTCCAACCAGAGGGTAATCGAACCCTTCCACCCTGGATGTTTTGTTGCCTTCGATCGTATAGAGTCGCCCCTGATTGACATGATGTACGAAGCCGGTATGGCCTTCCCAGCTGCTGACTTTCACCCGCCACCAGACGATGATGTCCCCGGGCTCCGGAGGCGTAGCGAACGGATCGGTAAAGGTGGTCAATCCAGCACTCTTGGCCTTGGTAAGAAGGCTGCGAGCGCCCAAGGTGTAAGCGAAGGGCATGGGGCCGCTTTCTTTCAGGCAATAACTCACGAAAGCGGCGCACCAGTTTGCGGGTGGTTCGATGATCCCGTTCAAATACTTGTTCACGTCAGGCCCCAGGTTGTTCCCTCCAGATTCACCGCGGCCAGCCGCTGCTTCCCGGACGGCGATGGCAAGTGCCTCCCGACCACGTTGGCTGGCGCTCGGAACATCCGGCATTTTCTTCCACCAGGTGGAGGAAGCGCCTGGCAGAATCAGCGGAGACGAAGGCGGATCGGCTTGGGCGCTGGTCATGCGTTGGAGCGCGCCCAGCGTCAATTGTCCTGCGATGCCGTCAACCGTTAGGGGGCGGCCAAAGGCGTCGATGTTGCTGGCTTGAAAGGCTTGAACGGCCGCGAAGGTTCGAGGTCCGAATTGCCCATCCTCGAGAATAAGACCCGAGCCCTCCCCGCTCAACCAACGATTCAGAAAGCGCTGAAGGAGGACTACTGATGGGCCGGAATCGCCTCGCCTGAGGACGGATTCGGAGATGGCGGGCGTTGGAGGTTTCGGATGGTCGGTGACGGCAGGGCTAAAGGCCCACGAAAGATCGCTTCCTTTGGACTCACAATGCTGCCAGCTTTTCTTCGGAAGCTGACACAATGCCTCATTCGTGATAAACTGCTTTACTGTCCACCCCTTATAAGTCGCGCTTTCACGGTGGCCAGTGGACTCAGAGAGCCATGTGTGGACGACTAAGTTTGCAGATTTGAGCGTCTTGCAAACCAGACCAGATCCATAGACTCCAACTTGATAGGCGTTTGGCTTCCCGGAGGCGGCGGCTAAACCATCGGTCACGCCCTGGAAATACTCTTTGATTGTCGCCAGATGGGCCGGTTCGGCGTCGTAATCTACTGCAAAAAAGATCGTGGTCCCCTCAGGCTGACCGGTCTCCCGAGCGTACTGGAAAGCGAATTTTCCGTCGCGTAGCCCAGCATTATTCGTGAAATCTTCCACCTGATCCTGGCGATCTTGGTAAACGACGGCGAGCAGAATCCCGGCCCGATCAACAGCCGCGGCCTCTCCGGGGAGTAAGTGCTTTTGAGGCTGTTGCGTCGTTTCGGAGTAGTAGCGGATCACAAACTCGATGCCGTTTGCCTTGAGGCAGTCAGCAGAGCCGGAACAGCGGCGATTGGTGGATAGTCCTTTCATTGGAGTGTAGGCTAGGTATGTCTGGTAGTCGGCGGAGAGGGTTGGGGCGTCGGCAGTTAGAGAGGGAGAATGTTGTCGTAGTTTGGGCTTTGGTGGTTCTTCACGCTACGAAGCAGCCAATGCATAGGCGGTTTTCGTGGTCATGTTCGAGTTCACCCAGCCTGCTTGTCGTTGCAGCGCCAGGAAGAGGCGGTTGGTGTCCTCGACCGTCTGCCCGTGAAAGGTTTCTAGTTCGGGCTTGCCTTTGCGATTCTTCAGTTCTTCGGCGTCGTAGTCGAAAGAGAACTCAGCCACCAGGGGCCATCCGGTGGCTTGGTGGGTCATGTACCAGAAGCTCAGGGAGGCTTTCACTTTGGGACCGTCCGCAAACCGGAAGGTGCAGAGTCTGCGCTCCACTTCCGTTGCTTCGAATCCGTTGACTGTGTGCAGCGGAGTGGTGTCCAGATCGAGGGTTGCAAGGCCCGGGAAGTAGCCGGTGGCATCGCGGATGGTGGTGATGTTCACCGCACGATCGGTGTTGATGGTCAGCGACCGGGAGAATCGGCTGGCGAACGGTGGGATGACGTCCTCTTCAAACTTGGAGTTTGGTTTGAGCTCGGCGGCTGGGAGAGTTTGCAGGACTTCGTTCGCCGCGGAGAGGTAGCGGTCGGGGGATCGGAACTTGAGGTTCAGTTGCGTCTTCCCCTCGCTTTCCTCTCGCCTGCGCACAGCGAGGCTTCGCTGGCAGAGTGCCATGTCTGCGGTGTCGAGGTAAGATGTCTTGCGGACTTTTTCGGAATCGTTCTGCCGCTCCACTGAGGCTATGTTCTGAACGCCACTCAAGAGATGCTCCGTAAGGGCCAGCACGGCGTCACAGCCTTCCTTCCGGTCGACGAACCGATCGACATTCAGCATGAGCTTGTATTCGCGAGAGGTGACGGGGCGATTGGACATGATGAAAATCGTGAGGGGCTGCCGGAATCTCCGTAAGCCTGCGTTCGCAATGTGGATAACCTTTGGCTGTGCGGTCTGTCTATCGTCCGTTAAGACGAATTTGCTTGTGTTCCCTACGGATTGAGTCAATCAGAGGGCTTGTGTCCTCGCCCTGCACGCTCACCGCTATGCTGACTGTTCCTCTGACGGGTCTGCAGCGTGCCGTGACCCGGGAGGCGGTGTGGATGGCGGCGCTTGAGTTAGTGAAGACCGCCCTGCCGCTGGACGATGTGATCTTTGTTCTGGGGGGCGGATCCGCCGCCCCGGTGTATCTGCGATCGACGGTGGCTACGGGAGACTGGGATCGGTTTGCGGGCCTGAGGTTGTCCCTGGAGGCATCCTGCCTCAGCGCGGGAGGCCGTGTGGAAGCAATCGATCGGGACCTCGAGTCGAACTCCCGGTGGCGGCGGGTGTGGGTGGAGGAGATCTTGGAACCGATGGGATGGCACTCCGGTGTCTATCTGCGCCTTCGGGAAGGGGCAGGAAGGGCTCAAGGTGGGTTGATGGCGCTGCGGGCATCCTCACGCGGGAAGTTCACTGCGGCGGAGATGGAGATTGCCACCCACTTGCAGCCAATGCTGGAGGCAGCGGTGCAGCGGGCTGGCGAACATGAACGGCAGGAAGCAACTCGAATCGCCTTTGAGCATCTCGTGCGGACCCTGCCGTGGCCCGTGGCTGTGGTTGGCCTCGATGGGGAGTTGGTGTTTAGCAATCGAGCCGGTCGCGAAGCGATGGCGGCTTGGAGTCATGGGGGGATGGCGTTTCTCCGAACGTTGAAGCCAGGCGGGGACGTTCCGCAGGACATTCAGGCAACCTGCCGGTCGCTCTACGCGGAGTGGCAGGACCGGAAAGCTCAGTCGGCCCGTAGTGGTGCCCGGAAAGTGACGCTGAACCACCACAGTGATCCGTCGTTTCGTGCGGAGGTGGAAATCGTAGAAGCTCCGTTTGGTGGCGGCGCTCAGTCGTCCTTCGTGATTGTCTTTTCGATCCCGGCTCCTCGCCATGCGGAGTGCCAAAATGCAGTGTCGGCGCTCCCGAGGCTGACGAGCGCCGAACTAGGGGTAGTGCGGCTAGCGGCCGCAGGTGAGGCGAATGGAGAGATTGCTGTCAAATTAGGGGTAAGTCTCAGTACCGTGCGGACGCATCTACGCAATGTGTTTAAAAAGCTGGGCATCAGCTGCCGGTTCCGGCTTGCGCCGTTAAGTGATGTACTCCGGAGCATGGGGGGGCTTCACTGACCGGCCCAAAGTCCTGCGGCCTGGGGATCTGCAGGCGTTCACCACAGGAGAGTGCAGCGTGACTGTGCCGCGAGGTGCGAGGTAAAGCCAGTTGGCTATCGGGGACAGGCAATCTGTGGCCAACCTCACGGGCATCTGGTCCAGGCAGCCTTCCAACGGGCGAGTTCGATGCGAAAACGCGAGGAAATTCCGCGAGACGATATCCAACATTGCGGCAATGTTGAGGACGAGCTTTCCCTCCGTGTTCCAAGCCCTCCATCGAAGCGAGCAGATCCGGTTGATACGCATCGTCGCGTGGCAAGAGCAACGCCTGGCCGACCAGCTGAATGATCTCCGCTTCGCCCATTGATCGCCGGGGATCGAGTGTGCTGGCGATCTTCCACACGCTTTGCGTTGTCGGTGCCAAAAGCTGGTGGTCCATGGCCCAGTGATGGTTTTTGCAGAGGGCGATGCCGTTGGTCGATCGAGAACTTTTTCCTTAAGGTTGGGATTGAGTTTCTTGAGCGGGTGCGGTCAGTCGCGGCATTTTTCCTACCGCACCCCATCTACAATCTCCGGCACCGATCGAAGGAATTCCGGCAGCGGAAATCGGATTGGCAGGCCGGAAAGATGTCTTCCAGGACGTCGGCGTAGCTGCCTCAGGAGACAGGACACACGGCAAGCATGTTCTACGAAATGAGGGCGTGTTCTACCGTTTCCGCTTACGACGCCACCTGAAGGCATGGTTGCGTCTTTGCGGCAGGCAGAGCGCCCTTGTCACGGTAGTAGTCGATGAGGTCCTCAGCGATGGTCACCAGTTTCGCGTAAACCTCAGCTTGCTCATCCCCATGACAGCAGTCACCACATAGATCGGGAATGGAACCCACGTAGCACCCATCCTCATCCGACCAGCGAACGAGCTTCAGATACTGCGCGGCAATTTGCTCCGTTTGGCTTCTGGTTTTCATGGCTGGGATTCCTCGATTTTCTCCCTGACGTGTTTTTCCTGATAAGGCTTGTAGAAGTTCATCGGGCGAGGTGGTTCGTCCAAAACACAACGACTGCGAGTTTGTTCATGAGAACACAAAGCCGGCGTGTGTTCAAGCGATTTTCTCGAGACTTCTGGTGCCAGTCGACTTTCAACGGTGAAGCCGCCCGGGGACAGCCCTTTCTCCAATCGACATTCGGGATCTCAACGATCTCAAATCCGAAGGCGAGTCAACGCCGGTGCCACTCTGCGAGGATGTCCCGGGAGTAGGAATCCCCCTCGGCTTCGAACTCCCGGATCGCAAACTCGCGCTCCTCGGGATGCGCATTGTCCAGGGCGAAGCAATCGATTCTTGGATAAGCTAGCTTCCATGTTTCAATACACTGTGCCACTTGATCTCCGTCCCACGCCATGGCACGTTCCTACCACTCTCACAAGCCCCGCCTATTATGCGCACGCCTCTGCTTTTCCTCGTCATCAGCACGATTCTGACTTCCTTCGCGCAGGCAGACACCATCCATGTCGTGCTGCGCGAATCCCATTTGGAACACAAAGGCGAAGCCGAACCGGTTTGGAAGGCCCTGGGAAAGGTCCGCGAGTGGCATCTTCCAAATGAAGGTCTGTCAGACCAATATGGCACTCCGGTCTATCCTGACGTGGAGGCTCCGCTGGCATTCAACGGCCGCCTCAGCTTTTCGGCTACGAGAACGGTGCGGGGACGAATCAACATTGATGTGAATGCGGGCGACCTCAACCTTGCTCACTCGCAGGACGGCATGTTCGGGGATTTTCACGAACTCGTTTACTGTTACCGAGCGGATGAGAGCGGTAAGGACATCTACCGAATCGAGATCAAGGTCTGGACTACTCCTCGGGATAAGTAGGCTGGCGACCATCACCCGGGTTAGTGCGGGTGGTGCTTGTGGCGGAAGAGGCTTCGGCCGGGTGATCGCACGCGTTCCTCCCGCCACCGCAATGCCTCCGAATCCGGATGATCTTCCTCAAGGTTGGGATGGGGTTGCGGAGCGGGTGCGGCCAATCGCGGGAATTCTTTCTCCAATCGCCCACGGGGGGCTCAACGATTTCAAACCCGATGGAGGGACTGCCCGACAGGGATGAGGCCCATGGGACCGATGAGACTTATAAAGATAAGCCCATTTATGTTTATTTGAATTTCATGATGCCGCGCATTTTTCTGCCGATCGGGTCCGACGCTTCGAACACGAAAGAGCGGACAAGAGTGTCCGCGCTCCGGCTCCTCCGCTTGCCGCAAGAGCGGAATCCTGTAATCTGGAACCATGATCTCGCCTCACAATCCTTTCCCGGGCATGAATCCGTTCTTGGAGACGAGTTGGAGCGATGTGCATACGCAGTAAGACGACGCCGCACTCGATCTCCAACCGCTGCTCAATCGCGCCTACGAACTGGGCTATTACTGGCAGGACGATCCCCGGCACCTCCGCCTGGAGCCCTCTCTTGGCGAAGACGAACGCGCCTTTATCCTGGAGCGCCTGGCCATCGCGGGCTTTGAGGAGCGCTGACGGAGCGGGCGCCGCTGGTCATTGGGTTTGGATCAGCGGGGAAGCGTGCAGGAGGGCAGACAGAAATGTCCGCCCTACGAAGGATGTTTCGATCTTTGTAAGCTGCTGATTTTGAGGCGGTTATAACGGTCGGGCGCCGTTGCGCGATCGCCGATCTTCGTTGCGCGAGCGCCGATCTTCGTTGCGCGAGCGCCGATCTTCGTTGCGCGAGCGCCGATCTTCGTTGCGCGTTCGCCGATCTTCGTTGCGCGTTCGCCGATCTTCGTTGCGCGTTCGCCGATCTTCGTTGCGCGTTCGCCGATCTTCGTTGCGCGTTCGCCGATCTTCGTTGCGCGTTCGCCGATCTTCGTTGCGCGATCGCCGATCTTCATTGCGTGACCGCCGATCTTCGTTGCGTGAGCGCCGACGACGATGATGACCGGTAACACGACCCAGTGGCTGTGTCAGAAACTTTGTGTAAGCGGCGGGGCTTAGTTTCTATTGACCCAGTTCACCCTCGATTGGTTCTCGCTCGTCACCGGCGCGCGCACCGAGGAACTCCGCCCACGTCTCCGCCGTACGGCCATCGTGCTCGCTGGGTTTCTCTCTGGCGCGGCCCTCGGGGCGTTCGCGGCGGCCGTCATGCGGATGTGGTCACCCGCCATCCCCGCCTGCGCCATTGCCCTGCTCACCATCCTGACGCTTCCTGGAGGATCAAAAGGACCCGAATGAACGCCCTTCGTGCCATCACCCTGCTCACGCTTGCCTCTCTTAGCCTGGCGATTTGCGCGGATGAGGCGCCGTCCTACAAGCCCTCGCGGCAGGACGAAGACTGGTCCGTCCTGCGTGATCCGGCGTTGCGCGGGGATGCGTTTGATTCCTTGAAATTTATCCCCCTCAATCAGGCCGAGACCGCTTGGCTCACCATGGGAGGGGAATCACGCCAACGTTACGAATTCTTCGACCAGGCAAACTGGGGTGCCGGGCCGCAAGATAACAACGGTTACCTTCTCCAACGCTATCTCTACCATCTTGACGCTCACCTGAACGAACAGGTTCGGCTGTTTACCGATCTTCAATCCGGACTCGTGGATGGGCGCAATGGCGGACCGCGATCGACCGACCGCGACGCCGCCGATGTTCATCAGCTTTTCAGCGATGTGCGCTTCCCTTTGGGAGCCGACGATTCACTGGTTGTCAGGACTGGTCGGCAGGAATTGGCGTTTGGTTCCCAGCGTCTCGTGTCGTTGCGTGATGCACCCAACCTCCGCCGCACCTTTGATGGCGCGCGCACCACCCTGCGGTGGAACGGCTGGCAGTTCGACGCCTTCGCCACGCGTCCCGTCCGACTCAAGACTGGCGTGTTCGATGACGATCCTGATCCCCACGCGAAGTTCTGGGGCTTGTATGGCGTGGCTCCCTTTTCGGTGCTCCCGGGTGGAAAGATCGATCTCTACTACTTTGGTCTGGATCGGGATTCCGCGACCTTTGCGCAAGGAACAGCCCAAGAACAACGCCATTCAATAGGGACGCGTTGGTGGGGAAAACAGTCCGCTTGGGACTGGAACTACGAATTCGTATACCAGTTCGGCACCTTCGGCAGCGGAGACATCTCCGCTTGGACGGTCGCCACGGACAATGGGTACACCCTCGCGCACACCGTATGGACCCCCCGCTTCGGATTCAAAGCGGATGTGACCAGCGGTGACCAGAATCCGGCGAACACAGATCTGCAGACCTTCAATCCGCTATTTCCCCGGGGTGGCTACTTCTCGGAAACCGGCCTGATCGGGCCTCAGAACCACATTGATCTCCATCCATCACTGGAATTGCACCCATCCCACGCCGTGACCTTCACAACGGACCTCGACTTCTTCTGGCGGCAGAGCACCCACGACGGCGTTTACAACATCGGGCAATTTGTCGCCCGCCCTGGCGGGAACGGAGGATCAAACTACATCGGCTCTCAGGCCACCGCGCAGCTTGAATGGAGGATCAATCGCCACGTCACCTGGGTCGCGAACTACGCGCACTTTTTCGCTGATGTCTTTTTGGAAGAGGTTCCGCCAGCCAAAGATGTCAATTTCGTCGCGACGTGGCTTTCCTGTAAATTCTGAGCAAGCAGTCGCGCCCATTCCCACAAGAACCCACTCCCATCATCCATGAACGCTGAAGATGCTGCCGATCTGATTCTCTTCAATGGGCGAATCACCACGCTTAATCCTGCCTATCCCGAGGCCCACAATATGGCCATCCGGGATGGGCGCATCATCGGCGTGGATGACGCGGAGGAATACCAGCGCGGACCTGAGACAACGGTGATCGACCTGCAAGGCCGAAGAGTCATCCCAGGCTTGTATGATAGCCACATCCACGTCATCCGTGGCGGCCTCAACTACAACCTCGAATTGCGCTGGGACGGCGTCAACTCCCTGAGCGATGCCCTGGCCCTCCTCAAGATGCAAGCGGCCCGCACTCCGGCTCCTCAATGGGTCCGGGTGGTGGGCGGCTGGAGCGAGTTTCAATTCCGGGAACGGCGCTTGCCCACCCTGGACGAGATCAATGCGGCCGCACCGGATACACCCGTCTTCATCCTTCATCTCTATTGTCAGGCGTTGCTCAATCGCGCGGCGCTCCGGGCCGCGGGCTATGACCGGAACAGCCCAAATCCGCCCGGTGGCGAGATCCAACGAGACAAGAACGGGGAGCCGACCGGCCTTTTGATCGCCAAGCCGAACGCACTCCTTCTCTACGCGACCCTGGCCAAGGGCCCCAAGCTTCCTCTGGAGTATCAATACAATTCCACCCGCCAGTTCATGCGCGAACTGAACCGGCTTGGCCTTACCAGCGTGTGCGACGCCGGCGGCGGCTTCCAGAATTATCCCGACGACTATGCCGTCATTGATGAATTGCACAAGCGAGGCGAACTGACGTTACGCATCGCCTACAATCTCTTCACGCAGAACAAGGGAAGCGAGCGCGCCGATTTCGAACGCTGGATGGGAATGACCCGACCGGGAAGCGGCGATGACTATCTCCGGGTCAACGGTGCCGGGGAAATGCTCGTGTTTAGCGCCGCAGACTTCGAAGACTTCCTCGAACCCCGCCCGGACCTGCCACCCGCTTTGGAGGGGGATCTTTATGCGGTCGTCAAGCTTCTCGCGGAAAACCGATGGCCGTTCCGCCTCCACGCCACTTATGACGAAAGCATAACTCGCTTTCTCAACGTATTCGAGGAGGCCAATCGGCACGCCCCGCTAGATGGCTTGCACTGGTTTTTCGATCATTGCGAGACGATTAGCGATCGCAATATCGAGCGCGTAAAAGCCCTTGGTGGCGGGATCGCGATCCAGCATCGCATGGCGTTCCAAGGAGAATACTTTGTGAATCGATACGGCAAAGCCGCGGCGGAACGAACGCCGCCGGTGCACAGGATGCTCGAAATGGGCGTGCCGGTTGGAGCGGGCACCGACGCCACGCGTGTCGCGAACTACAATCCGTGGAATTCCCTTTATTGGCTGGTCTCCGGAAAAACCGTGGGAGGCCTCGCCCTCTATCCAGAGAAAAGCCGCCTCAGCCGGAAGGAGGCGCTTCAGCTCTATACCCAAGGCAGCGCCTGGTTCAGTCGGGATGAGTTGGAGAAAGGAACCCTCAAGGCCGGACAACTGGCCGACTTGATCGTCCTGAGCGCGGATTACTTCCAGGTTCCCGAGGAAGAGATTCGTGATTTGCACAGCGTCCTGACCATCCTGGGCGGCAAAACGGTCTGGGCCGACGCCGAATTCAAGGATCACGCGCCTCCGGAGTTGCCCGTGACTCCGGATTGGAGCCCGGTCGCGACGTTTGGCGGCTATGGCTCCCCGGAGTTCCATCGGACGGACCGCTCGATCAGCTTCGCGCCGGAAATCGCTCCTGCGCGAAGAAGCAACTGGGGCAAGCGGCTGCTCCCCGGTGCCAACCGCCTCTGGACGGGCGGGTGCGACTGCATTGCTATTTGACCGGGTTAGGTCACCGGGCGCAAGACCTTGCCCGGGATTCTGAACGAGGAACTGTGAAGGCTGGCGGACCTGTTCGACACCGTGCTCGACCCGTTGATGCTTCAGTCCCAGGATAGCGAAGTGAACTTCTTCCAAGGATACCGGAACGCAAGATCGTCAAGGTCACTTCCGAATAGGCCCGCAAGGAAGCGAAGACGAATAGATTCAACAGGCTTTTAGGCGTGAGAGGTGACCACCACTGCTCGTCTCAGAATCGTATCCCCATGGATGTAACCGGGGCGCACGGTTTCGATCACCTTGATGATCTCTTTTGAGCGTTCTGACTTGGTCCCGACGATTTCGATGTGGTCCCGGGCTTCGGGACCGAGTTTCTCGCCGTCGTTGAATTGGTAAGGGAAAACCCCGTGGCGCCCGAGCAATTCGAGGAGGGACTGGCGGAATCCATCCAAGTGGACGGCAAAGTCCCGATCCGCCTCGAAGAGCTCAAACCGGACGATTTGCTCATCGAGAGCGTCGATCTCACCGATGAGATCCTTGGCGAGGACCTGAATTGTGCCGGTTTCCAGGCTGGCGGCTTGTTCCAACTGGCCGGAGCGTTCCTCCAGCGAACGAGCGCGGGCCTCCTGGGTGCGCAGTTCTTCTTCCCTGGCGTGAATCTGGCCTTCCAGCTCCTCCAGCTGGCAGGCCCGTCCGTTCAGGGCCGAGATACGGATTTCCAAGGATCGTTCCTGATCGGCGAAAAATCGGACGCGCTCGGTCGACTCGGCGAGGGCGGTTTCCGCCCTGGCCTTTTCCTCGAGCACTTCGGCCAGTTCAAGCTTCGCCTCTCCGGCCTGAGCGAGCCCGCCGTTGATCGTCTCCAATTGCTGCAGCTTGGCAGCGAGATCGTCTTCGGCGACCTTGCGTTTGGTGAGGGCCTGGCTGAGACGGCCGAGCACTTCCTGCTGCCGGACCTCGCGCTCTTCCAGAAAGGCTTGGAAGGCTTCTTGTCCGGCGGCAAGGCTGGCCTGGAGTGTCCCCAACTCGGTTTCTTTGCGGAGCAGATGCGCCCGGAGCTCTTCCTGGCTGGCTTCGAGCCGGGCGCTTTCCTGATCCGCCAAGGCGCGAACCGCAGCGACGCTGGTCCGGCCGACTTCGATCTCCTGACTCAGCCTGGCCAGGGCGGCACACGACTCCTGGATCCGCAGATCGGCTTCGGCCAGTTCGGCCTGGTTGGCGCGGAGCTGTTCCTGATGGCGGCTTTGTTCCACCAACTTGGCCTGATACAGTCCGGCTAAATCGAGTTCCCGTTCCTCCACCAGATCCCGGAGCGTCCCCAAGCGGGATCCGGCCTCGCTCAGGTGATTCCGGACGCTCTCTAATTCCTCGAGAGCGATGCGACGTTGGGCAAGGTGGTGGTCGTGGTCGGCAGTGATCGCGACGATCCCGCCTTCGAGTTCGGCTCTGCGCTGGCCGAGAGTCTCGAGTTCCCCTTGGGCGGAGCCGATGGCGGCTTCGAGCCGGGCCAAGTCCGTGCGGGCTTCCTCCTGTTGGGCGGCGAGGGCGGCGAGACGTTCTTCCTCGACGGACAAGCGGCCTTGCAACCGGTGGATCTCCAAATCGGCTTCGTCGATCTGTTCGCGCTGCTCCCGGCGGAGCTTGGCAAAGCGTTCTGATTCGGATTCGGCTACCGATTTGGCCGTCATCAACGACTGGTGGAGACCGAGAATCTCGTGGTCCAACCGGGCCAGATTGGCTTCGCGGCCCCGGCGCGCCATCTCCTGCTCGTTGGCTTCCTCGTCCATCCGGCGGCGCTCGTTGGCGAGGCGGTCGATGACTGTCTCCAACTCGCCCCGTTCCTTGGCGAGATCGTCGAGGACCTCTTTTGCACCGGCGACTTGGCGGAAAAGCCCGGCCACGGCGGTCTCCTCGGTGGCGACCTGGGCGCGGACTTGATCGAGCTTCTCCAACTGAATCTCGCGTTCCGCAGCGGATGCTTCGAACTCCGCTCGGGCCCGGTCGATGTGGGTGTTGAGCTTTTCTAGTTCCTCGGTGGCCGAGCGAACCTGTTTTTCTCCGGCGGCGATCTGATCCCGGCGCTCGTGAGCTTCGAACTCGATGTCCTTGAGTCGGCCCTTGGCATCGTGAATCTCCCGGCGGCATTGGTCCGTGCGTTCCTCGAGGGCGAGGTGGTCGGTCTCGGCGATCGCGATGCGTTCCTGGAGTTCCGCCCAGCGGCTCTCGCCGTCCTGCATTCTACTGGAGAGCTCGGCCTGCGCAGCGGCCAAATCTTCCGGGATGCGGGCTAGGGTTTCTTTCTGGCGGCGGAGCTCATCGACCTCTTGACGCAGTCGCTCCCGCTCGGCTTTGAGGTCTTGGAGCTCGCGCCCCAGCGGCTCGTGATCGTGAAGTTCGCGTTGAGCTGCCGCCAACGACTCCTTGAGGGCGCGGAGCGTTTTGGTGCGTTCGGCGATCGTCGAATCGAGAAAAGCGACTTCCCGGGCCCGGCGTTCCACACCGAGGGCGGCGATCCGGTGGCGCCAAGTGAGGGCGGCGGCTCCGAGCCCGACGGGTGGTTTGCCGTTGCCTTCGTGGTTTCCGCTGCCATTGGGAGCTGAAGGAATGGGAAATTCCGGCAAGGTGAGCCGGATGGCGGAACTCTTCTCAAGAGGAGAGTCGCGCTCCTCCGGGCGTTTGTAGCCACGTTTGGCCATGATTGAAGCAGGTAAACGGAAACGTCCCGTGTCGGAACGCCTTAACGTATAAGAGCCGCTTTTCAGCGATGCAAATTTTCTTAATCGTGATAAATATGAGTGCTACGGCTTTATTGGGTTCCGCTGGCGAACGGCCTCAAAGAGACAGACTCCGGAGGCTACCGACACGTTGAGGCAGGGCACGGTTCCGATCATGGGAATCCGGGCCAGGAAGTCGCAGCCCTCGCGGGTGAGGCGTCGCATTCCCGACCCTTCAGCGCCCATGACCAGACCGATCGATCCCCGGAGGTCGATCTCGTGGATCGTTTTCGTCGCGGTGTCATCGGTCCCCACGAGCCACATCCCGAGTTCCTGAAGTTTCTTCATGGCCCGAGCCAGATTGGTCACCTGGACTACAGGGGTCGTGGCGGAAGCGCCGCAGGAGACTCGGATCACCGTTTCGGTCACTCCGGCGGTGTGGTGGCGTGGGGTGACGATGGCGAGGGCACCGGCGGCGTTTGCGGAGCGGAGACAGGCCCCCAGGTTATGAGGGTCGGTGACCTCGTCCAGAATGAGGAGCAACGGCTTGTCCGCAGCGATGACGAGGTCATAGAGGTCGTCCTCAGAAAGATGGGGGACGGGACCAGCGGTCTCGCTATGGCGATTGGCGCGTGGTTGGTGGGATGGCTGGGTACGCTTGGTTTTCATCAATTGTCAGGCTTTTCGCGGAATCCTGAATTTATCTCTTCGTTTTTCTCAATTTCGCACGATGGTATATCAAGGCCGAATTCCGGGCACGCCGGTGGACCCGACTGTATTTGTCGCGGCACACCTCTTCCCGGCGAGCGAACCCCTGTTTCCAAAGACCCGCCGAAAGCAGGTCAGAGGAGCCGCTCCTTGGAAAACGTGCCTGCGTGAGAATGCCTATGTCCAATAAAAACACCGATTCAAGTTCCACCTCTCCGGCGACCTCGTCGTCTGGATCGAGCGGATCCGCTGCTCCCGCTGAGGGCGGCCAACGTAGTTCCACCGCTGCTGCGGCCCCCGCTGAGGGTGGTCAACGCAGCCCCGCTGCTCCTGGTGGAGGCAGTCACGGTGCTCCTGGTGGAGGCAGTCACGGTGCTCCTGGTGGAGGCAGTCACGGTGCTCCTGGTGGAGGCGGTCAACGCGGTCCCGGTGCTCCTGGTGGAGGCGGTCAACGCGGTCCCGGTGCTCCTGGTGGCGGCGGTCAACGTGGTCCCGGTGCTCCTGGTGGCGGCGGTCAACGCGGTCCCGGTGCTCCTGGCGGCGGCGGTCAACGCGGTCCCGGCGCTCCTGGTGGCGGCGGTCAACGCGGTCCCGGCGCTCCTGGTGGCAGCGGTGCTCCACGGCCCAGTGGTCCTGGTGGCGGTGCTCCACGTCCCGGCGGATACGGTGGCGGTGGTCCACGACCTGGCGGTTACGGCGGCGGCGGTCCTCGTCCAGGCGGCTACGGCGGAGGCGGTCCACGTCCCGGCGGTCCGGGTGGACGCGGTCCTGGTGGTCCCGGCCAACGTGGCCCAGGCGGCCCACCTCGGGGCCCTGGCGCTCCGGCTACACCGGGCGCTCCCGGTGCACCGGGAGGTGCAACCCAAACCACTCCGGGCGCTCCGGGGGGAGCGGCGCGTCCTCCAGGACGGCCAGGCTTCGGTGGGAATAGAGGCGGTGGTGGCGGTAGCCGAGGTGGCTATCGCGGCCGTTCCGGTGGCGGTGGCGGTCCCCGTCGCCCCCTGAAAGACGCCAGCAACGCCAAGGAGGATTGTCTTGAGCTTGAGGGCACCATTCACACCGTCTTGCCGGGAACAATGTTCCGCGTCGAGCTCGACAACGGCCACCTGGTGCTCGCCCATATTTCTGGCAAGATGCGCAAGCGCTTCATCAAGCTCGTCACCGGTGACCGGGTCAAAATGGAGATGTCTTCCTACGACACCGACAAGGCGCGAATTACCTACCGGCTCAATTGACCCGACCGGGCTTTGCCCTGAAATGCAAAATAGGGGGTGGCTCCGGTCGCCCTTCTCATCCGTAGCATAGATCGCCGGTGGCTCAAAACCTGCCGCCACGAAGTATGCCTGAAGAAGATTTTTTGCCTGCGCCTAGTCCTGAGGAGACGGAAAGTCGTCCCGGACGTTTCCTGCCGTATCCGGTATCGAGCCTCAGTGCGTCGATTCTCCCGGCCGATCTCTCCAGCTTTCGCACTCGCGGCGCCGCTGGAGTGGAACGGCATTTCCGACAGCAGATGGCGGAAATGCGGGAGCATTACGTTGCGCTGATCGATCAGTTCAATTGGAACAAGCTGGTTTACGAAGCCCGGTTCGGGTTCGAGCCTCTCATTGGTGAGACCTATCACCTCTATCAAGGACGGGACGGCTTTACCCTTTCCATGATCGAACCGGAACGCTGGCCCGGGAAAAAGTGGATCGCGTCTCTGGTCCTCAAGGCCGGTGGTCATTGGGATCCGGTTTCCGTCGCGGGTGATTTTGATCTGCGTTCTTTGCCTTCTTCTGACGGTTGATGGGGCCGGGTTGATCGTTGATAGGAAGTTGCGCCAACCCTGATCTCCCCTTCAATGGACTACCGTCACCCCCTTGCCCCGATCGTGAACGCCCTGGAACGGGGTTTCAGCTGGGCTGCATTCCCCAGTCCGATCCGGATCCTGGTCATCTTCCAGGTCGTGGCCACCCTTTTGGCGCGCACCGTTCCAGGCTATGGCGAGCTGTTGCTCCTCGATAAGGCGCGGATTGTCGAACATTACGAGGTTTGGCGGCTCTTGACCTTCCTTTTCGTGACGGACACCCCTCTGCTTTTCGTCATTTTCCTCCTCTTCATCATGTGGATGATCAATGACGGGATGGAAAGCGAGTGGGGCGCGTTCCGGGTCAATCTCTATCTGTTTGGAACCTGGCTGGGCATGGTCATGGCCGCCTGGATTTTGCCCGTGGGTCTGCAACAGCAGTTTTTGGGGATCGAAACCGTTGTCCTCTACAGCAGCCTCTTCATGGCCTTTGCCACGCTGCATCCAAAGCACGAGATCATGGTCTTCTTCGTACTGCCGGTGCAGGTGCGCTGGCTCGCCGTGATCAATGCGGTCGTGCTCGTGCGCTTCGTCTTGGCGGCCTTTTTCCTCCAGACCCAGCCGCCTGGTCTGTTGGCGCTTCCCGTATTACTCGGGATGCTGCCCTATCTCCTCGTCTTCACCCCTCCGTTCTTCTACTACCTGGCGCATCGTGGCCAGACTGCGGCCCGCCAATCGCGATTCAAGGCGAAGCAGCTCGATTCCGGGCCAGCTTTTCACGTGTGCGCCAAATGCGGGATCACCGATCAGGATCGCCCTGAGATCGAGTTCCGCGTGGGCACCGATGGTGAGGATTACTGCCCGAGTTGCCGCTCTTCGTCATGAGCGTGCGAGCCATCGTCCGGATGGCCGGCGTTTCGATGGCCGCGTTCATCATGAACTCCGAGGCGAGGCCAACCTTCGATCCTAGTCAACTGAGCCGCTTGGATGCTGCGATCGAGGCCGCCATCGAGCGGGGTGATGCGCCCGGAGCGGTGCTTCATGTGGAGTGCCGTGGCGAAATCTACACCAAGGCCTTTGGCCGTCGCGCCTTGGATCCGGAGAAGGAGCCGATGACGCTCGACACGATCTTCGATTTGGCATCCTTGACCAAAGTGGTCGCCACGACCCCGCTGATCATGCGATTGGTGGAACGGGGACGGGTATCGCTCGATGCGCCCGTCCAAACCTACCTGCCGGAGTTCGCCGGGCACGGGAAGGAGGCGATCACCGTCCGCCAGTTGCTGACCCACTCCTCGGGACTGGCTCCAGGCATCCCGCCAGCGTCGTTTTTGCCCGCCAGCTCCGATGAGGTCATCGAGTGGATTTGCCAGTGCCAACCGCAGGCGGCGCCCGGCACGGAGGTGATCTACAGCGATCTCAACTTTCACCTCCTTGGGGAAATCGTCCTCCGTGTCTCCGGAGAACCGCTCGACGCCCTCGCCCGTCGCGAAATCTGGGAGCCGCTCGGCATGACGGAAACCGGCTGGCTTCCGGATCCGGCTTTGGTTTCCCGTATCGCTCCGACCGAGAGGGAAGGGGAAAACGTGCTCCGCGGCATCGTTCACGATCCCACCTCCCGTCGGGTGGGAGGACGGACGGCCCATGCCGGACTGTTCGGCACCGCCGCTGATCTCGCTCGTTTTGCCCGCATCATGATCCAGGGCGGGGAACCACTGCTCCGGCCCGAGACCGTGGCGGCGATGGCCGTCACCCAAAGTCCGCCGGGATTGTCTCCGGCTCGCGGGCTCGGGTGGGAGATCCAGCCGCCATTCGACCGCACTGTGGACGCGCCACCACCGGGGACGCACTTGGCTTTTGGGCACACTGGCTGGACCGGGACTTCGATTTGGATCGATCCTCCGCGGAAGCTCTTCGTCATCCTGCTGACCAATCGGAACCACCCATCGGGAGGAAACGTTAAACCGCTCCGGCGGACCGTGGCGAGCATCGCGACGGAAGCCACTCGGCCGTTTTGGGCGGTGAAGAGCGGGATCGATGTCCTCGTTGAGGAGAATTTTGCGCCGCTCGCGGGATTGAAGATCGGACTTATCACCAATCACACCGGACGGAGCCGCGAGGGGATCTCCACGATCGATTTGTTGGCCAACGCACCCGGGGTGAAACTCGTGTCGATTTTTAGCCCGGAACACGGCATCCGTGGAGATCTCGATCAGGAGAAAATCGTCGATGGGAAAGACACCCGGACCGGGTTGCCGGTGCACAGCCTTTACGGGGAAACCCGGCAACCTCTGCCCGAACAACTCGCGGGACTCGACGCTCTCGTCTTTGACATTCAGGACGCGGGATGCCGGTTTTATACCTACGTTTCCACCATGGGCCTCGCCATGGAGGCGGCGGCGAAGCAGGGGCTGCGTTTCTTTGTCCTCGACCGGGTCAATCCGGTGGGCGGAGTCGTCATGGACGGTCCGGTGCAAACCAGCGAGGTCCGCTTCACCAGCTTCCATCCGGTCCCGATCCGGCATGGCCTCACGGTGGGGGAAATGGCCCAACTCTTCGTCCAGGAACGCCAGCTCAAACTCGACCTCACCGTCGTCCCGCTGCAAAACTGGTCGCGCGAGTTAACCTTTGACGAGACGGGGCTGAAATGGGTCAACCCGAGCCCAAACCTGCGAAATCTTACCCAGGCGACCCTCTATCCCGGCATCGGGTTTCTTGAATTCCTCAACGTGTCGGTCGGTCGTGGCACGGAGAAGCCGTTCGAGCATGTGGGCGCTCCGTGGCTTGACGGCCAAGCCCTCACTGCGGCATTGCGGGCGGAGAATCTTCCCGGGATTGCATTTTCCGCAGACACCTTCACCCCGGAGTCGAGTGTCTATGCCGGTGAGGTTTGCCACGGGGTGAAGTTTGTGGTCACGGACCGGCACGCGCTTCGTTCGCTGGACGTCGGCATCGTGATTGCGCGTTACCTGGCGGCGCATCATGTGGAAGAAGCGAAGATTGCGGAGAAGATCGACTTCCTTCTTTGTCATCCCGCGACGGCGGCGGCGATCCGGCGGGGCGACTCACTCGCGGTGATCCGGGCGCTCTGGGAACGGGAGCTGAACGCGTTTGCGGTGCGGCGTCGCGCGTTCTTGTTGTATCCGTAGGGACCGTGATTTGCACATTCGCCCATTCCAAGGCATGGTTTTTCCATGGAGCGAAGGGTCGAGATTTTTTGCCCGAAATGTAAATGGGAACCGCGCCAGGAAGATCAATGGATCTGCCGGCCCGGTTGTTCCTGCGTCTGGAACACCTTTGATACCTGCGGCGTCTGTCCGGACTGTGGGAAGGTTTATGAATGGACCCAGTGTCTGGCCTGTCAGGAGCGTTCGCCGCACCCGGAGTGGTACCATCACTTCGGGCGCGACCCGGCCCGCGAAAGGAAAGTGGACGTGCGAACCGCCTGAGCGGACCTCTTGAGCTGCGGGGTCCACCCAGGCGCCAATTCTCACGAGCCCGAACGCCGCCTAAGGAGATGGCGGAGTGCCGAGAGGAGTCCGGAATACTTGAACGCCGGATCCAGATAGTTCGTGATCACGTAGAACGCGAAATAGTAGGCGCGGCAAAACGCCCAGACGCAGACGGTCAAGAGCAGGGCGCTCTGCCAGTCCAGACGATCCAGTAAGAGCAGGGCGGCGCAGAGGACACCAATTACGAGAAACAAGATCGCCTTGATGACGATCAATCGCTTGCTCTGGATGTCCTCCAGCACTGGGCCAGATCAAACTCCGGCCGTTTCCTTCTTCTGGCTGCGCTTGCGCTCGTTGAAGGAGAGGATCTTCTTGCGCAGTCGCAGGCTCTTGGGCGTGGCTTCGACCAGTTCGTCCGGGGCCAAGTATTCGATGGCGCGTTCCAAGGAAAACTTCGTGGGCGGGCTGAGTTGGATGCCCTTGCCGTCGCCGCTGGAGCGGTGGTTGGTGAGCTGCTTGGCCTTGGTCGGATTGACCGGAAGATCATCCGTCCGCGGGTTTTCCCCGACGATCATGCCTTCGTAAACTTCTTCGCCAGGGGCAACAAAAAGCTTGCCGCGCGCTTCCAAGCTGTCGAGGGCGTAGGCCATCGCCGTTCCCTGTTCCATGGCCACGAGGGTGCCCGTGCTCCGGGTGCGGATTTCTCCGGCCAGCGGACCGTATTCTTTGAAGAGGTGGGACATGATGCCTTCACCGCTGGTCAGGTTGAGCAATTCGAACTCGAAGCCGATCAGGCCGCGGGTCGTGCACGTGCCCTCGATATAAGTGCGACCGTGAGCCGATTCCATCTTATCCACGCGGCCTTTCCGGTTGGCCAAGCCGCTGATAATGCCACCCACGGAGGCATCCGGACATTCGACGTAGACGGTTTCGTAGGGCTCGTTGCGATGGCCATCGATGATCCGCTCGATCACCGTCGGCCGGGAGACGAGAACTTCAAAGCCCTCACGCCGCATGCTCTCCACAAGGACCGCCACCTGCATGGCTCCCCGGGCGCTGACCTTAAAGGTGCCGGCTTCGTTGCTGTCCTCTACCGAGATGGAAATGTTCGTGCGCGCTTCGCGGAACAGCCGGTCGCGGATTTCCCGGGAGGTGACCCGGGTGCCTTCGCGACCGCCGAATGGTCCGTCGTTGATGGAGAAAGCCATCTGGACCGTTGGAGGATCGATTTCCACAAAGGGCAACGGTTCGGCCGAGTCGCTGTGGGCCAACGTTTCGCCAATATCGGCGTCCTCAAGGCCGGCGATGCCGACGATGTTGCCGGCGATCCCTTCGGAGGAGTCGCGGGTGGAAAGGGCATTGAATTCGATCAGCTTGGTGACCTTACCGCGATCCTTGGTGCCGTCCTTCTTGAGGCGCCAGACGGTGTCGCCGGTCTTCACCTGACCGCCCTGGATTTTCCCAATCGCGATCCGGCCGACGTAGTCGCTCCAATCGATGTTGGACACGAGCATCCGGAAGTCGCCGTCCGGATTGGCATCGGGACCCGGGATGCTCTTCATGATTTCCTCGAAGAGTGGGGCCAAGGAATCCCCTGCTTCATCAGGGCTATGGACCGCAAAGCCCATCTTTGCGCTTCCGTAGAGGAAGGGACAGCCGAACTGTTCTTCGGTGGCGTGGAGATCGAGGAACAGCTCCAAGACCTTGTCGTGCACCGCGATGGGATCCGCGTTCGGGCGGTCAATCTTGTTCACGAAAACGATCGGGTGGAGCTTCTCCGCCAGTGCTTTGCGAAGCACAAATCGAGTTTGCGCCTGAGGGCCTTCGTAGGCATCGACCACCAGAAGGACGCCATCCACCATCTTCATGACGCGCTCAACTTCGCCGCCGAAGTCGGCGTGACCCGGGGTGTCGATGATGTTGACGATCTTCCCGTTCCAGCGGACGGAGGTATTCTTGGCCTTGATCGTAATGCCGCGTTCGCGTTCCTGATCCATGGAATCCATGGCGCGTTCGGTGACGGCTTGGTTCTCCCGGAAGGCACCGCCTTGGCGCAGCAGTTGATCAACGAGGGTGGTCTTGCCGTGATCGACGTGTGCGATGATGGCGATATTGCGAATGTCAGAGGGATGAACCATGGCCGAGCCACCATCGTCGCGTTTCTGCGAATCGCAAGTGCGATGGCACCAAAGACGCGTGGAGGGGGGCAGTGGTGAGCGATTCACACTGACGAGAAACCCGAAAGCCGCGCGGTCGCTGCGTCGCCATGAATCCCTCCCAATTCCGAGAAACCCTCACACAATTCCCGAGAAGTTCCGCGCCGCCATCGGTATCCTGCCCGATATCCATGAGAATGCCTCTCTCAAAACTGAGCTTGCCAACGACAAACACCGTCTGACGGTCGCCGAAGCCCGGCTGACACTTCCCAAAGTTGCGCTGACCATCGCAAAAACGCGACATGCAAGCGCCCAAGCTCATCTTGCAATCGATTTATCACATCTTGCAGGGCACCTATTCCGGCTGACACACGCAGAAGTGAGACGTGCAGGCGATGGAAGCCGTCTGCACGGGCGGGAGTCTGCAAACCGACCCGCCGAATGTTTGCCTTGCCTGTGCCTTTGGCCTCCACTTGCCCCATGGACAGCACGCCTGTCTCCGAGGAAGTGCAGCGGATGGCGCATGAGGCGGTGCGTGACTTCCAGGAGTGCTTCTGGTGGTTGAATAAGGACGCCCCCATCGTCACTCGCGATGATGTGCGTGAAGTGATCCGCACCTTGCGCATGAGTGGAGGTCACCGGGCATGGTGGACAGCGCAGAAGCTTCACAAATGCCTTTAACTTCGGTCCAGAAAGACGTGATGCAGGTCATCGCGGCGAATCGAAGTGAAGACAGTCATTTTGCCGGTGGGCTCGTGCTCAACCCATCGGAAAACTCGCCGCGCCACAGCAACGACTTCGACATCTTCCACCATGCGGAGGAGGATGTCGCCAGGGCAAGCACGATGGAAGGCAAGAATTGGCTGTCCCTCTGCGATTCTTTCAGTTGACTCGTGGGCAGGCGGGCTCCAAAAGACAAACCGTGTCTGTCATTTGAACCCCCTCCATCCCATGCAGACCTGTGACTCGTGGGCGGGCGGGCCAAAAGGGAGGATCGTATCAGTTAAATGGCTTCGTAGATATTGAATCTGGTTAAGTTTCGTGTGAATCACAAGAGTTGGTTCTTTAATTCGCCACGCCCGGGAAACCAGGGCGCTGAAAGCATGAAGAGTCTACTTAAAGAACCTATCCTCCACTTCGTTTTTCTTGGAACCATTCTGTTTGTGGCTCATGGGTGGCGCGGTCAAAGGACGATGGGAGAGAGTATTGGTGGAAACGGTGCCAAGCAGATTGCGGTTACAGCAGAGGTAATTACAAGGCTGAAGGATGGCTGGTCACGCCAGTTCCAGAAGACGCCCGACCTGAACGACGTTCGGGCTATGGTGGAAGCGCATGTGGTGGAAGAGATTCTCTACCGCGAGGCCCTCGCGCTCGGCCTTGAGCGCAACGACACCATTGTGCGGCGGCGTCTCGCCCAGAAGATGGAGTTTCTGACTCAGGACATCGCCCGCGCCGCAGTCCCGGATAACGCCACCTTGGAGACTTACTTTCGTGCCAACATCGGGAAGTATGCCCGGCCAACCCGGGTGAGTTTTCGTCATGTTTACTTTAGCAGTCAAAAACGTGGGGAAAGTGCAGCGGCTGACGCAAAAAATGCCCTGTCGAGCTTGTCACAACCGGGGGCTTCAGAAGAGGCCATTGGGGATGGGTTTCTGCAGGGATTCGAATTTACGGACCAGACCGAACAGGATATCGCCACGGTATTTGGACCCGAGTTTGCCAGTGATCTTCTAGCGGCTTCGGAGGGAGCCTGGTACGGACCTTTAACTTCAAGTTACGGCAGTCACCTCGTGATTGTGACCGGGAAGGGAGAGACAAAAGCGGCTGAGTTTTCCGAAGTGAGCAGCCGGGTGATGCACGATATCCTCGAAGAGCGGCGCATCGCAGCCAATGCGGAACTCATTGAAGGAATCAGGAAGAATTACGAAATCATCATTGATGAGAAGGCCCTGAAAGCAGGTGTGACTGATCCGGTTGATACCAAGATGGCGAATCCAAGATGAAATATTCACGATATCTCCCCGTGATTTTCATTCTCTTCCATTTTGGGGGCATGGCGGGGGCGCATGAGGTGCGGCCCGCTTTTCTGGAGTTAAAAGAGCGGGCAAAGGGGGAATTTGATGTGCTTTGGAAAGTCCCCACGCGTGGCGGAGCAAACATTGCCGGTGAAGAGATTCCGCATGAGTCCATCGTAAATGCCCCGGCAGATCCAAAGACACCCGCAACTATGCCCTGTGGATGCCCGGTTCCCACGCTCTCGGAACTGATGCGGGGTATTTTGCCGATCCATCCATCACTGCCGACAGGTACCCGCAGTTTAACCAATCCGAACTCGAACTGGATCGAGGGCGCGCAGATCAAGCGCTGGACGGTTGGCACGGGACCGGAAGGACTCGAAGGCGGAACAATTCAGGTTCACGGACTCTCCGCCACGATGGTGGATGTGCTCGTCCGGGTCGAACTGTCGGATGGGCGGGTTGTATCAACCATGTTAAGGCCGGATTCCCCTTCGTTTGTGTTCTCGGCGAAAGATGCCGGACCAACCGTCGGCAACTACTTTGGTCTTGGGGTCGAGCACATTCTCTTTGGGATCGATCACCTGCTCTTTGTACTGGCGCTTATCCTCATTGTGCGCGGAGTTGGTTTGCTCGTGAAAACGATCACAGCCTTCACCATTGCCCATAGCATCACCCTGGGGCTGGCGACGCTCGGAGTGGTCAATGTGCCATCTGCCCCGGTCGAGGCCGTTATCGCCCTGAGCATTGTTTTTGTTGCGGCGGAGATCGTACGGACCCAACGAGGGCAGGTCGGTCTAACCGCTCGTGCGCCGTGGATTGTAGCTTTTACTTTCGGATTGCTTCACGGGTTCGGTTTCGCGGGAGCCCTGGGTGAGGTGGGTCTGCCGTCGAAAGAAATCCCCCTCGCGCTCTTGCTCTTCAACATCGGCGTCGAGGCGGGCCAACTTGCCTTTGTCGTGATCGTGCTTGCGGTTATTGCCGTGGCGAACCGGTTTCGTCTGCCGCAAATGCTACCACAATGGGTGCGGCTTGCTCCTCCTTATGCCATTGGCTCGCTTGCCATGTATTGGGTCATCCAGCGTATTTCCTTCCTCTGATCACATTTATACATATGCCATACCTACCAATATGAAAAAATATCCAAATATGAAGAAAATCCAATCCACCGGGAGCAGTTTGATGCTTGCGGCGCTGTTTTTAACTTATTCAGCTCTCGGGGCTGACAAGCCAGCCGGAGGCGATGCGGGAACTTTGACGCCGGAAAAGGCGGAAACCGCCCACAAAGCCCGCCCCTACTCACCCTACGCTGATCGTGATTTTCCAACGCGCCCCTACTTTGGAGATACGCATTTGCACACGAGCTTCTCGATGGATGCGGGTGCCTTCGGCTGCCGACTCAACCCACGTGATGCGTATCGGTTTGCACGCGGAGAGCAGGTCATGGCCTCAAGTGGACAAGCGTCGAAACTTTCCCGCCCACTGGACTTCCTGGTAGTCGCCGACCATTCGGACAATATGGGATTTTTTCCTGACCTGCTTGCGGGAAAACCGGAACTGCTCGCCGATCCGACGGGCCGCAGGTGGTATGACATGATCCAGTCCGGCAACGGCGGAGAGGCGGCCATGGAGATCATCTCCTCATTCTCGCAGGGTACGTTCCCGGAGGCGCTTGTATACGCCCCGGGCACGCGCGCCTATCGTAGTGCCTGGCAGGAGACGATTGCAGCGGCTGATGCGTTTAACGATCCGGGGAGCTTCACCGCGTTTATTGGCTATGAGTGGACTGCGCTGGACAAGGGCAACAACCTCCACCGCAACGTCATCTTCCGTGACGACGCCTACAAGGCCATCCAGGTGGAGCCCTACACGTGCGTCGCACCACTCGGCAGCAACGATCCCATCGGACTTTGGAAATGGATGGACGCTTATGAAGAGAGAACTGGGGGCGGCGTGCTGGCCATCGCGCACAACGGTAACCTGAGCAACGGAACGATGTTCCCGATCGTCGAAGCTTTCGGCAAAGCAATTGATCGTGAGTATGCCGAGCAGCGTGCGAAGTGGGAGCGTCTCTATGAAGTCACGCAGATGAAGGGCGACGGCGAGACGCACCCCTTCCTTTCGCCCAACGACGAGTTCGCGGACTACGAGACCTGGGACAAGGGCAACCTTGATGGATCGGTGGCGAAGAAAAAGGAGATGCTCGAATTCGAGTATGCCCGCTCCGCTCTCAAGAACGGTCTCAAGCTCGAAGCAAAGTTCGGTAGCAACCCCTATAAATTCGGCATGGTCGGCAGCACGGACGCGCACACCGCTCTCGCCGCGGCAGAGGAAGACAATTTCTTCGGCAAAACCACTCCCACAGAGCCCAGTCCGCACCGCCTCACTGGCACGTTCATGGATGTGAAAGACTCCGGCGTAAAGATCCTTGACTGGGAAGTAGTCTCAGCCGGCTACGCCGCTGTGTGGGCGCAGGAAAACACCCGCGAGTCCATCTGGGACGCCATGCAGCGAAAAGAGACTTATGCCACCACTGGTTCACGGATGGTTGTTCGCTTTTTCGGCGGATGGGAGTTTGATAAAGCCGATGCCGACACGCGCAGCCCAGCCATCGCAGGCTACACCAAGGGAGTGCCGATGGGCGGTGATCTTTATCCTTCAGACAAAGCGAAAGCCCCGAGCTTTCTCGTAGCTGCGATGAAAGATCCGCTCGGTGCCAACCTTGACCGGCTCCAAGTCATCAAAGGATGGGTGGATGCCAAGGGGGATTTGCAGGAGAAGGTCTATGATGTCGCCTGGAGCGGTGATCGCAAGCCGGAAAGAGATGGAAAGCTCCCGGGACGAGATGGAAAGCTCCCTAGTGTAGGCAACACAGTTGATATCAAGAACGCCAACTGGACCAATACGATCGGTGCCCCGGAACTGATCACCGTCTGGACCGACCCTGACTTCGACGCCAAGTTACGTGCCTTCTATTACGTTCGCGTCATTGAGATACCAACTCCACGCTGGACCGCCTATGATGCCAAGCGATTCGGCATCAAACCGCTTGAGGGCACCCGTATGACCACTACGGAGCGGGCTTACACGTCGCCAATTTGGTATAATCCGGTGGTAGAGAACTGAATGGGTTTTCCTTTTGGAGCCCGGCCTCCCACGAGTCACCGGTCGGCGTGGGATGGAGGGGGTTCGGAGGTCATTGCGGTCGCCGCCGGCCTCGGCCCCCTCACCACTGAACTGAATCAATCCTGCCATGGTCAACCGCTATCCTTCGTAATGGACCATCGCTTCATCGTCGGCCAAAGTGTCGAGCTGGATTCGGAGAACCAGTATTTCTTTGGAGGTGCCATCACCACGCACACGGCAGAGGGATGGGGATTCCCCTACTACCAACTCACCGAGGCCGGGCCGCTGGCGGGCACCCGAATGGCCATCCCACCCGGTGCCCCCAAGGTCGCGCGATTCGTCCAAGTTCGTGGTGAGTTCGGATTGATCCGCTACAACAGCAAGATCCCCGTCGTCTATGTGCCGAAAGGGTTCGAAGTGAAATACCGGGTCTGGGCAGGCCGCAACCCGGCCAAATCAGCGGCCACGGAGTGATCCGGATGAATTCCCATTTCGGGTTCGAACGCCTGATCCCTCATCTCGTGGCCTCCGCAATTCTTTCCTCGGCATTGTCCTGCGCCTGCGAGGACCCGACCGTCCCCACCGTTGCCGTATCGGCGGAGGTGGCTTCCCTCGGCCAGATGGTGCTTGAGCTTCGCGCCGCGCTCCAACGCCCGGAAGCCGAAGAATCCCTGGAAACGGTCGTCCGGCATGGAACCGACTCCCGGAATTACGCCATGATCCGAGGCTGGCTGGTCCAAGAACTGCGAGGCGTGAACAGTCAACTCTCCGGAGCCGGTCTCCCGCAAGAAACCCTGGGCAAACATGTGGTCCGCCGCGCCTTCCTGGAAAGAGCCATCCGCCGCATCGACCTGGAGTAAGGGGATGCCTTGTTTCTGCTGGGCAAAGCGACGAGCCTTTGGACCGGCCTTCCCCGGGAACGCTCCCTTGAACAGATCACGGGCGACCGGGATGCGCGACCTAAGGAAAGTGAAGCGATGGCCGCAGGGTTCAAAAAGCGAACTCCCATCAGGCGAGCCACCATGAATGGACCGTTCCTTATTTTGGGAAAAGGAAGGTCAGGCCCGCCCGGAAGCCCCAGTCAGGACCGCCCTCGGCAGTCTCCGCATAATAGCGTGCGCCACCGAAGAGCTGAACCGGCTGTTCCCCCAGCTTGAGCATCTGACTGACCACGAAGTTCACCGGCGTCGTCCATTGGTCGTTGGTCCAATCATACGTCGATTCAGTGCTCAAGGTGAAGGTGGTCTTCGACGCCGTGATGTAGGCGACGAAGGGTTGCACGAAGGTGGCGTTCACCTCGGAACGCGCATCATCACCCGCGAAATCCCAGAGGTGATTGGCCAGCATGCCATAGGTCCAGGGACCGGTCTGTTTCAAGACCACTGCCGTCGGTCCGATGCCCCATTTTTCTCCACCCAGCACTGCGTCCGTGGCGGTGGGAAGTAGAAAGACGGGGCCGATTCCCCAGATCGGATCGCTGGAGGCGGGCGAAAAGAAAAAGCTTTGGACCGTGTCGCCCAACCCGGAGGCATCCCTGGAACCATCGAGCGCAATTCCTTCCTGGTCAATGATCGGGACGATGGTCCGGGAGATCAGATTCCAGTCTTGGTTGATGGTGATCGGGACGACCGGTTGGACGTTCGTCGAGAACTTGGTGCCTTCACCCGCTCCGATCCCGAAGTCCAGGTTGCTTTGGATCGGAACACTGATGAGCGAAGCAAGAGGGTTCGCGAGTTGCTTCGCAAGGTCCTTCCCTTCCTCCTGAGCGAGGACATTCGTCCCGGCGCTGGCGGCGAACAGGAGGGCAAGGCAGGCGGTTTGTTTCATCGCAAGGGGGACCGGGTGAGGGTGGATATCCCGACCTTTACCTTATTTTGTTAAGGATTGTCAACTTTATACATAGCCAACGCATCCCTTGGTGCATCAACCGCATCTCCTTTCTCGCCCGCCCTTCACCGAGGTCGCTCCCTCCGGTAAAGGACGATGTGTGGGAACTCCACCCCGTGGACCAGGACTTTAACGATGCGAACAACCTTGCCCAGGAGAATCCGCTAAAGATCAGAAAACTTCAGGAGTAGCGACTGATGGAGTTGGCGACCAAAAGGCTACGAAATGGCTCAGACCGGCCCCGTGGTGGCATTCGGGGGCACGTTCTGAATCCAGTTACATTCCGTCAATCAATTCGATCAGCTTCGGATAAACGAGGTCGATTCGAGCTCCTGGTTGGTGAGGGTCGATGCAGTCGTGGGGGATCTGGTCCTCCTTGGGAAATTGGTAGCTGCTGACGCGGTCCGGCGCCTTGCCCTTCCAGAGAGCCTCCAGGTGCGCCGCTTGCTCAAGACTGACGGCCACATCGGACGCGGAAGTCACCATCATGACTTTCCCGGCTTTCGGTGCCTCATTTTCGGCACGATCGACCACATCAAGCCCGATTCGCATCACATGGGCAATGGGGTGAGTGGCGAATTGGGGATAGGAATAGGACGGCCCTTGTAGCTGCTCTTTTAGATTGCGATCCCACCACACTAGCGAATTGGGGAGTCGATAGATCAAGCGGCCGAGGGGGAGAATCCATTTCTGATCGACGCCGGCTGGTGCCAGAAAGGGCGCAATGACCACTGCGCGGTCGACATCATCTCGCGTCTGGGCAAACCAAGCTGTGGTCGCCCCATTCACGGAGAGCCCGACCACAGTGATCCTGTCCCCAAAAGCGTGGGCCACATCGATTGCAAAGTTCGCCGACTCCAGCATCTCCGCCCAGGTCAGCAGCTTTTGCTCGGCCTCGTATTCCTCCAAAAAACCGTGATACGGAGTGCGTTGGATCAAGACGTTGTCCCCCCGCTGGAAAAGGATCTCTCCAAACTCGCGGAACTGTTCGGGACAGTTCGTTAGTCCGTGGAGGAGGACGTAGACATCCTTGGTTTTTCGCCCGTGATCCATGACAATGCCACGGCATTCCGGTCGAATGCTCTCTGGTGCGAGTTTCCGCAACTCAGCGATCAAGTGCACCGCTTCTTCGTGATCCACAATGGGGCGTGCATCGACCTTGACCTCTATCATCTTGAAGGGCCAGAAGGCCAGGAGCGCGACGCCTCCAGCCACCAAGAGCAATGCGACGAGGAGGAGACCAATGCCTCGGGAAATCAAAGTGAGCAGGAGTGACGGATTCACGTTTTTCCCGAAGGATTCGGTTGAACGAATGCCATCCTACGGCGGAAGCGTCAAGTTATCGCCCTCTCGGGGGTGCGATTGAGAGTGATGGACGCTGATGTGGAATTCTGGGGAATTCCGCCTTGATGTCCATCAGATTCATTCACCCCCGTCTCGGCGGGCTTTTGGCCGTTCTGTTCCTGATTTCCTGCGCCTCGACGGTCAAGGAAAACCGGGGATAGACAATCTGCGGCCATTCCGCCGAGAAGGACGAGGCCACCAAAGAAGAAGACTCCGCCCAGGCCGAAACCACGAAGCCGATGCCGTGCTCGCGCAAGTCACCGGCGAGAACGACGAAACTCCGGCCGCCCGAGAGACAAACCCGGCTACGGGAGCGGCGCTATCGTCCTGAGCGGAAAGGCTCGGGCATTCTGTCCCTGGCGTCCTCGTAGGCCTACTCGTCCTCGTCCTCCTACTCCTGCTCGAAACAAACATCGAGACTTTTGTTTCGAGGACGAGTAGGAGGACGAGGACGAGGGAAGAGAACCGAGCCCGTCGCTTCGGGGCGGCATTGAGGATTGAGAATTGCAGATCCTTTGATTTCTGAGGGTCAGAAGCCAAGACTTGGCTGTCCCCCGTGAAACTCTCAATCAAACGAAGCGTCCCATTTGCCCTGATCGAAGTCGAGGACGAGAGCATGCAGTTAGGCGGTTAACGGCTTGACGCATCGGAACCGGGAAGCCATTGCCGCAATTTTCCTTGCCATGCAGAGCGGGGAAAGTCAAGCTCGGCCCATGCTTCGGGAACCCCGGATTGTGATCACCTTCCTGGCCGGACTGATCGCCGGCGGGTTGGGTGTTTGGATCTGCTTTGGACGAACGACGATCCTCGTGCCCAAGGACGCGAATCTCGTTGAGGTGAGCCGCTTGGGCGGTGGGGCGCGGGAGATCTTTGTGAGCCGGTGGGATTCCCATGTGGCGTCGGAGGCCGAGGAACAGAAGATCGAGGATCGCTACCAGAAACAGAAAGCGGCTCCTGTCTCTGTGGTTTTGGACGAAGCCAAGCAGCTTTCCGCGGAAGAATTCGAGAAGGTGCGGTTCTCAGCGACCGTCAGCGACTACGGCCGGAGCCTTTCCTATGAAATTTACAACGAGAGCGGCAAAACGCTCGTTTCCGCTGAGGTCCGCATCGAGGGCTCTCACGATTCCGGAGTCCCTGTCGGGCGGACGGTTCGCTTTGACCTCCCTGAACTCCTCGCGCCCAAGTGCGATTTGAGTGGCGGCGCGAATACCGGGACTTCCGTACGCGGGTTTGAGGCAAACCTCAAGGTCACTCTGGTTTCGGTGTCCGGCCGGTAAGGGGCGTGCCCTGATTTCGCCGGGTCTTGACACTTGCCCCTGAATCCGCCCATAAAGGGATCAGTCCAGATGCAATCTCACGCACCGTTTCAGGCCAGCTTGCCCGGGAGATGCCGCGCGGTGGTGTTGGAATGGCTCACGATTTACGAATCCCGCCTGCGCCGCCATTGGCCGGGATTTTGGGCGGAGTTTGCTCCTTAAAGTGCTGGCGACGATTTTTCTCACCCTCCTGCTCCGGCCCCACGGCCGGAAGATTCTGCTTCCAGTCAGCATGAGTTACCTCCTCGCGACCGCCTACAACCACTGGGTCCTGTGGGAGTATGACGGGTGTTGACGCTTTCACGGGACCATGGCGCCGAGCTGACGAACAGAGACGAACAGTTAAGCAGAGGATAACTGTCGTTCTGCCCAAATAGAAACGCCGCCGATTGAATTGCCCGCGAGTCTCCTTTGGGACGATGCACAGTTAAGCTGATTGAATGTGCATTCTTCGCCACCGGAGTATCGACGAAGATCGACAAACCTCGTAGCGAAGGACCTGTGGTTCGACCCCGCCATGATCATAATCCCCGGCTCCGCCAAAGATGCCGCAGCGCTGAAAAAATCTCGGAATACTTGAACCCAGAATCCAAGTAGTTCGTGATCACATAAAACACGAAGTAGTAAGCCCGGCAAAACGCCCAGACACAGACGGTCAGGAGGGCGGCGGTGCGCCATTCGAAACGGTCGATCAACAGCAAAGCCGCCGAAAGGCTCCCAATCGCAACAAACAAGATCCCCTTGATGACGATCGGGCGCTTGCTCTGGATGTCGCCAAGCATCTCTCCCACTTTAATCGATCGTCAACTGTCCTGACCCGGCCGCGGCCCCGCCAACTGCCAACCGTCGCCGTTTCCTTCTTCTGGCTGCGCTTGCGCTCGGTCAAGGAGAGGATCTTCTTGCGCGGTCGCAGGCTCTTGGGCGTGATCGGACGGATCGGACGGATGGGACGGATCTGTCCAATGCGCCGGATCTCTCCCCGCCACTTGCAATTCCCGCCGGATCGGCAAGGCTGGGGGTGCCTTCCACCACCATGGACAATCCTTTCCGCGAGCTTCTCGTATCGCGCTCCAGTCCGGAGCCTTGCAGTGTCGTCATCTTCGGGGCCACCGGTGATTTGACCCACCGCAAGCTCATTCCCGCTCTCTACAACCTGGCAAAGGAAGGCGATCTGCCTCCGGGATCCCGCGTCATCGGCGTCGCTCGCCGCGAAAAATCCAACGAGGAATTTCGCGACGAGCTCCGCGAAATGAACCGCAAGGTTTCTCGCCAAGGCCACGATGAGGCACTTTGGGACCGGTTTGCCGCGACGATTTCTTACCACAAGAGCGAGTTCCGCGATCCGGAAGGCTATCGCGGTCTAGCCGACCTCCTTGATCAGCAGGATGCCACCGGCCCAGGCAAGCCGAACCGGCTCTTTTATCTGGCGTCCGCCCCGGAATTCTTCGACGACATCCTGGATCAACTCCGCGAATCCGGCCTCAATCAATCCCGCGAAGGCGGCTGGGCCCGCGTCGTCGTAGAGAAGCCATTTGGTACTGATCTCGCCACCGCGCAGCGCCTCAATGCCGTGGTCAACGCGACGATCCCGGAGCACGAAACCTACCGGATCGACCACTATCTGGGCAAGGAGACCGCCCAGAACATCATGGTGATCCGTTTCGCCAACGCGATTTTCGAACCGCTCTGGAACAGCCGTTACATCGATCACGTCCAGATCACCTGCTCCGAGACGCTCGGGATGGAAGGCGGCCGTGGAGGATATTATGATACCGCCGGCGCTCTGCGGGACATGGTGCAAAATCACTTGCTCCAGTTGCTTTCGCTCATCGCGATGGAGCCGCCTGCGGACCTCACAGCCGATGGCATTCGCGACGAAAAAGTGAAGGTGATCAAGTCGCTGCGCCGCTATTCAGATGCTCGCGCCGTATCCGAAAACGTCGTCCGCGCTCAATACAAATCCGGCTCGATCCTTGGACAGACGGTGAAGGGCTATCTGGAGGAGGACCGCATCAATCCGCGTTCGATGACCGAGCCCTATGTCGCGTTGCGGATCAATATCGACAACTGGCGCTGGGAAGGTGTGCCGTTCTATATGCGGATGGGCAAACGCCTTGCCAAGAAAGTCACGGAGATTTCCTTTCACTTCAAGGAACCGCCCGGCGTTCTCTTCAATCGTCTTCCCGTGACTGCCCGGAAAAACGTCCTCGTCCTCCGCATCCAGCCGGATGAGGGGATGTCCTTGCGCATGCTGTCCAAACTTCCCGGCCCTTCCATTCGCATGGAACCGGTGAAGATGGATTTCCAATACAGCACCTCGTTCGGCAAACCGAGCCCGGAGGCTTATGAACGTTTGCTTCTCGATGCCATGGCCGGCGATGCCACCCTTTTCGCCCGGCGCGACGAAGTGGAGCACGCCTGGCGTTTCATCGACGATATCGAAAACGCTTGGCACAAATCCTCTTCGCCTCCGCCGATGGCTCAATATGAGGCGGGGACCTGGGGACCGGAAGAGGCCGACAACCTGCTCAGCCGCGACGGACGCACCTGGCGTCGCCTCTAACCATGGACGTCACGATTCCAGAATCCCTCAGCGAGGCGCTCAAGGAGGAACTTTTCGGCGAGGAAACCCCTCTCGCGGAAATCGAACGCCGCCTCGACCAGTATTTCGCCGTGGAGCCGGGGGTCACCCGGGCCTCGTTAATGAATCTGGCGATCTACACCGAGGACCCGGAAACGCTTCCGGCCGACGATGAATCCCTCAATCAGATCACCCACGACCACGCTTGCCGCGCGCTCCTTCTGGGAATCGTTCCTCATGAGGAAAATCTCTCCGTCCGCTGCTGGATCAAGGCGCGCTGCCAGCTCGGCCCCGACGGCAAAGGCAAGCTTTGCTCCGAGCAGGTCACCTTTCTCTTGGGCGGCGATTGCCAGTCCTGCCTGACCAACTTGGTCTTTTCTCATCTCCGTTCGGACCTGCCCCTGGTCATGTGGTGGCGCGGCGAACTCTCCAATCATTTCCAGGAGAGCCTCTACACCATGATCGACCGGCTCATTCTCGACAGCAGCCGTTGGGTCGATCCCGCGCCCCAGTTCGCCAAGATTGCCCAAGCCGTCAATGCCCGGACGGGCAGGCTTTCAGACCGCCGCGGCCAGCTTCTGGTCCATGACCTCGCCTACACCCGCGGCCATCAGCATCGGCGCGCCGTCGCGCTGCTCTTCGATCCACCGGCCGCACGCGAATATTTGCCCGTGATCGACAGGATCGAAATCGTCCACGCGGCCGGCCATCGCCACACTGCCCTGTATCTCGGTGCCTGGATGACTCGGCAACTCGGTGCCGATCTCGTCTCGAAGCATCGCGGCTACTTTTTCTACCAACGAACTGGAGGAGCTCAACTGACTCTCGCTTTGGTAGAAATTGCGAATCCGGCTCGGTCCGGTTTCGTCACCGCAATCGTCCTCGAAGGCGGCGGGGGACGCTTCGAGGTCGGCACGCTGATCGATTCCCCTCTGCTTGAAATCCGGTCCCGTTTCGGGGCGCACCAAACCGCCTCGGTCCTGCCCGGGCCCAGCGAAGGGGATGAAGATCTCATCAGCGAGATCCTGATGCGCGGCGGGAGCAATTCCCTGCTCGCGCAGGTGATCCCCCGGGTCACTGCGATGCTCTAGAAAAACCCCAGGGTAAGCTTGATCCCCAGTCGTCTCGGCGGCATGATGGTAAGTATGGGCCACCGGATTCGTCTCACCAGGATCGTTTCCATGACCAACGCCATCGCGGATCAGCTTCAAGGGCTGCACTTTGCGGCCATGGGCTTGCCTCCTGCGGCTTGGCATCCGGCGATCAACGTCTATGCCTACGCCGATCGGCTGGAAATTTGCGTCGAACTCGCCGGAGTGCCCAAGGCCGAGATCGAAGTGCAGATTGAACCTCGCCGGGTCGTCATTCGCGGCGAGCGGCTCTCTCCGGAGCGAGGTTGTGAACGTCCCCCTTGCGGGCGAATCCTCGTCATGGAGATCGCCGATGGCGCTTTTGAACGGGTCCTGAACCTTCCGGTTGAAGTCCGCGCTGGCGAGGCCCAGGCCAGCCAGGAGAACGGAATGGTCTGGATCACCCTTCCACGAGCGCAATCCCTATGAGCGACGATTGGACATCCGGCAACGGGGACAGCCCGGGGCAGGGGACTACGGGGACTCAAGCGTCCGAGGCCACCACGGCCCTGACGGTGCTTCCGGTTCTTCCTCTGCGCAATACGGTCGTTTTCCCCGGCACCGTGGTGCCCATTAACGTCGGGCGCGCCACCAGCTTGCGTCTCCTGGAGGAGAGCTTGCCACAAAGCAAATCGCTCGCGCTGCTCCTGCAAAAGGACAGTTCCGAGGATAATCCCGGACTCGAAGGACTCTACGATCAGGGGGTCATCGCGAAGGTCCTTCGCATGGTCCGGCAGGGGGAGGACGGCGTCGTCATTCTCGTTCACGGAGAAAGCCGGATGCGGGTCCACCGGGCTGTTCAATCGGATCCTTACCTGAAGGTGGAGGTGGAGACCCTTGAGAGCCTGGCCATCCCGGGTGAAGAGGACCACTGGCAAGCTGCGCTCCGCAATCTCCGCGAGTCCGCCCTAAGGCTCCTCGAACTCCGTCCCGACATCCCGGAAGAGGCCAAAGCCGCCGTCGAGGAGATCCCCGATGCCGCAGTCCTCACCGATTTTCTGGGGAGCAACCTCAGCATCGAGGCCAAGGAGAAACAGAAGCTCATTGAGGAGATCGACACCGGTCGCCGCGTCGAGATGGTACAACGGCACCTCAACAGCCAGCTTCACATTGCGGAACTGCAAAGCAAGCTGCGGGCGGACGTAAAAAGCGAATTCACCGAGGCCCAAAAGCGTGCTTACCTCCGTGAACAGCTCCGGGCCATTCAGAAGGAACTGGGTGAAGAAGGCGGTGCGGAGGAACAGGTCGAGGACTTGCGCCAACGGCTCGAAGGGGCCGGCCTCCCGGGGAAGGCTTGGGCCTACGCCAGCCGCGAACTCAAGCGCCTCGAATTCATTCCCCCGGCCAGCCCCGACCACTCCGTCATCGTCAACTACCTGGAGACCTTGGCCGAGCTCCCCTGGAACGTTCTCAGCGAGGAATCGATCGACTTAGCCAAGGCCCAGGAAATTCTCGATCGCGATCACTTCGGCCTGGTCAAGGTCAAGAAGCGCCTTATCGAATACCTCGCCGTTCGCAAGCTTAATCCTAACGGGCGCGGACCCATCCTCTGCTTCCTTGGACCTCCTGGCGTCGGCAAGACCAGTCTGGGCCAATCCATCGCCGACGCCCTCGGCCGCAAGTTTGCCCGGATCAGTCTCGGCGGCATCCGCGATGAATCCGAGATCCGCGGGCATCGGCGTACCTATGTGGGCGCGATGCCCGGTCGCTTGATCCAGGAACTGCGGCGGCTCGGCACCCGCAACCCGGTTCTCATGCTCGATGAGGTGGACAAAATCGGCGCCGATTTCCGGGGTGATCCCGCCAGCGCGCTGCTCGAAGTCCTCGATCCCCGGCAGAATCACGAGTTTACCGATCACTATATTGATCTGCCCTTCGACTTGTCCCAGGTCATCTTCATCGCGACCTGCAACACCCTGGATACCATTCCCGGGCCGTTGCGGGACCGGATGGAGATTGTGGAAATCCCGGGTTACACCGAAAGCGAGAAGCTCCGCATCGCGAAACTTTATTTGGTGCGGCGTCAGTTGGCTGAGCACGGCTTGAGCGCGGAGCAATGCACCTGGAGCGACGATGCGCTCGCTCGGGTTGTGGAGGATTACACTCGCGAAGCTGGGGTTCGCAATCTGGAACGCCAGGTCGCCTCGGTCATTCGCCACGTCGCGGCCCGGATCGCCAAGGGGGAATTGGAGCGGGCCGACGTCACTCCGGCCACCGTCCGCGAAGCTCTCGGGCCGCCCACGTTTGTGCGTGAAGACAATCTCCAGTCGAGCGATCCCGGAGTGGTCAACGGTTTGGCTTACACTCCGGTGGGCGGTGAACTGCTCCACATCGAAGCGCTGCGCTATCCCGGCAAAGGTGGCTTTATCCTGACCGGACAGCTGGGCGAGGTCATGAAAGAATCCGTCCGCGCCGCCCTCAGCCTAGTGCGCAATCGCGCCGCGCAGCTCGGTGTGGAAGCGAACGCCTTCGATGAATACGACGTTCACGTCCACGTGCCTGCCGGCGCGATCCCCAAGGACGGACCGTCAGCAGGAATCGCCATGTTCACCGCCCTGGCCTCCCTCTTCACGAACCGGCGCGTCAGCAAGGACGTCGCCATGACCGGCGAGGTCACCTTGCGCGGCCTGGTCTTGCCCATCGGCGGTCTCAAAGAGAAATCCATCGCCGCGCTCCGGGCCGGGATCAAAACGATCATCATCCCCAAGCTCAACGAAAAGGACATCCCCGAACTCCCCGACGAAGTCCGCGAACGTGTCCGGATTGTGCCGGTGGAGACGGTGGATCAAGTCCTCGCTGAGGCGCTGGAGCCGGCGTGAACCCAGTCCCATGAACATTCATTTGCCTCTCTGGGCGGCAATCCTGGCAGCGACCGTTTCCACGAGCGACGCCGGTTCGGCCTTTGACGAGACGCATAGCAAGTTGGCGGAATCGCTTCGGCACGATTCCCTAAAGCTTGAGATCACGCTCCCCAAGGCTTCTTATTTCTTGGGTGAAGTGATCCCGGTGAACTTTCGGTTCGAGGACACCAAGAATACGGGAAGGTATAAGGTGTGGACGGGTTCAGTCGATCGTTCTGGCCTCATCCCTGGTGTCGAGTTTACCGTCGATGGACCGGAAGGAAGCTTCTGTGATCCGCTTTCGCTCTACTTCTCCATTCACCTTATTTTGCTCAGCGGTAGCGGAAGTTATGATAACCTCGGTAACATCAATTCCAGTCATGACCTAAACGAGTGGATCCGCTTCGATAAGCCCGGGCGGTATCGCTTGTATGCGACGTCTTCGAAGATTGCCCAGCAAATGGAGGGTGGACAGGTGGAGATCAAGCTCATTTCCTCCGTGGTGGATATTGAAATCAGGACTCCAACGCCGGAGGAGCAGAACGATGCGTTTCATGAAGCGGTCGCCGCATTCGCGCCCGGTGGGGATCAGAACCAAAAGTTATCGACGATCCAAGCGGAAACGCGCCTCCGATTCCTCGACACAGATGCTTCCCGGCGGAAGCTGCGGGACCTACTCGGAGAGCCGGACTTCCAGGGGGAAGCTATGCTGGGACTGATCGGAACGCGGGAAATCGATGCCAGCATGGCGCTACTTTTGGAAGGGCTCACCGCGCCCGAGGTAGCGATCACGTGGAGTTACTTTGATACCCTTGCGACGCTGCGGCGAACCCAAAGAGGTGAGGTCGCCACCCCCTCGCCCAAATTTGGGCATTTCGTCAACCCGTTTGGCGACATCGAGGATTGGAAGAAACTCATCGAGTGCTTCGATCAAAAGACCGGACGCGCCTGTGACGTCAGCGCGATGACTTTGTTCGAGCGGGTTCGGTATGAGGTTAAAAATGCCGAACTTGATCTGCAAGACCGACTGGACCATGACGCGGTACTCGCCAGGATTCGTGTCCCGCTCGCCGCGAGGTTTGATCGTCTCCAGTACGAGGAGCAGCGCCAGCTTCTGAGGAGTTCGTGGGAGTTCATTCGCTGTCCGGAATTCATTCCGCCGCTGCGGCGGATTGTTGCTGCTCCCATGGAGCAGCCGGACTTTGCCGAATCCAACAGCGTCCGATCTCTGGCCTTGTTGCGTTATGTCGAATTGGAGCCGGCTGCCGGCGGGGCGATCATTCTTGATGACATCCGGCGTCCACGGCCGAATTACTCGTTGGAAGTTCTTTGCGCCCTTCCCCTCGAACAGGTTCAAGGAGAATTGCCACTACTTGCAGCGAACTTTGCTTCGGAAGGAGCTGATCTGGAAAAAATCGCCGGGATGATCGCGCACTACGGAGACCGATCGATTTACGACGCCGTAAAGGCTAGGTATCTGGCCATCAGCATCTCTCCAAAGCTCCGCTGGGACTTAAGCGCCTCTCAAAAGGTGCGGCTTAAGGCGTGCCTTGTCTCGGAGCGGGAAAAGGAAGAATTCGACCGCGCTTTCGGCGGATAGCACCATAAGCGACCGCTTTCCCTTGCCTTACCTTCCCATGGTGACGTAAGGTAAGGTGTGGGTGCAATCGTGAAATTGACTTCCAAGCGCCAGGTGACTTTTCCTGCCGAAGTCTGTGAAAATCTCGGAATCGAGCCGGGCGATGAACTCGAATTGATTCCGCGAACGGAAGATGGAGAGCGCTTCTGGATTCTCCAGAAGCGCAAGACGCCTGCCCGGCCCTGGCTCGGAAGCCTCGCTCAGTATGCGAAGAACGCCGAAGATCATTCGATTGAGGCAATCCGCGAGAGCATTCGCAAAGGACGCATCGGCTGATCCATGGTAGGGTTAGACACTTCCGTTGTTGTACGGTTGCTGGTCGGTGAACCCGTCGTCCAGGCTGAAGCGGCACGTGGCTTTCTCGACGAATTGTTCCTGGCCAATCAAAAAGCCGTGATCTCCGATCTGGTGGTGAGTGAAGTCTACTTTGCTCTGCAGTTTCATTACGGTGTGCCGAAGGCCGACGCATTGGAGGCATTGAACTCCCTTTTTGACTCCGGTGAAGTGGTGGCTTTGGGTAGCGCAGCGGCAGTCTTACAGACGGAGCATCTGGCGTCAGCGAAGCCTGGCTTCATCGACCGCCTGATCCATGCTGGTTACCAGAAGCACGGTGGATCGATGGTCACCTTCGAGAAGAAGGCATCGCGCCTGGCGGGTGCGCGCGTTTTGATCTGAGGCCCCTCACACCGCCTCGCCCTCGATTTCGACCGCTTCCCACTTCCGCCCTTCCAGCGCATCCGCAGCGGCGATCGCCTCCGCCTCTTTCTTGCTGGAGCCGGCTCCTTGACCGAGGAGGTGGCCTTGCCATTCCACCCCGGCGACGAAAGTCTTGGCGTGGTCCGGACCGTCTTGGGAGATGATTCGGTAGCGTGGGCCGACGTTGGAAAGGCCTTGGAGGATTTCCTGAAGCTCACCCTTGGGATTCTGCTCCATCGGGGTCAGTTCCAGTTCTTGGAACATCGCCTCTGCTCGATCCAGGAAGAACTTCCGGGCGGCTGGCATCCCGGCATCCAGGTAAATCGCCCCGATGAGTGATTCAAAGGCATCGGCCAAGGTGGAGGAGCGTTGCCGCCCTCCGTTGGCTTCTTCGCCCCGGCCCATGAGGAGGTAGCCGCCCAGGCGAATTTCGAGCGCGTAGACCTGCAAGGCGGTGCGGGAGACGAGCCGGGAACGGAGCTTGGTGAGTCGTCCCTCGCTGAAGCCCGGGAATCGGCGGTACAATTCCTCCGTGACCACGATCTGGATCACCGCGTCCCCGAGAAACTCGAGCCGCTGGTTGTCGAAGTGCGGCCGCTGGGTCTCATAGGCGAGACTAGGGTGGGTGAGCGCCTCCGCTAGCAAAAGCGGGTTGCGGAACTTGTAGGCGATCGCTTCCTCCAACGAAACCATCCGGCAGGGTAAAAAGAGCTGCGCCTGCGGGCAACCCGAAAGCCACCGTGAGGCGAATCTTTCCGACGGGCTGTCCGCAAACGCGGCGAGTTTGCGGTGCGGGGAGGAGAGGGTGACCGACGGGATTCGAACCCGCGACGACCGGAATCACAATCCGGGACTCTACCGCTGAGCTACGGCCACCATTTAGTCGAAGCCCGAGGGCCGCGACGGACTGTCACCGTAGGCTCACGGCCACACGAATGCCAGAGAAAAGTTGATGCGAAATCGCCGCACTTGCAGCATGATAAGGCACGACCGTGACCTGGTTTCAGATCTTCTCCCCGTTCGTCTTTTCGCTCGCGGTCCAGTGGGCCCGGCGTCGCCAAGGCAGCGCTCTACGGCATGGCCGCAGTCTCTCCACCGACGAGATGCGCATCGCCCGCCGCATGGGAGTCCGCGAGGCCCAAAAGATCCGCGTTGTCGAAACCGACCGCATTCCTCTCCCGTGCCTGGGCCTCTTAGGCTTGGCGGCTCGCTGGACCGGCTTTCATCGGAGCGAGCCCTGGGGCATGTCCCTCGGCTACGCCGTCTTCGTTCGCAACGGCTGGCCGGGTTCCCTCCCGGAGCTTCTCGCCCACGAATTTGTCCACACCGCGCAGTACGAACGGATGGGCGGGATGCGTCCTTATCTCGTGCAATATCTCGGGGAATGCCTCACCGTTGGCTATTCCGACAGCCCGATGGAACAGGAGGCCGTCCGGCTTTCCTCCTCGCTCTGAATCCAAACAAACCCCATGGGACTGCACGCCTTCAAGGAATGGAAAATCGTCTGCGATGTCCTCGAACGCGGCGACCAAGCCATCGTTCTGCGCAAAGGAGGGATCTCCGAGGGAAAGCTCGGCTTCCAGTGGTTGCACGACGACTTTTTCCTCTTCCCCACCTACTTCCACGAACAGGTCGCCCAACTCCGTCCTGGCGCGGTGGACCCTTCCATCCCGCTCCCTGACGGGGAACCCGAGACCGTGGAAATCCGCCTCTTCGCCCAAATCATCGAGACCCGCCGCCTCACCAGTCTCGATGCCGCGCTCGACTTGGAGCCGCTCCACGTCTGGAGCCGGCAAGTCGTCGAGGAGCGTTTCCTGTGGGGCGACGCCCCCGGGTTGAGCTTGGCCTTTCTTCGCGTCTTCCGTTTGGAGCGACCCTGGCTCTTGGCTCAGCGCGCCTCCTTCGGCGGTTGCCGCTCCTGGCTCGGGCTTCCTGCCAACGAGGGACTCCCCGCCGATTGGCGCGAAACGATGGTTCCCGTCCTCAGCGACGAGCGTATCGATGAGGTGCGCGAGGCTCTCGACGGCCTGGTCGCTCCCTGTTGATGTCGCGCCTCTCGATCATCGTCCCTGCCTTCAACGAGGAGGAGCTTCTCCCGCGGACGCTGAATCATCTCCGAGCTTCGCTTCAATCGGCGGGAATCGAAGCGGACCTCATCGTCACCGACAACAATTCCACCGATCGCACTGCGGCGATCGCCCGGGAATTCGGAGCGGAGGTCGTCTTCGAGCCGGTCAATCAAATCGCCCGCGCCCGCAATGCCGGGGCCGCCCGAGCTCGTGGGGAGCACCTCATCTTTTTGGATGCCGATACCCTCGTCGCACCGGAAACCTTGCGTCAGGCGGTCGATGCTCTGCGGACCGGTGAAGTGAGCGGGGGAGGGGCGCTCGTCTGCGGGGACACGCCGTTCACCGGGTTCGCGGCCTGGCTCGTCGCCTTCTGGACCTGGATTTCCAGGACCCGCCAATTGCCCGCCGGTTCTTTCGTCTTTTGCCGCCGCGAAGCGTTCGAGGCCGTGGGCGGGTTCGACGAAAGCGTTTACGCCGGGGAAGAAGTCTGGTTCGCGATTCGCCTAAAACGCTGGGGCAAAGAGCGCGGCCTGCGCTTTCATTTGATCGAGCATCCGCCTGTCCTGACGTCGTCGCGCAAGGCTGCGATGTTTGGGAGCTGGCAGCTGTTTTTGCAGTTTCTCATCGTCGCGTTTGTTCCGGCGGCGACGCGGTCGCGACGTCTTTGCTGGGTTTGGTATCATCGGCCTGACCGAAGGGGGCTGTGGGGTTCCGTAGGGAAGGTGACCAGTGATCCATTTCGCCCCTAATCCTAAATTCGGAGTTGTTGGCCCACGGAAGACACGGAACCCACGGAAATAGAGGCGAAAACCGGTAGTCACAATGCCTCACCCAATCGATGACGACTGCATCGGCATCTCACTAGTTCTTTTCCGTGCCTTCCGTGTGTTCCGTGTGTTCCGTGTGTTCCGTGTGTTCCGTGTGTTCCGTGTGTTCCGTGTGTTCCGTGTGTTCCGTGTGTTCCGCGTGTTCCGTGTGTTCCGTGGGCATCTATTTTCCTTTCTAGGCTAACGCCCCAGCGAGATTTCCCTGCCGCACTAGCTCCCCTGCGGATACCACACGTAAAGAATCAGGTAGACGATCACGCCCGTCACCGAAACATACAACCACACCGGCCACGTGATCCGAGCCCAGCGTTTGTGGCGTTCGTAGTTTCCTTTGGCTGCGGCGAGGACGGTTCCGATGATCAACGGGAGATTCAGGATCGCCAGGATGGTGTGGGAAGTGAGCAGGGTGAGATAGTAGGGGCGGAAGGAACCCATATGCTCCGAGGTCGTTGTTCCGTGGAAAGCCTTGTGAACGAGATATCCAATCAAAAAGAGCGTCGAAGAGATCAACGCGGAGATCATCAATTTCGCGTGAAGCCGCTTGTTGCCCGACTTGATGGCGAGCAGGGCGCTGACGATGAGAACGGTGGAAGCCGAATTGAGGACGGCATTGAGCGTGGGCAGATCGGCGGTGCTCATGGATTGTCGAGAACGTAGGCGAGGTGTTGTCTGAGGGCTTCGGTGTAGGCCTCTCCCTTTGCGGGATCGAGCAAACGATAATAGCCCCGGATGTTCGCCTTGCGATCGACGATGACCACGCGCGTGTCATGCTTCGGACCGGACGTGGCGGAGTGATCGCCTGGCATGACCGGATACAAGCGGAAATAGCGCTTCACATAGCGGTTCATAGTCTCCGGCTCCGCAGTCAGGAACAGCCAGGGAGCGTCCGCAAGACCGTGTCGTTTGAGGAAGTCATCCATGGCCGGTGGCTGATCGACTTCTGGAGTCGCACTAAAGGCTACCACTCCGAAGTCCGGGCGAGAGGCGAAGTCCCTGGCGATCGTCTGCACCAACGCCGGAAGCGGATCGGAGGTCCCTGCGGACTGCGCCGAAAACAAAGCGGCCAGGTAGACCTTCCCCTTCATCGTAGAGAGCCGGACGGTCTCCCCCGTCTGCGAGACTCCCTCCAGATCCCGCTCGATTTTCGTGATGTAGGGAGGGCGAGGATCGGTCGCCTCGTATTTGTTCCGGAGCATGTAGCCGACTCCGACGACCACCCCGCCCAGCATCAGGATGAGGATGATCCGGATCGTCCACTTCTGGCCCGATGGAGCGGGATTTGATTCGGAGGCGGATTTCGTCATCAGGGGTGGGCAACTCTACTACGCCTCAGAAGAACGACCGGTTACACCCGCGAAGCAATCGCGTCGCCCATCGCGGCGGTGTTGACCTTGGTCGTTCCCGGACTTCCGGAAAAAATGTCTCCCGTCCGCAACCCGTCGTCGATCACCGATTTCACGGCGGCGTCGATGGCATCGGCGGCATCGTTCAGACCAAAGGAGTAGCGCAGCATCATCGCTGCGGAAAGGATTTGGGCGATCGGGTTGGCAATTCCTTTGCCCGCGATGTCAGGGGCGGTCCCGCCGCTCGGTTCGTAGAGCCCGAAATGCAGTCCGTTCTCCTGAGCCCGGCCGAGGCTGGCGCTGGAAAGCATTCCGAGGGAACCGGCAATCATGGCCATCTCATCGCTGAGGATGTCCCCGAACAAATTGGGGGCGAGGACCACGTCGAATTCTTTGGGCCGACGGATGAGCTGCATGGCGGCGTTGTCGACATAGAGGTGGTCCAGGGTGACTTCCGGATACTGTTTGGCGATCGCGGTGACCGTCTCCCGCCAGAGGACGCCGTTTTGGAGGACATTGGCCTTATCGATCGAGGTGACCTTCTTGCGGCGACCCATCGCAGCGGCGAAGGCGACGTGTGCGATCCGCTCGATCTCGCTTTGCCGATAGATCATCGTATCGATCGCCACGCGTTCACCGTCGCGTTCGCCGAGGAACTTGGGCTCGCCGAAGTAAGCATCACCGGTGAGTTCGCGGACGCAGAGGACATCGAAACCGCCTTCGATCAGCTCTTGCTTGACCGGGGATGATTGGGTGAGGGAGGCAAAACAGACCCCGGGGCGCAGGTTGGCGAAGAGACCGAAGTGCTTGCGCAAGGGAAGGAGGGCAGCGCGTTCCGGCTGCTGGGAGGGCGGCAGCTTCTCCCATTTCGGTCCGCCCACGGAACCGAAGAGAATCGCGCCGGCGGCTTCGCAGGCGGCCACCGTGTCGGGAGGAAGTGCCGCTCCTTTTTCGTCGATCGCGATCCCGCCCACCAATTTTTCTTCATAGGCGAAGGTCGCTCCGAAGCGGGTGGAGACGCGGTCGAGGACCTTGCGGGCTTCCCGCATAACTTCGGGGCCGATGCCGTCTCCCGCGAGGACGGCGATGCGGTGGGTGGCGCTGCTGCTCATCCCGCATCCCATCGCGAGGGCGGGGCAGGGTGCAAGCGGAAAAGCGGTTCTTCGCAACGGCTCCTTCCCCTGGGGAGGAGGTTTTCCGTTGCGGCCACCTCCTGTCCACGCTACCGGTCGGTTGCAATCGTGATCCATCCGGAAAGACGACAGGCCAGTCGGCCACCGAAGCGGCCCAGCTGCCGCGCAGCGGAATCGCTAGGCTTTGCATGAACGCGGCGCAGAACGAAAGCAAGGGGGGACATGCTGTGCCCGCTTCGCCGCCGGGTCACTCGCACACGGCGGCCAATCCTTGGTCACTGGCCCTGATGGGTCTCGGGGTCGTTTTTGGAGACATCGGCACCAGTCCGCTTTACGCGCTCCGGGAATGCCTCGTCCACGCCGGCTACAAACCGGGCGTCGATGGAGTGGAAATGATCTTCGGACCGATCTCGCTGATGTTCTGGTCCCTGACGGTGATGGTCTCTGTGAAATACTTGGGCGTTCTTGCCCGGGCCACCGCGCAGGGAGAGGGCGGGATGTTTGCACTGCTTTCTCTTCTGCGCTCCAAGAAAGAGGCAATCGATCCGCGTTACAGCGCCTCCATCGTCCTCGTCGTTCTCTTTGGTGCCGCCCTTCTTTACGCCGATGGGATGATCACTCCGGCGATTTCGGTGCTTTCCGCAGTGGAAGGGCTTAAGCAATTGCACGCGGGCATTCCGCAAGTCGTCGTAACCTACCTTTCGGTCGGAATCATTCTTTCCCTATTTCTGGTCCAAAGCCAAGGGACGGCGAAGATCGGTGTCACCTTCGGTCCGATCATGGTGATCTGGTTCATTGCCTTGGCGGTGATGGGCATCTACCGCATTTTCGAACATCCTCAGGTGCTCTTCGCGCTCTCCCCGCATTGGGGAATCGAGTATCTCCTGCATCACGGACATCACGGCATCGTTATCATGGGTATGGTTTTGCTGGCCGTTACCGGATGCGAAGCTCTCTACGCGGACATCGGCCACTTCGGTGCCCAACCTTTGAAGCGCGCCTGGTTCCTCCTGGCCTATCCCGCTCTTGTCCTCAACTACCTTGGCCAAGGTGCCTTGGTGATCTGCGATCCCGCAGCGATGGAACACCCATTTTTCAGATTGGTCCCTGGCGCGATACTCGGACCGATGATTGTTCTCGCGACCGCCGCGACCATCATTGCCTCCCAAGCGATGATCACGGGAGTCTACTCGTTGACGCAACAGGCTGTGCAGCTCGGCTATCTGCCCCGGCTCAGGATTGTTCACACCAATCCCGACATCCGCGGCCAAATCTATATGCCGCAGGTCAACTTCCTCTTGATGGTCGCCTGTATTGCTTTGGTGATTAGCTTTGAGACCTCTAGCAATTTGGCCGCCGCATACGGGCTTTCCGTAGCAATGGGCATGTTGCTCACCAGCGTTCTGCTTTATCTCGTCGCCCGCCGCGTTTGGGGTTGGCCTCTCTGGCGCATCGTCCCTATCATCGTGCTCTTCGCTCTCCTGGAATTCGGTTACGTGGCGGGCAGCTTGAGCAAGTTTATGCAGGGCGCCTGGTTCCCGCTTGTGGTTGCTGGAGGGATTTGGATCCTCATGAAGACCTGGACGGATGGACGCGCCATCCTCTTCCAGGCGCTGCAACGTGGAAGACTCCCTGTGCAGCACTTGATCGACGAGATCAAAAACGACCGCATCACTCGCGTCGCCGGCACAGCCGTCTTCATGTCAGCCACCGCCGATGGCTTGCCGCTCGCGCTCCTTCATCACCTCAAGCACAACAAGGCGCTGCACCATCAGGTCGTCCTCCTCACGGTCCGATTCGAGAACGAGCCTTACGTCCCGGCGGAAGAACGCGTCGAGGTGAGCGAGTATTATACCGAATTTTACCGGGTCATCCTGCGCTATGGGTTCTCGGAATCCCCCAATGTCTTCGAAGACCTCGTCCATGCCCTACAGGGATGCACCAAGGTGAAGCGCGGCGGCGTGACCTTCTACCAAAGCCGCGAGGTCCTACTTCCCATTGGGCCCGGCAAGATGGCGCCTTGGCGCAAGGAGCTTTTCGTGGCTCTCTCCCGAATTTCCCGCCCGGCTACCGGTTACTTCGACCTTCCGCCCCGCCAAGTCATTGAACTCGGAATCCAATTGGAGGTATAACCCAAAGGCTTCCAGACCGAAGGCTTTCAGCGGGTGAAACTCTTCGAGGTTCCCAGTCAGGGGCACGGATTGCCCCCAGTGGAATGGCTGGGGGAAGCCTTGGATTTCTTGGATGAAGGCCGGAGGTGAGGGGGGCCCCCGGCGCGTTCATGGCTGGAACCCTTGAGTCGTCCTATTTCGCCGCCGCCAACTGCTTGCGCGCCGCTTCGAGCAACTCTTGCACTTTCCCAGGATCCGTGCCGGCGCCGCGGGCCAGTTCTGGTTTGCCGCCGCCTCGTCCGCCGACGATCGGAGCCAACTCCCTCATGAGGTCGCCGGCGCTCGCGTCTTTGGTTCGGGAGGGATCGACGGAGATGCCGATGTGGACTTTGTTTTCGTCCTGCTCCACTGCGGTGAGGATGGCCACGCCGGGGAACTGCCGCTTCTTCAGGCTGGTGAGGGCTTCGAGGACGAGTTCGCCGTCCCCCTCACCAAAGTGATGGATGATCGTGGGGAGCGCAGATTTTTTCGCCTGCACGGCGGCGACCAGTTCACCGAGGACGGAATCCGCTTGAGCGGCTCGTTCCTTGGCCCCACGCTTCTGGACCTTCTTGCGCAGTTCGACGACCCGATCGCGCAGGGCGTCGCGATTGGCCCGCAATTCCCCGAGCGCTAGGGTGACGGCGGGCATGTCTTTGACGTGAAGGAGGTGGAGGGAGGGAAGTGTGACGGAGGCCGGGGCCGGCAGCTTTTCGCCCAGCTCCTTGGCGGAGGCGGCGGCTTGAGCGTTCAGCTCATCGATTTCTCCCGTCAGCGCGGTGAAGGTCTGCTGGAGATAAGCCTCAGCCGCTTTGCCGCAGACGGCTTCGATTCGCCGGATCCCGGCCGCCACCGCGCCCTCGGACTTGATGACGCAAGGGCCGATGACCTGGGTGTTGCGGACGTGTGTGCCGCCGCAGAGCTCCATGGAATAACCGTCGAGCTGCCCGCGCGTCCCGCCGATCTGGACGACGCGGACGACCTCGCCATACTTGTCCCCGAAGAACTGCATGATGTCGGAGCGGCCTTGGATCTCCTTGTGGGGGACCTCGACCCAGGAAACGGGTTCCGCAGCGGCGATGCGCTCGTTGACGGTGGCTTCGACGGCGGCGAGTTGCGCGGGAGTCAGCGCTTTGCTGTTGAAGTCGAACCGCAACCGATCCGGACCCACGGAAGAACCTTGCTGCACCGCGTCGCGGTCGACATTTTCATGGAGAGCCCAGTGGAGGAGGTGGGTGGCGGTGTGGTGCTTCTCGATATCGCGACGGCGCAATTGATTGATCCGGACGGTGACGGACATCCCGGGAGTGAGATCCTGGGATTTCTTGCCGAGGTGGAGGCAGATCGCTTCTCCCGCTGAGGTGGCTGCCAGGATCGGGAAGCGCTTCCGGGCTGCGATGAGGACACCGGTGTCGCCCACCTGGCCGCCCTTTTCGATGTAGAACGGGCATTGATCGACGATCGCGATGAAGTCGTCGCCGTCCTCGATTACCTCGAGGAGGGTGGCTTTGACCTCGTCGCGCTCGTAGCCGACGAACTTGGTGGCGGCGGTCGTCTCGATTTTTACCGAGGAAATCACTTGGGAATGCTGGCCTTCCGTGCCGGTTCCCTTATGAATCTCAATCAACTCATCGACCTTGTCCCAGTCAGTCGATACGCCGCATTCGGTGAGCATAAGTTTGGTGAGGTCGAGCGGGAAGCCATAGGTCGACCAAAGGTCTACCACCATTTCTGGCGGGAAGTCTTGTTTGCTCGATTTGGCTTTTGACACCGTGTTGTCGAACAACTTCAGGCCGCGGTCGAGGGTACGGGTGAAGAGGCTTTCTTCGGCGGCGAGCGTTTCCGCGATGGCCGCTTGATGCGTACGGAGTTCTGGAAAGGCATCGCCGAAATTTTCCACGAGGACGGGGAGGAGCTTGGGGAGGAACGGCTCTTTCTCGCCGAGGCCGAGGTGACGCCCGAAACGAACTGCGCGGCGCAAAATGCCCCGGAGGACGTAGTTGCGTCCTTTGTTCCCTGGGAGAATCCCGTCCGCGATCGAGAACGAGAGGGTGCGGAGGTGGTCGCCAATGACCCGGAAGGCGACATCGGTCTGCTCTTGATCGGACAACCCGGTGCGGGAGGCGGGGACCGTAGCGGTGTACTTGCGTCCGGTCAGTTCGGACAATCGGGCGAAGATGGGGGCGAAGACATCGGTGTCATAGTTCGAGGCGAGCTTGCTGAAGTCCTTGAAGCCCTTGGTGCACTGGATGATCGAGCAGGCGCGTTCGAAGCCCATCCCAGTGTCGACGTGCTTGGCCGGGAGCGGGCGGTAGGTGCCGTCCTCGTCGCGGTTGAACTGGATGAAGACGAGGTTCCAGATTTCGATGCAGCGTGGATCGCTGCCGTTGACGAGCTTGCCTTTGGTATCGCCCTTGGGCGTGAGATCGACGTGGAGTTCGGAGCAGGGGCCGCAGGGGCCGGTATCGCCCATGGCCCAGAAATTGTCCTTCACGTTGCCGTTGACGATGTGGACCTTGGGATCGAGTCCGGCGGCTTTGAAGAGGCGGGCCCAATGGTCGTATGCCTCTTGGTCGAACTCGGAGGGATCGCCCTTGGAAGGAGAGTAGACGGTGGCGTAGAGGCGGTTGGCAGGGAAACCCCAGGTGCCGATGACGAGATCCCAGGCCCATTGGATTGCATCGGCCTTGAAGTAGTCGCCAAACGACCAGTTCCCCAGCATTTCGAACATCGTGTGGTGATAGGTATCGTAGCCGACGTCTTCGAGATCGTTGTGTTTGCCGCCAGCGCGAATGCACTTTTGGGTATCGGCGGCCCGGGGTGGGTTGTAAGGGGCTTTTTCGGTACCGAGGAAGTAGGGCACGAACTGGTTCATCCCCGCGTTGGTGAAGAGCAGGTTGGGGGAAGTCGGCATCAGGGATGCCGAAGGCACGATGGTGTGTCCCCTTTCCTGGAAGAAATCGAGGAAGGATTGACGCAGTTCGTTGGCGGTCATGGGCGGGATGAGAGTAAAACGTCGAAAGTTGAGGATGGGTGATTTCGGCCCTCAATCCGGAAGAATCAACCGTCAAACCTGAACAAGAGCGCAAGTGGACCCTTGCTCAATCATCTAGGGGGAGCGATAGTAAAGGTCCACCACCTGAACAATCCCATGAATTCAAGGGGCATAATGCCAGTGCGACTCCTATCCTCACCTCCGGCCGGATGGCTCTTGGCAGTTGTCTGCTTGGCCCTCTTCAGCCGAAATCTTCTCGCTCAGCAAAGCGGATTTCAGACCGACGGCACGCCAATTTACCCGGCGATCCGGTTTGAGCCCGCCCCTGGCGTCGCTCCAGCCGCCCCTGGGACGGCAATGCCCTCAACCGCGCCGACAGCACCGGGGGCACCGGTTCTGAGCGCACCGGCACCTGGGGCTGTCTATCCGCAGGTGCCAGGAACGGCGTATCCTTCCGCGCCAGGGACCTCGGCCTCTCCTCAAGCGCCTGGCACTTCGGCTTACCCGCAGATGGTTTATCCGCCGGTTTACTCTCCGGAAACCCAGACCCGTCCACCGCGTGCCCTTCCGGTGCCGGAACCGAAGAAGTCCAAATTCGGTCTCTTCAAGCGGAAAGACAAAGAGCCGAGCGCTGCACCGCGCTCCTCCGCCGACAGCGATACCGCACGGGTTTACCCGGATCCCTCCACTCAGGGGGCCATGCAACCTCGTCCAGGGATGGACAATCGCTACCCCGCCTATCCGACTCAACCGACGACGGATCCCTACGGTCGGCCGGTCATGCCGGACGGTTCCACGGTCCCGGCTCAGCCGGAAATGCAGCCGCGGCCCGGGGTTGACAGCCGGTATCCGGTTTATACCACCCAGCCAGCGGCCCCCTACGCCGGTGCTGCTATGCCTGGTGACGTTCGGACCCCGATGCCCGGTGAGGTTGCCGTGCCGCCGAGTTATCCGGCGACGGATCCGTCTGCCAGCACGTTGCCCCCGCTTCCGGATACGCGGACGACGCAGCCTACTTACCCGCAATTGACGCCCGCTCCGGCTCCGGCACCCAATCCGTCGGGAGCGCTCGCTCAGGTACCGTCCGGGCCGGCGATGCCTCCTTCGGATGCGCCAATTTTTCGCCGCGAACCGGTCTTGGAACCCGCTCCTGCTCCTGCGCCGACAACGTCGGCGTCGAATGCCCCCATCTTCCGGAGCGGCGGTCAAGCAGCCTCGGTGGGGATGACGGAGGCACCGATCGCTGGTAATTCTACCGCCCGTTCTCCTCAGTGGGAATATGCCGCGCAGGGGGGCACCTCAGTCGGCTCGAATGCTTCGACCACGCTGCCACCCGCCCGGACCGAAACCCCGGCTCCGCCCAAGCCGGACGAGTTCGCTAACCTGCCGTTTGCGAAACCGGTGCCCGGCAAGGTGGGCTTCGTGACGCTTTCCACCTACAGCGCTGAAATCGATGTCCGCGGCATTGCCCCGGGGACGCCGGTGGAAATCCCTGATCCGAGGGATGCGTCGAAGACGATCCAGTTTCGCGTGCCCTGACCCGGGTGAGGGAGGGGTTCAGGAGTGAGCAAGCATCGTTCGGAGCACCAGGGCGACGATCAGCCAGCCCACCAGGAACACACCTACTGCGGTTGCAGCGGTGACTAGCGGTCCGATGGGTGACCCGGTCGGTGCCTTGGTACGGGCTGATGGGGCCTTGGCTTCCGCCGGTGGCTCGGTAGCGACCGGGGTTGGGACGGGATTCGCTGCCGGAAGGGGACTAGTGGGAGCCGGCGCAGGCGCTGCTACAGGTCTTGTCGCGATCGGGACGGGCGGAACGGCCACCCCATATCGGATTTCCAGGTCAGGGTCGCGATACTCTGGCTGAATCTGGATGGCCCGTTCGTAGTAGGCTTGGGCACCGCGATTGTCCCCGAGCCGGAGTGCGGTGTCCGCCATCGCCAAGTGCACGACGGCGGCGTTCGGAAACATGGTCAGCCAGCCGTGGAGAAGTTCCACCGCCTTGACCGGCTGGGTCTGTGCGTAGATTTCAGCGCACTGGAGAAGCTCAGGCTCGGAGTCCGGCGGGCTAGGGGCGGAGTCGAGCACGGTGACTGCTTCACCGGGCCGTCCCTCTGCGGAAAGGGCGGCGGCGGCGGCAAGCCGTAGCTCCCAATTTTCCGGATGGCGGAGGAGTCGATCGATGCACTGCTGGCTGGTGGGCTTGCCTTCCATGAAATTACTCAGGTGGGGTGGGATGTGAGGTGACGCGGTTCGCTGTGTTCGCGTGGCTGCGTGGAGAACAGATAGACGTCGAGGACGGCTTTGACCCGGGCGAAGATTTCCCGGAACCGGCTTTTGAAGGAGAGTGCGGGCTCGACCCGGGTGGCGCTGAATCCGATGGCATCGTGGCCGTGGTGACGGGCTAGGAAGACGGCGCGGTTGATGTGAAAATCGTCAGTGATGAGCGTGTAACGGGTCTCTCCGAAAACCTCGGCCACCCGCACCACGGAATCCAGCGTGCGAAAGCCGGAACGGTCTGGAGTGATCGCTGATTTTGGGATTCCCAGTGCCACCAGAGCGGAAATCATATCCGTAGGTTCGTCATAGTAGCGGGAATTTTGAGCCCCGCTCACGATGACGTGCCTGATCCGGCCAGCTTGATAAAGCCGTGAAGTGGCTTCCATCCGCGTTTGAAAATGCAGGTTGGGGCGGTTCGGAGCGATATTCTTGGAAGTGCCGAGAACCACCCCAACAGCGGTGGCGGGCAGGGATTCGACCGATGAGTGGACATAGGTCCGAGTCTCCCAAATCACCCATCCGTTGCAGATGGCCGTCAGCAGTGCGGCCAACAAAGGCGGGGTTGCGAGCGCCGTCAGTAGACAGCGAAGCCACCGGTGAGTCGGTTGCGTTACCTTCATGCTGCGTTTCAGCCCGGGCGCGTTGCCCGTCTCCGGGCCGGTCCGGCACAAAGATCACTTGCACGGAATCGATCCGGTGTCATGCGCATTCCTGCCCGGGAACGCATGAGAACAACTGTCCGCATCCTCGCCTATCTGCAACGCTACCCTGGGCTCGCCCTGGCCCAGCTTGCCTGTGCCTTATTGGGCACGGCCACCGTGGTCGTCTTTCCGAAAATCCTGCAGGTGATCATCGATGACGTGATCCCGAATCAGCGGGTGAATCTCCTGGGACCACTCATCGCCGCCGCCGTGGGCAGCTTCTTCCTGCAGGAACTGCTCGATAGCCTGCGGATCCGGCTGAACAACACCTTTGAGCAAAAGGTCATCTTCGATCTGCGAAGCGACGTCTACAGGCATCTCCAGATTTTGCCACTAGGCTGGTTCGACAACCATCCGACGGGGGACATCATGACGTGTGTCTCCGAGGACGTTCAGAGCATGGAGCGTGTTCTCATCGACGGAGTGGAGCAGGGCGTCGTCGCCATTCTCCAAATCCTAGTGGTGGGAGGGATGCTCTTCGTCACGCACGGCCAACTCGCTGCAGCGGCGCTTTTCCCTGTTCCATTTCTGGTTGCTGGTGCGATCGCCTACACTCGCGGGGCCAAGGGGCGTCACGGCAAGGTGCGGCGGGCGACCGGAGAGATGAACTCCCTGTTGCACGACAACATCGCCGGCATTCGCCAGATCAAGTCCTATGCGTTGGAAGAAAGCGAGCACGGCCACTTCAACGAGGCGAGCGGCGACGTTCGCGACGCGACCCTGGGGGTGATGCGGGCCTGGTCCATTTACAAGCCGGGCATGGCGTTTCTCAATTCGCTCGGACGGGTCATTGTCATCGGGTTCGGCGCCTGGTTGACCTTTCGCGGAGAGCTCAAAATCGGGGATCTCACGGCGTTTCTCTATCTCGTTACTCTCTATTTTTACGAGCCGATCACCCGGCTTCATCAGCTCAACCAATTGGTTCTCTCCGGCTTGGCCGCCGGGGAACGCGTTTTTGGCATTCTCGACACAGTGCCCGAGCCGGGCATTGACGATGAACGCAGCTTACCGGAGGTTCGAGGGCGGGTCATTTACGAGGGGGTCTCGTTCGCTTATTCGGAACGGGTCGCCACCCTGCGGGATGTCAACTTGGAGGCGTTGCCTGGAGAAACCATCGCCCTCGTCGGCCCGACCGGGGCGGGCAAATCAACCATTATCCACCTGCTGGCGAGGTTTTACGAACTCGACCAAGGCCGCATCACCATCGACGGTCACGAGATTCGCGACTTGGGAAAACGTTACCTGCGATCGCAAATTGGCTATGTCACCCAGGAGAGCTTTCTCTTCAACGGTACCGTGCGGGACAACCTCCTCATTGCGAAACGCGCCGCTGCTGAGGAGGAACTCTGGAACGCTCTCGCCGCAGCCAACGCCAAGGATTTTGTCGAACGCCTTCCCGAGAAACTCGACACCAATGTCGGGGAGCGCGGGGTGAAACTGAGTGTCGGGGAGAAGCAGCGCATTTCCATTGCCCGTGCCCTGCTCAAGAACCCACCGATTCTGCTGCTGGACGAAGCTACTGCGAGCGTCGATACGGCCACGGAGCGCCTGATCCAGGAGGCCTTGGAGAAGCTAATGGTGAATCGCACCAGCTTCGTGATCGCGCACCGGCTTTCCACCGTCTGCCGCGCCAACCGGATCTACGTCCTCGATCACGGTCAAATCGTTGAGCAAGGGACGCATGGTGAGCTGCTGGCGCGCGATGGCTTGTATGCCGGGCTGTGCCGCACCGGATTTGCGGAGGAATAGCCCGGGAAAATCTGCCCTTGCCGCTTTACTTTGCCTACTGGCCTTTTATGTTTTTCAAGTCCCTAACAGGGACTGAACAATCCAACCAAGCTAACTTTAGATCCTATGGCACTTCCCGCCGGTACTACCGCACCCGATTTCACGCTGACGACCAAAACGGCCGATGGGCCTGCGCTTTGGAGCCTTCATGAGCACGTCGGATCCTCGAATCTGGTGTTGTTGTTCGTTCCCATGGCGTTCACCGGAGTTTGTACGAAGGAACTCTGCCAAATCTCCGCTGGTCTTTCCGATTACTCGGCGCTGAACGCGACCGTAGTTGGGATTTCCGGTGACAATCCGTTCGCCCAAGCTGCCTGGGCTGAGAAGGAAGGGATTACGATTGCCCTTCTGAGCGACTACGAGCACGGCGTGGCCAAGGCCTACGGAGTCGCCTACGAACAGTTTCTTCCCGCCAAGAATTTGCCGATGGGCGGAGTGCCGAAGCGGTCCGCTTTCGTGATCGACAAGCAAGGGGTGATCCAATACTCCGAGAGTCACGATGATCCGGGCCAACTGCCGGATTTCGACGCGATCAAGGCGAAGTTGGCTTCTCTTTGAGTCGGCTGGGCTTCAGAGGGTCCACGTCGCCTTCTGCCGTTCGTGGCGATAGTTTTCGATGAGAATCGCAAGGTTGACCGCATTGTGGACCTGCATTTTCCGGTAGAGATTGCGCCGGTGGAAGTCCACCGTCACGTCACGGATCCCCAATTCGAAGCCGATCTCTTTGGTGGATTTTCCATCGAGGACAAGATCGAACATCTCACGTTCACGCCGGGTCAGCGACTGCAGCAGTCGCTCGACCCTGGCGATTTCGCTGAGGATTGGTAAGATGCGCCGGTAAGCGACGATGGCTTCCTCGATGCGGGCGGCCAGTCTGCTGGGCTCGAACGGTTTCTCGAAGAAGTCAAAGGCCCCTGCCTTCATCACGTCCACGACCCAGGTTACGTGAGGTTTTTCAGCGACGAAGATGATGGGCAGGCACGCATTGGTTTGCCGGATCGACCGGAGAAATGACGTGCCAGAGGCGGCGGGAGGATCCAAATCCGCCACCACGCAGCAGACATTGCTCCATGCCGGAAACGAGCGAGCTGAGCCGACCGGTCCTTGGGCGCTGAAGCGAACCCCGCTGGCTTGCAGTGTTTTGCACAGGCCGGCGAAGGCCGATGGGTCTGAGGCGTGCAGGGCGACGCCATCGCCGACGCCTTCCGGCAAGGAAACGGTAAGGTCTGATTTGGAAATGAACATGGTCGAGGAGCGAGCCACCGGGTAATCGGAAGCAATGTCCATGCCATAAGCGGACGAGACCTGAATCTGGTGCTACGAAAAGGCTCGGAATTTCATAGGTTCGAAATTTTTCGCGCATTTCAGAAAAGCTGCCATATTCTCCATCTTTACTTCTAAGTAACGCCAACCGCTATGGCCACCCGCATCGCCCTGACCCACCGCACGACGTATCAATACGACCGCCTCATCACCATGAGTCCTCATGTGATTCGGTTGCGCCCGGCACCGCATTGCAGGACGCGGATTCTCTCCTATTCGCTGCGAGTCGAGCCCGAGAACCACTTTTTCAATCTCAATCAGGATCCGTTCGCGAACTACGAGGCCCGGGTGGTTTTCAATGAGCCGACGCGCAAATTCGAAGTGGTTGTCGATCTCACGGCGGAACTGATTGCGATCAATCCCTTCGACTTCTTTCTAGAGGAATATGCCGAGACCTTTCCGTTTGAGTATCCGGCCGAATTGCAGCGGGAGTTGAAGCCATATTTAGTCCCGTCTGAAGGCGGGCGGCTTCTGAAAAACCTGTTTGTCAACGAATGGCCGAGGACGCCTCAGCGGACCAACGACATTCTCGTCCATTTGAACCAGCACATTCAAACGCTGGTGTCCTACGCCATCCGGATGGAGCCCGGTGTGCAGACCTGCGAAGAGACCTTGGAAAAGGGCGTGGGGTCTTGTCGCGATTCCGCCTACCTTTTGGTCCAGCTGTTGCGCCACATGGGCTTGGCGGCCCGCTTCGTTTCGGGCTATCTTGTGCAGTTGGTTCCCGACGAGAAGCCGATCGAAGGGCCAGCTGGTCCGGAGAAGGACTTCACCGACCTTCATGCTTGGGCGGAGGTTTTTCTGCCCGGGGCCGGTTGGGTGGGATTGGATCCGACTTCGGGTTTGTTCGCCTCCGAGGGACACATTCCGTTGGCATGCACCCCGGAGCCATCGAGTGCCGCGCCCATTTCTGGAGCGATCGACGAGTGCGAGACAGAGTTCAGCTTTGAGAACAGCGTGCGCCGGGTTCACGAGGACCCCCGGGTCACCCGGCCCTACACTCAGGATGAGTGGGCCGCTGTGGATACTCTGGGCCGGCTCGTGGACGAGCGGCTCGTCAGCCAGGACGTTCGGCTCACCATGGGCGGTGAGCCGACCTTTGTTTCCGTCGAAGACATGGATGGGCCCGAGTGGAATACCACGGCCGACAGCCCGTTCAAGCGGCAGCGTGCTGGTGAGTTGCTCAAGCGGTTGCAAGGGGTTTTCGCCTCGACGGGGATCCGCTGGTATGGGGAAGGGAAATGGTATCCTGGCGAGCCGGTCCCGCGTTGGGCCTATGGGCTGTTCTGGCGCAAAGACGGTCATGCGCTTTGGGGCCGTCAGGATCTTCTTGCGGATTTCGAGGCCCCCGGTACGTCGGACATCAACCAATGTGAAGCCTTCGCTCGTGCGGTGGCGGAGCAATTGCACATTCCCTACGACTGCGTGCACCCGGCTCTGGAGGATGCCGAGTACTACCGTTGGAAAGCGGCCACTCTGCCGACCGATGAGGTGATCACGGTGACCGGGGAGTCGGATTCCTTAGAGCGACGAACCCTTTCGGCGTTGATCCGGCGAGGCTTGGAGGTTCCCTCCGGCTTTGTCATCCCGGTTTATTTCGACGAAATCTACGGTGGATGGAGGGGAGGGCGCTGGCACTTCCGCCGCGGCCATCTCTTCCTCATTCCGGGCGCTTCTCCGCTGGGCTTCCGTTTGCCGTTGGATTCCCTGAATCGCAACCGGCCTTTCGATATTGTGCCGGAGCGCTCGCCGCTGGAAGACCTCCCGCCGTTGCTGCAATTCCCGGCGGATGCGATTCCCCGCCAGGCTGCCGACCCACAGACTCATCCGGAGCTTGATCCGGCCGATTGGCGCGGATTGGGGGGCGACCCCGCGGCGGACGCCCAATGGCTGAACGGAGCCGGTTCGAGCGGTTTGCCGGATGCCGACGGGTATGTTCTCACCGTGGAAGGGGTCCAGTATTGGATGCCCCGAACGGCGTTTTGCTTCGAGATCCGTGCCAAACGGCTGCATGTCTTCTTCCCGCCCTGCGGAATATTGGAGCGCTACCTGATTCTCCTCGCGGTAGTGGAACGGGTGGCCGCCCAGTTCGGTCTCCCAGTGGTCTTGGAGGGTTACGAGCCTCCGCGTGATCCCCGGATGGAACAACTGAAGGTCACGCCGGACCCGGGCGTCATCGAAGTCAACATTCATCCGGCCCACAACTGGGAAGAATTGGTCAATCACACCGAAGTGCTCTATCACGAGGCCCGGCTGTCCCGGCTTGGGGCGGAGAAATTCATGCTCGACGGGCGCCACACCGGCACCGGAGGCGGGAATCACGTTGTCATCGGAGCGGAGCATCCTTCCTCCAGTCCGTTCCTGCGCCGACCCGGATTGCTGCGCAGTATGATCACCTATTGGCAGCATCACCCGGGACTGTCCTTCCTCTTTTCGGGGATGTTCATCGGGCCCACCAGTCAGGCTCCCCGGGTGGATCAGGTCATGGAAGACCGTTTATTCGAGCTCGACATCGCCTTCCAGCAGTTGCCGGAGACGACCGAGACACCCTGGATCGTGGACCGGACGCTTCGCAATCTGTTGACCGACCTTACGGGTAACACCCACCGGACGGAGTTCTGCATCGATAAGCTTTACTCTCCGGATTCGGCTTCTGGGCGTTTGGGATTGCTGGAGCTACGGGCCTTTGAAATGCCGCCGCACCCACGGATGAGCCTGGTTCAAGCGCTCTTAGTTCGCGCCTTGGTGGCCCGTTTCTGGGACCGTCCTTATCACCACAAGCTGGTGCGCTGGGGAACAAGCTTGCATGACCGGTTTCTTCTTCCGGAATTCGCCTGGCAGGATATCAGCGAGGTCTGCACGGAACTGCGCGAGGCGGGCATTCCGTTCGAAGTGGATTGGTTGCGTCCTTTTCAGGAGTTCCGTTTCCCGCTCTATGGCCGGGTTCAGCACGGTGGAGTGGAATTGGAGATTCGCTTGGCGCTGGAACCATGGCACGTCCTGGGCGAGGAACGGACGGCCTCTGGGACGGCACGTTACGTGGACTCTTCCCTAGAGCGCCTTCAGGTGAAGGTGCGGGGGGCCGTCGAGGGCAAGCACATCATCACGTGCAATGGCCGCCGGTTGCCGCTTTTTCCCACCGGAACCAACCAAGAATACGTCGCGGGTGTCCGCTACAAAGCTTGGTCCCCGTATTCCGCATTGCATCCCTCGATCGCCGAGCAGACGCCGCTTTGCTTCGACATCGTGGACGAGCGCAACCGGAAGTCTCTGGGTGGGTGCGTTTACCACGTCAGTCACCCCGGTGGACGGTCCTACGAATCGTTCCCGGTCAACGCCTTGGAGGCAGAATCGCGCCGGATCAGCCGATTCTGGGAATGGGGGCATACCCCTGCAGACATGGAGGCTCATGCGACCAGCTTGGCGTTTGCCCGCATCAACGGCCGGCGTCTGGAGCGGACTGGTCCGCAGGGGGTTACGTTTATACCGCCGGAAGAGCCCCTGGCGGAATTCCCCGCGACGTTGGACCTGCGCTTCTCGCCTGACCCCGTTAGTGCGGGGGGGCGTTACCCGGTCCGCTGAAGGGCCCCCGGATATTCCTGGTCTTGCGTTTCGTGATGGCGCGGTCTACGGGTGGGCCGCGAAAAGGGCATGGACGGGGCCATTCAAACGGCAGAGGCAAGGCGTGCGCCCGGGGACATTTACCGACCCGGCCAGTCTGCTTACGACGAGGTACTCGACAAGACCGGTGCAGTCCGAGAACCGTGGGTTGAGTGGATCGGCCTCTGCCAGGACGGTGGGGAGAAAATCTACCGGGCTTGGAACAAGGCGACAATCCGGTTCGTTCGCGAGATCGGGGTTTCTTATTCTGTTCACCGTTCGGTGGGAAAACGTGGACCATGGAGCTTCGATCCAGTCCCGTGGATTTTTGGGGCCAGCGAGTGGGCGGGGATCGAGGCGGGGATCGCGCAGCGGGTGCGTCTCTGTTCAGCAATTGTTGCGGACCTCTATGGGGACCAAAACCTGATTCGTGAAGGCATTTTGCCTCTGGAAATTGTCTATCGCGATCGGGGATTTCTTCGCCCGTTCGTCATCGACAAGGACTATGGGCGCAAGGTTGGCCGGGGCGGGGGGATCCCTGGGTTGGTCAATTTCGGGAAGAAATCCCACCCTGTTTCTGGCCTCAGCTTGGCCGCTGTGGATTTGGCTCGCGGGCCGGAGGGCCGCATGTGGGTCGTCAACCAGCGGGCGGATGCTCCGTTTGGTCTGGGTTTTGCCCTGGAGAACCGCAGTATCCTGAGCCGGGTCTTGCCGGCCACCTTTCAGCGTTGCCAAGTCCACCGGCTGGCGAACTTCTTCCGGGCCTGGCGCGCCGAATTGGAAGGGGTGCCGGTCCAGGGGAGGGAAGTGCGGGTCGTCATCCTCGCCACCGAGGGGCAAACTCAGGAATTCGAGACCGCGTATCTGGCGAACTATCTCGGGTATGTGCGGGTTGTTCCGGATGATTTGACCGTAAGAGATCAGCGAGTCTGGTTGAAGACGTTGGGTGGACTTCAGCCTGTCGATGTGATTTGGCGGACTATGCCGGGGCGGATGCTGGACCCGCTGGAAGGTGAGCCGGCCAGCGTTTTCGGCGTTCCCGGGCTGTTTCAAGCGATGCGTGCGGGCAATGTCACGGTGATGAACCATCCTGGCGCAGGAGTGGTGGAGACGCCGGGACTCAATCCGTTTCTTCCCGCGATCGCCCGGACTCTGCTGAAAGAGGAACTCATCTTGCCCACCGTGGCGACGTGGTGGTGCGGCCAGCGCAGGGAACTCCAGCACGTTCTCGCGAACCTCCCGAAGATGGTCATTAAGGGCATCGATGCTCGTTCCGAGTTCAAGACCGTATATGGCAGCTCGCTTTCCGAGCAGGAGCTGGCCGCTGTCCGCGAGCGGATTTCAGGGGACCCCGGTCTTTATGTGGGACAGGAGGAAGTGCACTTTTCGACCCTTCCCTGTCTCAATGGAGTCGCCTTGGAGCCGCGCTCGGCGATTCTGCGTGCCTACGGTTTGCAGACCCGTTCTGGCGAGGTCCATGTCCTGCCCGGCGGTTTGGCCAGGGCGTCGGTTTCTCCGACTTACATCATCTCCACTCTTGCCGGGGGGATTTCCAAGGACGTTTGGGTGCGATCCGCGACTCCAACCCCGCGCCACGTCACTTTATGGAAGGCCGAAGGCGTGCCCGCTGCGGAGACCAATCCGAGCCACATTCCCAGCCGGACCGGGGAAAATCTCTTCTGGACGGGGCGCTACGCGGAGCGGGTGGATGTCACCGCACGGTATCTCCGACGCATCCTGCGCAATCGAGTTGAGGGTTTCGAACAGGACTCCGAACTGGAGGAGCGGCACGAGAGTTTCTTGTTCAACGCGCTCCGCGAAGTGATGCTGGTCCCTCCCCGGATCAGCCGTCCGGGCAAGGACCCGCTCTTGGAGCTGGCCTCCTTGCTCGAAGATGAAGGCCGTCCTGGCACTCTCTCCTGTGCGCTGGATTCTTTCCGGCGGGCGACCCATGAGATCCGTGACGTATGGTCGGCCACCAGCCTCCAGGCGATCGAAGCTTGCGCCGATGGCTGGGGCGACGCGCGAGGCGCCGCAAAGTCCGTTTTTGATTACTACGCTCCGCTGGACCGGCTGCTCCTTGATTTGACCGCTTTCGTCGGCCTGTCTCTAGAGAGTATGACCCGCGATGCCGGTTGGTGCCTGCTCGACGCGGGGCGCAGGATCGAACGTGCACTTCTCCTGGTCGAATTGCTCCAGCATGGCCTGGCGCGTCCGGTGGAATCGGAGGTGGCCTCGCTGGTCAGCGAGTCGGTCCTGGTCATCGCGGACAGTTTGGTGACCTTTCGCCGTAGATACCGGCGGGAACTGAGGCCTCACCGCGTGATCGATTTGCTGATTTACGTGGAGAACAATCCGCGTTCGCTGTCCTACCAGTTCGATCGGCTTGAGCAATTTATCGGGCTGTTGCCCCGGGAAGGCATGGCCAAGGCCGCCAACCCGTTGGCCCTGGTGCGTGATGCCCGCAAAGATTTGCAGCGGTTCACCCCGGAACAGCTTTCCGCCCAAGACGTGGACAGCGGAGCCCGGCATGATCTCCGGGATCTTCTCAAACGGCAACGCAAGCGATTGCTTCGCCTCTCCGACGAGCTTACCATGGCCTATTTCAGTCATTCGGTCCGCCGCTGAAGCCCCGCATCGTCATGCCCGAGGAGTTCTTCCGCTACCGCATCGTCCACGAGACCTCTTACCTGTACAGCGGGCGCATCGATTTGTGTCACAGCTTGTGCTGCCTCTGTCCGCGCGATACGCCCTTTCAATCTCGGATCAGCCACGTCATCAACGTCGAGCCCCGGCCTGAGGTCACCGGCGAGCACACCGATTTTTTCGGGAACCATCTTAACAATTTTTCGGTCCAGCACTCCCACGAGAATCTATTGGTGCGATCGACCAGTGAGGTCCGGGTCTCGACCCGTCCACGTCCCTGGGAGAGCGGCTTCACTGACCCGGCTTGGGAGGGAGTGGCGGCCTCGATACCGAACTTGCGGGGCGATGACACCCGGGCAATCGGTGGGTTTCGGCTGGCTTCTGCGGCCACGCCTTGGAACGCAAAGATTCGCGAATACAGCCTGCAATCTTTTACTACCGGGAACGGTATCTTGGCAGGATGCCGGTCATTGATGGAGCGTGTTCATCGGGATTTCCGGTATGCGCCCGGGTCGACTGCGGTGCACACCCGGATCGAGGAGGTTTTTGCGGGACGACAGGGCGTCTGCCAAGATTTTGCCCACCTGCTCTTGGCTGGACTGCGAGGCCTCGGGCTGGCGGCGCGTTATGTCAGCGGATATCTGGAAACGGTTCCTCCTCCAGGAAAGCAGCGGCTGCAGGGAGCGGACGCTTCGCACGCCTGGGTGGAAGTCTATGTTCCTGGCTTGGAGTGGGTTCCATTCGATCCCACGAACAACGTCTCCCCTGGGCCTCGGCACATCGTCGCCGCGATCGGTCGGGATTACTTCGACGTTCAACCTCTCCGCGGGATCTTCCTGGGGAGCGGGAGTCAGTCGCTTGGGGTGCGGGTTGACGTTGCCCGGATCTGACGGGCCTCACCGGTTTCCTTCCGTTGACTCTCCGCAGCTCTGGCGTAATTACCTCTTTGGTCCATTCCCATGAACGTTCCTGCGGATCTCAAGTACGCCAATAGCCACGAGTGGGCCCGCCTCGAGGGCGATCTGGTCACCGTTGGCATTTCCGATCACGCCCAGGCCGAGTTGACCGATGTGGTTTTCCTCGAACTGCCTCGCGTCGGTCGCAAGGTCAGTGTCGGCGAAAGCGTCGCGGTGATCGAATCCGTGAAGTCCGCCAACGACATCTACGCTCCCGTTGCCGGGGAGATCGTGGAGGTAAACGGTCCGCTCGCCGAAGACCCGGCCGGCGTAAACTCGGCCCCCTACGGCATTGGCTGGCTCTTCCGCATCCGTCTCGATTCCGGCGCGAGCCTCGATCACCTTCTCCCTGCGGATCAATATCGAGCTCAGCTTGCCTGACCCCACTTTGCCGTGAGCTTCGCCTTCGACTTTCCCTTTCGGCACCTGGGCTCTTCTCCTGAGGTCGCCGCCGAGATGGCTCGTGTGGCTGGCTTCGATTCGGTGGACGCCCTCATCGAGACTGCGGTCCCTCAGGCGATCCGGCGCCAAGAGCCCTTCCGGCTCCCGGAACCCGTTGGCGAAGCGGAGGCTCTGGACCGGTTGCGGGGGATGATGGCGAGGAACGTGGTAAGACGTTCTTTGATCGGGATGGGCTATGCGGATTGCATCACGCCACCCGTTATCCAACGCAACATCCTGGAGAACCCGGGCTGGTACACCGCCTACACGCCATACCAGGCGGAAATTTCCCAAGGGCGGCTTGAGGCGTTGCTCAACTATCAGACGATGATCGCGAGCCTGACCGGGCTGGACGTGGCCAACGCATCGCTTCTGGACGAGGGGACGGCCGCCGCCGAGGCCATGCATCTCTGCGCCACCGCGAAGCCGGAGGGGACGACCTTTTTCGTTGCGGAAACCTGTCATCCCCAGACCATCGCAGTGGTGCAAACCCGCGCCGAACCACTGGGGATCCACTTGGTCATCGGCGACCCACTGACCTTCGAGCCAGACGATTCCGTTTTCGGCGCGCTCCTACAGGTGCCCGATACTGAAGGGGCTTTGCCGGACGTTCGAAACCTGGTCAAGCGGGTCCACGACCGGGGCGGTCTGGTCGTCGTCGCCACCGATTTACTCTTTCTGTGTCTGCATGAAGCCCCGGGTGAGTGGGGGGCCGATATCGCGATTGGGAATAGCCAGCGGTTCGGTGTTCCCCTTGGCTTCGGTGGTCCCCACGCGGCGTTCATGGCGGTGCGCGAGGAGCTCAAGCGGAGGCTTCCCGGGAGATTGGTCGGCGTCTCCGTGGATGCAGCGGGCCTGCCCGCTTACCGGCTGGCCTTGCAGACGCGGGAGCAGCATATCAGACGGGAGAAGGCCACCAGCAACATTTGCACCGCCCAGGTGCTGCTTGCGGTAGTGGCGTCGATGTATGCCGTTTACCATGGTCCCGTCGGATTGCGTGAGCTGGCCAATCGGATCCGCGAACTGACCTGGAAACTGGCTCAAGCGATCGGGGGGCACGCGGGTTTCGACACCGTCAAGGTTCCGTTGAAGCCCGCTCGCCAGAAGAAGATTCTCGCGGCTGCAGAAGCCGCCGGATTCAATTTGCGCCCGCTGGCCGATAGTGGGGTCGGGATCACCCTGGACGAACGGTCCACGGCTGAGGAAATCACCGCGCTCGCCGCGCTCTTTGGGGGCGTGGTGGATCTTGCCGGGACTGTTCCCCCGGTTGCACATCCTCGGACCTCCGCCATCCTTACCCACGATGTCTTTCATCGGCATCACACGGAGACGGCGATGATGCGGTATCTGCACCGCCTGGAAAGCAAGGATCTCTCCCTCACCACGAGCATGATCCCGCTCGGTTCGTGCACGATGAAGCTGAATGCCGCAGCGGAGATGATGCCGTTGAGCTGGCCGGAGGTGAATCGCATTCATCCGTTTGCGCCCCGAGATCAATGGCTGGGTTACGCCGCAATGATCGCGAATTTGGAACAATGGCTTGCCGCTGCGACCGGTTTCTCCGCCGTCTCCGTGCAGCCGAACGCCGGTTCCCAGGGCGAGTATGCGGGCCTTCTGGCGATTCGGGCTTGGCATCGAGCCCACGGCAATTCCAGCCGCGACATCTGTCTGATCCCCACTTCGGCCCACGGCACGAACCCGGCCAGCGCGGTGATGGCGGGCATGAAAGTGGTCGCGGTGAAGTGTGACTCGCAAGGAAATGTCGATCTCGCCGATCTGGAAGCCAAGGCGGTGGCTAACGCGGATCGGCTCGCCGCCGTGATGGTCACTTATCCGTCCACCCACGGGGTGTTCGAGGAAGGGATCCGTGCCCTCAGCCGGATCGTCCACGCTCATGGCGGGCAGGTCTACATGGACGGGGCGAATCTGAATGCCCAGGTGGGGATCTGTTCCCCGGCGGAGCTCGGAGCCGATGTCTGTCATTTGAACCTGCACAAAACGTTTTGCATTCCCCACGGCGGGGGAGGGCCCGGCGTGGGGCCGATTGGGGTGGCGGCTCATCTGGCTCCTTACTTGCCAGGGCATCCATTCCACCTGGAGCGGAAGGAGGGACCAGTCAGTGCCGCGCCGTTTGGGAGCGCCAGCATTCTGACGATCTCCTGGATGTACATCGCCATGATGGGGGCCGATGGACTGAGCCGGGCCACGAAGTGGGCGATCTTGAACGCGAATTACATCGCCAGCCGTTTGGAGCGCTTCTTCCCGGTTCTTTATCGCGGTCCGGGTGGGCTGGTGGCCCATGAATGCATTCTGGACCTTCGCCCGTTCAAGGAGTCCGCCGGGGTGGAAGTCGAGGATGTCGCCAAACGGCTCATCGATTACGGGTTCCACGCTCCCACGATGTCCTGGCCGGTGCCGGGAACCCTCATGGTGGAACCGACGGAAAGTGAATCCCGGGAGGAGTTGGATCGGTTTTGCGATGCCATGATTTCGATCCACGGAGAGATTCAAGCTATCGCCACCGGTGCGCTTGATGCCCACAACAATCCATTGAAGCAGGCCCCTCACCCGGCGGCCGTCCTGCTGGCGGCTTCCTGGGACCGTCCCTATTCCCGGGAAAGCGCCGCGTATCCGGCTCCCTTTACCCGGACTCACAAGTATTGGCCACCCGTGTCGCGGATCGATAACGTCCACGGCGACAGGCACTTGGTTTGCAGTTGTCCAGATGTCTCCAGCTACGGCTGAAGCCTCTTATTCTTCTGCTGCGAACATCCCTCGGGCCACCAGTTTGGCCTTTTCCACCCCTAGAGGCGTGAACTTGAATCGTTTGCGCCCACTTGAAGCGCTCGGCACCGCTGTCAGGTAGTGATCCACGCAGAGAGGATTGAGGGCTTGTACATTCAGCCGGGAATCACGGGCATCTCCGATGATCTCGTTGAGTTCCTCTGTGCCAAATTGTACATCGGAATGACCTTGCCCGGAAATGAAGGCCAAGGCCACGACCAAGGCGGCATCTGGGGCGGTCAGGGAGGCCACGCCTTCACGGAGCTTTGCCAGTGAAGGAAGCGCAAGCATGCCAGAGCCCGTCGCAGCCCCGCGCGCGGGCGACGACTCGACGGTCAATGCGATCCGGCTGAGGATGGCGACGACCAAGTCGAGCTGCTGCTTGCGGGGGAGCGCCGCGATGAGCCGGGCGAGTTCATCGGGATCGGACTCCATGGCTGAACCCAGGCAGTTTTGTACACAAAGCGAGGGCTGGCAAGCAATCCTAGTGTGATTGTGAACGGGGAAAACCCGATTTTCAACCGTAATATGTCCTTTAATATGTACAAATTGTCGGAATCACTTGCATAAAAGCCTTTGATATGTACATTAACACCGGCGAACCCGACCGCATTATGCTGTTCGGAAAGTGGGCCGGTCTTGAAAGAGACCGGCCCATTTGCTTTGGATCAACGAAAGTTTTGCTGGTCCCATCAATTAAGCATTGCATGAAGTAAGGACGTGTTCCATCTTCGGAATGTGTGAGGCAGTCGCCGCACGGGTTCGCCAAATTCTCTGGTGGCCCTGTCCCGCACGAATCCATGCGGCTTTCGGATTTCTCCCTGATGGGGGTTTCGGGAAGTCGCCAACCGAACAGCTCAATGAACAATCCAAACGAGAGTGAGGATCCAGCGGCGTCGTGTCGACGTGCGATGGGTCGAAATGGAGCGCGTTCCGCAGAAGTGCGGGACAAGCTAGAACAGATAATCTACCGGTTGCGCCATGACGGACGCACTTCGGAAGAAATCGCATCCATCCTTGCCGGGTATGTGGCGGCGGCGATGGAGCCAACGGTTCCATCTTTTCGTATGGGAGGTGAAAACTCGGCGGGGGAACCGGTTCTGGTAAACCTCAGTACGGTTCCACTTCGGTTTTCCGTCAGCGCCGTGATGGCTCTCTACCACCTCCAGGCTGCGGGGAGCCAGCCGGCCCGGCTTGGGGAGACTGTTGGTATTTCGCCCGCCGCTATGACCGGCATCCTCGATACACTAGAGGGTCGGGGACTGATCAGCCGGGTCCGGGATCCTCAAGATCGGAGAAAAGTTCAGGTGGAACTGACTGAGGATGGCCGGCGGATGGTTGCCTGCATGTTCCTCAATTAATCACGCGTTATTCACTAAAAAGGGCCGCCCGGAAGTGGGCGGCCCTTTCGTTCAAACAGTTTCACCCATCAGGGTTAGGATTCCACTGGCGGACGCTTTGGCGTCTGGCCTGCTCCACCCCCGGCTCCCGGACCCTCGCCTGGTCCGCCATGAGCCGCCTTCATTTCTTCCGGGGTCACTTTGCCATCGGAGTTGGCATCGGCCTTCGACATACGCGCCCAGGCTTCCGCCGGGGCTTCGTCTTCGGTGATGGCGCCATTGCCGTCCTTGTCCATCTTGGCAAAGAACTCTTTCGGATCTGGGCGGCCTCCGGCTCCCCCTGGTCCAGCAGCCCGCATGGCGGCGGCGAACTCTTCTTTGGTGACGGCACCATCGCCGTCTTTGTCGGCCTTGCCCATCCGCTCCCAACGTTCACCGGCTTCATCGGCGGTGATTTTGCCGTCGGAGTTCTTGTCCGCACTCCCAAAGATCGCCCCACCCATGGCGGCGGCCAGTTCCATTCTGGTGACGGCACCGTCGCCGTCTTTGTCGGCTTTTCCCATCCGCTCCCAGCGTTCACCGGCCTCATCGGCGGTGATTTTGCCGTCGCCGTTCTTGTCCATCTCTTTCAGGTGATCGCCGCCTTGAGCCAGAAGCACGGTGGAAGTGAGGCCAAGGGCCGTGCTGATCATGGTAACTGTCTTGAATTTCATCGTCGTATGGAGGGAGACGGAGAAAACCCCAGGGCGGTTACCTGAGTTGCAAGAAATTGAGAGGGACGGTGTCTGGGGGATTGGAGAAAATTTGACGGAAGTATATATAAATACTATAATTAATGGAAATGATGGTTTTCTCCCTCAAGGCATCCCGATCTCGCAGTCCCAAGGCCTTTTCCCTCCTTGAGGCGCTCTTCACGGTTACGGTGATCGGAATTCTTGCGGCGGTCGCAATCGAAACTACCCATAGGCTCCGGCAGGGCGCCAGCTCTACCAAGCTGGATTCCGATGTCGCTTCCATCAACCAGTCGATCAAAGTCTATCTCGCGAACGGCGGGAGTTTGGAGGAAACGATAAGCCCGGCTGCGGTCTTGGAAAAGCTCAAGACGAGACGTGAGAGCACCGAGGCCGCCGCGTTTGCTGGATTCAAATCCGACATGATCGATCACCGGGTCATCGCGGTTCATCAGACTGAGGCCGAGGCTGCATCAGTCTCCCCGAGAGCGGTGTGGAATGCCTCAAAGAAGTGCTTCGAGGTGAGCCGTGGGGGATCGGCCGGGGTTGCCCGCTTTGATTTGAATGATGCTCTGGGGGCCGCCGATCACGGGACCGAGGTTCGGGCCGCGGGTGCCGTGGCATTGAATCGGGGCGATGGCTGGATCTGGGATTACGAAGATTCCGCGCCTCAAGGGCCTCAGGTTCCCGCGCAGATTCCTCTGAGTATGCCTTTGCCGACACCTCCCGTGGCTCCGGCCCCGCCTGGACGCCTGGCGGCACCAGTCTTCAGCGTGGGGGGCGGCAGTTACCGGTATGATACATATCCCGAGGTGATTGAGCTGACGAATCCGAATGGGACGGGCCAGCTTATGGTGGCTCGCAACTGGTCCGAGGCGGGGATCGATTGGGAGCCCTACACCGACCCAGTCGCGGTTGAGCCCGGAGGACACTTACTCGCCTATGTCGCTCCCACCTCCGGCGAGCACACCGAGAGTTTCACCTCAAGCGGCACTTATGAGCTTGAGATCATTGATCTCCAACCGGCCGAAATCCGGACGAGCGCTTCGGTTCTCGATCTGGGGTCGAATTCGCCGGTGACCGTCGAACTGATCAACCCCAATCCTGAGGGCTACAGGAGCCTGCTCGAGTACTCCATCTCCGGGGGCGATTTTCAACCATACAATTCTGCGCTGACGATCAATCCGTCCGACTACGGAGCAGGGTTCGAGCTGGCGGCCAGGGTGGTGGCGAGCATCCGTGGATTCAACGCCAGTCCCGCAGTTGGTCAATGGCTGCCGGTGAAGTTGCGACCGCCGTTGATCGACAAGAAACAGACGGACGCAACCTTCCTGATCACCCTGTTTGACACCAATCCGCCTGATACCGCGACGCTCCGATACTCGATCAAAGATCTTCGGACGGGATCGCAGACCGGCTGGGAAAACTACCAGGCCGCTTTTCAGATCAATGGGAGCGAATACGGCAAAGGCTTTGAAGTCTACGCCTTCGCCGCAGCCGCGCGACCGCGGTATCTGGACAGCGATCCATCTAGTGCTCAAGGCCGGAGCTTCTTCGGAACCAAGGTGGCGGATCGGGCCATTCTCGTCCTCGATGTTTCCGGATCGATGGCTTGGAACGGACGTTTGGATAGCGTCAAGGCGGAGGCGAAGAAGCTCCTCTCCGCAATGCCTGCCGATGGCAAGATCGCGATCATCACCTTTTCGAGCGGTGTCAAAACGGACTTCAGGTATCAAACGACGACGAGTAGCAAGATCACCCAGGCGCAACTGATCGTCGATTCCCTCAAGGCGTCTGGCTCGACCAACTACTCCGGTGCGCTGACCACGGCCTTAAATATGGTCAAGGCCAACCCAGACGTGGAACAAGTGGTCTTTCTTTCCGACGGCGCACCGACCGCCGGAGATACATCGACGTCCGGGATTCTCCGGCTGGTGGACTCGATCGTCGCACGCAATGTCGCTCTGACCCCGATTGGCTATCAAATGACCACGGCGGCCGAGAATGACCTAATTCAGAAGATGAAGGAACGAGGTGCTCCCAAGCTGCCCGCTAAGTAAACTCAGATTTCTTGCTATGAAGATCCATTCTTTCCGTGCTTTGATTTGCGCTTTCGCGTTCTTGACAGGTTGCCTCCCCGAGGAATCCAGTCAGGCTCCCGGTTCGGCCTCCGAATTGACGCCTCGTGACGTTGAGACTGTTCTCGACGCCTTTGTCGAGGATTTGGGCCGGGTTCTTTCCGTGACCGAACCCCTGGAGGATGACTCCCGGACCCAGGCCGTCCGCGTGTTGGAGGACCCGGCGTTTCAGGAACTCATCCAGGCGCATGTGACGGAGATTCAAACCATCACCGCCGAACTTCAGGGAATGACGGCTGAGGAGCGCGCCGCGTTCTCCGAGAAGATCCTGCCATCGGTCCAATTCATTGAGCTGCGCATGGAAGCGGTTTGCTCCTCCGGTCCTGCGGCCGAGGATGCGTTCGCTCCCCTGTTCGTTGCGGTGCAAGAAGCACTGCGCGGATCTCTGTGAGTTGCCAGTCGCTCTTCCCGGACGTTTCTTGGGACGATGGAGCCGTCCCGAGTCCAGGTTGAGTTCCGCCGCGGCGTCTTCCTGCCCGGGGCCGACCTGTGGCTGGATCCATGGGAAGCTCGGGAGACTGCCTTTGTTTCCCACGCCCATTCCGATCACGTCGCCCCGCACCGGAAGATCCTTTGTTCGGCCATCACGGCGACCTTTTTGTCCCAACGCTTTCGGCCGAAGGGCGAGATCATCGCTCTGGAATTCGGCGATGTTTTGGAGTGGAACGGGTTTCGGCTTCGGCTCGTCCCAGCGGGACACATTCTCGGATCCGCCCAACTCCACGCGGAGCGGATCTCGGACGGCGCCACCCTGCTTTACACGGGAGATTTTAAGCTCCGTCCGGGAGCGGCGGCAGAACCCGCTCAAGCGGTGGCGGCCCGGACTTTGGTCATGGAGACGACTTACGGACTTCCCCGATACCGGTTGCCGCCTTCCGATGAGGTCCTGACACGAATGGCCGCATTCGCCCGCGAAAGTGTCGAGGACAGAGTCGTTCCGATGTTTGCCGCATACTCGTTGGGCAAGGCCCAGGAACTGCTCTTCGCATTGGGGCAGATCGCGCCGGAACTCTGCTTTGTCCTCCATGATTCCGCCGCACGGATGACCACGATTTATGAGGAGCTCGGCTACGTCATGCCGTCTTGGGAGGTGCTTGGCGCAAAAACGGTTTTCGGCGGCAAGGTCGTCATCGCCCCGCCGAGTGCGATCCGTTCCCAGCAATTGCGCCTCATCAAACCGCGGGTCACGGCGATGGTGAGCGGGTGGGGGATCGAGCCATCCGCCCGCTTTCGCTATCAAGTGGACGAGGTCTTCCCGTTGTCGGACCACGCCGGATACGATGACCTTTTACGTTATGTGGAGCTGGTCAATCCGGAGGTTGTCCTCACACTGCATGGATTCGCCGGCGAGTTCGCCCGTGATCTCCGCGCCCGCGGCAGGGAGGCGTGGTCGCTGACGGGACACAATCAGCTGGAGCTCTTTCATCTGGAGGCGGCGGCTCCGTTGCCCATCGAACGCGCCTTGGCGGGAAGCGGTGAGTTGGCCGCCTTGGCCCAGGTTTGCGAAAGCGTCCGGAGCGCACCGGGCCGCACCGCGAAAACCAACCTGATCGCGTATTATCTGCAAACGCTCGACGATGAACAGCTCGCCATCGCCATTGTTTTTCTTTCCGGCCGTGCCTTCGGGCGAACCGAATCGGTGCGGGCCGCCCAAACCGGTTGGGCCGTGATCCGGCGGGCGCTGGCGCAGGCGACGGGCCGCACCGAGACGGAAATCCGGGCGATCGGAGTCGGCCAGAACGATGGTCCCCGGATCGTCAGGCTGGCTCTGGAAGGGCGCGTTGCCGCGTTGCCTTGGCGGCTTTTGGAAGTTCGGGGCTTGCTGGATCAGCTGGCTTCGCTCCGGGGACCTTTGACCAAAACGGCGCTCCTCGTCGAGGCGTTCCGCGCCATGCATCCCGTCGAAGGAGGTTTGCTTGCCGGGATCTTGGGGGGCGAGCTTCGCATCGGCGTGCAGGAGGGCATGTTGGAGGATGCCTTGGCGCAAGCCCTTGAGCTTCCGGTGGCGGAGGTCCGGCAGGCCAGGATGTTGCTCGGCGATCTCGGGGAAACGGCGCTTTTGGCCCGTGGCGGAGTTGAAGCGTTGCGCGGCGCGGGGCTGAGGCCGTTCGTTCCCGTCACTTGCATGCTGGCTTCTCCGGCCCAATCCGCGGAAGAGATTTGGGAACGGCTCGGAACCAAGGGGACCGTTTGGTTGGAAGACAAGTTCGACGGCATCCGGGCGCAATTCCACAAGGCCGGCGACCGGGTGGAAATATTCTCCCGGGATCTGCGCCCCATCCACCTGGAGTTTCAGGAACTGATCGACCCAGGGCGTCTCCTCCCCGCCGATGTCGTTTTGGACGGCGAGATCGTGGCGCACGCAGAAGGCAAACGATTGACCTTTCACGATTTGCAGAAACGCCTTGGCCGCAAACGGGAGGGCGATCTCTTCTTTGGTCCCGAGATTCCGGTTCGTTTTGTGGCCTTCGACCTGCTCTGGATGGACGGGGAGACCCTGCTGCACCGGCCACTTGATGAACGGAGGGCCGCCTTGGAATCCTTAGCTCTGAGGCACCCGTTTGAGCCGCTCGAAGTCATGCGCGCAGCCTCTCCTGAGGAAATTGAACAAGCTTTCGCCCGGGCTAGGCGCCGGGGCAACGAAGGCTTGATCGCGAAGGATGACCAGTCCATCTACGTCCCAGGCCGGCGGGGAATGGCTTGGCTCAAATTGAAGAAGGCCATGACGACTCTCGACTGCGTCGTCATCCGCGCCGAAGAAGGTCACGGCAAGCGCAGTCATCTCCTCTCGGACTACACCTTCGCGGTTCGCGACGAGGAGAGCGGGCGTCTCCTCGTCCTCGGAAAAGCCTACTCCGGACTGAGCGATGCGGAGATCGAAGAGCTGACCGCCCACTTTTTGGAGCGGACCGTGGCCAAGCATCGCCGAGTCCACGAGGTGACCCCGGACGTCGTCCTGGAGATCGCGTTCGACTCCATCCGGCCGAGCAAGCGGCACGACAGCGGTTTGGCCTTGCGCTTTCCTCGGATCAAAGCGATCCGGCGGGACAAGACGGTAGAGGACATCGATACCCTCGCATCCGCCCGGCACCTGGCCGGCGTGGTCTGATCAAGCCGTTCCAAGGCGTTGCCCGCCGTAGGTGCCGTTCTCGATCGCCACGATCCAATCCTCGTTGTCGAGGTACCACTGGACCGTCTTGCGGAGCCCGGTCTCAAAGCTTTCTTGGGGACTCCAGCCGAGTTCGGACTCGATCTTCCGACAGTCGATTGCGTAACGCCAGTCGTGACCGGGACGGTCCTTGACGAACGCGATGAGGTCGTCGGGCGATGCGGTGCGCAACTCCGGATTGACCTCATGAATGATGGAGATGACTTGGCGGACCACGTCGATGTTCTTCAGCTCGTTCTTGCCGCCAATGTTGTAGGTTTCCCCGCTCTTTCCTTTGGTGAGAGCGAGGACAAGACCGCGGCAGTGATCTTCGACATAGAGCCAATCGCGCACGTTGCTGCCGTCCCCGTAGACCGGGAGCTTTTCGCCGTGAAGAACCTTGCGGATCATCAGCGGAATCAACTTTTCGGGGAACTGATAGGGGCCGTAGTTGTTCGAGCAGTTGGTGGTGACAATGTCCAGCCCGTAGGTGTGATGATAGGCCCGGGCGAGGTGATCGCTGCCCGCCTTCGACGCGGAATACGGGCTGTTCGGCGCATACGGCGTCGTTTCCGTAAAGGCGGGATCATGTGGACTGAGGGATCCGTAGACTTCGTCCGTGCTCACATGAAGGAATCGCATCGCCGCCGGGGCGGAAGCCAGGGCGTGTTCACGGAAGGCATGCAGAGCCTGGAAGGTGCCCACGAAGTTGGTCAGGATGAACTCTTCCGGACTGTCGATCGAACGATCCACATGGGACTCCGCCGCCAGGTGCATCACGTGGTCGATCTGATGCTTGGTAAGCGCCTGCCGGAAGGCAGCCCGGTCGCAGACGTCCGCCTTGATGAACACATACCGCGGATCGGTGTTCACTCCGCCGAGATTCTGCGGATTTCCCGCGTAAGTCAGTTTGTCGTAATTGACGACCTTCGTCACCTGGATGCCGAGTTCAGACTCAGCCCGGGTCAGCAGGTAGTGGACGAGATTGGAACCGATAAAGCCGGCTCCTCCGGTGACGAGGATACGCATGGAACGATAACTGGGTTGGACGGCGGTTGAAACTTAGGTTGGAGCGGTGTGCGGGCAAATCAAAGTTGTCTCTCATGCGGGGGAGGTCTGTCCCCGCAGGGACGGGACGACGCCCAAGCGCACGTATTCCGCGATGGCTTCCTGCCAAGGGCGCGGGGCTTTCCCGGTCAGGCTCGTGTAGCGTTCGCACGAGAGGGCGGAATGGACCGGGCGAAGCGCCTTCCAACCGGCTTTGGCCGCCAAGTTTTCCATCGTAGTGGCAGTCAACTGGGTCGTTTTGAGCGGCAGACCCGCTTCCCGGGCTTGGTCCAGGGTATATTGTGCCCAGCCAAGCCAGGAGGTCTCTCCGGAATTGGAGAAGTGAACGACGCCAGTTGCCTCTCTGCCGCTGAAGCTGAAAAATTCGAGAGCCGCCACCGCACCCGGCGCTCCAGTTGGCGAGCCCCATTTGTCCGCCACGATGCTCAAGGCGTCTGATTTGAGCGCCTGCTGAATGATCCAAAGTGGAAACCCTCCTCCTCCCGCACCGAAGAGCCAGGACACCCGCATCACCAAATGAGCGGGGGACGTGGCCAGCAACGCTTCTTCTCCCAACAGCTTCGACGCGCCATAGGCTCCGAGCGGGCCAGTAGCGTCGTCTTCCCGATACGGCGTCTCCTTCTTCCCATCGAAGACGTAGTCCGTGCTTACCTGGACGACACGCGCCCTCACGGAGACGGCCATCTCGCCCATGACGCCCACCGCGAGGCCGTTGATCTGATTGGCCTTGGCAGGATCGACCTCGCAGGCATCGACGTTGGTCCAGGCGGCGCAGTTGATGAGCACATCGAATTGGCCCACTGCGCGGAGAGCCTCACGAATGGAGTCGCTCCGCTCCAAATCCATCTCCGCACGGGCAAACTCGACGACCTCGCAATTCGGGCGATGCCGGAGACGATCCGCGCACAATTTGCCCAGGTTTCCGTTGGCTCCGACGACGACGATTCGCGTTCCCATACTCAGTTGGCTACAATGCTGATCAGCTTTTTCGGGACCACGATCACCTTCCTAATGGTCATGCCATCCAGAAACTTGCGGACGTTTTCGCAAGCCAAGGCCAGCTCTTCGCAGGTCTTGGCTGGACAATCAGGGGCGACCCGGATCCGATCGCGCAGCTTGCCGTTTACTTGGACCACCATTTCGATCTCGTCCTCCACCAGGCATGCTTCGTCGTGCTGCGGCCATGGTTGGTAAGCGAGGTTCGCCGGGGCCACCGCATCGCCAAAGCGTTCGTGGAGGATCTCGTTGACTTCGTCGGCCATGTGCGGGGCGAAGGGATTGAGAAGTTGCACCAACGTGGCCACCACTGAAGCAGGACGCGGGTCTGCTTTCCCTAACTCGTTGGTGCACACCATCATTTGCGAGATGGCCGTGTTGAAGCTCATCGTCTCGATATCGTGGGTCACCTTCTTGATGGTTTGGTGCAGAACCTTGAGCTGCTCCTGGGTCGGCGGCACATCGGCGATGGCCGCGGACGGAGTCCACTGACCCTCCTGGTTCTCCTCCATCACGAGTCTCCAGAGCTTCCCGAGGAAGCGATTCACCCCTTCGACCCCCTTGGTCGACCACGGTTTCACCTGTTCGAGCGGTCCCATGAACATCTCAAAGAGCCGCAACGAATCGGCGCCGAACTCCTCGACGACGTCGTCCGGGTTGACCACGTTCCCGCGGCTTTTTGACATCTTCTGGCCATCCTCGCCCAGGATCAGCCCCTGGTTGACCAGCTTCTGGAACGGTTCGCGGGTGGAGACATGGCCGAGGTCGTGAAGAACCTTGTGCCAGAATCTCGCATAGAGCAGGTGCAGCACGGCATGTTCGGTCCCGCCGACATACAAGTCCACGCCGCCAGATTTTCCGCTTCCGGCTCCCATCCAATACTCTTCTGCAGACTGGGCTGCGAAGCGTTGCGCGTTCCGGGCGTCCGTGTAACGCAGATAATACCAGCAGCTTCCCGCCCACTGCGGCATCGTATTCGTCTCGCGCTTGGCCTTTTTGCTGTAGCGAATCCAGTCGGTCGCTTTGGCGAGCGGGCCTTCGGGTGAACCGGTCGGCTTGAAATCCTCCAGGTCCGGGGCCAGCAGGGGCAGTTCGGATTCCGGAATCGCCTCGTGCAGGCCGTCTTTCCAGACGATCGGGAACGGCTCGCCCCAATAACGTTGACGGCTGAAGAGCCAGTCGCGCAGCTTGAAGTTGACCTTGCGGCGGCCCTTCCCGTGGGCTTCCAGCCAGGCATTCATGAGATCCTTCGCCTTCCCAGTCGGCAAGCCATCCAAGAAGCCGGAGGAAATGGCGACACCGGCTCCCGCGAAACACTCCCCGGCAAAGCCTTCCGGCGCCTGGACGACCTCGATAATCGGCAAGTCGAACTGCTTCGCGAAGGCTTGGTCGCGTTCATCGTGGGCCGGCACGGCCATGATCGCTCCAGAACCGTAGGACATCAGTACGTAATCCGCCACCCAGACCGGGATGCGTTGCCCGTTGACCGGATTGATCGCATAACCACCGGTGGCCACGCCAGTCTTCTGCGGCGTCGCGTCGGTCCGGTCCATGTCGCTTTTCGCCGTCGTCGCTTTCCGGTAGGCGTCGACCGCTTCCTTCTGCGCCGGACTGGTCACGTCATCCACCAGCGGATGTTCCGGAGCGAGCACCAGGTAGGTGGCCCCGAAGAGCGTGTCCGGCCGGGTCGTGAAGACGGTTACTTCGTGTTCGCGACGCCCGCCCTGCCGTTTGACGATGAACGTCACCTCGGCGCCCTCGGACCGGCCGATCCAGTTGCGCTGGAGGAGTTTGATCGACTCCGGCCAATCGAGATCCTCCAGCTCGTCGATGAGCCGCTGGGCGTAAGAGGTGATCCGCAGATTCCATTGCCGCAGGGGCCGGCGCTCGACCGTGTGCCCCTTGGCTTTCCATTCTTCGACTTCCTCGTTGGCCAGGACTGTCCCCAGATCCGGGGACCAGTTCACAGGAACCTCGGCCACGAAGGCGAGCCGCACCGCGTCGACCCGAGCCCGGGTCCAGCCGCGTGCCTCCAGCTCTGCTACCGGTCGGGCGCGCTGGGTCGCTTCGTCGAAGTAGGAATGATAGAGCTGGAGAAAGATCCACTGGGTCCAGCGTACGTAGCCGGGGTCGGTGGTGTTGACCTCCCGATCCCAATCATAAGAGAATCCGAGCCGTTTGAGCTGGGCCCGGAAGTTGTTGATGTTTTGCTCCGTGGTGACGCGGGGATGCTGTCCCGTTTTGATGGCATACTGCTCCGCAGGCAGGCCGAATGCGTCCCAACCCATGGGATGGAGCACGTTGAATCCCTTCATCCGCTTGAACCGGCAGATGATATCCGTCGCTGTATACCCTTCCGGATGGCCGACGTGAAGACCCGAGCCGGATGGATAGGGGAACATGTCCAGGCAATAGTACTTCGGCCTCGACGGATCGAAGTCGGGATCGCCGGGGTTGGACGTCGCGAACGTCTTCTCCTGGTCCCAGCGGGCTTGCCACTTGGGCTCGATGGTCTCGAAAGGATAACGGTGTCTGGCCATGAAATCGGTGGGGGCGGTCAAAGGGCAGCGGAATCGAGAGCTTGTCCACGCGATTTTTCCCGCCATCGTATCCGGATGCCCCGGCTCATCGTCGCGACCCACAATTCCCACAAGACCGAAGAAATCCAAGCCATCCTTGGGAACCGCTTCGCCAGTTACCTCGATCTCAACAGCTTTCCGGAGATCGAGCCGGCCGTGGAAGACGGGGAAACCTTCGAAGACAACGCCCGGATCAAGGCGCTCCACGCCGCCCGGCTTCTCGCGGACGATGTGGTCCTCGCCGATGACTCCGGATTGGAAGTCGACGCTCTCGGCGGTGCTCCTGGAGTCTATTCCGCCCGCTACGCCGGTCCGGAGGCGACCGATGCCGGCAACCGCAAGAAGCTGCTCGGTGCCCTTGGCGAGACTCCAGAGCGGACCGCCCGTTTCCGTTGCGTCCTCGCCCTCGCCCAAGGCGGCGAAGTCACCCACGTGGCTAGCGGCGCGGTGGAAGGCGAGATTCTTCATGCGGAGGAAGGGGAGGGGGGCTTTGGGTACGATCCGTTGTTCCGCCCCTCCGGTCATGACTCCTCTTTCGGCGTCCTCCCGGCTGCAACGAAAAACTCCCTGAGTCACCGCGGTAACGCCTTGCGGGAACTCGTTCGCCTCCTCGACGTCTGAGTCCGACGATCTGCGCCGCGCGTACGGCATGACCGAATCTCCCGAAGCTCAAGGGAGAACCCCTAGCTTGCCTCAGAATTCACCAAACGCTCCTTGACGCAAGAGGACGGGCAGGATTAGTGGCATCTCGTGGGGAGGCGATGGACAGTAATGTCGTGGGATCGGCGGCTTACGTTGATCGGTGTCGCTATCGTTGCGCTAGCCCATCCAATCGCTTACCTGAGCGCAGGCGATTCTCAGGCAGGACTCCCCTCCGTGGAAGGATTCCGTTTATTGACCACGCGAGTCTGTTGCAGCGGGGAGCCGGTGGGCCGGGAAGCTTTCGCGCAGATCGCCGCCCTTGGCATCAAGACGGTCGTCAGCGTGGACGGAAAAGCTCCCGATTCCGAACTCGCCGCCCGGGTGGGACTCCGCTACATCCATTTGCCAATCGGTTATGACGGCGTTCCTCTGGAGGTCCAAGATTCATTGGCCCATGTCCTGGCCGGAACCACCGGTTTGATTCTGGTTCATTGCCACCACGGCAAACACCGGGGACCGGCAGCGGCAGCGATCCTGGCGATGATGGATACTGATGCCAGGGTATCCAAAGAACAGGCTCTGAAGATCCTGGAAGCCGCCGGAACCGGCAGCGAGTATCAAGGACTCTGGGATTCCGTCCGCGGGTTTGATCCCCAGAAGCTCGGCGACGCATCCCTCCCTTTGTTGCCAGTTGCCGAAGTGGAGCCTTTCGTCAGGGAAATGGTTCACCTGGACGAAGCTTTCGATGCGTTGCAGAAAATCCGCACGGACGGGTGGATCGGCGAAAGCGCACGATCGGCGGTGGCGGTCTTCGCGGAAGGCTACCGGGAGGCCCTCCGAGTTTGCCGCGAGCGTGAACCAGCCCCGGCACCGGAAATGGTCCGCTTGTTGGAAGACGCGAGCCAACGCTCCTCCAAGTTTCGCGAATTGGTCCATGAAGGCCAGGGGACCAACCTATCGGAACATTTGACCGGATTGCGCCAGAATTGCGCGGAGTGCCACAAGCGCTACCGCAACTAGCCCAAGAATTACGATCTCACACGCACCTCCGCTTCACATGAAACGCGTCATTCGAGAAGCATGCATCCTCGCCGCCCTAGCCGTTGTCGGCGTGGGAGCGTTTCGGGCTTGGCAACAGTTCTGGGTCATGCCGCCCAGTCAACGCCTGCTGGCGGAGCGCTTGGCGCAACCGTCTCCCCAGGCTCCGTCCACCCCGCACGTGGCGGCCACCGAGCCGAACCGGACCTTGCCGGTTTTTACTCCAATCGAGAACCTGCCGATCGTGCCCGAGCAACCGGGCGATGACGACATTGTCGGGTCGCGCGTCTTCGCAAACCGGCTTTGGCCTGTAGACGGTTTGCCGGGCGCGGGTGGTGTGGAGGTCGACAACTCCTCCCTGGGCGAACTGCTTCGCCGGATTGCGGGGATGGAAGAACGCGAGAAGTTCGCGGCGCTGGAGGATTGGTTGCAAGGCAATGGCAACTCCCGCTGGGCTCTTGCCCTGCGCAGCGAGTTGATGGGCTTCAAGTTCAAGACCGGCTGGTTCGACGATGCGCGCCGGGGATGGGACCAAGTTTGGCAGACCGTGAAGAGTCGCACCGATCTTCCTGCCTATCACCTGGGCAACGACGTGCTGGCCCACTTGCTCGATGCCACCGTCGGAGCCTCGCGCGCTGATCAGCTCCGAGAGCTGGTGGCCGAGGCGGAGAAGCGCCCACTCAATGGTGCCCTAGAAGGCAAAGTCTTCCGGGCCAAGGAAATGGTGTGGCTGTTGGAGCATACCGCCGCCCAAAACGTGATGTGCGGCCCGCTCGCTTTGAACGCCATCAAAGAGTTCAAACGCGAACCATTCGTCGCGCCGCGGCTGGCCCAGGTCCCGCCCGAGTTCCAGGCCACCGGCATTCCCTTGGCCGAGGTGCAACGCTTGGCCCGCAACGACTACTCGATGGAACTGACCATGGTCCGCCGGACAGATCCCAAGGCGAAGATTCCCACGCCCGCAGTGATGCACGTGAAGGACGACCACTTCAATGCGCTGCTCGCAACGTCTGGGGACGGGAAGCAATACTTCTTGGAGGACCGCACCTTGAACTTCACCGGATGGGTGGACAAGGAGTCGGTGGACGGTGCCGCTTCGGGCTATTTCCTGGTGGCCTCGAACGAAACATCCAACGGTTGGGACCAGGTCGATTCGGCTGTAGGAAACACGGTCTTCGGGCGCGATGGGGCCCATGGGACGGTGCCCACCGACGAAAGCACGGGAGATGAAGATCCAAAGACCGGCGATGAAGATGGTCAGTGCAGCAAGGGCATGCCGCGCTACACGTTTCACCCCATCCCAGGAGCCGTCCGCATCGGAGATATTCCTCTCACCTATTCCCCGCCGGTGGGGCCGCCGGTCGTCTTCAAGCTCAATTACAATGACATGGACAGCGGCGCGCCAGCTTCGCCACCCACCTGGAGCCATGTCGGCTTGACTTGGAGCACCCATTGGGTCGCCTGGGTTGAGCATGTCCCCGGCACCCTCACCAACAGCTCTCGGTTGCGCGTCCGAGTCCCCGGTGGGGGGACTCAGGTGATGACCTACAGCACCGATACCGCGAGGTTTGGTCCACACGACCAGAGCTTCGCCACCGTCGTCCGTTCCGGGACTTATACCTACACCCGGGAGCTGCCAGATGGGTCGAAAGAAATCTATAACGCGCCCAATAGCCCGACCTCGCCGACGAGGATTTTTCTCAGCCAAATCATCGATCCACAAGGGAATGCCCTGACGCTGGCTTACGACTCCAGTGTTCGGCTGGTATCGGTCACGGACACGATTGGCCAGGTGACGAACTTGTTTTACACCGACACTGGAAATGTTTACCGGATCACCCAAGTTCGCGACCCATTCGGTCGCACCTGCGCTCTCACCTACGACACCGGAGGTCGCCTGATCAGCACCACGGACCAATTGGGGCTTACCAGTACCTTTGCCTACGGATCGGATGGGTTCATCTCGTCGATGACGACACCGTATGGATCGACCACTTTCTCCAAGCCAATCGACTACTCAGGTTCACAGCGGATCGTGGAAGTCACTGACCCGGCCGGCGGAAAAGAACGGGTGGAATACAACGACACCGGCAACACTTCAATTCCCAGCCTGCGCCCGCCAGCCACAAATGTTCAGGTGGCGGGCCAAAGCGTGAACTTCTATGCCGAGAACACCCGGCTCCAGTTCCGCAACGCGTGGTATTGGGACAAACTGGCCAACGAAGTCGCCCCCGGGGATTACAGTGCGGCGCGAAATTACCGCTTTTTCACGGATCGAAATTGGGTGGTGGTCCCGGTCGTTGAGGCCATCAAGCCAGCCGGACAAGACCGGATCTGGTTCAACTACCCGGGTGGCGTGGAGAGCCCAACGAATCTTCCTTACTACAAAGGAACCAGTGCCGCACCGGAGAAGATTCAACGCGTCTTACCGGATGGAACGCCGCAGTTGACGCAAACCCAGACGAATTTCCTGGGCAACATCACCAAGATGATTGATCCCCTTGGGAGAACCACGGAGTCTCTCTACGCCGCAAATGGCGTTGACCTCACCGAAATCCGGCAGACGACCGGCGGCGTCAATGAACGCCAATTGGCGATCACCTACAACGCGCAACATCTTCCGCTGACGGTCACCGACGCCGCCGGATCGGTGACGACGTTTACCTACAACGCCCGGGGCCAGGTGCTAACGGTCCGCAACGCGTTGAATCAAACGACGACGTTTACCTACAACGCCAACGGATACCTTACGACGGTCAATGGCCCACTGACCGGCAACGCCGACTCGACCACGTTGACCTACGATTCCGTGGGCCGGGTCCGGACCACCACCGATCCCGATACCTATACGCAGACGTTTAGCTACGACAATTTCGACCGAGTCACCCGCATCGATTACCCGGACGGAACGTACGAGGCGATCACCTATGACAAGCTGGACCGCGCCAGCGTCCGAGACCGGCTGGGGCGAGTCACCACGTACGCCCACAACGCGGTTCAACAGATGGTTTCCGTCACGGATCCGCTCAACCGGACGGTCGGTTTCGATTGGTGTCGCTGCGGCAGTCTGAGTGCGCTGACGGACCCCATGGGGAGAGTGACCCGTTGGAAGCGCAACTTCCAAGGGCAGGTAGTCGCCAAGATCTACGCGGACAACTCCCAGGTGGGCTACGAATATGACAGCGCTGGGCGGATGCTGCGGCAGACGGATGAAAAGGGGCAGTTCAAAGCATACGAATACAACATCGACAATTCGGTGCGGAAGATCAGTTACCCCAACGCCAAGGTCCCCACGCCCTCCGTCAGCTATGAGTATGACTCGAAGTATCCGCGCATCACCCGGATGGAGGACGGCATTGGGACCACGCTCTACGCCTATCATGCGGTCACAGGCGGCGTGGCGGCTGGTGCCGGACAGCTCGCCAGCGTGGACGGGCCCTGGGCCAATGATACGATCACGACGACCTACGACGCGCTCGGCCGAGAGACAAACCGGGCGATCAATGGCGTCGCCGAGACCGCGACGTTCGACGCCGCTGGACGACCGACGGGGATCACGAATCCTCTCGGAACGTTCACCTACGCCTACGATGGGCCCACGGCCCGGGTGCTCAGCGCCACTCACAACGGCGGGACGAGGACCCTTTACGATTATTACTCCAACGCCCAGGACCGGCGCATCCAACGGATTCGCAACCTCAAGCCGGACGGCACCACGCCGCTCTCCGTGTTTGAATACAGTTACGACACGATCGGTCGCATCCTCACCTGGAAGCAGCAGCAAGACAGCGACACCGCGAATGCCGAGACCTGGACCTTAGGCTACGACAACACCGATCAGCTCACCTCCAACGCGGTGAGCAAGGCCGGTGCTAACGTAAGCACTTCCGCCTGGGAATACGACCCGGCGGCTAACCGGACGAAAGCCATCCTCAATGGCCGGGCCCAGACTGCCAGTTACAACGCACTCAACCAACTCACCAACACCGCTGCCAGCGCTCCGGCCGCAACCTATGAGTGGGACGCGGAGAACCGGCTCATCGCCATCAATCAGGGAACAAATCGCAGCGAGTTTACCTACGACGGTTACGGACGGCGCGTGCGCATCGTGGAAAAGGTCAGCGGGGTCACCGTCTCAACGGACAGCTACCTCTGGTGCGGCCTGGAGGAGTGCGAGAAGCGGGATGCTACCGGGAACAGTGTGCGGCAGCGCTACTATGCCCAAGGATTCCAAGGCGTCAGTGGTTCGGCGACAGGAACGCATCTCTACCTCACCGACCACCTTGGGAGCATCCGGGAGCTGACGGATACGTCGGGCGTCTTGAAGGAGCGGATTGCCTACGACGCTTGGGGCATGCCTAGCGTATCGAACGCCACTCCGCTCGCCTCCTTCGCCTACACCGGGCACTACTGGCACGCGCCATCCCGACTCAGTCTGGCTCCCTACCGGGCGTATTCCGCCGTTCAGGGACGATGGATGTCGCGGGATCCGATTGGGGAGATCGGTGGGATCAATCCCTATGGTTACGTCGCAAATAATCCGATTGGATATGTGGATCCTACGGGTGAATTCCTGTTTGTCCCGATATTGATCAGGGCGGGAGTCTACATCATCCGAGCAGCAGGCCAGAGCGCCATCGAGCTAGCCCTTCAGCTTTGGGAACACGACGGTAATATCGACTGCGTCGATTGGTGGCAGGTCGGGTATGCCGCAGCTACGGGTTCGTTTGGAAAAGCGCGTAGCGCGGGTGGGCTTGCGAAGGCTGCGGCAACGACGCCGCTCTGGAGTTCTACCAAGACAAATTCAGCAGTTGCGAATGGATTCAAACATTGGCAGAAGCACGGTAAGGAGTTTCTGGAATTTCAGAATTCCAAGCAATACGTCGAGGGTGCCAAAAACTTCTTCGGTAGCCCTCCATCAGGAACGTTGACGAAGATGAGGCCTAACGGTGACAAGCTATTCTACAATCCATCGAGCAATACCTTCGGTGTGCAAGCTGCGGACGGCGCACCTCGGACAATGTTCCGTCCGGAGGGAGGCATCAATTATTGGAACAAGCTATGAACGTAACGAACATTAAATTCGATTTGCACGCGTGTCCCTGCTGCGAAACCCATGTAATAACCACGCCTGGCGGATACGAAGTTTGCGTCGTGTGTAGCTGGGAGGACGACCCTGTTCAGTCTGGGAATCCAGATTATTCCGGAGGTGCAAATACCCTTAGTTTGAATCAAGCCAGAAAGGAATGGAATGCAGATAGGATGAACTGATAGGCGGATGGTAACCTGTGCTTCAAAATCACACAAATGCCCCCCGAGCCCTCTCCGTTATCATGAGAAGTCTTCGCTCATCCTTCCCCGGATTCCTCCTTGCCTTTGTTGCCGGGTTGGTTCCTTCCGAGTTTTTGTCCGCCGGAGTAACCTACGACCCCAACGGCAACCTCACTCAAATCTCCTCCCGCTCCACCGGTTCCACCTTCGCCCTCATCTCACCCTCCGACTGGCTCGGCCCCAGCGGCGGCACCGCCACTTTCGCCGTCTCCGTCAGCGCTTCTGGACCGATCACTTACCAATGGCGAAAGGGGAGCCAGAACATCGACGGTGCGACGGGTGCCACCCTGCATATCCCCAATGTGACCGCTCTGGACGTGGCGCAATATTCCGTTTCCGTGCGGGCCCAAGGGCGCACGATCGTCAGTCGCTCTGCTTCGCTTTCTCTCGACGATGACCAGGATGGCCTGGCGGATGATGTCGAGAATCGTCTGTTCTTCGATCTCGATGAAACCGGAAATAGTGACTACGACGACGACGGAGTTACCAACGCTGAGGAACTGGCGGACAAGACCGACCCAACCCGTGCCACCTCCCGCTACTTCCGCTTGGTCACCAGTGGGATTCACGGTCGCGTCAAGGTCACTCCAGCCAGTGCCACCGGTCGGTATCGCGCCCGCTCCCGGGTCCAACTCTCTCCGGAGGCCGATGCGGGGAATCAGTTCGTGGAATGGACCGGGACCTACCAATCCCTTTCCCCCGTCCTGAACCTCACGATGAATCAGGACGTGACCCAGACGGCGGTGTTTGGCACTCCGCTGGGAATCGCGCTGGATGCGCCGCAATTCAGTTGGCAAATCGGCGGGACGGGATCCTGGACCGGCCAGCGCCAGACCACGCACGACACTCGTTCCGCCGGAGAGAGTCCGAAGCTCACCACGGCAAACCAGAGCAGCTACCTGAGCACCTACGTTGAAGGCCCGGCGACGGTCAGTTTCTGGTGGTTTCAACCGGCGAGCAGCACCGCCGCGCTGACCTTGCAGGTAGACGGCGTCCTCAGCACCACCGCCACCAAAGGGGCCTGGGCGCAACAAACCGTCTCGCTCACTCCGGGCGTTCACCTGCTGCAATGGACCCTGTCCCAGGGGGCAGGCAGTCCCACCAATGCGCAAGCTTGGCTGGATGAGGTCCGGGTCTCCACTCAATCCGCCATTTCGTTGCCCCAAGCCTTGGATGCTCCGTCGCTGTCCTTCGCCACCGATCGTTTGAATCCTTGGTTTGGATCCGTGACCGATGCCCAAGATGGCATCGACTGCGCGAAGGGGACGGTGACCGGTCAATACCGGACCAGCTGGATCGAGACTCGACTCCCCGGCCCTGGAACGCTGAGCTTTTGGTGGAAATACGAAGGAAGCGAGACGGACATTCGCGTGCGGCTGGACGGCAACAGCTGGACCACGGGTGATGGGGCCTGGGAGCAACAGAACATCCAGATCTCCAGCTCCGGACCGCATACGGTGCGTTGGGAGGTGGAAACCGATTCTTACGCGGCGTCGGCAGTCTACGGCACCGGATATCTCGACCGCATCACCTGGACGCCATCTGGTGCGCGGACTCCCACGGTGGTGCCACCGAGCTTTACGCCGACCACCGCACTCGACTCGACCAACCTGGCCTGGGCCACCGGGGGAAGTCAGCCGTGGACGAGCACTTCCGAGGATACCTACGACTCGGTCGACGCGATGATGAGTGGTGTCATCAAGCACCGCCAGGAAAGCTGGATCGAAACGCGGCTTCTCGGGCCAGGCAACCTCACCTTCCGCTGGGGCGTTTCTTCGGCCACTGGCGATCAGCTGACTCTGCTGCTCGATGGCGCGGTGCAGCGTTGGATCGAGGGATCGGTGTTTTTTAATTCCGCGACCCTCGCGATTCCCGTCGGCCTGCATACCGTTCGGTGGAGATACGCCAAGGATGCATCGGGCAGTTCCGGGGATGATCGCGCCTACCTGGATTCCGTCTCTTTCACCGCGACTTCGGCCCCGGCCCCGGCCGCTTCTCCCAGTCTTTCCGGCGCTCCAAATTCCACGTTGGCCAACGCGGTAGACCAAACCTCCCTGTTGTTCGCCGCCGGTGGAAACCTTCCGTTCGCGACCACCTCCGCGACGACTCATGATGGCGTGGATGCCGCCGCCAACGGGGATATCGGCGATGGCCAGGAATCGTGGATGGAGACCTTGGTAAGGGGATCTGGCACGTTATCCTTCTGGTGGAAGGTCTCTTCTGAACAGGGCTACGATTTTCTGCGGATCGTGATCGATGGCACCGAGATGGAGCGCATCTCTGGAGAGGTTGGCTGGACGAAGAAGAGTTATCCCATCAGCGCCGGAGGGATCCACACGATCCGCTGGCGGTATACAAAGGACGGCAGCAGTGACGGCGATTCGTCCGACACCGGTTGGGTGGATCAGGTCACCTGGACCGGGGAAAGCGGTGGGACTGGCGGTGGGACCTATTTTGCCATGGAGCCATGGTCCCTTCGCCTCCCGCCGACCGGAGGGACGTTTCCCATCCGCATTGTCGGCACCGGAGCCTGGACGGTGACGGGTCTGCCCTCCTGGCTCGCGATCACACCACCGTCTGGGACCGGTAACGCCACGCTCCAAGCCGTCGCCGGAGCACTCGATTCCACCCGAGGGAGGGAAGCGGAAGTGGCGATCGCCGGGAACAAGCTACTCGTAATTCAGGAAGCTATTCAGAAACCGGTGATAGGTAGCACCGTAAAGTCCGCGGCCCTGATGATGGGGGATGCGTTCTCCGCCACCTTTGTCTCCTACAATTCGCCCACCGAATTCGACGTCGCCGGCTTGGCACCGGGTCTGACGTTCAATCCGGCCACCGGAGCCATTTCTGGGAACGTTTCCGCCGCCGGACGGTTCTTGATGGTGGTCACCGCCAGCAATGGGGCGGGGCGCAGCGCCCCGGTGTCGATTGAAATCACCGCCGCTCTACCGGTGTTGTCCCCGGGTGTCTATACCGGCCTGATCCCACCCAATGCCACGCTGAACAACAACCTTGGCGGTATGGCCAACCTCACCCTGGGACGCACCGGCGTCGTCACCGGGACGTTGCGAATGGGTGCTTCCGTTCTGCCGATTCGGGGATCTGTAAGCACCACCACAGGGTCAGGGGCTCGATTGCAGGTGTCGATTCCTCGGGAGGGACTCAGTCCGCTCGCCCTGGATCTGACGTTCGATCCAGGACGCCTCATGGGTTCGGCGAGCGGGTCCCTGCAGGTTAGTGGAAGCGCTTCCAGCGCGGTTCAACTCCTTCTGTGGAAGAATCTCTGGAGCGCTCGCTCCAATCCCGCCAAACTCTATCAAGGTCTGTTCAACAACCTGATTCGGTTGCCTAGTTCGGCCATCGGCACAGCGAGCATCCCTCAAGGGGCCGGGTTTGTGGCCCTGACCGTCTCCGCGGGGGGCACGGTGACCTCACTCGGCAAACTGGCGGACGGGACCAAGCTGACCGCCTCATCGCTCCTCTTTCCGTCCGGGGAAATTCCCTATTATCTGTCGCTCGAGAACCATACTGGGACGATCCAGGGCCTGGTTGCCATTGATGGCGAACGCAACACTCTCGCCAAGCTGGACTGGATGCGCTTGAACCAGAACAATCCCGAGGTTCGACTCTATGGCAGTGGGTTTGGGCCGGTGAGTCTTACTCTGGACGGCCAAGCCTACGTCCCGCCCGCTCGCGGCGCGATCGTCCTGGGCCTTCCCGAGCAAGGTCAAAACGCTTCCATCGCGTTCTCCCGTGGGGGCGTGGAATCTGCGGCGCGCTTCTCCAGTCTGGACCAGGTCTTCACCCTATCGACCCGTCACCTGGCCACCTTCGATGCGGTTAATAATCCCGCAAGCGTGGCCATCTCCGTGAACGCGACCAAGGGCACGTTCACGGGTTCGTTCGTTCTACGGGATCCCGACACGGAGAGCGGCCAGCTGCGGAGCATTCCGTTTGAGGGAATGATCGTTCCGCGATTGAAAACGGGCGCTGGCTTCTTCCTGCTGAACGGTCTCACTCCCGACCCCGAATCTTCGGCCATTCTCTCGGGCCGCGTCGACTTTGGTGCCGCGCCGTGATGCCGATCTCCGCCGAGGCAGTTCCGATGTCGGCACTGGGAAGGACGCTTCGCGCGATCCTCGCCTGGCATTCGATGCTCATCCTGATCCTCGCAGGTTGCTCACCGCGAGAATCATCGAAGAGCATCGTGGTCTACTCCAGTGTAGACGAGGCCTACAGCCGCCCGCTGAGCCGGATGTTTGAGGAGCGCACTGGGATCCGGGTCAAACTGGTCTCTGATACCGAGGCTGCCAAAAGCGCCGGTCTGGTGACTCGCCTTTTGGAGGAACGCGATCATCCCCAAGCCGATCTCTTCTGGAGCGGCGATCTGATGCGGGCACTGGACCTGGCTCGTGCTGGAGTGGCCGAGCCGGCCCTGCCGCCGGTTCAGGGGCCGGGACGCTTGCGCGTGCTGATCCGGCACCGGGTTCCTGGAGCGAATCGGGGCGATGCCCCGGGTTCCGTGCTCGACTTGGCGAAGCCGGAATTTGCCTCCCGCTCCTGTCTGGCCAATCCGCTGTTTGGGACGACTTCGATGCACGCGGCGGTCTTGCTCCAAATCTATGGCCCGGAGGGGGCGGAACGGTTTTTCAACGACTTCGCCCGGAACGGAGGCCGGATGCTGGCGAGCAACGGCGAAGTGAAACGGCGGGTGGGATCGGGTGAATTTGAATTTGGCCTTACCGACAGCGACGACGCCAATGTCGCCCTCTTGGACGGAATGCCCGTGAGTGTGATCGTCCCTGACCAGGGCCCGGAGGCGGTTGGTGCGGTGATGCTTCCTACCGCCGTGCTTCACGTGGCAGGGGCTCCCCACCCGAAGGACGCGGCGGCCTTTGCTGGGTTCCTCGGGGCCGCTGAGACCACCCGTTGGATGGCGGAATCCTCTGCGGCGTTTTTCCCTCCAAACGATCCAGGTTACGCGCCCGGAAAGCTCGAAATCAGTCTGGACAAAGTCAAGCTGCTGCGGATCGATCACGACGACCTGGGTGTGCAATTTGAAAACTGGCGGCAAACGTTCCTGGAGCCTTGGGTCCGCGATCAGCAGTTGTAACTCCCTCCCGATTTCCATGCGATACACCGCCCGAGCCCATCCGGTTCCGGTCCTGGGTTGGACGTTGTTGCTCGGGACCTTAATCCCTTTGGCGGTGTTTGTCTGGACTCATCCCCATGCTGCCGATGACGACGGCGCTGGGTGGCGCATGTCCCCGGTCTGGGGTTCCCTGGGACGGACCGCGCCCGTCTTGGCTTGGTCGGCGTTGATCGGCTTTGCCGTCGGCTGGCCCTCCGGCGCCGGGTTGGCGCTGACGAGCCGGGCCGTGCGAGCCTGGGCGGTGGCGATTTTGGCACCCGCCGTCCTCTGCCCCGCCTACCTCTGGGCGGTTTCCCTCCAAGGCTGGAAGACGATCCTTCCTTACCCTTGGCATCCCTGGGTCGATGGAGTGCGCGGACTCTCGATCGCGTGCGGCTGCCAGAACGCGGCCTTGGTGACGGCGATTTCCGCCATGACCGGGGCGTGGTTCAGCCGCTCCGAACTGGAATCCGCCTGGTTGATCGGCGGTCGAGCACTGGTTTACCGGCTGGTCCTCGCGAAGCAATTCCCCTTAGCTCTCGGGTTGAGCTTGGGAGGTGCCGCCTTGATTCTTTCCGATCCCGGAGCTCCGCAGCTCATGGGTTATCACACGATCGCCAGCGAAATCCACGTTGCCTTGGCGGCGGGTGATTTGGGCCGGGTCACCGGGAGGATTGGGACCACGATGGGGGCGCTGGGACTGATGCTGGCGGTTCCGGGTTGGTTGGCGTTCAGTCTGCGGGGACCGGCCGGGCCGCGAACGGCTTGGAATGCGGCGGCCGGTCTTGAGGGAAGCGAACTGGCGGGATGGGGAGTTCGTGCCATCTATGGGGTGGTCGGCTTGGCCGTGACGTTGGCGGGTGGATTCGTGTTGCCCGTCTGGAAAAACCCGGGAGCGCTTCTTTCCCTGCGAGACGGCGTTGCCGTGCTGCGAGAGAGTTGGGGGGCAACTTTCGAGTGTTCCTCCGCCGCTGGGTTGACTTGCCTGGTGGTCGGACTTCCGTTGGGCTATGCCATTTCCCGATCATCATCGTTGTTTCGGGCGGCGATCATCGCTCAAGTGATTTTCTTGATCTGCCCGCCCCAGGTCCATGCGTTGGGATTTCACCGGATTTGCGAATGGTTGCGAACCGCGAATTGGCCGGAGGAGCTCCAGGGAGCGTTGGTCGGCATCTGTTCGGCGCTTCGCTTTCTGCCGGTGTGCGCGGTCGGCATTTCCTTCTGGCTCGGTTCGCTGCCTGAGTCGTGGGGGGACGCGGCCCAGGTCGCGGGCGTGCCACGTGGGCGCTTTTGGGTCAATATCGTACTGCCGGTGGCCTGGCGCACGGCGATCGGCCTCGCGTTGGCATTCGGGTTGTTCAGCCTGTCCGACGTATCGTCCGCCGTGGTTACGCAACCGCCAGGGTGGTCCAGCTATCCCTTGCGTTTGTTTGCGCTCATGGACAATGCCTTGGCCGCTCAGGTTTCCGCCTTATGTCTGATTTACTGGGCTGCGGCGTTGATGATCGCTGGAGTCATCCTCGGGATCACCGCGACTGAAACTCACCAACTCGTCTTGCCGTGGAAATCGAACTCGAAGACGTGACCTGCCGCCGTGGGGGGAAGACCATTCTGGAGCGGCTGTCGCTAAAGATTCGACCGTTCGAGCGGTGCATTTTGGGCGGCCCGAATGGGAGCGGCAAGACCACGCTGCTTCGTCTGATCGCCGGTCTCGAACGTCCTGCGTCGGGGCGAATCTCCATCGGGAACCGGACGGTAACGGCCGACGACGAACTCATCGTCCCTCCCGATCAACGGGGCGTGAGCATGTTGTTCCAAGATCTCGGTCTTTGGCCCGGACTCACGGTGCGCCAGCAGATTTCTCTGGTGGCCCAGAGACGGTTCCCGCAACGGGCCGAAGCGGATGAGCACGTTTCTCAACTCCTGAATCAATTTCAGCTGCAGAGTCTGCGTGACCGTCGGCCGGATCGTTTGTCTGGCGGTGAACAACAACGAACGGCCCTCGCGCGGTGCCTCGCCAGCACCCCTTCGATCTTGCTCTTGGACGAACCGTTTGCCGGACTGGACCCGGAGCAGCTTCGGGATGTTCGCCAACTCCTCAACGACGTATTGGATCGCCAACCAACCACGCTAATTGTGGTCGCCCACCGCTTCGGTGAGGTGGCCGACCTTCGTCCGACGCGTCTCTGTTTTCTCCGCTCTGGCGCCTGGATAAAGGATCACGAGGCGATCGACGACTGGCGGACGACGGAGGACGCGTTTGTGCGTGAATGGCTCGCCGTCCGGTGATCCTTGAAAGGCCGATTTATTGGCAATTTGGGCACTCCCTCTGTGCTCTCGGTGCCCTCTGTGGTGAAGAACTACGACTTTCACCAAAGGGAGCACAGGTCCACAAAGGCCAGAATCGAAGCGATCGGATTCGCGGTTTGCCGCTGCGGCCCGGTCACGCCACCGTCGCGACGTCCCGATGGGTCGGGGTCGGCCGGCCGGGCCGGAAGCGTTCCAGGTGATCCAAGGTCAACCGGCAACCGGCAGGAGCGGAAGTCGCCACCGCGTGTTCGACGATCGCGGCGAGCCGTTCGGGATCGGCCTCGGCCCGGAGATTGAGAATGATTTGCGCCCCGGTGACTGGCTCTTCCAATTCCTGGCCGAACTCGGGCCGGAAGTCGTTGCGCACCAAGTTAATGACCGCGACTTCGCCGTTCAGACCGTGGTCCGGGGTCAAGGTCATCTTGAGATGGGCCACCTCCGCGCTTTCTGCGAGGAGCTGCCGCTGGATGTTGGTGGCAAGCGCTTCGAGGACCGTCCCAGACTCCACTTCGTCGTCGCTTTCGAGAATAAGCGTCGCGTTGAGCCAGCCGAGCAGTGCTTCGGCGTCCGCGTAAATATCGTAGTCAATCTCCAAGGCAGGGCGGGGGACTTGATCCTCGCTCGTGAGGATTCCGAACCACTCCGCCAGTCCGGCCCCGTCGTGAGCTGACACCGCCAAAACGCGTTTCCCGGGAAACTCCTTCCGCAGAGCAGCCATCAATGGTTCCAATGCATCGCCTTCCACGAGATCCCGCTTGGAGACGACGATGATGTCCGCTTCCTCGAGCTGCTTCTTGTAAATATAAAGAACTCTTTCGGAAAAGCCCGCCCCCTCATCAAGCCCCAAAATCCGCTGAGCCCGCAGCGGATACGTCACCGTGGCCACCAAATCCGTGCACGAACCGACCGGTTCCGCGATGAACACCTCCGGCCGCGCCTGATCCGTGAGCCGCCGCGCCGCATCGATCAAGGAGTTGAACTTGCAACAAAAGCCCTCCCGGAATTTCATCCGTGGCAAAGCAATCCGCGATTGCAACATCCGGGTATCCACGAGTTCACGCCCCTGGTCATTCGTGATCAGGCCGCCACGTTGACCGAGGTCCGTAAGATGCTTGGCCAAGGCCGCCACCGCAGTCGTTTTGCCAGCGCAAAGAAAGCCACCAATCATGATGTAACGGGCAGGGGAGTTCATGGGAAAGGATTTCCGGGCGGGCAAGCCGGCGAAAAGACGTTAGGCCAGCGCGGAAGCGGATCACGTCGTCGCGACGGTGGATCGGGTCGTTGCGGAGGTGGATCATGTCGTCGCGGAAGCGGATCACGTGGTCGCGGAGGTGGATCACGTCGTCGCGGAGGTGGATCACGTCGTCGCGGAGGTGGATCATGTCGTCGCGGAGGTGGATCGCGTCGTCGCGGAGGTGGATCGCGTCGTCGCGGAGGTGGATCGGGTCGTTGCGGAAGCGGCTCGTGTCGTCGCGGAGGCGGCTCGTGTCGTCGCGGAGGTGAATCGCGTCGGCGCGGAGGTGAATCGCGTCGTCGCGGCAGCCTCGACCCTGATTCGATGGGGCAAGCCAGTTTCAGGTGTGAATGAAACGGGTGGGCATTTTGGCCGTTTCAGAAGGACGACATCCATTCGTCCCTCCCCGTCGCTCTGGAGGGACAGCGATAGGATCCCCGGTGGTGAAACCAACCTCAGTCTGCAATTGTCGGAACGCCTCAAGAGTTCGGGGCGCGCATCCATTTATCGGTGGATTTCCCGCCACTGCTCCGGCGGCAACGCGCGATGGCTCTTCAAATGTTGGAACCGTGCTCATTAGCCCAAGAATCTCGCTGGGCCGGGCATCGTCAACGGGGATGGCGTGGAGGTGTGAACGGAACTGATCGGCACATCCGGAAAAATCACCCTAGTGGCTTCGAATAATCCTTCCGCAAACTGCGTGCTCACCTTGAGATTGAAATCCAGCCCTCTGTGACGCAGTTGAAGAATCCGAGCGACTCGCGACCAGAAAAAGAATGTCCCCTGATTTTTCTGCAAGCCTGCCGCCTCAAGTCTCCGGCCTGATCATCGTAATTAAAAACACAGTGAACCGCAGATCGCGGGGAGATGACGAATCCAACGAAGATCATCTACGGCCAGATACGCCTTAGTCCGGTCGCGCGCAGTCCATGCCCGGAGCTTGCCACGCGGTCATTTGGTGGCAGGTGTTAGGTTGGTCGCGGGCGCTGCTGCCTTCATCGCCGTCTCTGCTTCTTCCAGCGCTTTGATGATCCGCTCCTTGTTGTCCTCATCCATCGTCATCCCCAACGCCTTCTCGTAAAACCGGAGAGCTTCGGCGGGTCTGTGGGATTTGTTGAGGGCGCGGCCGCTCAAGTAATATGAGCCCTCCCAGTGCGGATCCGCCACCAGCAGCGCCTCGCTAGCGGCTAACGCATAGGCCTTCGCTTCCGCGTGGTCGGATTTGAGGGCCAGCTTTATGACATTTATGAGGCTATCGCGATCCCTGCGGGCGAACACGGCTCCCGCATCCATCCCCCCCCACTTTCCGGCGAGCGCTATCTGGGCCACCACGGAATCGAAGTCTTCCGCCTTAGCGACGCCCTTCACGATAATCGGCCAGGAAACTCTAGCCCGAGCCGCGTCATTCGGAAGGGCCGCGAGAACGTCGATCGCAAGATCAATTTCGACTCCATTCTCCGCGCATCCCTCACCGAGCCGGAAGTAAAACCGTTCCGTCTGATCGGAGCCGAGTCCGGAAAGACATTCCAGGGCGGCGGCAACCCGCATCCGACCGAGGATCGGCAAGCCGTCCTTGCACGCAGTGACCGATTGATTCGCGAGCGTACGGATCGCCCAAACCACCGCCGCATGTGGTCGCTGTTTCTGTTCCGCAGTGAGTCGCCGATAAAAGATGGGCACTGCCGACCAGTTCTTGGCCTGCAAGACCTTAACGTAGATGATCCAGTTTCTCTCGTCCGCACCCAGGTCGTATCGTTGCCTGATTCCGAGGGAAGACCAGCGCGGGACGTTGCGAAACGGGGTTTTGATCGCCCGAAAGAGTTCACGTCTCGGCTCTTGCCACCGTAATTCCTCCGTAGCGAGATCGAACTGACACCAAGCTTCCGTCACGTAGATGTAGAGATCGGGCGGCGCTATCAACGAAAGAACGCCGTCCCACAGTTTGATACTATGGTCCGCTGCACCGCTGCCCAGGATTTGACCGTCTGGGCTCCAGGCTACGCTCATAACTGAATCCGAGTGCCCCTTTAAGGTCGCCTTTTCCTTGCTTTTGGCCAGCTCCCACAGCTTGATGCTGCCATCACCTGAGCCGCTTGTCAGCGTTTGGCCGTTGGGGCTCCAAGCGACGCTATTTACTTCCTCCAAGTGGCCCTTTAGGTTTGCTATCTCGTTGCCGCTGGCTACGTCCCACAGCTTGACGGTGCAATCCTCCGAGCCGCTGGCTAGGGTTTGGGCAACCGGGCTCCATGCGACGCTCCTGACATCGTCCGAGTGCCCCTTCAGGGTCGCCGTCTCGTTGCCGCCGACGACATTCCAGAGCTTGATCTTGTGGTCTGCCGAACCGCTGGCTAACATTTGGCCGTCGGGACTCCACGCCAGGCACATCACTGCATGTGAGTGCCCCTTAAGAATTGCCTTTTCTTTTCCGCTGGCCATATCCCACAGCTTGATGCTGCGATCCTCCGAGCCGCTAGCCAGCGTTTGGCCGTCCGGGCTCCAGGCTGTGCACCACACCGATTCCGAGTGTCCCGCCAGGGTGGCTTTCTCCTTGCCGCTGGCGACGTCCCATACCTTGATGGTGTTGTCATCTGAGCCGCTGGCTAGGGTCGGGTCGACTGGACTCCAGGCTACGCACCGCACCGACTTCGAGTGCCCCACCAGGGGGGCTTTCTCATTGCCACTGCCGACGTCCCACAGCTTGATACTACCATCTTCCGAGGCACTCGCCAGGATTTGCCCGCCCGGGCTCCACGTCACACTAAACACCGTATCCGAGTGCCCTTCCAGGGTGGCTCTCTCCTTGCCATCGGTCACGTCCCAGAGCTTAATACTGTGGTCGGCTGACCCGCTGGCCAGTGTTTGGCCGTCCGGGCCCCATGTCACACTAGTGACTGTCTTGGAGTGTCCCGTTAAGGTCGACTTCTCGTTGCCTCTGGTCACATCCCACAGCTTGATATTGTTGTCTTTTGAGCCGCTGGCCAGGATTTGGCCGTCGGGGCTCCAAGCGACGCTATGCACCGAATTTGAATGCCCTGCCAGGATCATTTTCTCTCTGCTTCTGAGAGTGTCCCAGAGCTTGATTGTGTGGTCTGCTGAGCCGCTGGCCAAGGTGTGTCCGTCCGGGTTCCATGCTACGCTAATCACGTATCCCGAGTGCCCATTAAGGCTTGCCTTCTCCTTGCTGTTGGTCACATCCCATAGTTTGATACTGCCGTCCTCCGAGCCACTCGCAAGAGTTTGTCCGTCCGGGCTCCACGCTACGCTAATCACCCATCCCGAGTGCCCATTAAGGCTTGCCTTCTCCTTGCTGTTGAGCACATCCCACAACTTGATGCTGTGGTCTGCGGAACAGCTAGCTAGCGTCAGGCCATCAGGACTCCAAGCCACGCACATTACTGAATGTGAGTGCCCAATCAGGGTTGTCTTCTCTTTTCCGCTGGCCAGATCCCACAGCTTGATGGTGCCATCGCCTGATGCGCTGGCCAGAGTTTGTCCGTCCGGACTCCACGCCACACTAATCACGTATCCCGAGTGGCCCTGCAATGACGCCTTTTCCTTGCCACTTGCGGCGTCCCACAATTTGACGCTGTGATCAGCCGTGCCGCTAGCTACGATTTGGCCGTCCGGGCTGCAGGCTACGCTCCACACCAACGTCGAGAGGCCCTTCAGTGGCGACTTCTCTTCTCCGATGGGGTTCCACAGCCTGATGGTGTTGTCTTCCGACCCGCTGGCCAAGGTTTGGCCATCAGGGCTCCACGCCACGCTGCTCACCCATCCCGAGTGAATCGCAAGCGTCGCCTTTCCCTTGCCACTCGCCACGTCCCACAGCTTGGTGCTGTTGTCCCAAGAGCCGCTGGCCAGAGTTCGTCCGTCTGGACTCCAGTTCACGCTCATTACCGGCCCGGAGTGCCCTGTCAGGTTCGCTTTCTCCTTTCCGCTTGCCACGTCCCATAGCTTGAAGCGGTTGTCCGCCGAGCCGCTAGCAAGAGACTGGCCATCCGGGCTCCATGCTACGCTCAGTACCCCCTCCGAGTGTCCTGATAGGATCGATTTCTCTTTTCCGCTGATTGGGTTCCATAGCTTGATGCTATTGTCCCCTGAGCCGCTAGCTAGCGTCTGGCCGTCCGGGCTCCATGCCACGCTATTGACCGGGCCCGAGTGCCCGTGTAGGGTGGCTTTCTCCGTTGCGGTAGTCACGTTCCACAGTCTAATACTCTGGTCTTCCGAGCCGCTAGCTAAGCTGGTGCCGTCTGGGCTCCACGTTACGCTCTTGACGGCCCTCGAGTGCCCGTCCAGGGTGGCTTTCTCCTTGCCGCTCGCCACGTCCCATAGCTTGATGCTTCCATCTTCCGAGCCGCTGGCCAAGGTGTCGCCGTCCGGGCTCCATGCGACGCTATTGACGGATCCCGAGTATCCGGACAGGGTGGCTTTCTGCTTACCGCTGGCCACCTCCCATAGCTTGATACTGTTGTCGTCCGATGCGCTGGCCAGGGTCTCGCCGTCCGGGCTCCACGCCACGCTACGCACCGAATCCGAATGTTGGGATGCGACTGGAGAACTCCAAACAAAGGGTAGTGCCGCCGCCATGGCGATTTCGTGGTATGCTCTGGCCGCGTCCTCTGCAGCATCCCCTCCTTTGAACAGAACCGGAAACTCGTTGTTCGCAAGCGAGTCGTCGAAGGGGGGGGCGTGGAGTCTGTCGGTGATCCAATTCCACGTCTCCAAAAGTGCTAGTCGAATGGAGCGCCGGGGCGCGTTCTTTGCCTCCGGTTCTGATCTCCCTAACCGGGAAAATCCGACGGCCCGTCCGGCGTAAAACGGGCTGTCGCTGCTGAGCCGGTGGATTTCCGCCCTAAGCATGTGACCTTTGCCCGCCTGGATTCGGGCAATTTGCTTCTGAGCGTCCGCGTCACGGCGCTGTTCCTCCGCGAGCCGCCCCATTCCTACGGCAGCTAAAGCGGCAAAGATCGCCCCGACCGCGATCACCGATGTGAGCGCAATTCCCAGCCGCAGCCTGCGGACTTTCGCCCTCCTCTCCCGTTGACAAGCCGTAACAAAAGCGCGCTCCAGATCCCCCAATCCGCCGATTCGCTCAAACTCCCCATCCTTCTCCAACTCCATCGCACGCTCCAACCGCGATCCGTGCCATAGTTCTTCGGAGGCGGCTTTGCCCTTGAATGTGTGCCAGCGCTTAGCGTCCCCGCGCAGATGGTTGCGGATCTGGATGGCTTCCTTGCCTTCCTGGACCCAGCTTTCGAATTCTTGCCAGCCTTTGATGAGGGCTTCATGAGCCAGTTCGACTAGCGGTTCGTCCGCTTCCCCTCCCATAGAAATGAGGAGCTTTTCCTCGTTCAGTAGCTCTTTAAGAATTTCCTCGCTCCCGGCGACAGATAGTTCTTTGACCGCGCGGGAGACAGTGATGGATTCCCCGGTTGATTCGTTTACCTCGACTAGGCTTAGGAGGATGTTTCGGATGGCGAGGCGTTGGTCGACGGTCTTGGATTCGTAGAAATGGGTGACTCGCTTTTGCAGAGCGCCTACGACTCCTCCGATCGCGTTGTAGGATTTGCGGCTTAGAATGCCATCCGCGACGCCACCAACCGGTTGTTGGTCGCTGGACCTTGGTTCTTTGGAAGTGTGGAGTTCTTGGTTCCAAAGCGCCTTGAGAGTGTACTGGAGGAGCGGGAGCATTCCGGCTCGCCCTTCGACCGCTTCGGCGATGGTTTTGACGAGGCCTTCTTGGAAGCGGACGCCGTGGCTCCGCGCAGGTTCTTCGATGATTTCCCGGAGTTCCGGGCCTTTCATGGCGATGACCCGTTCCAGGCTTTTGTCAGTGATCCGGAAGAGGGCTTCGTGGTCACGGAGGTTGCCGAAGAAGTCGTCCCGCATGGCAAGGACCACCTGGAGGGATGGAGTGGTGGAGTTGGGGAGTGGTGGGGTTGGGCGCGATCCGGCGTCGACGAGTGCGGCGATGAAGGTTTCGCGGAGCTTCTTCACCTTTTCGGGGATTCGGGTGAAGATCTCCTCAAATTGATCGACGAAGATCAAGAAATTCGGAGTGGGAAATTTGGCGACTAGGTCGCGGAAGACTGTAGGAGACGGCGTCCGGACGAAGCTTACCTTGTCTCCATCGATCCCTGCGGCCACCAGCCCAGCCCAGAGGCCGTCGTATGGATTCGTATTTGGCGTGCAAACGACAGCAATCCTCTCAGCACTCACCTTCCCAGATTCCGCACTCCCCAAGCGCCACTTGGGAATGACCCCAGCCCGGACGACAGAGGACTTGCCGGAGCCGGAATTGCCCGTGATGAGAAGGAGCGGAGTTCCCGCCGAGCGCTCCAAGAGGTTATCGATGAGGGCGGTGCGACCGTAGAAGTTCGCTTTGTCCTTTTCCTCGAAACGCCTTAGGCCCACGTAGGGGCTGGTGGTGTTGAGCGGCGGGAGCGGGCGATCCTCGGATTTGCTCTTGGCTTCGGCGAAGTCGCAGATGAGGACTTTGCGGACCAGGTCGGTTTGATTCGCGAACGGCGTGCGGTCTATGTCGTGATCAATGATCTGGGTTTGCCAGAAGGTCCTTTGGAGGAGAGTCAGCGCGGCTTCCTCGGGATTCGCGGCGTGATCGGGATCGCGCGGGGTTTCTTCCGAGGCGGGACGGAAGGTGTAGACGGATTTTCCGCGTTTGCGGGCCAGGAGGTATTCCCACTGGGTGTAGGAGTGGCGTTGGCCGCCCAGTTTGATGCGTTCGGCATCCGGCGGTTCCGCGCCGTAGCGATCGCCCATGAGGCAAACGACGGCGTGGCATTGCTGGATATAGGCGTCCAGCTTTTCCAGGAGGGTGCCGGGCCCGGTGTTGAAGTCCTCCTGGATCTTGACGTGGAGCCCCTTTTCCCGAAGGGCCTTGGCCACTTCCGCGCGGTAGGAGCCGAGTTCCTTGGTGACGGCGCTGAGGAAGACGTTGAGAACCGGATTCGCCATTGCTTGCGGGCTGCAGCTTAGGCAGAGGAATGCGGTTGGTGCAAGGAAAGGTTGGTGAGGTTTGGGCCATCGGCTATGAACTACTAAAAATGATTCCTCCAGTCGGCGAAGAACCAGAAGATGTGATTCCCCGCCCCCGGATTTGATGGGCGAACAATCCTCAGAGGGATTGACATGGCAGTCCTGGACTGTTTGGTTTGACGTGCCTGATATTACGGCAGTCCCGTCCTTTAACAGCAAGCGGATCTTCTGGCGAACTAACAAGTAAGACAGTTAAACGGAATGATGGTTCGCTTCCTTGGACGCCAAACTGACTCTTGACGATGAGCCGGAGCAGGTCTAGATGAACCTGTGAGCAGGTGCAGTCGAAATTTTTTTAACTGTGCGTCCGATTCACGCCTGGTTACCTCTCTTCGCAAGAGACGGGGAGGGATCGAGGCTAGATTTCCCCTTCCGAACTCATGAGCGAATCCGCCAATTCTCAACCCATCCGTTCGTCGTCCGACTTGGTTACGGTGCCCACTTCTGAGGAGCAGCGTGAGCGCTTGACCGCCGCTGAGGTTTTTGAACCGGGTGGGCCCACCAAGAGCTTCCTCTATTACACGAGGAAATCGCCATTTCAGCGGGGGGGCATCCGTTTTCCAGGTCTCGTGGCCGACGCCTTCCGTGAGTCGGAATGGCTGGTGTTGTCGACGTTCGTCCTTGAGATCATAGGCATCGTGGTTCTCTCCTATGGCGTTTGGGAGGAATCAAATTGGCCTGCCTACCTGATCGCCATTGGAGCCGGTTTCCTGGTGGTAGTGGATTGGGTCGGAGCTGCTTTCCACCATTTTAAGCAGCAGGGAAAGCTCTGTAAGAGGGATAACGACCTGTTGCTCATTTTCCCGGAGATGCGATTGGCCGAACGGCGGAAGTTGCCCTACCTCAGCTACGAGGGGGTTGTGATGTCCGAGATGCCATCCGGGTGGAGGATTCTCAGCTTCTTTGGTGTTGCTCTCATTTTTCTGGTCATGCTCGTGAAGATTATCCTGCTTCCCGCGCACGTGCCGACCATCTGGCCTCCGTCCATCCGCTGGGGTGTCCTGGGTGTTAGCGCACTTACCTACCTTTGGATCTTTTGGGTGCATATTTCTCACACGGGCTACTATTTGGCCCATCTGATTTACAAGAGTAAGGTCAAGTCCGATAAGGGGCGGTTCAACCGCCATCCTGACGATTACTGGAAAACCGAAGACGAAGTCGAATTCGATCTGTCCGAGTTCCCAGAGCTTCTCAAGAAAACGGGCCACGCCAAATTTGCGAATCTCGTACCTTCCGACGCGAAGCTCAAGGAATTCCTTGAGCAGGGCGTCAAGACTGAGTTTCCGAATTACCAAGGCGTATCGCCATATTTCCAAATCAGAAAAGTGGGGCCGCACCGATATTCGATCAGTTCGCTAGGGATGCTCTACGATAGCGAGCTTGACATGATGGGACGGGCTCAACCCAATGCCCTTGCTGATGCGGCTGTTGCGCTCTATGGGCACTACCTTCAAATGCGCCATCTTCATGCAGCACACCGTGACACAAAAAACTGAACGCAAAGGAACCCTTTCCTCGTGGAGAGTCGCTTCAATTGCCCTGAAGCTTGTGTTCTTTTCAAGCGCAGCCTTAGCTATTCCCGCCGCGCGGGGCAAAGAGCGCCCGGAATTGAGCGTCAAACTCACTGTTGATATTTTCACCAGCGCGTTTCCCGATAGAAAATTCCCGGAGCCCTTCCTTGAGCTGTTGCACCCTCTCGAAATCCCCGTCGACTTCAAAGGCTCCACCAGCAACGTCGAGCTCATTGCGCCAATCCAATGTTTCCGATTAGACGACAAAGACTTGACGCCCGTGCCGCTGCCGACTGATCGAGGCGGGGACATTTTCAATGTTGCCAAGGAGTTGTTAGGCACTGAGTCGCCTAGGGCTAGGAGGGAGGCGTATGTGAAGAAGTTAAGCCGGACGACTCCAGATCCCAGACTCTTGGCGAACGAAAGAGACTCACCGCTCGCCGCAGACTCTAGCCTAGCTCGCTTCAAAGATTCGAAAGTTACCGAGAATTATGACCTGGTTTTGGTTCTCGGAGTGGAGCCCACGGCTTTTGATAAGCTTGGTGTCAAACACCCTGATCCCGAGAGTTTGCGTCAGAGTGTCATTCAACAGGCTTTGGTTGCGGAAAAGGCGGGGGAGACGGAAGTTAAGGTGGCTATTCTCTACTACCCGGAGAATATCGGATTCCTCCAGGTTGCGCCTCCTGCAGTTCCGATTGAGTGGGATGCGTCAGCCTTTGCCAAAGTGCTCTTCCGTTATTCCGAGGCTTCGCGACCGACCGTCACTGACGAAGAGAAACAACGGATCGCAGACCTCCAGGCAGACACTTCGCCGCAATTTCAACTCTACCGCGATTTGGTGAAAAGACAGCCTTTGATCGACAAGTTGCGTCTCTCGGGGGCTTTGGGGGAACAGTCCGATGGCTATGCTGAACTTCAAGCCGCTTCCCAGGGGGAATCGGATGAAAGGTTGCTGGTAGGCGAGAATAATGATCGAAAGGCTCTGTTCGAGCGGATTTCCGACGAAGAAAATGGGAGGCGAGACTTCATCACCGTTGGACGGGACCTTGCTAGCGAATTCGCATCTAGCTGGCATGCCGCAGTTTGGCGGCAAACTCCGGAAGGAGATTACTACAATGATAGCTTCCTCGCGCAGATCCTCACAAAGAAGGGTGCGGAGCTTCGAGACTCAATCGATGGGGTAGTCGTTGAGAAGCTGCTGCCCTACGAACATTTCTATGTCTTGGAAGAGTCCAACGGCTGGCTGCGGGTAAGCATGAGTAAGTCCGAACGCGATGTCGCGGGGTGGATTCTGAAGCGCTCGACAATGCGCTGGGATAATACTCAGTGTCTTCGTTATCGGCCTCTGATCAGCCGGAAGCCAGTCTTATTCTTCGACGATCCCCGGCTTCTAGAATCGTCTTTGATCCGATTGACATCTGATGAACGCTACCGCCGCTTCCAAGAACTCTTCCTAGCGGTGGAGAGCGAATCTAAAGAGTATGCATATGGACTCAAGGCGTGCGAACCGTTTGGGAAGGCGGTTAAGGATGGCTTCCAGGGCTTGCTCCCTATTCTCGAGGTCAATTATCTCGCCGGTTCTGATCCGGAGACCCGGATTCTAAAGGTCTATGCGGAGACTTCCAAAGATGCCAGCCCTCCGGTTATCGCCGAGGATTGGGGAATCGATATCCGGTTCGTGGTCGATACTACTGGCTCTATGGGGCCATTCATCGAAGCAGTAGAGGAGGCGCTGTCGAGTTGCGTGGCTAGGCTCGGTTCGGAAGCGTCCTTTGGTCGGCTGCAATTCGGTGTCATTGGTTACCGAGACGACCCGTCAATCCCGAATGTAGAATACCATACCAAGCTCTTCGGGGGCACCGCGCTCCGCAGCGGCCAGGATTTTCTCCCTATTTTAGGGCAGGTGACTGTTCCGGCGGAGGAGACCAGCGACGATTACCCAGAGGATGTGTTCACCGGTATGCGGGACGCGGTGACGTCCGACGGCTGGCACGACCGCTCAATCAGGCTCGTTGTCTTGATCGGGGACGCCTCGGGAAATCTTCCGGGTAGTCGAGGAAATCTTTCGCAGTATGGAGCTGTTGATGTTCGCAATGACGCCAACGCTGAGCGGGTTTACATCGCGGCGGTTCATATTCGCGACGGGCAGCACATCGATGACCACCCGATCGCTGAAGAGCAATACCGGGTGATGGCAAACAACAGCCTTCTCATGCAGCAGGCTCCGGGCAATCATGCGACTAGCGATCCGGTCTATTACTATGCGATCGACCATCTTTCGCCGTCTGATTTGAGTACGTATCTGAGTGACCTGATCTACTCCGCCAGGTCGCAAATTCGCAGATCGTCGTCCTCCGAATCCGATCCAGCGCCAAACGTCCGACCCGTCGGTCCCAAGTTGGGGAGTAAGAACGAGCGCCTCTTTAATAATGCCTACCTTACCCTCCTGGAATCTCAAGGGAAATCCACAAACACCGAGGAGCTCGAAGCGTGGACTGTAGACTGGGATTTCGGCACCAACCCTCCCGTAAAGCCGTTTGACGTCTGCGTACTGCTCACTGAGCGGGAGCTGAAAGAGGCGATCTCGTTTTATGATGGGCTCAGCCGAGCGCTCACTATCAGTGTGAGTGTGGATTCTTTCCTGAGGGAGTGGTCGCGAACTACCGGACAGTTGCTTATGCCGGCGCAGTCCATCGGGGACCAATCCCCTATGTTCCTCTCTAATCTCCCCTACAAGCCGGAGATTATTACGCTGACTCCGGCCGAACTTCAGGTTCGACTTAAGGCTACCTCTTTCCAGGATCAATTGAAACGAAATCTCCCCGCTCTACGGGATCATTTGAAGGAGATCCTTACGGAAGCGCCAATGCGATTGAATGCCGTTGAGGCGTTGAAGAAGAGCCAATACGTGTATTCCGTTCCGATCGACCTGTTTTCGCTATGGAAGGACACGAATTAGTCGTTCTTGAGCAGTTGTGCATCGAGCGGAAAGGAGAACAGCCTTTCCGCCTCGACATTCCGTTCCTTCGCATTCAAGGCGGGGACATGGTCGTCATCACCGGCAAGAGCGGCAGTGGAAAGACCACTTTGATGAATTTGTTGGGGCTGGCGCTTCCTCCCAAGAGGCTCAGCCCAAAGGCCGTTCCTAGCTTCATGTTGCACTTCGGGAAGCAGAAGCGGAACTGCCTACATTTCAACGGTTTCGAGAAAATTGCGATCCGTCGCAAATACATGGGCTATATTACCCAAAGCGGTGGATTGCTCCCCTATCTCTCTGTTCGCAGAAATGTCCGCCTTAGTGAGGAACTCATTGGCCAGGGGGCAAGTGGAGAAGGTAGTGAATTGCTCGATTTTTTCGACGTGCTCGACGTCGCCCGCAAGAAGCCATCGAGAATCTCAGGGGGGCAGTACCAGAGAGCGGTCATTGCGATGGCTCTCGCAGGCAGGCCAACCCTAATCCTCGCCGATGAGCCGACATCGAGCTTGGACCCTGAAAACCGGAGGCTTGTTCTCGAGAAGCTGAAGGAACAGGCAGAGCGCCACCGCGCCTTGGTGATCGTGACACACGATCTTTCGATTCTCCTGGACAAGAAGGTTACCAAACACATCGATCTGTCCGCGAGTGCGGCTCGAAATCACTCAGTGGTCGAAGTTGTCGAGATGATCCGCGAGGATGGGAACAACGCGATCACCGCCACAGCGGTGGCGAACCAGTCGAGTTTGCGCGTCACGGCCACGATCTCGGAAAATCGTTTGGAGGGAGCGCTGCGGGTTCGTCTTTTGGATGACGAGTCATTGGCGGTAATCGATTCAAGGCCACTCCGCGATGCTCGTCGATCTGGTAACACAGTGGAATTGGAGCTCATTCTCGATGAGCGGTTTGAGAATCTCCTCGATCAGGGGAGAAACGTGTTTGTTCGGGTTGAGTTTAAAGGTTCCTACGCTCAAAATGCGACTTGGCGTACCAGCAATTGGGAACCAATCCATGTCTCGCAGCCAGAGGAGATCCATTTGCCCAGCTCAGATGAACGGTTTTCCAGCGGCGTTCAGCCGGAAGGAGGAACCCCAGACTGGCAACAGGCCCAGCTGGAGCTTCAGAACGTCCAATCCTGGCTCGAAACGGCACAAGAGGGCATCGTAGGTTTCCTGCGGAAGCTTCCTCGATTGCTCCTGGCTTCTCAGACTTCCGAGAAAGCACCGTGCACCGAGAAAGCCCCGGCAGCACTGCAGGATCAGGTCCAAGGCGATGAAGTTCTCACGGAGCATGATCCAGCTGTTTCCAATGCTAACGTACCCTCTCAGGATGGCCATGAGGAAACCAAGCTGCGGACTTTGGCGGGCGACGATCTATACCAAGCTGCTACCGTGCCGAACCCAAACGACGAAGCATTGCACGCGACAGCTCCAGACTCTGCATTGAAGCCAGTCAGCCAGATTAGCCTATTCCCTCCGCCGCGAATTATCGAGCGCCGCAGGCAAATGGAGGGCATGGTCGATCCCGGATGCACGGGAAAACACGAAAGTCAAGCACGGGGCGATTACTTCTTGTTCCATGCAAGCGTGCAAAATGATATAAACATCCTCGTGAATTCCGGCATCCACCACATCTTCGTGGATTTTATCTTTCAGATCAATCGGCATGAAGCTCACTTGGTAAACGGCGAGATTTGTTGCTGGCGGTTCTTTTCCACCGATAACTATCTATTGTATGGATTTCTCAATAGACGCCAAGAACTTTGCATTTTGGGGCTCGATCAGGCATAACCCATGTTTTTCTCGCTAATTCAGGAACCTTTCATTGTGCTGGGCCTGTCCATCCGGGATCTGTGGCATGAGCGATTCTATTCGTTCACCGTCATGTTGGTGATCACGCTGCTCTTGTTGCCGGCCTTTGTTCTGTTCGCGGTACGCCGCGCCACCGTAGAGGCGTACACGCAATATATCAAAAACGATCCCAAATCGCTTCAAGTCATTACCCAAGCTGCGGAGTTCGACTTTGACGCACCAACTATCCAGAAAATACGCGAATGGAAGGATGCGGATGGCCAGCCATTGGTCCAGAGTATCATCGAATACACCAATACATGGGTTAGTAAGGTCGCGATTCGTCGACCCGGAAGCGACAAGATTATCGATGTGGACCTCATCCCATCGGAAGCCTCAGATCCGTTCATCTGGTCCCAGGAAGAGCGCGCCAACCCTGATTTCCAGTCTGGTACGAACTGGGTTGTTCTCACGCAGCCAGCCGCCATCCAGCTTGGAGTCCCCCTTGGTCAGCCGCTGGAGATGGGAATCAGCAATCCCCCACAGCCGTTCGAGAATACCGTGACGCTCAAGGTCGCGAAGATTCTTGAGCCAAGCATTTCGGATGAAGTCGAGATTTACGTTTCGGCCAAGCTGACCCGCCAGATCACGCATTGGTGGGATGGCTACGCCGTTGGGGAACATCGTTGGGCCAATACCAAGCGGGGAGCCAAGGGGCAGGTTGATGGCCTCCTTGCAGCTACCTCCGGCCAAGTCCCTGAGAAGTTCAATCTTCGGCGGCTCCGGTCGAACCAACCTTTCGAGTTCCGCGCACTTACGCGGCAGGACCTTCAAGCTAGGTTCGGAATCGTCAACCAAGCGGAATCTCAGGTTCGCTTCCACGAGGTTAGGCTTGGGAGTCCAATCCCTCTTGACCAAGCGAAAGAAGTTCAGCAGGAATTCGACCTGCATCTCGGAGGTGACGTAGTTTGGAGTAGTGTCTACGCGGACCTTTCGTCGGCTAAGATCAAAGGAACTCTGGAGGGATCGATCCAGTGGATTGGGCTGAATCTGACGTCAAAGCCGGAAGCCAATTTTGGGTTTCTGTTTTCACCAGGGCAGCGGTTTCCAGAACCACCTCCAGACAGTGACCCTCAGTCTCTTCTTTTTGGGACCGAGCTTCAATTTGGCGCAGTTACCGAGGCCCTAGCCTCACCCTCGCCGAGCCAGTCCCCCAAACAGCAGATCATTGCTCTGAAGGTGATTGCGGACAACGTCGATTTGAATGGCGATTCGGCGGCTCAAATTCACCTCATTCGTGGAAAGAGCCAGGTTCAACTCCAATCCCCGGTCGATGAGCTCAAACCGGAACAAGACGTCAAGGTCTTTATGGAGTTTTGGATTCCGGCAGCGCAGGTGAATGCGGAAGGCGTTGTCCAGCCTGACTCCCCCTCTGGTGCTTCGATTCGCGGAGACATCCGAGCGCCTGAGTCCGATGCTGAGATTGGTTTCCTCCAAATTGATCCCTCTTCCAAAGTGGCGGTTCTCAAGCCGCAAGGTGACCGGGTGCTCGCCATTGTGCGTTCCAGTCTGCGTTTTGATCCGGCCCAATTCGAACCGATTTTGGCGGCGGCACCAGAAACCACCCCACCAACAGCTCCTCCTCAGAGGCGCTTTCCTGTGGCGACGAAATTGTCGAGTAGAAACGCTCGGCTTTCTCTGGAAGGCATACCAACCGTGGACTTACCGTTGCCTCTTGCTGATGGAACCAAGGGAAGGCCGCCGAGGTTGGGGGCCCTTTCTGTCGACCAAGCCGCTAGAATTAGGGCGCTCGTAGCTGGGCAAGCGGAATATGTTCCCGAGTTTGGGCTTATTCAAGACAAGCCTCCCGGCTCTGCCCAGCGACTGCGGATTTACGCTTCGTCGATCGAAAGCGTGATACCGCTCGTGGACCAGTTAGGCGAACAACTCCATGTCCAGAGCACTTCAAGATACAAGCAGATTCAGCAAATTGCTGTCACGGACAAGGCGATCCGCGAAGTCAGTCTCATCCTTCTAGTGGTGGTTGGGGTTGCGGGGGGATTGGCCATCTTGTTCGGTATTATGGTGAACGTCGAAAAACGTCTGCCCAATCTCAGTTTGCTGCGGTTGATCGGGTTGGGCGCCGTGGGTTTAATTCCTCTCGTCCAAGCCACTCTTCTGGCGCTCTTGGGATATGGATCGGCACTAGGGCTATATTATATCGGGCGAGGATATATCGCTAACCTGCTGCAACTAGATAAACTCTTCCAAGTGGATTCAGATTTCATCCGTAGCATGGCCACTGTAAGCAAGGTGGAATTGTGCGAGGTGGCGGGGGGGCTGTTCGCCGTGAGCACTCTCGGCGCGATCGTCGGGGTGGTGCGGGTCTATGCTAGTGCGAAGCCGGCGGACGGCTTCAGACGTCATTAGGGCCAGTGGTCAAGCGCGCGTCTCGGGGTTCCGAGCCTCGACGCCTCAGCGAGAGACCGAGACCTAATCATTCTCCTGAGTCTTCGATTTCCCGGCGCAGAGTGTCCGCATTGCCTTCGCCATTGGGGAGGAGTTCGTATTGCGCGATGGCGCGCTTTAGCGTGGTGATCCATGCTGGAGTCATTCCAAGCAAGCGTTGTGTGTGTCCCAGGTTGGTGAGCGCAGGGGCGTAGAGATGCGGCTCGTCGAGGGAAGAAAGGAGCGAATCGCTGCGCTCGAGGTGATCGAGCGCAGGCTGAAGGTGTTTCTGGTCGCCTCCGACGATGGCTTGCCGCAACTGGCACCAACCGGAATTGGCAAACGCCCGACCGCAACGGCAGGGATCAAGCAGGGTTTCGCAGAGCTGCCGTTCCTCAGCGTAAAGCGTTGCGGCATCGCTAAACCGGAATTCGAACGCAAGAAAAATGGCGAACCGGTCGATCGCGTCGATCAGGGCGATCCGGTCGTCGCGTCGACGACACGAGGCGATGTCCTTGCGGAACCAATCCTCTGCCTTGACCACTTCGCCGTTCCTGGCATACAGATCCCCGAGCAGGCTAAAGGCGACACTTAGCTTGGCCTCATCACCTGCCGCTGTGAGACGCTCAATGTTCGTGAGCAGCAGTTGCTCAACTTCGCCGGATCGCAGAGCCGGCCCATTTGTCCAAAGCGCGGGCTCGAAGATCGAACGCGCGAGATTGTTTCTGATGAGTCCCGCCAAAAGCTCGTCCGGAGCTTCGAGCAATCGGGAGAGGGCGGAGCGAAACGTGGATTCCGCAGCGGCAAAACGCTGCCTGTGAAGCAGGAGGCAACCTCTTTCGTTACCATTCTCCGCGAGCAGCCGGAGGTCCTCGTATTTTATTGGCGGACGATTTCCCCATTCCTCAACCGCATCAAAGATTGCCAGAGCGAGGGTGTGATTGCCGTTTCTCGCCAAACGGCGACCGCCTTCGATCACGCCTTGCAACGCCTCTATTTGCCCGTCCGCAAGGGTCGATTGGAGGAGATGATCAAATTTGGGCTCGTTTTCGGAGAGCAGATGAACGGCGGTGGCCACCAAGCGCTGCACCTCCAAAGCGCGGAACCTTATCAACCGAGCGTAGAGAGCGGGAGGTTCATCAGACCAGTCCTGGTCGGTCAGGTGGCGCGCGATTGCGTCGAGTAGGGGCGGAAACATTCGAGCCCTCTCGAGAAGTCCGAGTTCTCCGAGGTTCTCGTGGGCCGCGACCCAGCTCGCAAAGATCCGCTCACGTTCCGAAACCGCGCTCGATAGTCCGGTGTCACCTTCTCCAGACACGGGTGCCGGGAACCCGACGTACCGACGGGAAGGATCTTTTGGGGAAGGGCGGAGCACTAGCCGTCCCGCGGCTACGAGTCGGTTGCCGATGGTGCGCTCCGCCTCCGCGACGTCATCGATGGCGATGACGCATTGCCCCTGTTGCACCATCCGGTCACAGAGGGACAACAAGAACTTTTGGGTAGTGAGTTCATCCGGAACGTGGTTCTGTCGCAGCCCCTCGTCGGGCAGAGTCGCCTCATCGCTTTTGTCCTGTGTCGTCGCAAGGCACTGGACCACGGCATCACCCAGAGCTCGGAGGTTGGCGGGGTCGAGCGGTCGTTCGTTCGCATCCAACCAGTGGGTATCGGGAAGAAAATACTCAAACTCTTCGAGTGGCTGCACGGACTCAACCCGGTAAGTGACGAGCGGAAGACCGTATTTGTCCGCGAGCCCGACTTCCCGCTTCACGTGGCGGGATTCGTTTGCCCGCGATGAGAAAACCAGCACGATGAGCCGACACTCCGACTTCAAAGCATCGACAATCTCCCTGGCCCAAGAATGGCCCGGCGTGATGCTGACCGGAGCCATCCAGCAACTGATGCCTCTTGTCCTCACCTCGACCGCCACAGCTTCAGCAACCTTGCGGTCCGTGGTGGAGTAACTGATGAAAACATCGCGGTTCATGGGTCGGGAACAAAAGTCGTTCGGGAGGTGGTGAGAAGGAAACTACCGCCGTCGGCGCTGCCGTCCTGGCTGGCCACGATGCAGGATTCCGGCTCCGGTGCGTTGCGTTTGGAGGACTTTGGATACTCGAAACGAAGTGAGTCGCCCTCAGGCATCGTGATTTCCACCGGATTGCCTTTCTCATCGAACTCCACCGACATTCCGCTGGTGAACTCGAGCCGTCGGGTCTTGGCATAGTAGCCCCTAAGCGCGTGCGACACAGGGGAAGGCTTCGGTGGATAAAAGGGTTCCATTCCGGCGCCCTCAAACAGCGCCTCGCCGAAACTCTCATTGATATCGCCGAGCGGAGAAACGATGGAAATGTGGCTTGCCAGTTCGATTCCCTTCCGGGGAATGCCGTTGATGACCGGATATGGCGTGTGCCGAGGGTGGTGATAAATTCGAAGCCGGGGAAGATTATAAGTTGATTGGTTGTCCGGCCCGACGAAAACAGGCAGACCGAGGAGAGACTTCTTGGCCTCTTGACCGCTGGGCAGTGGCTCTACCGGAACTGAACTCATCCGTTCCGGCCGAGGCGAAAACTCGCTCGAAGCGGAACCTAGTGTATTAGGTTCCCCCCTGCGGGGCGGGGCGCGCCCGAAGGGAACATTGTCGATCAAGCCGGACGGCGGAACAGCCTCGGCGAACTGATGCGGAATACGTACCGGAGGGGAACGGCCAGACTGCGCTCGGCCAAATTCATTGAGTACGGCGGCAAACGGCTGAACCGGAACAAAGGAAATTCGCGCGGTGCGTGGACCAATGAATCGTTGATCAGACAACACCGCGAACGAAGACTCCTTCGGGGGCCCGCGTGTCCACTGTGCCCGCAAGCGGTCGATGGCCTCCAGGGAACATTCCTGAACGGGAACGCTGCCGATCCGCTCGGAGGTGATCGCGGACGAAGGCGGAAGGGAAATCTCAGCGTCAGGGGCTGTCAATCCATCCCGCAGTCGACGGAAGACGATTCCCTTCGCACGCCTTTCGGCCCGGCGGTTCAAGTTCGTCTGTAACGTAGGCATGACCACAACACGGGTCGGCTGCGTGTCGAGTTGGCTCACCCAGGTCACTTCGCTGTCGTGACGTTGCAGCTCCTGTTTCGCGAAGTCCCGGTGCTTGTCGGCGCGACCTCCCTTGTCCGCTTCAAAGAACGTCCTCGGCTCGAAGTCGACTCCCCCGTACGATTCGATCGTGGTTCGCTCGATTCCCCCATCGACCCGCTTGTCGAAGCTGAGACTGACCCGGTGGGCGGGCGTGGTCCGGGGAGTCAGCACCGGCACCTGCGGCCTATAGTTACGGATCGATTCGAGATCGAGCGGTGCGTCGATTCGTTCGAGCCACTCGGCGAGCATCATGAGCGGGGCGATCGCTTTGAGCCGTGCGATTTCCGGATAAATTGCACCAAACTTGTCATAGTTCGCGCTGAAATGATCAGCGAACCTCTCCGCTGCCTTGCTGCTGCTCCCAGCTTTCGGTACCAGCTTTCCATTTTCTGGCACCATGACCTGGGTGCGGACATACAGCTCGCAGCGATCAAACTCGACGGCGTTACGGTCTGCCGTCTCCAAGAGGAGCGGCTGCGTCGCGTTGCTGCGTTGCGGCTCTTCGAACCAACGCTTGCCCTCGAGTCGGTCAAACGTGATCCAAAACCGGTTCCAGCGATCGTGCTCCCCAAAATGCGCCCCAAGTTCGAGCATGTTCAGGAAATCGGGAACCGCCGGATGAATCTCGGCATTGGTAATACTGTCCCGTCCTTGGCTGATGCCCTTTAGGAGGCGGTCCGACTCGAACATCAACCAGCCAAGGGCCGTGTCCTCGCCTCCGCCTTCGTGTCGGACGAGCATGAACGGGCCCCGCAAGTCGGCCGGATTAGGATCGATTGATACCGCGAGGGGGACCTTTTCGAAGAACACCGTCTTGAGCGCAACCATCAGATCGTCCAGGTGGAAGGGCCCGAAGCCCTGGGACGGCTTGCCATGCAGGGTGATGACGCCGAATTCCGGGTTGTAGGTGGCACCGGTGAGGGTTTCGAGGTGTCGAAGCGCTTCCCCGACAGGCAACCAACTGTCCTCCCGTGGCGTGATCGATGTTCGCCGGATTGCGTAGAATGGGTCGCGGATGGAGGCCGTTTCCGCGAGCACGGGTGTCCCAGGCCCGGAGGGTTGTAGCGCCCCTGGGGGCGCTGCCGCCGGTTCGGGGCTGACGGACGTTTCGGGAGAGGGCAACGAAGTCGCTGCAGCCCGAATTGGGGAAGAAGGATCGCTCTTGGCGACCTGTACCCGTTCCTTTGCAGGCGCGCTTGCTTCCGGCAGCGGTTCAACGGGACGGGGGCCGGTGGATATTGTGGGGGCGGCAGCGACCTCGGGAATCGCCGGTTCGGTCTGCACCAGCACCAGAACCGATTTCGCCTGCCGGTTCCTGCGCCTGGACGTCCGAGTCGAACCACGATCATCGCTTTTTCCAGTGAGACGCTGCGTAAGCTCCGCGCGCAACGACTCCACGTCTGTGTGGTAGTTTACTCCGGCAACCCGGTCTTCCGGAGCGGGTAGTTCCTGGGTAGCGCAATACCCCAGAAGGATCGCGCCCTCCGTAGCTCGGCGGGCCAGATATTCCCGAAGGCCCTCCTTTCCGGTCGCCTCCACCCCGGGAGCACTGAGAAACTCCCTCCACGGAAAAGTACCTGCCGCAGGTTGGAGCCCGGCGTCCAAAGCGAAGATTTCGCGGACCTTCTGCCGTTGCAGTTCGCCGGGATTGGTGAAATCCACTAGGCTCTTCATCCCCCACGTGGGGCCTGCAAGTGGAAGGGCGGCGCGGAGATTCTCCACCCGTCGCCATTCCACCCGGGTCGGGACTACCCATTCCTTCCCTTCGCCCGAATTGCCCCACTCCCAGGCCGAACAAAGTTCCGGCAGGTAGGAAGGAACTTGAGATCCGGGCTCCTGCGAGATTCTAGGCAGTACGATCTCGAGGGAATAGCCAAGAGGAAGTTGACGTCTGCGTGGGCTCTCGTTGCACGCAGCTAGAAGCAGCAGTGCGGTGACCGCCAGCAAGCCGACTCGACGCCGCGTTTTGGCCAGTGTCGTGATCAAATCACAGCCACGATGATTTTTCATCCGTTTCCCTCCTGATAACGTTCGTTGGACAGAACGTTATCTAGCAAAAGCATCAACATTTGCAAAGGCAAAAGGTCCCGCTACCCCCCCGCATTTCGCAAGGACCGCGTAGTGAGGGGCAGGGAGGTGACATCAAAGATCCAAAGGAACAATAAACTCGGACTACTGGGCCGGACTACATTCATTAACAGGAGGGGGTGATTTGGTTGCGTTTCGCCCGAGTCGCCGAGGTGTAGAGGCGCACCAGCGGTGCCGGAAGGTTGATCGATCGCTCCAGGGGATGTAAACGATGGAATGACCGCGTAGCAGGTGAGGGCTCCCTCCGATTCAAGGCTGAAGTACGAGGCGTTTTTGTCGTACAGTCACGCGGATGCCAAACTCGTGATGCGCGTGCATCGCGACCTTGATGTGAATTTTGGTGCCAGGCTCGGTGCGGGTTGAACATCAGCCGATCACAAACGTTGGTGAATGCCCCTTTAGTCTGATTCAAGATGGAGTCGGTGCAGGGCAACCACCGAAGGGCTCCAGCGGCAACATCGGCGTGAACCTGGCCAAGTATCGCCCGGAACTGTGTGGGAATTGCCCGGAGAGTTTGGCTGCAGATTGGTTGTCCTACGCCTTTGGTAATCTCAATCGCTGCAATCTATCCGGCGTTTCCTGTGTCTATTTCGCGGAAGGCCCCGAGACCGCCCGGGCGGAGTTTGTTTCCAAGCCTGGAGCTCCGTCCACATCCTTAAGAACGCGGGAGTCCGTTACGGCGACTACATCGAGAAGATCACCTACCTGCTGTTCCTCAAGCTCGCCGACGAGCTGACCGCTCTGGGATTTGACAAAGTGGCTGCGGCGTCCCGCCGCAGTGCTATCCGCAGAAATCAGAGGCGGGACGTTGCTGCCACTTTACTTTTTGGTGCCGTATTGCGGGGGCGGATCATCGCTTTTCATTCGATGTCAGGATGTCTGAGGCAAAATAACCAGACAAAGAAAAAAGGCAGAAATTTAACTTTACTTAATAATATGATAAATATAATAGCGAAAACCGTAGTCAAATCACAACATGCACAAAGTTCAATACACTCAGAAAAACGCCGCGACGAACACCTTGGTTGTCCTCAATAACAACACGGAATACACTGCGGATGTGGAAGCGATCGCCACGGTCGGTGGTGAGGTTCAAGTCGGGCTCGATCGGATCGAGACGTTGATTGAAGAACAAGAGCGCGACCGCAAGGGCATCACCGAAAAGAAGGAAACCGCAAGGGGCGCGCTGGTCGATGCCCTCCTGCCGGTTTGCGGACAATTGATCGCCCTGGGCAAACGGACCGGCGACGCGGATATGCGGCAGCGGGCTTCCGGGCCGCGCTCGGCTTGGCTCAAGGTGCCGCAGGGCAAGTTGGCCGGGCGAGCCACATCGATTCTGGAACTGGCTCGGACCCATCGTGCCGCTTTGACTCCGTTTGGGACTACGGGTGAAGGGCTGACCAAGTTGGAGGCCGCCATCACCGCCTTCGAGGCTGCCTTGGCGTTGCCTCGGGACGTGATCAACCGCCGCAAGACGATCACTGGCCTGATCCGCGATGAGATCAAGATTGTTTGCACTACTTTGCGCGAGGAACTGGATCCGCTGATGCGTCAGTTTGAAGCGACGCATCCGCAGTTTTATACGGACTATCACAATGCGCGTGCGTTGGTCGATCTTCCGACGATTCCTCGGGCCAAACGGGAAGCCTCCCGCAAAGCCGCCGCGGAACGGAAAGCCTCCAAAGCCAAGTCCCGCAAGACAACACCGGCCGCCGCCGCAAAAGCCGACGAAACGGGCCAAGCGGCTCTGAATGGCTGAGTGCGGTTGGCGGTAAAGGCAAGGAACCCGACCTCTTCGTCCAGGTCACGCTACCGTCGCGACGTCCCGATGCGTTGGAGTCGGTCGCCCCGGGCGGAAGCGTTCCAGGTGATCCAACGTCAACCGGCAACCGGCAGGAGCGGAAGTCGCCACCGCGTGTTTGACGATCGCGGCCAGCCGTTCCGGATCGGCCTCGGCGCGGAGGTTGAGAATGATTTGCGCCCCAGTGACTGGCTCTTCCAATTCCTGGCCGAACTCGGGCCGGAAGTCGTTGCGCACCAAGTTAATCACCGCTACCTCGCCGTTCAGGCCTTGGTCCGGGGTCAAGGTCATCTTGAGGTGAGCCACCTCCGCGTTTTCCGCGAGGAGCTGCTGCTGGATGTGGGTGGCGAGGGCTTCGAGGACTGGACCAGACTCCACTTCGTCGTCGCTTTCGAGAATGAGCGTCGCGTTGAGCCAGCCGAGCAACGCCTCGCCGTCCGCGTAAATATCATAGTCGATCTCCAGAGCAGGGCGGGGGACTTGGTCCTCGCTGGTGAGGACATCGAACCACTCCGCCAGACCCGAACCGTCCCGGGCCGACACCGCGAGCACGCGCTTCCCGGGAAACTCACTTCGCAAGGCTTCGATCAACGTTTCCAATGCGTCGCCTTCGACTAGATCCCGCTTGGAGACGATGATGATGTCCGCCTCTTCGAGTTGCTTCCGGTAAATGTAGAGCACCTTCTCTGAGAAACCGGCACCCTCATCGAGGCCCAAAATTCGCCGGGCTCGTAGCGGATCCACCAGAACGGAAAGCGGCGCGATGGAAAAATCGTCCCCATAAATCCGCCGGAGCGGATACGTCACTGTGGCGACCAAATCCGTGCAGGAGCCGACCGGTTCCGCGATGAACACCTCCGGCCGTGCTTGATCGGCGAGACGCCGGGCGGCATCGACCAGGGAATTGAACTTGCAACAGAAGCAGCCGCCGGGGATTTCCTCCGTGGCAAAGCCCCTCGATTGAAGCATCCTGGTATCGACCAACTCCCGCCCCTGGTCGTTCGTAATGAGGCCCACCCGCTTGCCGGAGTCCGCCAAATACTTGGCGACTGCCGCCACGGCCGTGGTTTTTCCGGCGCCAAGAAAGCCGCCGATCATGATGTAGCGAGCGGGAGACATGGGGCCGAGGCTAGGTAGAGTTGGCGGTTGGCGCAACTGCTTTCTGCCGCCTCGCCGCCGAGAGGGACGCCGGGAATCGGGTTCAACGCTCTACATGCGTGTCGTCCCGCTTCGTGGTTCGATGACTGTGAACCACTGGAGTGGGGTTTCCGGATGTGCCCATTAGTCTCAATCACACTCTTGGTGCCCGGAAATGATTGACGAAGCCAAGCGAAATCGATTACATGGAGGCAGATGGATGGATTCCGCCTCTTCCTCCCCCCGAACCTCCACCGTCGCGGGCTCGCTGCAGCCTCGGTCTGTTCGGGATTCAAGAGGGATTCCGTGCAAGTGGGGTCGCCCATTTGAGCGCTGTTGCAGCGGTTGCAACCGAAGTTTCCGAACACCGCGAAGTCCTGCGGGGCATGCAGAGTTTCGTTGGGGCAAATCTCAACCTCCTCAGCCCGCCGGAGCGTGCATGGCAGCCATCGGATTATCTTCCGGATCTCACTGCCGAGAACTGGCGCGAGCAGCTCGAAGACTTTCGCCTTCAGGCCCAGGGAGTTTCCGATGACCTGCTGGTGGTCCTCGTGGGCGATATGGTCACGGAAGAAGCCTTGCCAAGTTACTCGGTTTCACTCAACCAGATTGCCCAGGACGATGAGGGGGACAAGGCAACTCCCTGGGCCGTCTGGCTGCGAGGTTGGGTGGCGGAGGAAAACCGGCACGGAGACCTGCTCAACGCGTACCTGCGCCTCACCGGCCGCGTCAACATGCGCGCCGTCGAGAAGACCATCCACTATCTCATCGCCAACGGATTCAATCCCAAGGCCTACCCGGATCCCTACAACGGCCTGATTTATACCTCGTTTCAGGAGCGGGCCACCAAGATTTCCCACGGCAATGTCGGCCAGTTGGTGAATGCGCAGGGTGATAGCAACCTCGCCACGATTTGCCAGCGCATCGCCGGAGATGAGTCACGGCACGAGGCGTTTTATTCCAAGATGATGCGGCGCGTGATCGACACCGATCCCGAAGGCGGCATCCTTTCCTTTCGCAATATGCTCCGCAGGCTCATCGCCATGCCCGGTCGGCTCATGTACGATGGCAAGGATCCCGACCTTTTCGACCACTTTGCCATCGTCACCCAACGCAGCGGAGTCTACACCGCTCATGATTACGCGGCGATCATCGAGCATCTGGTCAAGAGTTGGGACATTGGCGGTCGCTTTGTGACGGGTCCGGCCGCCAAGGCGCAAGAGTATCTCTGCCGGCAGGCGGAGCGGTATGCATCCCTCGCGGAGGAGATCACGGCCAGCCTCGCCGCGCAACCGGCGGTGGCGTTCAGTTGGATCCACGATCGGAAGGTTTGATCTCATTCACCCGCCCGCAATCGCTCCGATGATCAGGAGCGGTTCCTTGCCGGAAATGATCTCGGCGGGCATCAGGGTATCGGGCGGTTCGTTGGAATAATCCTCCGCACAAGCGTAGAACCGGACCAAGGGACGGCGTTTACGTGTCGTGTGATCCCGGATCGTGCCGGAGAGTGTCGGATACTGTGCTTCCAGAGCATCGAGCACCGCGCCGAGGGTGACGGCTCCGTCGACTTCAATGGCAACTTCACCTGAGACCCTTGCCAAGTTGCGCAGGTGATACGGAAGAATGACCCGGATCATCGCACTCACGGGAGCGTCTGCACTTCCACCGACAACACCGCCGGGAGATTCTGAACAATCGCGGTCCAGTGATCCCCGCCATCGGGCGAGACATAGACCTGGCCGCCCGTCGTGCCAAAATAGACGCCGCCCGGATCGAGGGTATCGACGGCCATGGCGTCCCGGAGGACGTTCACATAGCAATTGCTTTGGGGCAGGCCATGGGTGAGCGGTTCCCATTCGTTGCCGCCCGTCCGGCTCCGGTAGACGCGGAGCTTGCCTTCCGGCGGGTAGTGCTCGGAGTCGCTGAGGATCGGGACGACGTAAATCGTGTCCGGCTCGTGGGCGTGGACGTCGATTGGGAATCCGAAATCGCTCGGCAAGTTTCCGCTCACCTCGTGCCAGTTGTCCCCGCCGTCGTCGCTCCGATTGACATCCCAGTGGAGCTGCATGAACAGCGTGTTGGGACGGGCTTTGTGCATGGCGATCCGGTGCACGCAAAAGCCGACCTCGGCGGTGGGATCCGGTATGTAGTTCGATTTCAGGCCGCAGTTGACCGGCTTCCAAGTGGCTCCGGCGTCCTCGCTGCGGAACACGCCTGCCGCAGAGATCGCCACGAAGATCCGGTTCGGATCGTTCGGGTCGAGCACAATGGTGTGGAGCCCCATGCCACCGGCCCCGGGAGCCCATTTTTCGCCTTGGGTGGTGCGCAAGGCGGGCAGGTCTTGCCAACTCTTTCCGCCGTCGGTGGTCCGGAACAAGGCGGCGTCTTCGGCTCCGGCGTAAACGGTATCCGGATCCGTGAGGGACGGTTCAAAGTGCCAGATCCGCTTGAACTCCCAAGGATGGGGCGTGCCGTCATACCAGAGATGGCTGCCGGTTTCACCTTCGTAAAGGAACTTGTTGTCCATCGTCTCCCACGATTTGCCGCCGTCATCGGAGCGTTGCACGATTTGGCCGAACCAACTGCTTGATTGGGACAGATAGATCCGGTTGGGATCGGCCAGTGACCCTTTGGCGTGGTAGATTTCCCACCCGCCGAAGTGCGGGCCATCCACCGTCCAATCCCTCCGATTCCCGTCCGATGTCAGGATGAACGCGCCTTTGCGCGTCCCCACGAGGACCCTCACGCTGCTCATTGTTCCAGCAAACGCCGATCGGGTGGGAGAGTCCAACCGTTTCTAAGAGTGTGGGAGAGAATTGCTCTGTCTCAGACCCGGGCCGCATGAAGCGCGATGGAGTTGGTGAGCTGTGAGGAGGCGGTTTCATGCATGTAGCACGACTCGCCAAAACCGGCTGGCGTTTTGACCGACCTGCATCATGGTAGGCGGGCATGGAATCTCCCCTCCTCAGCACCAATCAGAAGGCCCTCCAGATCAATCTGGACGAGAGCAAATACGGCACGTTCGCTGAAATCGGCGCAGGTCAAGAAGTGGCCCGGTGGTTTTTCCGGGTAGGCGGTGCCACCGGCACCGTGGCCAAGGCGATGTCCGCTTACGACATGAAGTTCAGCGACGCCATCTACGGCCCGTGTGAGCGTTACGTCTCAAAGGCGCGCGTCGAATCGATGCTCGATCATGAGTATGGACTCTTGATTGAGCGGCTTTGGCAAACCCGCGGCGGGAACACCCGCTTCTTTGTCTTCTCGGAAACCGTCGCGGCCAAGAGTTACTCCCGCCAGACCGATGGTCACGGTTGGTTGGGGATGCAATTTCAGACGGAGCCGGGGGAGGAGCCTTCGCGGATCATTTTGCACATGTGTCTTTGGGACAAGGAGAACGTGCAGCAGCAGGAGGCGCTTGGGATCTTTGGGGTCAACTTGGTCTATGGGGCGATGTATCTCCACCAAGAACCGGAACGGCTCATCCGCTCTTTGGTCGATAACCTGACCACAGAACGCGTCGAGGTCGATTTGATTGAGTTTTCCGGCCCGGCCTTTGCCGGGGTAGACAACCGGATCATGAGTTTGCAACTGGTGCAGACGGGTTTGACCAACGCGGCAATGTTCACCGCAGATGGCCATGTCGTGCAGGCATCCGATTTGATCTACAAGCGCCCGGTCCTCGTGGAACGCGGGAGCTTCCGGCCCGTAACCAATGTGACGATCGATATGTTGGAATGCGCGCAGGCGCAATTCGTTCAGGAGCCGAAGGTGCAGGGCGAACAATTCCTGGTCCTTACCGAGATGACGATGAAGAATCTCACGACGGAGAGCGGCATCAATCATGTCGACTTCCTCGCTCGTGTGGACACGCTCGGAGCTTTGGGCAAGACGGTGATGATTTCCAGTTTTGGGGAATACTTCCGCCTCGCATCTTATCTTTTCCGCTTTACCAAACAAATGATCGGTTTCGTCATGGGGGTGCCCAGCCTGAGGGAAGTGTTTGAGGAGAAATACTATGCCAACCTTGAAGGCGGTATTCTGGAGTCCTTCGGCCGTATGTTTAAAAACGATCTGAAGCTTTTCGTTTATCCACTCCGCGAGCGGACCAACGGCGCTTTGATCACGGCGGAGAATTTGAAGGTTGCTCCCCATCTCTCGCACCTTTACGCGCACCTCTTGGAGAATCGCTTCATTGAGCCGATCCGCGGCTACAATCCGAACAATCTGCCCATCTTCTCTCGCGAGATTCTGGCCCAGATTCAGGCCGGATCGCCTGGTTGGGAAGACGCGGTGCCCCCTCAGGTCGCGAAGATGATCAAGGAGCGGAAGTTCTTCGGATACAAAGACGCCGGATCCGCGCCAATCTCAGCCTCCTCGGTGTAACCTGGCCCCGCCCCGTCGCTTTTGCGGTCGACAGATCGATGATTCCATCACGACAAATCGAACCATCTTTCAGGGAGCGCGAAGCGATGGCGGTGAGAAGCCACAACCCGGAGCCGCGCCGGGATTGACAAGGTGGGCGTGAATCGGCAGGTTGCGCCCATGTTCTTGCCCAAAGCCCCAAACCTTCTGGCCGCCCTCTTTGCCCTGGGGCTGGCCTTTACTGCCGCCACTGCGGTCGCTCAGGACGATCGAACGGTCATTTGCTTCGTTTCGCACAAGAAATCGCACGGCTTTGGAGAGCACGAGTACGCCGCAGGATCCCGGTTGATCGGTCAATATCTCCAGGAGCGCTATCCGGATGCGAAGATCGATGCCCGCTACTCGATCAATTGGCCGGCCAATCCGGATGAGTTTTTCGCGAGCGCGGATGCGGTCGTCATCTTTTGTTCGGGGGGCAACGCCCACTTGGTCAACCAGCATGTCCCGGAATTCGACAAGCTGATGCGGCAAGGCGTCGGCTTGGCCTGTCTGCACTACGCTGTGGAAGTGCCGATCGGCCCTTCCGCCAAGGGGATGCTGCAATGGATGGGCGGATTCTTCGAAGCCGACTGGTCCGTGAACCCGACGTGGGAGGCGGACTTCACGACCTTTACGAATCACCCGGTGGCGCGCGGGCTGAAGCCGTTCAAAATCAAGGACGAGTGGTATTTCCACATGCGGTTTGTGGGCGACCAGAAGGGCGTGACGCCCATCCTGTCAGCGGTGGCCCCGGCTAGCACGATGAGCCGCAAGGACGGCCCGCACGAGGGCAATCCGGCGGTCCGCAAGGAAGTCGCGGAAGGCAAGCCGCAGCACGTGGCGTGGGCCTATGAGCGCTCCCCGGAGTATGGCAAAGGGCGTGGTTTTGGCTTCACCGGGCTGCATTTCCATTGGAATTTCGAAGAGGATAACTTCCGCAAGTGCGTCCTCAACGGAGTCGCCTGGACCGCCGGCCTGGAGATTCCCGCTGGCGGGATTGAGACGGCCCGGCCGAACCGGGACATGCTCACCCAACTGGCGGTGCAATTCGGCGGTCCCAAAGAAGAACCGAAGAAGGCCGTAGCCGCCCCAGTTGCCCCAGTCGCAAAACCGATTGCGGCGGCTTCGGCGGCGATGCCTGCCAAGGTCTTGGAGGCAGGCTCGAATCCCGCAGCGCTGGGTGCGAAGCCGATGACCGACGTGAGACTTCCGGTAGGCGTGGTGACCATTCCCATGACGAATGGGACGGCTCCGGCGCAGACTTCGGGAGCGGGTCCACTCGGCAAGACCGTGACCAACATCACTCTTCCCGTCGGCGTCGTGACCGTTCCCATGCCGGCGGCTGTACCGACGACTCCCGCCACGACCGCCGCTCCGGCCCCTGCGGTAGCGGCGAAGTCCCCGGCTCCCTTTCCCGCACCGGCTCCCGTCCCGGCCAAAGCGCCAGTCGATCCGCATGCGCCGGATCAGGCGGTCACCTCGCTCACCGTTCATCCCGAGCTGGAGGCACAACTCTTTGCCGCGGAGCCGACCCTCCTCAGCCCGAGCGCCATTGATGTCGATCATCGCGGGCGGGTTTGGGTCTGCGAGGTGATCAACTACCGCAAGCACGTCGGCAAACGCCCCGAGGGCGACCGCATCCTCATCTTGGAGGACAGCGACGGTGACGGGAAGGCGGATCGGTCCAAGGTGTTTTACCAAGGCAAAGACCTGGATAGCGCCCACGGCATTTGCGTGCTCGGTGACCGGGTCATCGTTTCCTGCGGCGACGATGTTTTCAGCCTCTTCGACCGGGATGGCGACGACAAGGCCGACGCAGGGAGTAAGCAGCTTCTCTTCACCAAGATCGGAGGTACGCAGCACGATCACGGGATCCACGCCTTCCACTTCGGACCGGACGGCAAGCTCTACTTCAACTTCGGCAACGCGGCCGCCCAGCTCTGCGATCCCTCAGGCAAGGTGGTCGTCGACCTGGCCGGACGCGAAGTCCGCAATGGCAATCTTCCCTACCAAGAGGGCATGGTGTTCCGCTGCAATTTGGACGGCACCAAGGTGGAAACGCTCGGGTGGAACTTCCGTAACAACTGGGAATTGTGCGTCGATTCCTTCGGGACGATCTGGCAGTCCGACAACGATGACGACGGCAACAAGGGCGTCCGCATCAATTACGTGATGGAGTATGGGAATTACGGCTACAAGGACGAGATCACCCGGGCCGGATGGCGCGATCCTCGCCCCGGAATGAATGAGGAGATTCCCTTGCGCCACTGGCACCTCAACGATCCGGGCGTGGTCCCGAATCTTCTCCAGACGGGCGCCGGTTCTCCCACCGGGATCTGCTTTTATGAGGGATCGCTTCTGCCGCAGGTTTTCAGGGGGCAGCCGATCCATTGCGACGCCGGACCGAACGTCGTCCGCTCCTATGTCACCACGCCTTCGGGTGCCGGATACCGGGCGGAGGTCGTGAATATCCTGGAAAGCCCGAAGAACCCTTGGTTCCGGCCCAGCGATGTGGTCGTCGCGCCGGATGGATCGCTCATCGTGGCGGATTGGTACGATCCCGGGGTCGGTGGCCACGGGATGGGTGACCTGGACCGCGGTCGCATTTTCAGCGTGGTTCCGAAGGGCAAAGGCAGGCCTGCATCGCCGGCCTACCGCTTTGATTCCATCGAAGGCGCGGTGGAAGCCTTGAAATCGCCCAATGAATCGGCCCGCTACCTGGCCTGGCAAAAGCTGTCGGGTGCGGGCAAAGAGGCCATTCCGGCGCTCCATTCCCTCTTCCGGAACACCCAGGCACCGAGTTCGCTCCGGGCTCGCGCGCTCTGGCTGCTGGCTTCGAGTGTGGACCGGGAGGGATTCCCGCAGCTGATGACGGAAACCTTGCTCGGCGCGGAACCGAATCTCCGGATCACCGCGATCCGGGCCTGGCGCGGGTTCTTCGGCGGCACGCAGCGCATCGCGGACGATGCGGAGTTGGTCACCGGATTCCTCACCCCGCTGAACGTGGCGCTCGACAGCGAGCGGGATCCGGCGGTCCTGCGCGAGATGATCCTGGCCGTCCGCTTTCTCTCCGGCCCGGCGGCTGACAAATTCTGGGCGCGCCTCGCCGAGAAATATGATGGCAAGGACCGCTGGTATCTCGAAGCGCTGGGGATCGGGGCGGATCTCCAATGGGACGCCCGCTTGGCCGCCCTGACGGCCAAGCCGCACGACGATTTGATCTGGCGGAGCCGGGGAAAGGATTCCGCGATGAAGATTGCCGAACTCGTTCTGCGAGACGGTTCCAAAAATTCAGGGTTGATCCGTGCCCTTCATTTCCAGCCGGATGCGGCTGCCAGGCAGCAGGCTTACGCCAAGCTCTTCAAGGAAGGATCCCCCGAAGTAGCCCTGGCCGCCGCCGGGCTGATCGGCCGCGAGGGTGTCGCCAAGATCGAGGGCGGGAACGCCCGCCTAGAAGGACTGCTGGCCCCGTTGCGCGGCCGGCCGGAGTTGATCGATCTCATCGAGAAGCTCAACCTGCCCGGATTCGAAGTGGAGGTGGTCGATGTCATCACCGCCTTCCCGGATCGCGAAGAGTCGGTGAAGGCGGCCCGGATACTCTTGCGGGATTCCGCGGCATCGGGGCGCATCCTCTCCCAGGCACTGAAGGCGCCGAAGCCGGATCAGGCCGTTGCCCTGATCCGTGCCATCGGCAAAGTGGCGGACAATCCGGCGGTGAAGTTGCTCGCCGCGCAATTGACCCGGAAGGAATTGGCCCCGGAAATGGACCGCGAGTTGGTCTCGGCCCTGGCGACGTCTCTGGGCGGCGGACAAGAGTTGGTCAAGCTGGCGGAGAAGGGGCAGTTGCCGGCCGATCTTCACTTCCTGGCGGCTACCGCGTTGTCGCGCTCCACAGATTCGGGTCTGCGCGATGCCGCCAAATCCAAGTTCAATGTTCCGCCGGCTCTGGGCGCGGAAAGTCTCCCGCCGGTGGGTGAATTGCTCTCCATGAAGGGCAATCCGGACCATGGCAAAGCGGCTTTCAGCAAGGCGACCTGCATCACCTGTCACAAGGTCGGCACGGCCGGGATCGAGTTTGGTCCAGACCTCTCAGGGATCGGCAGCAAGCTTTCCAAGGAAGGGTTCTACGAGGCGATCCTCTATCCAAGTGCCGCGATTAGCCATGGCTTCCAAGGCGTCGTCGTCAAGACCAAGGAAGGTTCCGCGTTCGCCGGATTTGTCACGGGTGAAACCGATGCCGAACTGACGATCCGGATGCCCGGCGGCGTGAGCCAACCGGTGAAGAAGGATCAGATCGCCGGCCGGGAAGAAATGACCGTGAGCCTCATGCCCCCCGGCCTCGCCGCCATTCTCAGCGCCCAGGAATTGGTGGACTTGGTGGCGTGGCTGGAATCACTGCGTGGTTAGAGCTGGAGGAAGGAGCGCGTGGGAGCTTGAGCAGGCCTGACCGGCTGGGACGGACGGGGTGGCGGACGGCCGCTTCCTTTGGGCTGTTGTTTATCTGCCTCCCTCCCGGGGCACGGTTTCAGGCTGAACCTTCCGGCGCGCCAAAGGCGCATCGTCATCCCAGCCTGGGGCAGCGCCCCAGGATCTGGAACCATCATTCCCTGCTAGGGCTGAAGGCCCGGGCTATCCCGGCGTTCGGGGACCACCCGCCGAATCTGACCTTGGTCCGGGCTCTTTCGTAGTCGCCGCAGGCCGATCCCGGTGGAGGTGCCGCTGCGGTTGCTCAAGAAGAAGCAGGTTGCCACCGAGGCACCGATCCTCCACGTCTCCGGCATGCACTCCGAAGTGGCCCACTGGGACGACGGATTTGCTGGAGTCTACGCCGTGAAGCCCTGGCCACATTCGGTCGGCTGAGTCCGATTCCTCGTCGGCGGCCACTGCTACGGGCGCAGGATGTGGCTGCCGTGCAAAAGGACACCGTCCGCCGTGCAAAGGCCGCCGTCCGCCGTGCAAAGGTCTCCGTCCGCCATGCAAAGGCCGCCGTCCGCCGTCCAAAGACCTCTGTGCGCCATGCAAAGGTCTCTGTGCGCCATGCAAAGGTCTCCGTCCGCCGTGCAACGAGCCTCGCCAGCCTGCAAACGCCGCCGTTCGTCGTGCAAAGGACGATGTCCGGTCTGCAACGATGACCGTCACGCGTGCAAAGACCGCTGTCACGCGTGCAAGGACCGCTGTCACCCGTGCAAGGACCGCTGTCACCCGTGCAAAGGCGACCGTTCATTGTGCAACGCCACCGGCCGTGCTGCAAACGACGCCGTTCGTGCTGCAAACACCGCTGATTCCGCCGCAAAGCTCTGTCGATCAATGAGTTATGCCAAGTTTGTCGACGAGCCGCTTCCCACCAGCTTCCGGGATCACCCGCTTGCCGGCACCTGGACGGGGTTCCGAGATTGCCATCTTGCTGGCGATTGGCTCTCGATTTACGCGTTGCCCGATGCCCATACGTTGTTGCTGGTGCGAACCGGATCCCATTGCGACCTGTTCGGGTAACGCGTGGTTGACCTCGGGCGGCTCACGACCCTCCAAGCTTCGCATTCGCTGAAGATGTGGACTTGGCTTGTTTTTACGAACGGAAAGCCCGACGCCAAGAATTCACCATGATCGCCTCCAGTCTGCAGCCTCCGGTCTCAAGCCTCCCACTTGAGGTAGGCTGGCCGGTGTACTCGAACGGTTCGAGTCTGAGCCTCCAGCCTCCGGTCTCAAGCGTTCGGCCTGATCAGCGTCGTGCCCGGATTTGGCTAAAAAACCCACGAAATTACCGCAAACCAACCACCTTGAGGCCGAAAACCTTGACGGACCGGGCAACAATGGCTCAAATCACCCCAAGATGGATGGATTTTCCCCCTTTCCTCCCCCTCCATTCCCAGACCGACGGTGATGCGGTGGGCGCATTGACCAGTTTCAGTAATTCAGTAGGATGAGTCATTCCGCTAATTTTATCGCCTTGGCGTCGCTTTGCGTGATGGATATACCGTCGTGCCACCAGAAAAATGGTGCTCCCGTCCAGGATTCGACGCCCGGGGCTTCGGCGGTTCAGCGCCCTCCCATGCCGGCGATTCGGGCCACGACGCCGAAAGCGACGAAACCACCCACGCTAGAGAACATGGACACAGGACGGGATGGTCGGGTCAGCAAAGCAGAATTTCTCGCGTTTCACACGGAACGCATGTCGCAGATCTTCAAGTCGCTCGATCGGGACGCCAATGGGTCGTTGGAACCATCGGAACTGCAAGGCACCGCGCTGGGCCCGCTAGTTCCGGTTGGACCGGTGACCGGACTAAAAGTTCCCTCAATTCCCGCCGCAAAGCCGGGTTCGATACCACTTTCTCCGACCGATCCTCCATCCGCCGAAGCTCGCCGCCTTGCTCCCGATTCCGCTTTGGGACGGCCCAACTTCTCAAGGCCCGTGCCCACTCATGGTAATTCGACCGCGGCACCAGCGCTCGGACCAGATCCAGGTTAAGGGTTGGGCAAAGGGTTTGGACTACCGTGGTGTCCGTCCCCATCACTGGCAGGTCAACCGCGATATACTGTGGCAGCCGGTCCACCTTCATGCGAATCCAAGCGCATCCCGCTGCCCTGAATCTTTGACTTTGAGTGAACGTCAGGAATTGGTGATCTGACCGAATTCCATACTGAAGCATGCCGAAAATTGCTTCAAAATTGTCTTGTTGCGCCGACGGATGTTGCGATAAGGAGTGTAGTTAGCTTCGATAACCCCTTGCATCTTTCGGAAACATGAAAGCGCCCTCGCACTGCGCCATCCTTCACCTGTGTCTGATTCTCAGTTTTGCTGCGATTCATGGAGCAGCGGCGGATGATTGCCCCGGATCAACTGGTGACCCCACGACGCAGGATCCACCAGTCGATCCACCAGTCGATCCACCAGTCGATCCACCAGTCGATCCACCAGTCGATCCACCAGTCGATCCACCAGTCGATCCA